>Ga0272449_1000009_pt1 | contig 339361 bp, 316 predicted proteins | sample YNPCB0241_FD_198679 | JGI IMG/M metagenome (GOLD analysis project Ga0272449, IMG submission 198679) | Hot spring sediment microbial communities from Yellowstone National Park, WY, United States - YNP-CB-024-1 | ecosystem: Environmental > Aquatic > Thermal springs > Hot (42-90C) > Sediment... | reverse complement strand
ATAGCGTATCATCTACTAATACAACTATCCCTGGCGTCGGATTTAAATATATCTTTATCGTCGTATCTCGTCCATAGATACACTCCGTACCCCCATCCAACGGATCTATATGCGGAATAAAGCGATACGTCACTACCTGAACCTCTTCCGTTGTATTCGTTAAATTGTCTATCTGACTTATCATCGTCTCATCTACTCTATCCCCTAACGTACCCATAACCCCTACCGGATATTCTACCTCTATATCATATTGCCAAATACCTCTAACCGTATTTGGTATAGTTATAGTAAAAGTCGTATTGTTGTTATTACATAAAGTATCGTCAACTACAACTTCTATTTGTGGTATAGGATTCACATATACATTAACAACAATTTCATCCCCTTTACAATAATTAGAATTATTAGAATTTACACTCCATGGTGTTATTGTATATCTGACAACTTGATATAAATTTGAGATATTTAAAAGAGTTTGATTTATAGTAGTGCCATTCCATTGACCATCTCCAATACTTGAGATTTCTCCTTCAACATACTGATTATCATCGACCAGCCATGTAAACCTTATTCCATTAGTAGTCAAATTTGAAGATTTCACAAGAATCGACGTTGCATTCCCATTACAAATAACAGTATCTCTAACTTCAACAAACAAAGATGGCTCTACAAATACTTTAACATCGGCACTATCAACATTAAAGCTAATTGTATCAAATGCGTAAACTCGGTATATAACATAATTGAATATACTCAATGGATTTGTTAATTTTTGCTGTATAACATTTTTACCTGAATCAGGAAGAGCACCTAATTCTCCTCCTGATAAAACAATCCATTTAAAAACTACATTTGGAGATGAACTTGAGAGCTCAATATGAGTATTTTCATTATTACAAATAGTATCAGATAATGGATTTATAATTAAATTTAGTGAAAATGAAGTCTTAAAATTTACAAAATTCAATATTAAAAACAAAAAGATTTGACTTTTTTTTAATTTATGAATTAACTTTTTGAAATTATGTTCTTTTTGATTTTTCAATTTATTTAAATTTTTACAAATTAATTCCTATAACAACCAAACCCTTATGTCAAATATAAAAAAAATTAACATTAAATGCAGTAAAATATATACGTTTTTTTTATTGAAAATGTTATATTTATAAATTCAAATTCAATTTAACTGCATTTATTTAATTTTAATAGTTTAACACAAAAATTATTCGAGATAATGTTAAATATAGAACACAAGATTAAAGAAGATACTCAAGATTTTATAAGTTATAAAAGCATTACATATTATCCAATAGTTTTATCCATTAACTATGGCAAAATACATAGAGAAATGCCAAGTCGATTGCACGAATATTTAAAATTTTATCAAAGCAATATAGTAAGGCTTTTTCAAGGAGATCTTAAGTTAATAAAAATTATTTCAGAAGGTTACATTGACAAAATTTTTTTTGAAAAAATCATAAAAGAAAAGATATATCCTTTTTACAACTTGCTTGAAGACGAAAAATATGTTTTAAAAAAAATTATAAATTTAATAAATAATGAAGATTTATTTAATAAAGAAGAATCTGAATTGAGTAAACTATACAAAAAATATACTACAGACATAACGGACATTTTAGATAGAGAAATATCTTTAAGATATCAACAAGAAATACGAGAGATATTTACTGAAGTTATTAACAAAGAATACGAAAAAAGAATATTCAACATTGCTGATTTTCTTTTACATTTTATTAACTGGGATTCATCTTTTTATTATTTTTATGACTCTGCAACAGAAATAATCCCAGGTGTTATTCATTCTATTGAACCTCGTTTAAGTTATGAATTAAGAACAACTATTAGAGCATATAGAGTTTATTTTACTCAAATCAACATAATTAAAAGAATTCTTGATAAACGAGAAAAAGGCAAAATAGTTTATATTACTTATATTGATTGGTTAGAAGAAGTTAAGAAATATTTACTTGATTCGTTCATTATTAATTTTGGAGAAAGAATTGCAAACGAATATTTAACCTTACTTGAAAAAATCTTGATTGGATATTTAAAATAAGAGCCTGCATTTAGGCAGGCTCTTTCAAAATTCATTATTCGCTTATATTTTTCTTTTTAGATAAAAACAACATTATCAAGCCAAAAATTAACATAAAAATCCCTGATATAAGGTTTATGTTCAGATTAAGAGATTTCACATAGATTTCCGAGCCATTAGTGATAATTCCATATACAGTTAAAATCAATCCCAATAGGGAAAACATTAAACCAATAGGTATTTTAATATCAAGACCCATAATTATAGATTTTTTTAGATTACCAGAAAATAATGTTTAAAATAATAGCAACAACACCAACTATAATAGCTAGAAATTCTGGCTTTTGATACCAATACTTTGAATCATCTTTAATTTTTGGTGTTAGAGAATAAACCAAACCCACAAGATCTTCATCACTTTTTTCTCTTTTAGTAAACAAAGAGATAATTATAGTTGCAATCAAACATACAGAAAAAGCGAAAATAGCAGTCCAGAAATTTTGAGCCATTTCACTTGGGTAAGTATGGACGACATTATCTATACCACCAACTAGCCATGCACCTTTTATGTAACTTGTAGCTCCAGCAGGTGCAGTAAGACCATGATGTATAGCAGCCGATATAGTACCAGCAATCAGACCATAAAAAGCTCCATTGCCGGTTGTTCTTTTCCAGAACATTCCAAGCAAAAAGGTTGCAAACAAAGGAGCATTAATAAATGCAAATATTAATTGTAAAAAATCCATTACATTATTAAAAAGTTTCGCAATATAAGCTGCCAATATACTAATTATTATACCAAAGATTGTAGCAAATCTACCCACTTTAAGGTAATGAGCATCAGTTTGATTAGGTTTTATATAACTTTGATATATATCATATGTAAACACAGTATTAAAAGCAGAAACATTGCCTGCCATGCCCGACATAAATGATGCCAGAAGAGCTGTAACACCAAGACCTAGAACACCTGTTGGAAAATAAGTATTTAATAAAGTAGGAATAACTTTATCGAAATCATAACTTCCATTTTTAGCAGGTAATGTAAAATCGATTTCAGGACTTTTAATTAAAGCAATTGCAATCATTCCAGGGAATATAACAAGAAAAGGTATAAACATTTTTGGTATAGCACCAATTAAAGGAGTTCGTCTTGCAGCCGACATTGATCCAGCTGCCATTGCTCTTTGAACAACAAGAAAATTTGTACACCAGTAGCCAAATGACAAAACAAAACCCAAACCCATTAATACTCCAAACCATTCTACACCCATAGGATTTTCAGAAGCAGTGCCAGTATATTTCCAGGAATGTATCATACTTTCAGACAAATTTGCTTTTAATCCCTGCCAACCTCCAATATGTTTTAATCCAAGAAAAACTAATGGTAAAAATCCTATCACAATTAAAAAAAACTGTAAAACTTCATTATAAATTGCAGAAGTAAGACCACCAAGATAAGTATAAACCAATACAACTAGCGCAGCTACAAGTAAATAAAAATCGAATTCGGTAATATTCATTCCCATAAAATTAATAGAAAAATTCCATGGCAATAATACTTGTGCAAGTAAAGCCAATGCATACATTGATATTCCCGAAGACAATACAGTCATTATTGCAAAAGAGAATGCATTAAATGCTCTCGTTTTTTCGTCAAAACGTAGTTTAAGATATTCAGGTACTGATCTGGCCTTTGACCCATAATAAAAAGGCATCATAAACAAAGCCAAAAAAATCATTGCAGGAATTGCTCCAATCCAATAAAAATGCACTGTCATCATACCATATTTTGCCCCTGAAGCTGCCATTCCAATAACCTCAAGAGCACCAAGATTAGCTGAAATAAATGCCAGCCCAGTTATCCACGCAGGCAAAGATCTTCCTGCTTCAAGAAATGCAGAAGCATTTTTCATGTATTTCTTTAATGCCCAGCCTATGCTAAGCACAAAAACAAAATATATTATTATAATTAAATAATCAATAAATCCAAGTGAATACGCTGTTTCCATAATTTTTCAATTTTTTTACCAGAAATAAATATAAAATGCTACAATTACTGATAAAATTATTATTGTATTAACAACATCCCAGATATTCCAACTAGCCCTTGTAGCAGCTCTTTCTTCGGGAGTTGCTGCGAAATAAGTATAATATAATTGTTTTTCTGAAGGTTTATCACTTAATAAACTTACCACAGTCATGACTACTATACAAAATAAAAATAGTAAAACAGTATAATGCAACCAATTAATAGAAGCTATTTTATAAAGTATTCCTCCTGTTTCTGAATAGTAATGGCTAATGCTATCTTTAACTTGAGCAACGATTTGTGAAACGTGTGCTTTAGTCTGTAAAGATAAATCGGTAAATGAATTGATAGCAATATTAATTTTTTCAGTTATTGTATTAGCATATTCAGTTGGAAACTTTTTACTAATTGTTTGCCCAATACTTGATAATTCATTAACATATTCATTTTTAGCTTTATCTGCATTTATATATAAAACCGATTTAATCATTCCACCAACCTTCCCAACAAGTCCATATTTTACATTTAAAAACAAACGAAACATACCAAGAATAAATCCCGACATCATTCCTATAAAAGCTCCTTTTGCATTAATTCTTTTCCAGAATACGCCCAATAGGAATACTGATGCAATTGCAGGAGCAAGTAAGCCTTGTACTCCCTGTAAATATTCATACAAAACTTTTCCTAATCCTAACATTACAGGAATCCAGACAATGCCAAGTATAACTACAGCAGCAGTAGCAATTCTACCTACCAAAACATAATGTTTTCCCGACATATTTGGTCGCATCTTTTTATAAAAATCTTCGACAAACAACATTGCTGAAGAATTAAACAAAGAAGCAAGAGAACTCATAAGTGCTGCTAACAATCCACAAACAACTATTCCCGTAACACCTTGAGGTAATAATTGAGCAACCATAGCAGCAAAAGCAGAATCGCTACTAGGAACATTCAACAAACCTTTTTGATTTAATGCAAAAGCAATCATACCAGGAACAAGAAAGATAAAAACAGGTAGTAATTTTAAATATCCAGCAAAAATAGCTCCTCTTCTTGCTTGTGTCTGATTACGACCTGAAAGAACTCTTTGAACAATGTATTGATCTGTACACCAATACCAAAAACCTATAATCATTGAACCAGGTATAACGCCTGTCCAAGGAAAATCTGGATCAGAAGCTGGTCTAATAAGTTTTAAATTTGGACCAACAATTCTTTCTACTTCAGCCCAACCACCTACTTTTATCAAACCAACAATCAATATTACAATAGAACCAAATAATAATATTGGTGTTTGAAGAACAGATGTGTATAGCACAGCTCTCATACCTCCTAATATTGTATACAAACCAGTTATAAGTACCAAGCCAACAGCACTAACCCAGAAAAAATCAATCTCTTGCCCAAAAATTTTAATTTTGTCTATATCAAAAACTGTATCAAAAACAACACCCCCAGCATAAACAGTAACTGCAACTTTTGTAAGAACATAGCTAACAAGTGAAATTATCGACAGTACAGATCTTGATTCAGGTGAAAATCTTTTCTCCAGAAATTCAGGCATTGTAAAAATTTTTATTCTATCATAAAAAGGTACAAATACCCAACCCAATACCAATATTAACCATGCATGCATCTCCCAGTGTGCCATTGCCATACCACTAATAAAACCTGCTCCAGCAAGACCAACAAGATGTTCAGATCCAATATTGGAAGCAAATATGGATGAACCTATAGATAGCCATCCTGCATCTTTACCGGCTAAAAAATAGTCGGTTGTGTCTTCTTCCTTTTGTTTAAGGACCCAGTAAATTATACCTGCAAGTCCTAAAAAGAACAAACAAAGAACTATCCAGTCAAGTGTTTTCATATAGACTTTATTTTAAATTTTATTCTTTCATTTCGCAATATAAAAATTATTTTTAAAAATAAAGAGTAATTTTAACACTTATTTTTATTAAAAATATCCGTTGTCGACAAAATTTATTAAAAAATCTATCATCTACATAGAAATTACATTTAAATTTAAATATTAAATTCGAATAATTAATAAAATTAATAAATAAGTTCTTATTATTTTTGCTAAAAATATTTTTATGAATTACAAAGATACTTGCTTGAAAGTTACAGAAATTGCAAAATCAGCGGGTAAGATTATAAAATCGGCTATAGACAAAAATTATAAAATAAAAATTGATAAAAAAGGTAAACATAATTTTGTTACAGAAATTGACAAAAAGTCAGAAAAATTTATAATTGATAATTTATTATCAATACTTCCTGATTCAGGTTTTATTGCTGAAGAAAATACTATTGAATTTCAGGAAAAAAATTATCTATGGATCATTGATCCTCTCGACGGAACAACAAATTTTATCCATGGGGCCCCACCAGTAGCTATTAGTATTGCACTTATGGAAAACAAAGAATTAGTATTAGGTGTGATATATGAAATTTTTATGGATGAATGTTTTTACGCATGGAAAAACTCTGGTGCATTTTTAAATGGCAATCCTATTAAAGTTTCTCAAACACAAAGTCTAAACGATTTTCTTATTGCAACTGGTTTTCCATATCAAAATTTCGACAGAATAACTCCATTTATGCGTTCTCTTGAATTTTTTTTCAATAATACTCATGGAGTAAGAAGATTAGGATCTGCAGCAACCGATCTTGCTTATGTAGCTTGTGGGCGATATGATGCCTTTTATGAATATAATTTAAGTCCATGGGATGTTGCAGCAGGAGCATTAATAGTAAAAGAAGCTGGAGGTATGGTCTCCGACTTCAAAGGTAATGACAATTTTCTGTTTGGAAAAGAAATAATAGCAACTAATAACAAAGGATTTAAGGAATTTCTTAGTGCTGTAGCTAAATTTATGAATAACCAATAATAAATGAAAAAATTTTTTTCATATATAGTTTATGCCCCAATATTTTTGGTATCTCTAATACCTTTAAAAATTTTATATGTCTTCTCTGATATTTCTTTCTTTTTCGTTTTTCATGTTTTTAAATATCGAAAGAATATTGTAATTAAAAATCTAAAAAAATCTTTCCCTGAAAAAAATTTAAAAGAAATTAATAATATTGCACGGTCATTTTATAGAAATTTTTGCGATTTATTTTTCGAAAGTATAAAATCACTAACAATATCTAAAAACGAAATCGTAAAAAGATACAAATTTTCAAATTACGAAATTTTAAATACTCTTTATAATAAAAATAAAAGTGGATTTGTAATAACAGGACATTTAGGAAACTGGGAATGGTTTAATAGTATATGCATTTTCTTAAAACATAAACCATTAGCAGTTTATTTGCCACTTAACAATAAATATTTTGATAATTTATTTAAAAAGATTAGAGAACGATTTGGTGCTCAAACTGTACCTATTCATTCTCTATATAAAACTTTATTAGAATATAATAAAAAAAATGTTTTAACTTTTTCGTATATATTAGCAGATCAAAGACCTCATAAGAATATAATAAAATATTGGCTTAACTTTTTAAATCAAGATACTCCTGTCTTTACAGGATTTGAAAAATTAGCAAAAAAATTTCAATTTTCTATTGTTTTCTCAAAAACCATAAAAATAAAAAGGGGATACTATATAACTGAATTTGAACTTATTACAGAAAATGCTGCAGAATTAAAGGATTTTGAACTAACTAATATCTTTTTTCAAAAACTCGAAGAAGCCATAAAACAAAGCCCCGAATGTTATTTATGGACACACAATAGGTGGAAATATAAAAAAGAAGATTTTAATTAATTATATTATGCATAAGATTGCAGTAATCTTGTTAAATTGGAATGGAAAAAATTTTTTAAAGCAATTTTTACCATCATTAATTGAAAAAACTAAAGGCGAAAATATACAATTTTATATTGTAGATAATGGATCTGTTGATAATTCAATTGATTTTGTAAAAAACACTTTTCCGTTTATAAAAATTATTGAATTACAAAAAAATTATGGATATGCAGGCGGTTATGCAATAGCTCTAAAAAAAATAAATGCTGATTATTTTGTATTAATAAATACAGATGTTGAAGTTACCGACAACTGGTTAGCTCCTATAATTGAACTAATGGAAAAAGATAAACATATTGCTGCTTGTATGCCCAAAATTTTATCATATTATAATAAAGAATATTTTGAATATGCAGGAGCAGCAGGTGGATTCATTGATGTTCTTGGTTATCCATTTTGTAGAGGAAGAATATTAAATGTAGTAGAAAAAGATGAAGGACAATATGATGAAATAATTAAAGTATTTTGGGCTTCAGGAGCCTGCTTAATAATTCGTTCTTCTGTATATTTCGAAGCAGGTGAATTCGATCCACTTTTTTTTGCACATATGGAAGAAATAGATTTATGCTGGCGTATCTTAACCCTTAATTATAAAATAGTTTGCTATTCCAAATCATTTGTTTATCATGTCGGAGGTGGTACTTTACCAGTAAATTCATTTAAAATTTATCTTAACTTCAGAAACAGCTTATTCATGCTTGCTAAAAATCTTCCTACAAAATTTTATTTTTTAATATTTATTAGAATTTTACTTGATATTTTTTCAGCTTTTATTTTTTTATTAAATGGAAAATTAAAATTCTTTTATTCAGTTTTCAAAGCTCATATTGATTTTTTTAAATCATCAAAAATTATAATAAAACATAGAAAAAATTTTTACAGAAAAAATAATATTAATCCCATTTTGCCCAATATAATTTTAAATCAATCAATTCTTTTGAACTATTTTATTTATAACAAAAAAAAATTTTATCTTTTAAATAAAAAATTCAAAGACAAAATAAAATATTAAATGTTAATTATTATTGCCGATATATTTTTTACTATTTTTCATACTTTTTTAATTATTTTCAACATAACTGGATGGATTTTTAAAAAAACACGTCTTATTAATTTTATATCTCTCTTTCTTACAGGTATTTCATGGTCTATTTTAGGAATTTTCTATGGATTTGGTTATTGTCCATTAACAGACTGGCATTTTACTATTCTAAATAAGCTTGGATATAACAATTTGCCTGATTCTTATATTAGCTTTTTAATTCTCAGAATTTTAAGTATTAGGGTAAACCAAAATTTAGTAGATTTTTTAACTTTATTATTTTTTTTAATTTCTTTTACAATATCTTTTATTTTAAATTTTAAAATGCTTGCAAAATTTGTTAAGAAAATAAAACTTATTATTTTTAAAGAAAAAAATTATGAATAGAAGAGATGCTATTAAGAAAACAGCTATTGCTACAGCCGCAACAATAATAATTCCATCACTTACAAGTTTTGCTTTTTCAAATAGAAAATCGTTACGTAGAGAATTCAATGTACTTAAATTTGGTGCTATAGGAGATGGAAAATCTATCGATACACAAGCTATACAAAAAGCAATTGATAAAGCTTTTGCTGCAGGCAGACAATCAAAAGTTATTATACCATCTGGATACAAATTTTTAATTGGCACATTAGAATTAAGAAGCGGTATTGAATTTTTTATTGATGAAGGTGCAGAATTGATAATTAGTACTGATCAAAATTCTTATAGAGAATCAGCTGTAATTTATGCAAATAAAGCAGATGGTCTTATTATATCTGGATACGGAAATATTGAAGGACGAGCTCTCGAATTTATGACACATTATGAAGAAGAAAATGAATGGTGGATTTTTAAACCATGGAGACCAAAAATGTTTATTCTTAAATCCTGCAAAAACTTAATTCTTAAAGAATTTACATTCAGTCATGCTCCCGAATGGGGCCTTCATATGCTCGGATGCGAAAATGTTTTGATTGATGGAATAAAAGTCAGAAATTATTTAGATGTTCCTAATTGTGATGGTATAGATCCTGATCATTGTCGCAACGTTGAAATAAAAAATTGCGATATCGTTTGTGGTGATGATGCTATAGTAATAAAAGCAACAAGACAAGAAACCGACTACGGAATTTCTTCAAATATACATATTTACGATTGCATACTTGAAACACAGGATTCAGGAGTAAAAATTGGTACAGAAACTACTAGCAACATTAACAATGTAATATTTGAAAGATGCAAAATAAAATCAAGTTGCAGAGGTTTAAATATTCAATTAAGAGATGAAGGAATTGTTGAAAACATTGTTTTTAAAGATATAGAGTTTGTATCAAGATATCATTCCGACCCATGGTGGGGAAGAGGCGAAGCTATATCATTAACTGCTATACCCAGAACTCAAGAAACAAAAATAGGAAAAATAAAAAATGTTATAATAAAAAATATTAAAGGAAAAGCTGAAAATAGTATACGAATAAATGGAACAAAAGAAAGCATTATAGAAGATGTATTATTAGAAAATGTTCACGTTGAAATTGATAGATGGACAAAATACAAAGGTGGCTTATTTGATAATAGACCAACTAGAGTTTATGAACCTATTGAATATAGAGATAACCCTGGAATAAGTATACGCTATGCACAGAATGTAAAAGTAAACAATTGCTCAATAAAATGGGGTATAAATATACCAAATTATTTTTCAAATGCAATAAAAATAGAAAATTCAAGCAATATAAAAATTAATAACTTCAATGGTAAATCGTCAAATCCGGAAAAATATGATGATATACAATTTATTTAACAAAATTTTTTTTCTTGTTGCAATTTTCTTAATAATTACTTATAATATATATTCACTAGAAAGACCTGATACTGTTTTCCCGATATTTCAATTCCCACACGATAAAATTCCACGCATAGATGGCAATAAAGACGATTGGGATATAGTACCCGAATCATATGTTATTGGAATAGATCAATTGTGGGAAGATTCAGGTAAACATGATACAATTAATAAAAGAAATCTTGACGTAAAAGTTAAAGTTGGATGGGTTAAAGGATTAAATCGACTGTACTTTTTGTATGAAGCCTATGATGATTACTGGGACTTCGCACGAACTGACCTGCATAATGATACTTATGAAATAGTTGTAGATGGTGATTTATCGGGCGGCCCTCTTGTTGACCATGCCCATTACAAAGTATGGACCCCAGAGGCAGTTGGTATTGAGAGAGTAAAACCCGATCCACGAATTCCTGTTGAAGAAGAACACTGGCTAATGCATGGTGTTCATGCTCAAAATTATCATATATTTACTCCTGCAAAAAATAAAGATTGGACAATGGTTTGGGGTGTACAACCATGGATTAAAGAATTTCCTTATGCAAACTATGCATATAATTATAATTTTAAACCAGGTGATTCAGGTAAGTTAATTCTCGAATTTTATATAACAGTATTTGATTACGCCCCTGCTGACGGACCATCACGAGCAGTAGAATCAAAACTTGAAGAAAATAAAATTATCGGTTTAAGCTGGGCTATAATAGATTACGACGATGTTAATAAAGAAACTAATAATGGTTTTTGGAATTTATCAAGAAAACATACAATGTATGGTAATGCCTCACAACTTTGTGCTTTTAAATTAATGCCATTAGAACCACAATTTAGACCTAAATTAAAAGCAAACTGGACATATAAAGTTATAGACATGGAAAGAAGGCTAGTTGCATTTAAAGACCTATCAATTGGAAATATTAAAAAATGGAAATGGGACTTTGGTGATGGTACTTATTCTTTTGAACAAAATCCTATTCACCAATATAAAAAACCGGGTGAATACGTAGTTGTACTCTATATAGAAGGACCTGATGGAAATGACCATTTTTCAAAAGTATGGGATGTCGCTGTTAAATAACTTTCTTAAATAATTTCATTTTAAAGAGTTCTCTACTTATTTTTTTTAGTTAACTATACCTAAAAACTTTTTGTTTTAATAATTAATATTCATAAAAAATTAATCAAAAAAAACAAAAATATATGGTTACTCTTTTCATAAAAATTGTATATTTATTATTATAACTCAAAATTATTTTTATATGAAAAAATTAAAAATTTTTATAATTTTTTTCCTGTATTTAATTCTTTCTCCCCCAATACTGATGAATGCCCAAAGAAGCATTCTATCAGCAGGAGGAAGTTCAAGTAATACAGGAGGTTCGATAAGTTTCTCTGTAGGTCTGTTAGGTTTTACTTCTTCCAGTAATGCAAATGGTTCTTTAATTCAAGGAGTACAAATTCCTTATGAAATTGTTGTTACTGCTATTGAAGAAAAAAATTCATTATCAGCTAATATAATGATAACACCAAATCCTGTTGCTGATAATTTAAAATTAACTATCGAAATTCAGACAAATAAAACCTTTTATTATGAACTTTATGATCTGAATGGCAAAATTCTTTTGAAAGAAAAAATTAGAAGCAATGAAACATTAATTCCTCTTACTGAATTTAAAGCAGGACAATATTTTCTGAAAATCATTGACAACAGTAATAATATAAAAATTTTTAAAATTATTAAAAACTACTAACTAAAACAAATTATTAACCATATTAACCATTTTTAAAAAAATTGAAATTATGAAAACAAAAACAACATTTTTAGTAATTTTAACATTATTAGTTTTTATAACATTAAAAACTATCGCTCAACCACCTGAAGCAATTAGCTACCAGGCTGTTATACGAAACAACAATAATGAACTTATAAAAAATACACAAGTAAAAATTAAAGCTACTATTTACTCATTTGTAAAAGTGGGGAACTTGTTTATCTTTTATAATCATTATATTGAAGAACACACAGTATCAACAAATGAAAATGGTCTCGCCACATTAAGTATTGGAAAAGGAACGCCTACCACTGGTAAGTTTGATACAATTCCTTGGCAAAAATACGACAATTTTAATTTAAAGATAGAGGTTGATCCTAATGGAGGAAATAATTTTACTATTTCTGCTACTTCGCCTATCTTAAGTGTACCTTTTAGTTTATACTCAAAAAAATCAATGATATCCGATACAGCAAGAAATGGTATTATAGCGTATGGAAATATAGCTTCAAATGGAACAATAAACAAAGGTTCAAATAATTTTACAGTAGAAAAACCCTCTACAGGAGTATATCATATAACATGGACAGATAATAAAATTAATACATATTATACTAAAGCAATAGTTTCAATTACTCCAGTATCTGCAGAAACAAAACCTTATAATATTACTTTCGCTAGTGGTGATGGGGGTAAAAAATTATTGGTTTATACATTTGATTATTCAGGAGCTTATAAAGATTGCGCTTTTTCTTTTGTAGTCTTTAATCCATTTTAAATTACTTCAAAACCTTGCAGTGACACTGCAAGGTTTTTTATTTTTTAAAATTTTTCTTAATTTTATATCATTAACAGATATTTTTATATATGAAAATAGAGAAATTTAATGTTTCACTATTCTTATTACTTTTTTTATTTACTCAAAATTCAATTGCCACCAAATTCTCTATGTATTCAAATTTTTCTAAAAAAGATTCAATCAAAGAAACAAAATATTGGAATTCATTCAGCACAAATATAATTAGTGTATATGCTTTTGATCCGTGGATAATTGGTGGTAACTATGTAGGGGCATGGGGTTTTGTAGATCCTGATTTAGACAAACAATTTTTCGGGGGATATCAAATTGGTTTAAGTTTTTCATATAGACCTCTTAAACATTTTGATCTTTTTTATACATTTCTTTTTTCACAATTTAATGTTTTACTGGGAAAAGAAAATCATCAACTTGAAGGTATAGCAATATGGAGTGCAAGCGGTGGAACATATGATCGATATTCTCCTCCACTTCCTCAGGATATTTATTACATTTCCAAAGTTTACATGGGTAAATTTGGTGGTAGAATTATTTTACCTATTGAAAAAATTTTAGAACCATTTCTTGGATGCAGTTTTGATATAAGCTCTTATCAAATTGGTTTCGGTAATAAAAATGGAAGTCGCGCTTATAGCAATATTGTTAATGATATTGGTATGAGTTTTAGTCTAATTTTAGGATTTAATATCAATATATTATCAAATAATTCAATAATTTTAAAAATAAATCCATTCTTAGAATTAGGTGGATTGGTTACAGAAAGTGGAGTCGAAATACAAAACTGGATATGGCAAAATTGGACATATTCAAATCAATTTATTGTTGTTCCTCATTACAGAATGGGTATTTTAATAGGAATGTAGTATTTATTCTTTATAATAAATAATAGAAACAAAATTTTCGTAAGTCAACTATTTTTCAATTTTTCTTGTTTTTCAATCATTTTTATTATAATTTCAGAAAAATCTCAATATCCTCGGGTAATAATTATATAAATTGTAAAATAACGATTTTGATTAATCCATTGTGAATTATTGTAATAAAAGTTTGCAAAAAATACAAAAAATAAATTTTCTATTTTTATAAATATTTCATAAAATTAGGATGTTGAACCAAAAATACTAATGTTTATGAAAAAATTAATTTATCTTTTAACAATTTTAGGTTTTCTCATTTCATGTGAGAAAAACCAGACTTTCGAAAATGAAAGTCAAAACTCCTTAAAAGCTACCGTAACAATCAATGCCAGTAGTGTCCAACAAACTATTAGAGGATTTGGTGGAGCAAACATTATTGGCTGGGTTAATGATTTAACCGCAGATCAGAGAATGAAAGCATTTGATCCAACCAATGGTTTAGGTTTAAGTGTTCTAAGAGTTCGGGTTTCACCAAATAGCAGTGATTGGGCAGCCAATAAAGCTACAATTGACTATGCTAAATCAAAAGGGGCAATAGTTATTGCTTCGGCATGGAGTGCACCAGCTTCAATGAAAGATAATAATAGTCTTGTGGGAGGTAAATTAAAAACAACTTCATATGCCGATTATGCCAATCACTTAAAAAATTTCTGTAATACAGTAGGTGGTGTTTCAGCTATAAGCCCTGTTAATGAGCCAAATATTACTGTTGATTATGAATCAATGCAGATGACTGCTTCTGAAGTTGCAGCTTTTGTTGCAGCCCAGGGCAAAAATTGTGGAGCACCAATTATGGCTCCCGAACCTTACAATATGAGCGCTTCATTTATAAACGAATATTGTAATAATTCAACAGCCAAATCAAACACTAGCTATATATGTGGACATATTTATGGGACAGCATCAAATCCCCCAACAATCAACCAGGGCAAAGAAGTCTGGATGACAGAATACATAACAGACACAGGCGATCCAAATAATATCGATAATGCACTAAATACTGCTCTTGATATACAAAGATGTATGAATGCGGGTTATAGTATGTTTTTACACTGGTATATTAGAAGAAGTTACGGACTTATTGATGAAAATAGTAATATCACAAAAAGAGGTTATATAGTTGGCCATTTCTCAAAATGGGTTAGACCAGGATTTCAAAAAATTTCATGTACTTATAATCCTGCCTCAAACATATATGTTACAGCTTATAAAAATGGTTCAAAGCTTGTAATTGTTATTGTCAATAAAAATTCTTCAGATGTTTACCAAAGTTTCAGCCTAAATGGTATAACAGTCACAGGATTTAACCGCTGGAGAACAACTGCTTCAGCAAATATGACAAATGATAATTTCAATATTTCTGGCAATAGTTTTGGTATAACACTTCCTGCCAAAAGCATTACAACACTTGTATCTAAATAAAATATAAAAAACTATTGTCTCTTTAATTTAAGAGACAATAGTTTTAATTTTTTAATATATTTGAACTATTACAATGGAATGTAATTATATCCCCCTAATTTGTATACTTTTTCTTTTACCCATCGTGCCCAATCTTGATATGTTTTACTTTTATCAAAAATTTTATATGATATCGGGTTACCAAAAACAACTTGAAAATTTTTATTTTTATGCTTAAAAGTCTCATCAACCAGATAAAACATTTCGAGATTTGACTTTATTCCCAAAAATTTTCTGATATTAGCTAGTCTATAAAAAAACTCTGAAACTCTTCCTGAAACAAATATAGGTACTACATCTCTTTGATATTTGATAGATTTTACTATAAAATTTTTCTTCCACTCTACATCCACAATCATACCTTTTATTTTTCTTGAAACCAATCCCGCAGGAAAGGTTAATAGGTGCAAATCTGACTTAAAAATTTCATCAAGTAAAATTATAGACTCCTCAGCTTGTCGTCCATGTTTGTTTATAGGTACAAACAGTGATCTGATGTTTTTTATATTCATTAAAATATCATTAACCAATACCTTTGTTGGACCAAAATTTTCATTCAATATCTTTAATAGAAACATTCCATCAAATCCACCAAGTGGATGATTCGACACAAAGATATATTTACCTTTAACAGAAACATTATTAAGCCCTTCAACATCAAATGAAACATTAAAATGTTCAATTACTGCTTTTATAAATTCTAAACCTGTCTTCTCACCATAAAGTTTTAAAATTTCATTAATTTCATCTTGGTGTGCAATTTTTTCGAGATATTTATAAACAAAACCAGGTAATAATTTAGCTACTTTAGGATTTTTTTTATAAAAAGCTTCACGAACACTCACATACCTTATTTGCTCATCACGAGCAAGTTCAAAAGCATTTTTATTCATTTCTTAAAATCTTTTGGATTGTAAAGTAACAAAATTTAAAATTAGTATAATAGTTGAAACTGTCGATAAAGCCAATGAATATATAGAACTATTAACCCTAAAAACTTTATTCTTTACAGGCGGTACATAAACTATATCGTTAGGTAAAAGATAAAATGCTTCTGAGTTTAAAATATCTTTTTTCGTAAGATCAAGAGTATATACTTTATTTCCTTTTTCTTTAGAACGTATAACCACAACATTTCTTCTATTGCCATAATCTGTTATATCTCCTGCATTTCCTATTGCTTCAAGAATTGAAATCTGTCGTGAATAATTGCGATAAGTTCCTGGACGTGTCACTTCTCCCAGAATAGTATATTTATATGAAACCAATTTTACTATTACAACAGGATCATTGATAAAACTCGTTGCTCTTTCTCTTATATCTTTTGTTATTTCATCAATCTTTTTGTTGCAGACATAAATTTTTCCAAGCACGGGTATTTCAATAAAACCCGAATCATCAACAGTATAACCATAAATATAAAGATTCATTTCACTCTGATAAGACGAAGATAGCTGTGTAGATAAACTCGTTTGGTTGATAATATCACTTATTTCTTTATTTAACGAAAAAACTTTAATGTATAAAATATCCTCTTTTTGAATTTTGTATTCTGGAAATACTGGTGAAAATAAAGTATCTTTCTGATAATCTATCTTTTGTAAATATATCAGTTCTTTTTGCGTTGTACATGACAAAAAGATGAATACAATCATTTTCCATAATACAATTTTTCTAACAATTTTTTCCATTTTTAAATATTTTATGTAAATTTAGATAAAAATTTTTGGCATCGTTAACAACATTAACATAAAATTATAAAATTTATGATACACGAATTACCAAAACTACCTTATTCGGATGACGCACTTGAACCTTTTATTAGTAAAAAAACTATTGAATTTCATTATGGTAAGCATCATCAGGCTTATGTAAACAATTTAAATAATTTAATCAAAGGTACACCTTTTGAAAATGCTTCTCTTGAAGAAATTATAAAAAAGGCTGAAGGACCAATTTTTAATAATGGAGCACAGGTGTGGAATCACACTTTTTATTTTTTTCAATTCTCAAAAAATGGCAATAAAACTCCATCAGGAGAATTAGCCAATAAAATTAATGATCAGTTTGGTACATTTGAAAACTTTAAGAATGAATTTTCAAAATCTGCTGTTAATTTATTTGGTTCAGGATGGGCATGGCTATCCATTGACGCCAATGGCAAATTAATAATTTCACAAGAAAGTAATGCAGGAAATCCATTAAGAAGCGGATTAAAGCCATTGCTTACTTGCGATGTTTGGGAACATGCATATTATATTGACTACCAAAATCGTCGTGCTGATTATGTCGAAGCTTTTTGGAATTTAATCGATTGGAACATTATTTCAGAAAGATTAATTAAATAATTTGATTAGTAGATCATTACAAAACATTGAGAATTTTATTAAAAATTTATTCTTTTTGTTTTGTAATGATTCTTTTTTAGATTTTTTAAGATAAATCATAAAAATTTTATAAAGTTTATCACTTATATATTCTTTATCTTAGCATGCAAAAAATTTAAGATGTATTTAAATTGCCAATGTAATCAAGATCTTCATATTCATACAATTTTTTCACAAAGTGATAGTGCGGTTGTAAAAGAACAAACTCCAGAATTAATAGCATCTATAAAACATGCAAAAATAATAGGTATAAGCGATCACTTTGAACATATGTATTACAATGATACTTTAACAGAATATCTACATATCCTCGAAAAATACAATTTTCGAAAAGGTATCGAAATTGATGGACATGAATATGTCGAAGAAGCTATAAAATTTGATTTTGAATATTTTATTTATCATTGCTGGGACATATCTGAAGATTACGAAGCATTAAATATTTTATTGAAAACAGGAAAACCAGTAATTATTGCACATCCTTATGCAACAGGTACAAATCTTAATAAAGTGCCTGATAAATGTTTAATTGAAATAAACAATAGATATATTTATCGTTATGACTGGAAAAATTTTTTTAGCCCCTATTTAGAAAAATTTCAATTTATTCTGAGTTCTGATGCACATCAGCCAAATTGGTTAAATCAAACTGTTGCTAAATATGTTGCCCGTGAATTAAATATCAAAGAAACATTACTTTTTTAAATCAAAACATTATTATTCTTTCTCCAAGGTACTTAGCAAAATCTTTTTTTATCTCATTTAAAATTATTATTCTGTTTTGAAGTTGATCGATAGCCTCATGATCATTGTTTTTCTCTGCAATTTCAAGTTGTTTTTGGGTTTCTTTAAGAAAGTCTATTATTTTCTGATTTTTAAAAGCCATAACTGTCGATGGTACCAAAGATGGTAACTTCATTTCTTCTGTTTCAACATATGTTTCATTCTTTCGCCATATTTTACTTAAATTATAATTAAAAGTAATTAAATCTACTACAGTACATGCAATAGTCTGATCTTGATGATATATAAAATACTTTTGATCTATGGGCTCATTATTCTCAACTTTTTCTTTTATTTCTTTAAATATTTGTGCATATACAGGATTTTTAAATTCAAGATCATCGTGAGTTATTTCCGAAACAATAAATTTAGCAACCGTTATTGAATTTATAGTTCCATCTTCCTGAGGTATTTTAATAACTTCATGATTACCATAATTTAGTAATAATCTTATAATATCCCTTTCTATAATTTCGGTTGAGGAAACAGGAATTGCAGTTTGTCCTTTTTCTTCTTTCTCTATTTCAATACTATTTAGTTTATAATGATCCTTTTGTAATCTTTCTTCTGTTTTTTTTCTTCTAATTTTTCTGACTTCTGAATACAATATCGATTCTTCTATCTGAAGTATCCTTGCACACTCACGAATATAAACATCTCTTGCAATACTATTCGGTATTTCAGCAATAGAACCTACAATGTCGTTAATTAATAAAACTCTTTTAACAGGATCATCTCCTGCATTTTTTAACAACAAATGAGTTTTAAAAGTTATAAAATCCTTTTCATTATTTTGAATATAATTTATAAACTCTAATGGAGATACTTTTTTAGAAAAAGAATCAGGATCTTCATCAGCGGGCAACATTACCACTTTTACATTCAATCCTTCTGCAAGTATTAAATTAGTACCTCTTAATGAAGCATTTATACCAGCAGTATCTCCATCGTAAATAATTGTAATATTATTTGTAAATCGTTTAATTAAACGAATCTGATCTATAGTCAATGATGTCCCTGCCGAAGCTACAACATTTTCAATACCTGCTTGATGCATCGAAATAACATCGGTATAACCTTCAACCAAATAGCACTTATCGTTCTTAACAATAGAATGACGGGCAAAAAACAAACCATATAATACAAAACTCTTATGATACAACTCAGAATCTGGAGAGTTTATATATTTTGCTGTTTTATCATCACTTTTTAAAATTCTACCACCAAAAGCTATTATTTGCCCCGACAAACTATGAATAGGAAAAATAACTCTTCCATGAAACCTATCAATAAGTTCACCATTACGTTCTATCGACAATCCAGTTTTTAGTAAATACTCCTTTTTAAAACCATTTTTAATGGCTTCAGTAGTTAAGGCATTTATTTTTAAAGGAGAATATCCTAATGAAAACTTTCGAATAATATCTTCTCTAAAATTTCTTTCATAAAAATATCCTAACCCCACCGATTTTCCTTCATCTGTTTTATACAGACAATTAACAAAAAAACTCTTTGCAAACTCATTGAGAGCAATCATGCTCTCCCTATCATTTTTAACTTTAATATCTTCTTCCGTTGGTTTTGTTTCTTTTATTTCAATGTTATATTTTTTTGCAAGATACCTCAACGCATCAATATAACTCAATTTTTCATGCTCCATCAGAAAAGTCACGACATTACCACCTTTGCCAGTACTAAAGCACTTAAAAATTTGTTTTGATGGGCTAACAAAAAAAGATGGATTTTTTTCATTGGTAAATGGGCTGTAACCTCGATAATTTTGCCCAACTCTCTTTAAATTAACAAATTCTCCTATAACCTCAACTATATCAGCAGTTGCAAAAATTTTTTCAATTGTTTCTCTATCAATCATTTTCACCCCTCATTTTATAATTTCAAAATTAAATTATTTACTTTAATAAATAAAATCATAAAAGTTTTAAACATTTAAAATAATTTGTTGTTTTGTATATTTGAAAATAAAAAAATAAACTATGGAGAAAACAGATAAAACTATTATTAGAATCACCGATAGTGTAAGCTGGGTAGGCATAAGAGATTATAATATCAAAAATTTTGATTTGGTTATGGAAACCAAACATGGCACAACTTACAATTCATATTTTATAAATGCTCAACACAAAACACTTATTGACAGTGCAAAAGGGAAATTCTGGAATACATATAGAGAAAAACTTGAACAGGTAAGCAACATAAAAGATATTGAATTTTTGATTACCACACATACTGAACCTGATCATTCGGGTTCAATAAAAAATATTCTTGAAATAAATCCCGATATTACTATTTACGGATCAGGACAGGCAATCAGATTCTTATCCGAAATGGTAGAAAAACCTTTTAATAATGTAATTATCAAAGATGGTGAAATTTTAAATCTTGGAAATAAAAAACTCACATTCTTATCCACTCCAAATTTGCATTGGCCTGATACTATTTATGTATTTTTAGAAAATGATAACCTATTATTTTCATCTGATTCGTTTGCAGCACATTATAGTACTGAACAAATGATTGACAGTGAAATTGATAATTTTGATGAAGAATTTATTTATTATTTCAATGTAATTTTAAGACCTTATAGTAAGTTTATGCTAAAAGCTATAGAAAAAATAAGCAATTTAAACATCAATGCCATATGTCCATCACATGGTCCTATTTTAAAGAGTCATTGGAAAGATAAAATTAATTTAACAAAAAAATTATCTGAAGAATATTTATCATTTGTTGAAAATCAAGAAATTAAAATTTTAATAGCTTATGTATCGGCATATGGTTATACAGGAGAGATAGCAAAGTTAATATCACAAGGTTTAAAAGAATCAGGATTCAATAACATAGAAATTGTAGATATAGAAAATTTGTCGATTGAAGAGATGGAAGATTTAATAATAAAACACAATGTTTTTTTAATTGGTTCACCTACTTTAAATCAAAATGCTGCATTGCATATTTACAAATTTCTTGGCTTATTTTCGCCAATAAGAGATAGAGGAAAAAAGGCAACTTCATTTGGTTCATATGGATGGAGCGGTGAAGCAGTAAAAATTATAGAAAATCAATTAAAAGCTCTAAAATTGGATGTTATGGAAGGTTTGTCTGTAAAATTTACTCCTTTTGGAAATAAAACTATAGATGCCATAAATTTTGGTAAGAAATTTGGAGAATTTATAAATTCGCAGTCGAAATAAAAACAAAATGTTTAAAAATATGGTTACAATTGAAAACATTGAAGAGTTGAAAGAGCGCATCGATGCTCTAAGGAGGTATCTTTGACATCGATAACAAAAAAATTAAAATAAAAGAGAAAGAAGAAGAAACTCATAGAGTTGACTTTTGGGATAGTCCAAAAGAAGCAGAAAAAAAGCTCAAAGAAATAGCTCAATTAAAATCGTGGGTCGAAGCGTATGATAATATTTTGAAGAGTTTAGATGATCTGTTATTGTATTACGACTTTTACAAAGAAGGAGAAGCTTCTGAAGTTGATTTGGACAATCAATATCAACATACTTTGAAACTCCTTGAAGATTTGGAGTTTAAAAATATGCTTGGTGAAGAAGAAGATAAGATGGGTGCTATATTAAAAATAAATGCAGGTGCTGGTGGTACTGAAAGTCAAGATTGGGCAGAAATGTTGATGCGCATGTACATGAGATGGGGAGAAAAAAACAACTATAAAGTTACACAGGTAAGTTATCTTGAAGGTGAAGGAGCAGGAATAAAATCAGCAACTTTGCAATTTGAGGGCGAATATGCTTATGGTTATTTGAAAAGCGAAAATGGTGTTCATAGGTTGGTGAGAATTTCTCCATTTGATGCCAATGCACGTCGTCATACATCATTTGCTTCTGTTTTTGTTGCTCCTCTTGTTGATGACAACATAGAAATAGAAATTAACCCTGCCGATCTTGAATGGGACACATTTAGATCAAGTGGTGCTGGAGGGCAAAATGTTAACAAAGTTGAAACAGGAGTAAGAGTTAAACATATTCCAACTGGAATTGTTGTTGAAAACACTGAAACTCGTTCACAATTTCAAAATAGAGAAAATGCTCTTCGGATATTAAAATCTCATCTTTACGAACTCGAATTACGAAAAAGAAGAGAAAAACAAATGGAAATAGAAAGTCAAAAGAAAAAAATTGAATGGGGATCTCAAATTCGTAGTTATGTTTTACATCCTTACAAATTAATAAAAGACTTACGAACTGGCTATGAAACATCGGATGTGCAATCGGTACTCGATGGAGAAATTAATGAATTTATAAGAGCATATTTACTGCAATTTGGAGGTAAAAGTAAAGAAGTAAAATTATAATTTTTTCATCAATACAAGTGTTTCAATATGATGTGTAAATGGAAAAAAATCATAAGGGATGATTTTATATATCTTATACTTCTGAGAAAGTTTTTCAAGATCTCGTAAAAGAGTGCCTGGACTGCAAGAAAGGTATGCTATTTTATAAATTTTTTCTGTACTTAATATCCAATCAACAACTTCTTTTTCAATACCAATTCGTGGTGGATTAACAAAAAGATTTATTTTTTTGTTATTATGTTTATCAATCCATAGATTGATTTGTGGCAAACGTTCGCTACATTTACCCCGTAAAATCGTTGCTAATGGAGCATTTAACAATGCCATTTTATAGGACATCCCGTTTAATTCAACACCAACAACATCTGTAAATGAAGACCATAATTTCAACGAAGTTCCAGCACCAGAATAAAGATCAACAATATTATAATCATCATTATTATTAAAAAAAATTTTTGTTTCATTTAACGAATCAAAATAAAGTTTGGGTATTAATTGTTGAAAAGCACCTATAGAATAATAAAAATTAAGCTCATTCATTGAATATTCCTTTCCATAAACAAGATATAAAGGTGTTTTTTCGAAAATTCTTTTACCTGCTGAAGGATTGTGATGTACCCATATGCCATCAAGTCCAATTTTTTCGAATTCACTGTAATAATCTTTCATCCATTCACAATCATTTTTTTCTTTCGTTTTTAAAATCAAAGCTACCTGTCTATCATATTGTAAATAAAAATGCAAAGGAAATTGTTGATATGGTGGTAATATTTTTTTAAACAGATTTATTGTCTTTGTTACAATATCATGATGTATAGGGCAAGAAGAAATATCTAAAACATTATCTTTTACAACCATTCCAAAGACCCACAAATCTTCGAATTTTACATTTAAAATTACTTTTTTTCGGTATTTTAAAATTTTGCTTTCACTAAATCTAATATCATGTATTTTATCTTCCCATTTTTTCAGATTTTTTTGTAAAAATTGAAATTTAAGTTTTAAGCTCTTTTCATATGGCAAATCTATATATCTGCATCCAGGACAATTATATCGACAACCATCAGGTCTATTCATTTTCAGAATGATAAATACGACTAATTCTTTGTTCGAGCAACATCAAATCGGCCAAAGCAATGGCTGTAGCACATTCAAGAACAACAGGTATTCTCAGTGCGATACAAGTATCATGGCGACCTTTTACAATAAGTGTATCTAATTCATGTGTTTTAATATTAAATGTTTTTTGTGGCTTTGATATACTTGATGTTGGTTTAACAGCAACACGAAAAACAATTTCATTACCATTGGTTATACCTCCAGTAATTCCACCTGAATTATTTGTAAATGTTTTACCATCTGTTGATATAATTCTATCATTATGTTCGCTTCCTTTCATCTTTGCAGCTTTGAAACCCGACCCAAATTCAATACCTTTTATTGCAGGAATGGAAAAAACAATATGACTTATGACCGATTCGACCGAATCAAAAAATGGTTCTCCTAAGCCAATTGGAACATTCTTTGCAACACATTCAATTATACCTCCTACCGAATCTCCCTCCTCAAGAGCTTTACTAATTGCTTCTTCAATATTTGTATTTCCTCCTATTTCAACAATAGTAGAATTTATTTCAATAGGATTAATTAATTTTTTAGCAATAACACCAGCAGCAACTATACCAAGAGTTAACCTTCCTGAAAAATGTCCTCCTCCGCGGTAATCTTCAAAACCACCAAATTTTTGCATTGCAACAAAATCGGCATGACCAGGACGAGGTATTTCTCTAAATTGAGAATAATCAGAAGATCTTGTATCGGTATTTCTAAACATAATATTAATTGGTGCGCCAGTAGTATGATCATTGAATACTCCACTAATAATTTCGGGCATATCTGATTCTTTTCGAGGTGTTGTACCTGGTTTATTACTCTGGCGACGTGATAAATCGTAAAGAAAATCTTCGATAGACAAAGGAAGCCCTGCTGGACAACCATCTACAACAATACCTATTCCATTACCATGAGATTCACCATATATAGATATTCTAAATAATCGACCAAAACTATTCATAATCTTTATTATTTAATAAATGAAGAATTCTCTTAAAATTATTTATTGATATCTGTCCTGGAGCAGATGATTTCGTATCATCGAAAGAAGCAAAAGTAAATTCGGCACCAAGAAACAAAGACGCTATTCTTGTTATTTTACCAATATCTCCCATTCCCAAAATTACCATTCTCTTTTTATATTCATATAATGATAATAACCTAATATTATCAGTAATTTCATTAACCATTGTTGCTATTTTTGCAACATCAGCACCAAGTTCGTAACAACTAAATAAGATTTCTTTTAACTTCTCTTTCGATGGTGTATATTCAAAATTATGATATGATATAATTACTTGAGTATTATTTTCTCTTGCAATTCTTTTAAGTTCTCTGATATAGCTTTCATCATTCTCAATTTCAATATCTATATATTTTGCACCATTTTTAATTGCTTTAGTCAAAACCTCTATTCTTTCATCATTGGTAGTTTTATCAGGACGAAAAGTAGCAATTGCTCTTCTTGTTTCAAATATTTTCTTTATTTCATAATCATTAAATTTTACCTTATCGAAACGTATTTCAATCAAATCAGCTTTATTTAAAGCATCAAAACATGTATTTAAATTTCCTTCAATTATCGGCACACAAATCATAAACTATTTCCTCCAATTGATTTATTGAAATTAAATAAGTAAAAGCATTTCCAATTTTATTCAATAATACAAAATGAATAAATTCATTTTCGCGCTTTTTATCCTTACGCATCGCATCAACTATATCATTGATTTTAAATTCAATCGACACAGGCAAACCGCTATTTTTAATCAGACAAGTAATTCTATCAACTTCATTTTGTGACAGAAAACCTAATTTCTTTGACAATTTTGACGCCATCACCATACCTATTGCAACAGCTTCTCCATGTAATAAATTTTTACTAAGTTTTTCATATGCATGTGCAAATGTATGTCCAAAGTTTAAAATTCTGCGTTCACCTTTTTCTTCTTTTTCATCGTTTTCAACAATTTTAGCTTTAATTAGTACTGATTCATAAATTAAATGCTCTATTACATTATAGTCATAATCTAATGCTTTATCAATATTTTTTTCTAAAAATTCGAAAAAATCTGCATTACGAATAGCGGCAGCTTTTATAATTTCGGCAAAGCCCGCAATAAATTCTCTTCTTTCGAGTGTTTTCAAAGAATCTATATCACACAACACAAAATTAGGTTGATTAAATACACCTATCATATTTTTATACCTATGAAAATTTACACCATTTTTACCACCAACACTTGCATCAACCTGAGCTAACAAAGTTGTTGAGACAAAACCAAATTTTAAACCTCGCATATAAATCGAAGCAGCAAAACCTGCAACATCAGTAACGATGCCACCACCAATAGCAACAATAAAAGTAGATCTATCAGCTTCAAACTCAATAAGCTTTTCAAAAATATATTCTACAGTTTTAAGTGTCTTATTTTCTTCTCCCTGTCCTATTACTATTATTGGATAATTTTCTATTAAGTCATAGTAATATTTTACTATATTTTCATCTGTGATTATAATAATTTTTCGTTGTTCTGGTAAATATTTTTTAAGATTCTTTAAAGTTTCGCCAATAAATATTTTTGAAATCTTATTATTTGTTATAACTTCAATAATTTTCATAAATTTTATTTTTCATTTTCTCTTTTATCATCATTTGATTTTAAAATTTCTTGATCTTCTCTATTCATTATCATTGTCTGGTGATTAATAGATTCTTCATGAATAGCCTGAAAAACTTTTATTATAAATTCTTCGCTTAAACCTATTTTTTTAGCTTCTGATGTTCTTCTTTTCAAAATTTCATCCCATCTGCTTGTTTGCAATATTGTAATTTTATGCATTTTTTTAAATCTACCAATTTTTCGAGCAATTTCCATTCTTTGTTCAAAAATTTGCATAAGTTTATCATCTAGCTTATCTATCTCATGTCTAAGTTCCTCAATAGTAGTTAGCACTTCAATATTATCAACTTCAGGATTCCTAAGAATAAGATTTTTGAGTAAGTTTTCCAATTCAACTGGCGTAATTTGCTGTTTTGCATCACTCCATGCTTTATCTGGATTGATATGAGTTTCTATTATTAACCCATCAAAATTAAGATCCATAGCTTTTTGTGAAATCTCAAAAATAAATTCTCTGTTTCCACAAATATGACTTGGATCCGTAATAATAGGCAATTCGGGTATTCTTCTCTTTAATTCAATAGGTATTTGCCACTGAGGATGATTTCTATAAACTGATTTTTCGAATGTTGAAAAACCTCTGTGAATAGCAGCAATACGTTTCAGCCCAACATTATTTATTCTTTCAAAAGCTCCAATCCACAATTCTAAATCGGGATTAACAGGATTTTTTATTAAAATAGGTATATCAACACCTTCAAGAGCTTCTGCAATTTCCTGTACAGCAAAAGGATTGGCAGTTGTTCTTGCACCTATCCATAGAATATCAACTCCACCTTTCAATGCTTCAAATACATGTTTCGCATTAGCAACTTCTGTTGCAGTATACATACCAAATTCTTCTTTCACTCTCTTTAACCATGGGAGACCTTTTTTACCAACACCTTCAAAAGTATTAGGCCTTGTACGTGGTTTCCACAAACCAGCACGAAATATTTTTATTCCAATTTTACTCAATTGACGTGCAGTTTCAACAACCTGATCTTCTGTCTCAGCACTGCAAGGACCAGCCATAATTAATGGCCTTTCATTTTTTATTCCTTCCAATCCTATTGGTTCAATTTTTAAATCTATGCCCATAATTAAAAGATTTTAAATTATTCATAATAAGTTTCTCCTTTTTTATATTCGCCGAGAACAATCAAACCCGATGTAAATGGTTTAATTGCCTCAAGCGATTGCAAATACATTTTGTAATCATCAATTTCAACATCTATAAAAAACTGATATTGCCATTCTTGCCCAATTATAGGCATTGATTGAATTTTTGTCAAGTTTATCCCATAATACGATAATATAGATAAAACTTTTGACAATGATCCAATCTTATGAGCAAGAGCAAAAGATATCGATGCTTTATTAATTTCTTTTATATCAATTTCATTTCCATTTTTTGCTTGTAATATCAAAAATCTAGTATAATTTTTATCATTTGTTTCAATACTTTCGACTATAATCTCAAGATTATATTTTTTTGCTGCCAATCTACTTGAAATTGCACCAACACCGTACAACTTTTTATCTGAAATTAATTTTGCACTTAAAGCTGTATCATCGGCTTCGACCAACTTTATATGTGGATAGTTATCAAAAAACTGTTGACATTGTAAAATAGCCATAGGATGTGACAACACCTCTTTAATATCATCTATTGTTTGGCCAGGCAAAGCAACTAAATTTTGAGTAATTTTTAAATAAACTTCGCCAATTATTCTCATATTTGATTCAAGTAACAACATATAATTGGGAAGTATACTACCCGCAATAGAATTCTCTATTGCTGTAATTCCATAATCAACCTTACCCTCTTTGAGTGCTTTAAACAAATCCTTAAAAGTATTACGAGGAACAATTTCTATATCTTCACTACCAAAATATTTTATAGCTGCTATTTCGTGAAAAGCCCCATAACCTCCTTGAATTGCTATTTTTTTTATTCCTGTTGACGTTTCCATATTTTATATAATTTTCTTGTTATTCAAAAAAAAATCCCTTCCATAATTGGAAGGGATTTACTAATTATACAATAACTAATTAGTAATTCCCTTCCTTTTGATTGCATAAAAGTAAAAGTAAAAGAAAAAATAAAAATTTTCTTTGTAAAAACTTTTTGAACTATTTATGTTTATTTTATTTAACATATCTTTCATACTATTTAATTTTAAAAATCTTTAAATAAAAAATCCCGGATTATACCGGGACTTATTTATAATATCATACTGGCATAAATAAGTCCCTCTAACTTTTTATAAAATAAAAATTAAAGTAAAAAAATATATTTAAGCCATTTAAAAACATAAAAACATGATATTATACATGACAAAAATATAACAAATTTTGATTAAACACAAAAAATTTCAAAAAAAATGCAAAAAATATCTTTTTTTAACTACTTTTTTCAACAATTTTCCAAAAATAAACAAGAAATGATGCTGTTAAAATACACCATACAGTAAAAATAGCTGCAGGAATAGCAACATCTTTTCCAAAATGTTTTAAGGCCAAGATAACTCCCAAACCTGCATTTTGCATACCTACTTCAATAGATAATGTTTTTCTTTTAATATGACTTAATTTAATTATATAACCAGCAATATATCCTAAAAACATACCCATACCGTTATGAAAAGCCACAGCCAATATAACAATTAAAGTAGCATAACCTAATCTCTCTTTATTAGCTGCTATTACATACGAAGTAATAAAAACAATAGATATTACAGATATGGCCGAAGGCATTTCTCCAATTTTATCTATATATTCAGAAAAAATTTTTCTTATTATAAAACCTACAATTAATGGGATGACAACAACAAAAAGTATCGTTTTAAACATTGACCAAAAATTTACAGGTATGTGTGTATGCACTATCCAATAAGTAATTAAAGGTGTTAGTAATGGACATAAAATTGTTGATAAAGTAGTTAAAGATATTGAATATGCAGTATCTGCTTTTGAAAGATAAGAAATAACATTACTTGTCATTGCTCCAGGTGCAGCTCCTGTAATTATAAGCCCAATTTTCCATTCCAATGGTAAATTAAAAACATAACTTGTTATAAGTGCCATTGATGGCATAATAACGAATTGACAAACTGTACCAAATAAAACATGCCCGGGTGTTTTCAAAATATTTAGGTAATCTTCTTCTTTTAAAACCAAACCTATACCAAGCATAGCAAATGAAAAAAAAATATTAATTGAATTTTTAAAAATTATAAATGCTTTTGGGAAAAAAAACGCAATTATACCAAATATTATAACCCATAAAGCTATTAATCGATTAAATACTTGTAAAAACTTATTCATAAATTTTTTTAAATGAGCATAAATAAATCTGAACAAAATTCTAGCAAAAATAATTATTCGATTAATAAAAAAATTTCTTTCAATAATATAAAAATTATAATTTTTTTTCGAATTTTAAACAAATAAAAATATTATTTTTTAGTTAATAGCAATCATTTTTTCAAGAGGAATCTTAGCTTTTTTTATTAATTCTTCATCTATGATAATTTCAAACTTTTCTTCAATAATACTATTGTATATCTTTTCGAGTGTATTAAGTTTCATAAAATTACAATCGTTACAGCCACAAGTTGAATCAACTGGTGGTGCAGGTATAAATTCTTTATCAGGACAAGCTTTTCTCATTTGATGAATAATTCCGCTTTCGGTAGCAACAATATATCTTTTAGAAATATCTTTTTGCACAAATGATAAAAGCGACGATGTAGACCCTACAAAATCAGCAATTAAAAGTATTGGTTTTTGACATTCAGGATGAGCAAGTATTTTAGCATCATTATATTTATTTTTCAATGATAAAATTTTTTCGAGTGAAAATTGTTCGTGCACATGACATGCGCCATCCCATATAATCATTTCTCTACCCAATTTCGAAGAAATATAATTACCAAGATTCTTATCAGGTGTAAAAATAATTTTTTTTTCAACAGGTATACTTTTTATTACTTTTTCCACATTCGAAGATGTACATATAATATCACTTTCAGCTTTAACTTCAATATTTGTATTTATATAACTTACAACTACAGCATCGGGATATTTTAAACGTAAGTTTTTTATATCGTCAGCTTTAATTGAGTCGGCAAGTGAACAACCAGCTTCGAGATCAGGAATTAAAACTTTTTTTTCAGGGTTTAATATTTTAGCCGTTTCTGCCATAAATTTTACACCTGCCAATAAAATTATTGACGAATTTACTGTCAAAGCATAATTTGCAAGTGCAAGACTATCACCAATATAATCTGCAATATCCTGAATTTCTGGACGTTGGTAGTAATGTGCAAGAATTACAATATCTTTTTTCTTCTTCAAATCTTTTATTTTCGTAATATATTCCATTTTCTTTTATAAAAGAAAATTTATAAATTATAATTGTAATCAAAATTTAATAAATTAACAAGAAATTATAATTGTTTGTTTACAAAATCAAAGATATTTTTTTTAAGCATAAATTTAATTTAAATTAATCATTTTTTTAATGTAGCAAAATCTTCCATCATGACAGTATAAGTAGGATAAGCAAATTCAATACCCCTTTTATTAAATTCTTCGAATATTTTTAAATTTATCTCCTGCTGAATATTCATATACTTTATATAATCAGTACTTAAAACATAATAAACTGTTTCGAAGTTTAAAGAATAGCCACCATATTGAGCAAAATGTGATCTTTCAAACTCAGTTTCTGGTATTGACAAAATAATATTTTTTATAATTTCTGGTATTTGTTTAAGATTTTCAAGGGAAGTTTTATAAGTAACTGCTATGATGAAAGAAACCCTTCGTTTTTGCATTCTTTTAAAATTGTGAATTCTTGAACGGGTAAGATCACTATTAGAAAATATTAATTCTTCTCCAGTCAAACTTCTTATTCTTGAAGTTTTAATACCTACATTTTCCACGATTCCTTTTTTATCATCAATAACAATGAAATCACCAACTTCGAAAGGTTTATCAAAGAAGATGACAAAATAATTAAACAAATCTCCAAGTATATTTTGTGCTGCAAAAGCAATTGCAATGCCTCCTATTCCTAATCCAGTAATTAAAGTAGTAACATCATAACCAAAATTGTCAAGAATAAAAATTATACCTAACGACCAGATAATTATATTAATAATAACCATTATTCCTTTTACCTGCTTAAGTTTTATTTCCCCGTTTTCACTCTTTGCTATTTTGCTTTCAATTGAATGACGAATAGCAGCACTCACAAAACGTATAATACCATAAGTTATAACAACAGTAGAGGCTGCTTTTAAAAATGATTGTATCTTATCATTCAATTGTAATGTGTTAATTGAAATTAAAAAAGCCCAGAAATATAAAATGGGTAATACTGATTTTTCTATTATACTAACAAGGAAATCATCTAATGTTGTTTCTGTCTTTTTAGATAAAAGCTTTAATTTATGTAATACTATTTGCTTAAAAATTTTCAAAAATATTATAAGTAATAAAAACAAACCCAAGGCAATAAGAATACTTTTACTATCGTTCTTCGCAATAAATTCCTTAAAAGCATTCATATTTTAACATTTTATTCTGCAAAAATAATAAAATACTAAAACTTATTCGGAAAATTATTCAATTGGTATGCCTTCTTTAAAATATTTTTTTTCTATTAATTCACCATTTTCATTATAATACTTCCATTCACCAGTTTTTAAATCATCTTTATACTTGCCTTTTATCTTAGTTTTGCCATCTTCATAATATTCCACATATAAACCATTTCTCTTGCCTCGTTTCATTTTATAAATTAATTTTAGATTACCATTATCATAAAATTCTTTATGAATTTTTTGATCTTCGTAAACATCTAATTCTTGCTCAGTCATTGATATATCTTCATCTTCAATATATATTGAATCGATAGTTTTTATGGTATCAAGATTTTTTGCTTCATATTTTTTTATTTTATTATATTTAACAATACCAGAAGAATCAAATTTAAAATATATAAAGACATTCAAAAATTTTTTATCATGAGCGGCAGATAAACCAATATCCGAAAAACATTCAAAATAATATTTATTTGAAATTACATTTTTATAAATTTCTGGTGATAAATAATTTTTCAAATAATGAATAAAAATATTAGGTTTTATATGTAATAATAAAATAGATTTTGATGGAAAATTTTTTAAAAATTTATTAGATTTTTCGTCATTCATAATAATTTTTTTGCTCTCGTAATCATCAATTAAATTTAAGAGCGTTTGGGGATGATTACTAAAAACAACAAAATCGTTTATTATTGTATAATAAGGTTTTTCAATCTTTTCAAAAATTTTTCCAAATAAAACTTTTAACAGAAAAGGAATATGTAAATATGAGATAGAATAATTTTTGTAACTCAATTCATTAAATTTTAATGGGGTTTTTTTCTTAACCTGTTTTTTGATAATATCTAATCCATTTTTGGCCTCATTCTTATTCTTTGACTTAATTAAAATTGCGATCTCATTGTTTTTACCAAAATCTGAAGGTTTTGTTTGTAAAATACAGATTTCATCATCTATCCAATCTATTATAGTTTTATTTATATCAACATCTAAAAATTTTTCCAATTTAGTAATAGAATTTTCTATATCATTATTGTTAGTTCTTAATAATTCAAAAAACTTTTCCCCGCTTTCTATTCCTAATAAAGCAAATGAAGCAAATTGATCGGGTATTACTTCTAGTGTAGTATGTTTTCCACCTTTAATATTTTTAAAATTTGAATAAAAAGTTTTAACATTATCATTTTTAAAATTCATTAATCCATCAAAATAAAAAGAACCATCTTTTTCAAGTAAAAGATTTATTGTTGAAAATGAAAATGAATTAATAAAATCATAAATGGATTTATCTATTAGTTTTTTCTCAAGATATTTTTTCAATACACTATTGTTAATAGTTAATTTTAATAATCCTTTATTTTTTACTTTATCATATACTTCAATAAAATCATTATCTTTCGATAATTTAAGTGTTTTATATTGTTTAACAACTTTTTTAAGAAATTGATTGTCCTTAGAAAATACTAATAAATTTTCTATTATAGACATAGACATCAGCAAAGTACCTTTATTGTCATAGATTTCGTAATATGAATAACCATTAAGTGTATTAAAACTTAATTGTAAATCTTTTAAATACAAATTTTTAATAATTTTTTCAATTTTAAACAATCGAGCTATATTTCTTAAATCAACAATATAAAGCGTTTTCTCAACTTCATTTTCATGTATGACAGATATAGTAAAATTTCTCGTTAATAAAAACTTTGATATAAATTTATTTTTGTTTATTAATGAATCAAAATTTGATATTGTTTGATCGAGATTTTTAAAGGTTTCATTTTTTTTAAAATATCGCCATAATGGATTTTTTACAAATTTATTCCATGACAAAAGTGGATTTTCACATTCTGCAATAATCATTGTATTTGAAGGTAAAATAAAAATTGGGGAGATTTTTATCGTAAAAAAATTAAGATAAACTATAATACCTCCAACAATTATAATAATAAACAAAAAAATAAAAAACAATTTTTTCATAGTTCTAAAAATTTTAGACTTTTGGGTTAAATAAATGCTACAACACGTGCAGGTGTACCATCGCTATTTTTTATTTTTAATGGAAAAAAACCAATAAAACATTCATTTGAATTTATACTATCAATATTACAAAGATTTTCAATAATAATTTTTCTACTTTTTAATAAAATTTTATGAGCATCAAAAGTCGAAGAATCATATTTATCTACCGATGGTGTATCGATTCCAATACCCTTAAGATTTTTTAATTCTGATAGAAATAATGCTAATTCATTTGATAAATATGGATAATGATAATAATATTCTTCTGTTCCCCAAAATTTTGACCAACCAGTATTAAAAATTAGATATTCGTAGTTTGTAAATATATTTATGAAATAATCATTAATATTAGTTAATGTGATCTGCTGATTTTCGAAAATTTTAACATTTATTATCAAAGCTTTACCATAAAAATAACTTATATCATAATCAGACGATGAAAATGAGTTTTCATAAAAATGAATTGGGAAATCAATATGTGTAGAAACATGCAATGGTGATTCTATATAAGTAGTTTGATAGCCATTATTACTAACTGTAGTTAATGTTTTGATAGAAACATTAGGATCAAAAGGATAATTTAACATTTGATTAAAAATTTCATTAGTTAAATCAATCAAAAATTGAGGATGCATACAATTTTTTAAATAAAATTATATTAAAATTTTCTATTTTTATTATAAATATAATTTTTTGAAAAAATTTTTTTACTTTTACGTGCTAAAAGTAATATATAATGGCAATAACTTTTTACAAAAAAATAAAATATTTTAATTGCCTTGATATAATTACATTGTTATATATATTCATTACAGGGTTATTTATATTATATGGTTATCAAAAAATTAGTAATTTTCAGCAACATCTTCTTATAAGATTGTTATTTATAATGATATCAATTTCTTTTATATATCTTAATAATAAATACAATTCAAACTTTTTAAATTTCTTAAGACACACTTATCCTGTATTTTTCTTATTATATTTTTATGGTGAAACATATTTTTTGAACAATATATTTTTCAATTATTTTGATAGTTTTATTATTCGTTTAGAATCAAAAATATTTGGTTTTTTACCAAGTGAAGTTTTTCATTCACAATTTAATTTACGATTAATTTCTGAAATAATGCATTTTGGATATTTTTCATTTTATTTAATCATAGCCTTCTTTGTATTAACTTATTATTTTCAATTCCCTTATTTATATCACAGAAGGATGTTTTCATTTCTATTTAGTTTTTATCTTTTCTATTTAATATTTATAATTTTTCCAACGGCAGGTCCACAATTTTTTATTCAGACACCTGAAGATTTGCCGCAGGGTTATTTATTCACCAATCTAGTTCATAGAATAATTGAAAAAGCTGATAATCCAACAGGTGCATTTCCAAGTTCTCATGTAGGAATGACTTGTATTATAATGCTCTGGTTATTCAAAGATTTCAAGAAAGCTTTTTTCTTTTGGTTGCCAATAGCCTTAACCTTAATATTATCTACTGTTTACATTAGGGCACATTATGCTATAGATGTTATAGCTTCATTAATTATTTTTCCTTTATTTATAAAACTTTCAGAAAAATTTTATTTATTACTCAACATAGAAATTACTTATCAAGAATCTTTTATTTTTATTCAAAAAAACAATAATTAAAATCTATTACAAATGAAAATATTCGTCGAAGAAGTTAAAACAAAAAAACAGTTAAAAGAATTTATATATTTACCCGAAAAAATTCATAAAAATCATTCTACATGGCTTCCACCAATTTATATGGATGAATGGAAATTTTATAATCCAAAAAAAAACAAAGCATACGAATACTCCGACACAATTTTATATTTAGCATATAAAGATAAAAAGCCTGTTGGCAGAATAATGGGTTTAATTAATAAAAAATATAATCAAACACACAACGAAAATTATGCTCGCTTTTTTGCTATGGAGTGTTATGAAGATAAAGAAGTATTTCATGCTTTAATTTCAAAAGTAGAAGATTGGGCAAGAAATAAAGGAACTGAAAAACTAATAGGACCTTTAGGATTTTCAGATAAAGACCCTCAAGGTTTTCAAATAGAAGGTTTTCAATATCAGACTGTCGTAGCAATGGCAGCAAATTATCCTTATATGCCACGATTTTTAGAAGAAGAAGGTTTTGTTAAAAAAGTAGATTTACACGATTATATAGTTGAAGTTAAAGATGAATTACCTGAAATTTATCAAAGAATTTATTCAAGAATATCGAACCGTAATGAAATAATTATAAAAGAATTCAAAACCAAAAAGGATCTTAAAAATTACATAGTACCTGCATTAACCTTAATGAATGAACTTTATGCACATATATACGGTTTTGTACCTCTTACCGAAAAAGAAATGATTGATTTAGCATCTCAATACTTACCTGTACTTGATCCGAATTTTGTAAAAATGGCCTTTCATAACGATAATTTAATTGGTTTTATAGTGGGAATGCCGGATATAAGTGAAGGACTAAAAAAATGTAAAGGACATATTTTACCTTTTGGTATTTTTCATCTTATTAAAGCAATGAAAAAATCTACTCATATAGTTTTATTGCTTGGAGGCATAAAACCAGAATATAGAAATAATGGTGTTGATGTTATGATGGGTATAAAAATGCTTGAATCAGCCAGCAAACATGGGAAAAAAACAATTGAAAGTCACCTTATTTTAGAGACTAACACTCCAATGATTGGAGAGATAGAAAAAGCAGGAGGAAAATTACTTAAAAAATTTAGAATATACCAAAAAGATCTATAAACTATGCCCGCACAATACTTTATTATTCACCCAGAAAATCCTCAAGAAAATTTACTTGAAAAAGTTGTCAATATTCTTAAAAAAGATGGTGTAATTATTATACCAACAGATACAATTTATGCCATTGCTTGCGACATTAATAGTCCAAAAGCAATAGACAAAGTATCACTTATTAAAGGAAAAACTTTAGAAAAAGCTAACTTTTCATTTTTATTTAGTAGTTTCAGCCAAGTAGCACAATATACTTTACCAATCAAAGACAATGTTTTTTTATTAATGAAACAATACCTCCCTGGACCTTATACTTTTATACTAAATGCAAACAATGAGATACCTAAAATTTTTAGAACACGAAAGAAAACAATAGGTATAAGAATACCCGATAACAAAATAGTAAAAAGTTTAGTCCAAAAATTAGGTAATCCATTGATGAGTACTTCACTACGTGATGAAGATGTACTATTAGAATACCTTACCGATCCTGAAGTAATTTATGAAAGATATAAAAATATAGTTGATTGTATTGTTGATGGAGGACCTGGTAAAAATGTACCTTCGACCATAATAGATTGTAGTAACGACGAACCTATTATTATACGAGAAGGATTAGGAAAAATTTAATTATCTTTTTAATATTAAATCATTGGTTCTTGTTGCGTTAAGCAATGAAAACTACCAGACCCGTGAATAAATATTTTTGAATCGATAGGTATTATTTCACGATCAGGAAATATCTTACTAAAGATATCGATAGCAATTTTATCTTCAGGACAACCAAATACAGGCAAAATAATTGATTTATTTGTAATATAAAAATTTGCATAAGAAGCCGGCAATCGATTACCATCACAATATATAGCAGTGGGCATAGGTATTTCGATTATTTCAAGTTTTTTATTATTAATCAAACAAGTATTTTTTAAAATCTCATAATTTTTTTTCAAAATTTCATAGTTGTCGTCGCTCTTGTTAGTTTCAATCATTGTTACAACAGTGTTCGCGTTTACAAAACGTGTAATATCGTCAACATGTCCATCTGTATCATCGCCAGCTATACCTGCTTCGAGCCAAATAACCTGGTCCACTCCATAAAATTGACACAAATACCATTCTATTTCATTAATAGTTAAATTTGAATTACGATTTTTATTCAACAAGCAAGATTTTGTGGTAATTACAGTACCTTCGCCATTAAAATCAACACTACCCCCTTCCATTATAATTCCAGGTTGAAATATCGTATAATTGAATTTCTTTGCAATTTTTGATGGTATCAAATTATCATAAAAATATGGAAATTTTCCTCCCCAAGCATTAAAATCCCAATCGACAATAACTTTTTTAGGATTTATATTAGGATTTATAAGAAATGCTGGTCCAAAATCTCTACACCAAACATCATTTGTTTCAAAAATAAAAAATTCGCAATTATCTATTTCGATATTATATTTTTCTGACATTTTTTGAAAAATATTTAGTGCATCATCATTATGAAAGATGATTCTTACAATTTCGGATTTAGAAATTTCTCTAACAAGCAATAAAAATTGTTTTTGAGCTTCTTTAATGATTCCGGGGAAAGATTCCTCATGATATGGAAAAACAACCCATGTAGCAACATGAGTTTCCCATTCTGCCGGAAATCTATAACCAAGCTTTTTAGGAGTTTGCATAGGGTAAATAAAATTATTTAATAAATCGATTACAAATCTCTGAATATGTATCAATTCTTCTATCTCTGAAGAAAGGCCATATTGTACGATATTTTTCTATTTCTTCTGTATTAACTTCAATAATAGCTTCATCGTCTGAATTAATAGGAGATTGGTAAATAATTGTACCAAAAGGATTACATACAAAAGAACTTCCCCAGAAATTAATATTATCTTCACTTCCCCAGCGATTAACAGATACAATAAATACTTCATTTGCTATTGCATGAGATCTTTGAATTGTTATCCATGCCTCTCGTTGTTCGTTATTTATTTTTTCATTTTTTTCGTTAACGTCCCAACCAATAGCCGTAGGATAAAAAACTATTTCAGCACCCTTAAGAGCAACAATTCTAGCAGCTTCAGGAAACCATTGATCCCAACATATTAAAACTCCAATTTTACAATATTTTGTTTCAATTACTTTATAGCCATCATTCGATGGGGTAAAATAAAATTTTTCAAAAAAACCAGGATCATCAGGTATATGATTCTTACGGTATATTTCTTTTATATACCCATCTTCAATTATAAGAGCACTATTGAAATACAAACCAGGTGCAACTTTTTCAAATATAGGCAATATAATAACAATATTATGTTTTTTTGAAAGATCAAAAAATTTGTTTATATAAGCAGCATTCTTAATTTCATCAGCAAATTTAAAACAATTTAAATCATATTGGCGACAAAAATATTGAGTAGCAAACAATTCTTGTAAACAAACAATATTAGCACCATTTTTTGCTAAATATTCAATTTTTTGCAAAGTTTCTTTTATGTTATTTTCTTTATTATCTGTAACTTTCGACTGAATATACCCTATTTTAACAGTTTTTGACATATTAATTTTTATTAGTAATATTATTTTTTTGAGGTACAAAAATATAAATATTATCGTATTTCAACGATGTAGTATCAAGAAAAATAAGTTGAAAGCCGGCTTCATGTAATTGATCAATTAATTGATTAACGTTTACCGTAAGTTTAAATTTATTTTTTGATTTTTTAGCATCATGAGCTATTATTGCTAATTTACCATTTTCTTTGAGAGAATGTTTCGTATTTTTTAACAATCGAACAGGATCAGATATGTATTCATAAGCATTAATAATATAAACAAGGTCTAAAGAATCTTTTGGAAAATAAGGATTTATGGGATGACTTAAAATCACAATCATATTTTTTACATTCTCTCTTTCACAGCGTTCTTTCATAAATCTAACTGCCTTGATATCTATATCATTTGCAAATATTTTACCCTTATCTCCTATTTTACGAGCTACTCTGACAGCAAAACGACCATTTCCTGCGCCTATTTCTCCTACTATCATTCCTTCTTTTATACCAATAATCTCCATTATTTTTTCTGAAGGTTGAAAAATTTCAAATTTTTTTTCCCATTTCTTGCTCCATTTATTAAGTGAGTTTATAAGAAATAATGAAACAACAATAGCACTAATAAAAAGTAGCAGAATAAATTTATTTTTCAACATAAATCAAAACTTTCAATTCATTCCAGGTCTTCCGTGGCAATGTTTATATTTTTTACCCGAACCACAAGGACATGGATCATTTCTGCCGATTTTTTTCTCTACTCTAACCGTTTGAACCTTTTGAGGTACTGTATCAACATCGGGCGATTGAGATTGAGATGATCTTAACGAAGACCCAAATTCACTTTTTGAAGCCCTTAATTGGCTCATATCTGTTTTTCTATGCGATTCACCTCTTTGTACTTGTGAAGAATCTTGAATAGGTATTTTTCCTCTTAAAAGTATACTAATAACTTCTTTATTAATTCTACCAAGCATATTTTTAAACAACTCAAACGACTCTAATTTATAAACAAGCAAAGGATCTCTTTGCTCAAATACAGCATTATATACAGCCTGTTTGAGATCATCAAGTTCTCTTAAATGATCTTTCCATTGTTCATCGATTATATAAAGTGTTATTGCCTTTTCATACGAACGAACCAATTCTTCACCTTGCGATAAATATGCTTTTTCAAGATTTGTGAGTATTGAAAAAGTTCTTATACCATCAGTTATTGGTACAACAATATTTTCGTATAATTTTCCCTGTTTTTCAAAAACTTCTTTAATTACTGGATATGCTTGTTTTGCAATATTTTCTCGTCTTTTTTGGTAAATATTTCGCATCTGATTATACAGTCTGTTTACCAATTCATCTTTTGATAATTTTAAAAATTCCTGATGAGTAATATCTGGTTCAAACGAAAATGTTTTAAATATTTCAAATTTAAAATCATCATATGTATAATCGCCATAAAATTCGTTAATTATACTTTCAGCGACGTCATACATCATATTTGAAATATCGAGTTGCAATCTATCACCAAACAAAGCATGTCGACGTCTTTTATAAATAACCTCACGTTGAGAATTCATTACATCATCATATTCGAGCAATCTTTTTCTTATACCAAAATTATTTTCTTCAACTTTTTTCTGTGCTCGTTCGATTGATTTTGTAATCCATGGATGTTGAATAACTTCGCCTTCTTTAATTCCTAGTCTATCCATAATAGATGCTATTCTTTCTGAACCAAACAAGCGCATCAAATCGTCTTCAAGCGATACAAAAAATTGTGATGTACCAGGATCACCTTGTCTACCTGCTCTACCTCTTAGCTGACGGTCAATTCTTCGAGCTTCATGTCTTTCGCTTCCAATAATTGCCAAGCCACCTGCTGCACGAGTCTCAGGAGTTAATTTAATATCGGTACCTCTACCAGCCATATTTGTGGCAATAGTTACAGTACTTGGTTTACCTGCTTCGGCAACGATTTCAGCTTCACGTTGATGATGTTTTGCATTTAAGACATTATGCTTTATTCCTCTAAGTTTTAACATTCGACTCAACAATTCGGATGTTTCAACTGAAGTTGTACCAACAAGTACGGGTCGACCTTGTTTAACTAATCTAACAACTTCATCTATTATTGCATTATATTTTTCACGTTTGGTTTTATATACAAGATCTTCTCTATCTTCTCTGATAACAGGTTTATTTGTAGGAATTACAACTACCTCAAGTTTATATATATCCCAAAATTCAGCAGCTTCAGTTTCGGCAGTACCTGTCATACCTGCCAATTTATGATACATTCTAAAATAATTTTGCAATGTAATAGTTGCCCATGTTTGTGTAGCAGCTTCTACCTTAACTCTTTCTTTTGCTTCAATAGCCTGATGTAAACCTTCGGAATAACGTCTACCTTCCATTATACGTCCTGTCTGCTCATCAACAATTTTAACTTTATTATCTATTACAACATATTCTATATCACGTTCAAACAATGTATAAGCTTTAAGCAATTGTTGAATTGTATGCAATCTATCGGCCTTTATTGCATATTCTTGCAAAAGTTGTTCTTTTTTTTCAAGTATTTCGTGATGAGGTAATCCCGAATTTTCAAGTTCAGCTAGTTGTGCACCTATATCAGGTAATACAAACAAATTAGGATCTTCGGTTGATGATGTTATTAATTCTATACCTTTATCTGTAAGCTCTACCGAATTTAATTTCTCGTCAATAACAAAATACAATTCATCGGTAACCAGATGCATGTTTCTCTGGTTATCCTGCATGTAAAAATTTTCTGTCTTAAGTAATAAAGTTTTTATACCTGGCTCGCTTAAATATTTTATCAATGCTTTGTTTTTGGGTAAACCTTTATATGCTCTTAATAATTTCAATCCACCTTCATCTGTTTTACCTTCTGCAATTAATCTTTTTGCTTCGGCAAGTGTTTCGGCAACAAGTTTTTTTTGAGCATCAACAAGTTTTTCAACACGTGGGCGAAATTCTTCAAATTGATGAAATTCACCTTTTGGCACAGGTCCTGAAATAATAAGTGGTGTACGTGCATCATCAATTAATACAGAATCAACTTCGTCAACTATTGCATAATGCAATTTACGTTGTACAAGTTCTTCTGGCGATTGTACCATATTATCACGCAAATAATCAAAACCAAATTCATTATTTGTTCCATAAGTAATATCTGCCTGATATGCTTTTTTTCTACCTTCAGAGTGTGGAGGATACTTATCAATACAATCGACAGATAAACCATGAAATTCATATATTGGCCCCATCCATTCACTATCACGTTTTGCAAGATAATCATTAACAGTAACAATATGTACACCTTTACCTGCTAACGCATTTAAAAATACAGGTAATGTTGCCACCAATGTTTTACCTTCACCAGTAGCCATTTCAGCAATCTTACCCTGATGCAAAACAATTCCTCCCATCAATTGCACATCAAAATGTACCATATCCCAAACAATTTCACTACCTCCTGCCATCCATCTGTTGTAAAAATATACTTTATCACCTTCTACTTTAACATGCTTGTGTTTTGCTGCTAATTCACGATCAAAGTCAGTAGCAGTAGCTACTAAAATATCATTTTCTTTAAATCTACGAGCAGTCTCTTTAACAATAGCAAATGCTTCAGGCAAAATATCATTTAAAATTTCCTCAATTTTTTCATCAAGTTTTTTCTCAAGTTCATCTATTTCATCATAAATTTTTTCGACTTCTTCTATATTTTCACGATTTTCTTCTGCTTTATTTTTTAAAAATTCAATTCTTTCTTCAATATCTTTTACGTATTCCTTTACCCTTTGCCTTAAATTTCTGGTTTTTCCCCGTAGTTCATCATTTGACAAATTTGACAATTGCTCATAAATCTTATTAATCTCCTCAACTATTGGCATTAAAGCTTTTATATCACGTTCTGACTTTTTACCAAATATTTTTTCAAAAATTGATAATACTCCCATTTTTTTAATAAATTTAGTTTTAGAAAATTAAAATGTAAATTTACAAATCTTTTTTATCTTTTATTTTTTATTAATGATTTAAAATTAATTTACTTTAAAAAATTAACAATTAAATAAACATTATCAACCCATATTAATAACCATATCAGCATAACTTCTATCTTTAATAACCAAAGGGAATTCTTCTTTTTGTAATTGAGCAATAATATTATTTATTTCTTCAGCATTTTTGCTTTTCCATTTATAATATTTCAATAACCTTTCCTGCAAAATTGTTTCATCAATATCAATAAAAATTTTAATATCAGAAACTTTTCTGATTTCCATTAAACCCAAAGCTATAATACCATCAATTATAACAATATCTTCATTATTCCACTTATAAAATATAAATTCTTTTGAATTATTATTTTCTGAATATTTTTCAAGTGTTATTTCTTCTCCTGATAATATTCTTGGAATTTCAGTAACAATCTTTGACGATTGATATCTCTCGTATAAATTATATGTTTTATTCATGTATTCTTCTGGCAAAATCCAATCATCCAAATTAATTCTTAATACAGAATAACCTTCTTCAACAAATTTTTGCTTTAAATATGATGCAAAATTTGATTTTCCTGATTTTGAATTACCTGCAATAGATATAATTACAGGTTTTTTTCTTAAATTTTTTATATTATCTATTATTTTCATATATTTATCTTTAAAAGGATCATTTATAATAAATTGAACAGCCTCAAGTAAATCTGAAAAAAAATAATCAGGTTTTACTTTCGATTGCCTCAATCCATAACCTGTCATCACACCCACTGTAATACAACCTGCATTTTTACCTGCCTGAATATCTCTCTCAGAATCTCCTATCATATAAGAGTTTGTAAGGTCAATATTTTTTTCTTTACTTGCACGGATAATTAAACCAGGTTCAGGCTTTCTGCAATCACATTTAATATTGAATTCATTTTTCTTTACATCATTTTCAATAACAGGATAATGAGGACAATAATAAATTCCATCAAAATATGCATCACTTTTTCCAAGTTCTGTCTCAAGTCTTTTATGTACCTTTTCAATATCTTCAATTGTACATAAGTTTCTACCAACTGCCGACTGATTTGTAACAATTATACCAAGATATTCTGAACGATTTATTAATTTTATTGCTTCGAAAGTAAAATCATATATTTCTAGATCCTTTTCATCACAAACAAAACCTTTTTCGATGGTTACTACTCCATCTCTATCAAGAAAAATAGCTTTTTGTAAATTTTCATAATTCTTTTTATAAACTATTCCTCTTTTATAATCTTTATTCACCATTTCCCATCTTTCTTTAGTGTTTATTTCTTTTATATATTCAGACGTAACATAACCATAAATATTTATTTTTTTTTCGATTATCGATGGTATAATATCTTTTCCAAAATCTTGTTTTTCTCCCTTTTTTATATATTTTAAAATATCTGGCGATATAATATATATGCCCGAGTTTACAAGATTTCTAAAAACAAAATCTGTTGAATATGGTTTATTGTAATATTTAATAACTTTATTTTCATTATTAATTTCAACAATATCATAATTAAGAGGGGACTCATCAGGATGTAAAACTATTGTAAATTTACTTTTATTGGTTTGGTGAAATTCGATCAAAGCTGGAATATAAATATTAAACAATACATTTCCATAAATTACAAGAAAATCATCATCAAGATTTGCTTCAATTTCTTTCAATCCACCAGCAGTACCTAATGGTGTTTTCTCTTCAATATAACTTATTTTAATACCATATGTGCTGCCATCATCAAATTTATTTTTTATTATTTCTTCAAGATTATTAACAAGAATATAAAACTCATTAATACCATATTTTATTAACAAATCGATTTGATGTTCAATAATAGACTTTTGTCCAATCTGTAACATTGGCTTTGGAACTTCTTTAACAAAATCTTTTAACCTTATTCCCTGTCCACCTGCAAGGATTATTGCTTTTATATTATTTTTATCTACCATAAACAAAAATTTCAATTAGTAAATTAAACAAAATTTTTTTAAAAATATATTGTCTGATAAAATTTAAAAATTAGTTTTTGAAATACAATTGTTGATAATACATAAATAAGAATTATTTTGATATTCATGGATAATATGTAAACTTATCTAATCTGTGCTATCTGCTTTTTATTTATTATTATTTGACCAGATTTTGCACCAATATAATTCAACAATAATAAATTTTTATTGTTTATCCTGTTTAAAATGAAATATTAATATTTTTCATAAAAATTAACATTAAATTTGCACAAAATCATTATCAATAATGAACAACCTGGATAATTTATTTTATAACGAAAATACTATTACATTAATAAAAATAGCAGGTGAATATTGTAATTTGATTGAAGAATGTAATAACTATTCAATAAGAGAATTATTAAAAAAACTACTAATATATTTGCCTCATTTATATCATCTTGGAATGATAATACCTGAAATCGAAGAAAATTCAGATAATTATAATGAAAAATATGTCACCGAAGATATATATAATTCTATTTACAATTCATTGCTTATGAAATTTGGGCAATATGATACTTTTGAAGGACTTTATATAGAAGAAAATTTTCAAAATACAGAAAATACAACTATGAGTATTTCTGAATTTTTATCAGACATTTATCAAGATTTAAAAAACTTTATATATCTATTTCAATTTGGTAATGAAGAAGTTATGTACGAAGCATTGTGGGATTTAAAAATCAATTTTGAATTATATTGGGGCAGAAGAATAACTGAACTTATGCGCCCACTACATGATTTATTTTTTTCTGATAAAGAATTGGAAGAAGAAACCTTCAAAAAGCAAAATATTGAAAGAGATACGACAAATTGGTTTATTTCAAGACGACAACGTGATTTTAAAAACGGATTAAACTAATCTTTTTATGTTTTTAAGCAATTTTCCTGATGAAAAAATAAACGAACTTCCTATTAAATTATTTAATGGGATTATTTATGTTATCCATAATGAAAATGATATTGAAATAGTAAAAAACTTAATATCGCATAAAACAATTCTTGGCTTTGATACAGAGACCAAACCCTCGTTTAAAAAAGGTATCAAAAACAACATTGCTTTAATTCAATTAGCCGACGATAAAGAAGCCTTTTTATTTAGAATCAATAAAATTGGAATACCTGATTTTTTAATTGATATTTTTGAAAACAAAAATATAATAAAAATTGGTGTTGCAATTAGAGATGATATAAGAGGACTTCAAAAATTAAAAAATTTTAATCCACAATCATTTGTTGATTTACAAACATTTGTAAAGAAATTTAATATCAACGATAATTCATTGAGAAAACTTACAGCCAATATTCTAAATTTTAGAATTTCAAAAAAAATAAGAACTTCAGATTGGGAAAAAAATTATCTTGATGAAAAACAAATAGCTTACGCAGCTACTGATGCATGGGTTTGTTACGAAATTTATAAAAAATTACAAAATACAAACAATGACAACAACAAAAAAACTAAACACACGGAACAATGATAAAAATAATTTTAAAATCAGGTAAAGAAATTTCGGTGTTTAGATTTCATCCCTGGATTTTTTCAGGTGCTGTAAAAAAAATCGTTGGTGAACCTGAAGAAGGCGATATAGTTGCTGTTTATTCAAACAAAGACGAACTATTGGGATATGGCCATTATCAGAACGGAAGCATTGCAGTCCGAATGTTATCATTTGGAGAACAACAACCAGATAAAGATTTCTTTTATAATAAAATAAAAAACGCTTTTTTATTACGAAAACAACTTAATTTTATTGATAATCCTGAGACAAATTGTTTTCGATTAATAAATGCCGAAGGCGACGAACTACCAGGTTTAATAGTTGATTATTACAATGGTCTGATAGTCATGCAATGTCATTCTATAGGTATGTACAAGATTCGCAATTTAATTGCAGAATCTATTTTACAATTGTTTAAAGATAGAGTTCATACTATTTATGATAAAAGCGAATCGACTTTGCCATTAAAAGATTTAAAAAACCAATTTTTATATGGTAACAATGGAGAAGTTGAAGTAAAAGAAAATGGTTTGAAATTTTACATTAATGCTATTGAAGGACAGAAAACAGGTTTTTTCCTTGATCAAAGAGATAATAGACTTTTGCTTACAAAGTATAGTTCAGGAAAAAAAATCTTAAACACATTTTGTTATAGTGGAGCTTTTTCTGTATATGCACTTAAAAGTAATGCTGCTCTAGTGCATTCGGTTGATATTTCCGACAAAGCTATCAATTGGACGAGGAAAAATCTTATTCTTAACGAACCTTTTCCTGGAGATCATAATGAATTTACAGCTGATGTTTTTGACTTTTTGGAAACTCCTCCTTGTGAGTATGATATTATAATACTTGATCCTCCTGCATTTGCCAAACATCAGGATGCTCTACATAATGCATTACAAGGATATAAAAGAATAAATCAAAAAGCACTACGAATAATTAAATCGGGTGGAATATTAATGACATTTTCATGTTCACAGGTGGTTAGTAGAGAAAACTTTAAGAAATCGTTGTTTGTTGCAGCTGCCAATGCTAAAAGAAAAGTAAAAATTCTTCATCAAACTTCACATAGTACCGATCATCCTATTAATATTTTTCATCCCGAAGGAGAATATCTTAAAGGGCTCGTTTTATTTGTTGAATAAACAATATTTTATGATAAAATATTTGAAAAATAATGAAATAAATAAAACAAAATGGGATGAAACCATTAAAAAATCAAGATCTCAAGTAATCTATGGCTATTCATGGTATCTTGATAATGTTTTTCCTGGTTGGCATGCTCTTGTAGAAAACGATTATGAAACAATAATGCCCCTCCCCGTTAAGAAAAAACTATGCATTTCGTATGTTTTTCAACCATTTTTATCACAACAACTTGGTATTTTTTCAACAAAAAAAATTTCGACCGCAAAAATTGCAGAATTTTTTGACAATATACCACAGCACATCAAATTACTAAATATAAACCTGAATATTACTAATTATAATTTACCTCCAGATTTAAAAATTAAATGGAAAACAAATTTAATACTATGCTTAAACAAACCTTATGAAGAACTATTTAAAAACTATCACCGTATCAGAAAACGTTCAATTAAAAAAGCATATGACGAAAAATTAAAAGTAACTGAAAAAATTGATATAAAAACTTTTTTAAATTTTGTCAAAAAAAATTTACCTTACAATGTTAGGCTTTCAAAAACACAATATAAAACAGCAGAAAGACTTTACGAATATTTGAAAATAAACAATAAATTAAATTTAGCTGCTTGTATCTCTTCTGACGAATTAATATATGGAGTTTTGGCTGCAATTGTAACCGACCATAGAGTTACTCTTTCACTATTTGCTTCAAACACTGAAGGAAAAAATAAAAATGCCCCCTCTTTATTAATCGACTATTTTATAAGAAAATTTTCAAACAAAGAAATCATACTCGACTTTGCAGGTTCAAGTGTTGAAAATATTAAATTTTTCTTCAAAACTTTTAATCCTATAGAAATAAGATATCCTGTTGCATTTATGAGTAAAATACCTTTTTTAAAATTTTATAAAAAAATTTAGAATTATTTTATTTTTTTTTTAATATTACATAAAAAATGGTAGCAGAAATTTTAAAAATATTAATTCCTGCATCTCTAGTAGTATTGATAGTATATCTTATGATAAAAAAATATTTTGATTATCAGATTTTTGCCACAAAAGAAGATCATAAAAAAAAATACAAAGAATATATAATACCTTTAAGATTGCAAGCCTACGAACGAATGATATTGTATCTTGAAAGAATTTCAACAGAAAATATAATAATCAGAGTAAGTAGACCAGGTATGACAGCAAGACAATTGCAAAATGCAATGCTCGAATCAATACGTAATGAATACGAACATAATTTATCGCAGCAATTATACATATCAAACACAGGATGGGAATTAATTAAAAATGCACGTGCTAATCTAATACACACTATCAATACCATTAGTGAAAACTTGCCCGAAAATGCTACTTCAATTGATTTGGCAAAAAAAATCCTTGAAGAAACTTTAAAACAGGATAAAAATCCTATTCAAGAAGCAATAAATTTTTTAAAACAAGAAATGCAAAGTATTTATTTTTAAAAATTTTACAAAAAATAAAATATATCATAAATTTTAAACAAAATAAAATTATTTATATTTGCATATAACAATTTTAAAAACTAAAAAAATGAGAGTTAAAAATATTTTCATTTATGTTATTATTTTAACATTGCTCATGTTTACTTCATGTAAACAAGGCAAAATAGGCCAAAAAGGAACAGTTGATACAACTCTTATATCAAAAGATACTCTTACTAAAGAATTAAAGGAAATTGTATATCCGTTACCTTCTCCTTTTGAAGTTTATCAGAAACTTGAAGATATTGGAGCAACATATAGTCCATTAATTTTAAATCCAGTTAGAAATATAGACAAATATTATACTGAAAGAACAAAAGCACTAAATTTAGGTATTTATAGTGCCGATTTAAGTTATGTTACTGTATACAACAAAACTCAAGAAATACAGTTATATTCAAAAAATGTAAAAAAACTTATTGATGACTTTCACTTAAATATTAATTTTCAGGATCTATATAATGAAGAAATGCGCAAAAAACTTGAAAATAAAGATACATTAATTCAATATATCACAAATACATTTTATGATGTTTACAAAAACCTTGCAACCTCAGGTGATCCTTCACTTTCAATTTTAATGATTACAGGTGTTTGGGTTGAAGGTCTTTACATTGCATCACATATTTCAGAAAGTACTTTCAACAATACCGAAATAGTTAAAATAATTTACGATCAAAATAAATCTCTTAGAATCTTACTTGACTTATTATCTAAATATCTTACAAATGAATATAACAAAAGCCTTTATAACGCTCTTAATAAAATAAAACAACTTTATGACAAAGGGCAAGATGGCCTTACAGAAAAATTATTTAACGAAATTAAATCAAGTATTGCAACTCTTAGAACTAGTATTGTTGACTAAAAAATTATTGATAAATACTCAAATTACACATGAAATTGCCCTTTTCATTAAGAAGGAAGAGGGCATTTTATTTAATATAATATGAATGAATCGATACTTAAGGCATTAATGAAATTGTTTGCCTTGTTGGCAAACGTTGATAGTAAAAGTCGTTCATATAAAGAAAGAGATATTGTCAGAGAATTTTTACAACAACAATTTAGTAATGAACTTGTAAATACTTTTCTTTCGTATTATGATTCAAACGTAAATAGTTATAAAGATCTTCAACAAACAGAACAAGATAAACAATCAGAAGAAAGACACAAATTAATTGAAAAAAGACTAAAAGAATTGTGTGATCAGATTAACGAAGAATTGCAACACGAACAAAAAATCATTTTGCTTGTAAATTTACTAGATTATATTAATGAAGATAAAAATATAACCCAAGCAGAACATTTTTTCGTAGATACTGCCGCAGAATTTTTAAAACTCAATAAAATTGAATATCTTGATTTAAAAAATTTCACTTTTGATAATCTAACCTTTATCAATCAGAAAGAAAATGTTTTGTTTATAAATTCAAAAAAATCAATTGAAGAACCTTTTAAACATATTCAAAACGAAAAAATTGAAGGAGAGATTAGAGTATTTTATATTAAAGCAGGTAATTTATTTGTTTTTAGATATTTAGGCAATGAAGCTCTTTTTTTAAACGGTCATTATGTTAAGCCATACAGATCATATATGTTATATCCAGGGTCAGTAATAAAAAATCAAAAAATTGGTTCAATATATTACACCTGGATAGCAGGAAAATTTATACAGGCACAAATCAAGACAAAATTTGTATTTACAGCAACCGATATAGAATTTTCATATGGAAATAGTCCTAATGGAATAAAACGATTTACCTTAACTGAAGAATCAGGTCGACTCATCGGCATCATAGGTAGCAGTGGTTGTGGTAAATCTACCCTCTTAAAATTATTATGTGGGAATTTAAAACCCAAAAGAGGTAAGATTACAATTAATGGTTTCGACATATATGAACATAAAGATGCTATTAAAGGTTTAATTGGTTATGTACCACAAGATGAAGTATTAATAAAAGAATTAACAGTTTTTGAAAATTTATATTACAATGCAAAATTGTGTTTTGGTAATTATACTGAAGAACAAATTCTTAAGGTTGTTGAAGAATCTTTAATAAATTTTGATCTTTATGAAGCTCGCGATCTAAAAGTTGGGGATTCATTTAATACATTTCTTAGTGGCGGACAAAGAAAAAGATTGAATATTGCACTTGAATTAATGAGAGAACCAGCAATTCTGTTTGTCGATGAACCAACATCAGGTCTTTCATCGGCCGACAGCGAAAAAGTAATGTTAATGCTTAAAAGACAAACTTTTAAAGGAAAACTCATTTTCGCCAATATACATCAACCTTCATCAGAAATATTCAAATTATTGGATAAACTTCTGGTGATGGATCAGGGTGGACGAATCATTTATTATGGTAATCCTATCGAAGCAATTACATATTTTAAGCGACTAAGCAATTATGTTGATGCTGAAGAAAGTGAATGCCTGGCATGTGGTAATATAAATACTGATATTATTTTACGAATTGTTGAAGCAAGAGTTGTAGATGTTAATGGCCGTTTAACCAGAAAACGTAAAGTATCGCCCGAAGAATGGTACCAACTTTACATGCAAAATATAGACCCAATAATAAAAAATATAAAACGACCTTACACTCCCGAATTACCACAAAGTGATTTTAAACCCCCAAAAAGATTAGAACAAATTAAAATATTTTTAAAAAGAGACTTAAAAGCAAAACTTGCTAACAAACAATACCAACTACTTACACTCACCGAAGCACCTTTGCTTGCTCTTATTTTATCTTTTTTTGCCAAAAGTTCAAAAATATCATTTCTGAAAGAGACAAAATACATATTTGGAGAAAATCCAAATATACCCCCTTTCTTATTTATGAGTGTTGTTGTTGCTTTATTCCTTGGATTAATAATTAGTGCAGAAGAAATATTTAAAGATAGAAAATTACTCGAACGAGAGAAATTTCTTAACTTAAGCAGATTTTCATATCTTTCAGCAAAAATTCTGATACTTTTCGCTATATCGGCAATACAAATGATGAGTTATATTCTAGTTTCAAATTCAATTCTTGAAATTAGAGGCATGGAATTTCAATATTTTGTAGTACTATTTACAACAGCTTGTTGGGCAAATCTTATAGGACTTAACATATCGGCAGGATTTAATTCTGTTATTACAATTTATATACTTGTTCCACTTTTGCTTGTACCACAATTACTCCTAAGTGGAACAGTCATCGATTTTAAGGATATGAATCCAGCAGTAAAATCAGAAAAATTTGTACCACGCATAGGAGATCTTATTACATCACGTTGGTCGTACGAAGCTCTTGCCGTAACACAATTTAAAGATAATAAGTTTGAGAAAAATTTTTTCTGGGAAGAATTTGAACTTAACAATGCAAATTATTTAAAATCATACTTAATACCATACCTACAGGATTTAAACAAAGAATGTTTAATGTATTTGCATAAAAATAAGCCTGCAGATTCTATTTTTAGAGAAAATGTTACTATAATTAAATCTGAACTTAAGAAACTTTTTAAAATTTCAGAACCTTCAACAAGCATAATTGCATATACTAACGATACATCAAAAACATATATATCGACTATTTATATTGATATTGATAATTATTTAAAAAAATTATATAACATTGCATTATATAAATCAAAAATCGCATCATTATCAAAAGATGAAAAATTTGAACTATTATTAAAAAAACTTGGTTCAAAAGACAAATTTTTAGAATTTAAACAAAAATTTTATAACAAACGACTAGCATCAATTGTAACAAATGAAAACGAACTGGTACAATTTTATTTCAATGGAGAAGAACTTATACGTACACGTGATTATATTTATAGATATCCAGAAGCAAAAAATGGGAGAGCTCACTTCTATGCACCTGTTAAAATAGTTGGTAATTTAATTATTGATACACTTTGGTTTAATATTACATTAATATGGTTATCAATAATATTTTGGTTTGTTGTATTATACTTTGATTTAATAAAGTTATTAATTAATTACTTCGAAAGTATCAGACTTAGAAGAAGAAGTAGAAGAAAATTCTTAAACATCATAAACATATAATATTTAAACTATGTTGTCAACAAGAATTAATAGATTATCAACATCGGCTACAATGGCAATGAACCAGAAAAGTCGTGATCTAAAGGCACAGGGTATTGACGTTATAGATTTTAGTGTTGGAGAACCGGATTTCAACACTCCCGATAATATTAAAAAAGCTGCTATTAAAGCAATAGAAAATAATGTTACTTTTTATCCTCCTGCTGCTGGCTTTCCTGCACTTCTCGAAGCAATAAGTAAAAAATTAAAGCGAGAAAATAATCTTGAATACAAAACTTCACAAATAGTAGTATCGTGTGGAGCCAAAAATGCACTTGCTAATGTTATTCTTTCACTTATTGATAAAGACGACGAAGTAATTATTCCTACTCCATATTGGGTAACTTACTCAGAATTAGTTAAGTTGGCTGAAGGTAAAAGTATTATTGTTAAATGCAGTTTTGAAAATAAATTCAAAATTTTACCCGAACAACTCGAAAATGCTATTACTCCAAAAACAAAAGCATTACTATTATGTTCGCCTGGCAACCCTTCGGGTGTAGTATATTCAAAAGAAGAATTGTACGAAATCGCCAAAATAGTTGAAAAACACCCTAATATATTTATTATTTCTGATGAGATTTACGAACATATTAATTTCGCAGGCAAACATGAAACTATAGCACAATTCGATTTTATACATGATCGCGTAGTAATAATCAATGGAGTATCAAAAGCTTATGCAATGACCGGTTGGCGAATAGGATATATGGCAGGTCCAGAATGGCTTGCAAAAGCTTGTATAAAATTGCAGGGACAAACAATAACAGGTGCAACAACCATTGCACAAATGGCTTCTATAGAAGCTTTAAATGGCGATCAAACTTTTGTAAAAGAAATGAATACAATATTTAAAAAACGTAAAGATTTAATAATGAATTTATTAAATGAAATTCCCAATATAAAAGTCGTAGAACCTCAAGGAGCCTTTTATGTTTTTCCTGTTGTTAATTCTTATTATGGCAAAACTTACAATGGCAACATTATAAAAGATTCAAATGATTTATGCATGTATTTACTCGAACATGCACATGTATCTACAGTGCCCGGTGAAGCATTTGGTGAACCTTCTTGTATACGAATCTCATATTCTACATCAGAAAAAAATATAATAGAAGGTATGAATAGAATTAAAAAAGCAATGGCAGAACTTAAATAAAGATTTCAAAAAATTATTACAGATGATAAAATCGATGACAGGATTTGGTAAATCAATTTGTAAAACTTCTAAAAGATTATTTTCTATTGAAATAAAATCGTACAATGGAAAACAAACCGACATATATTTAAAAGTACCTCAAATTCTTAAAAATAAAGAAATAGAACTAAGAGAACTTATAATTAACGAACTTATAAGAGGAAAAATAGAATGTACTATAACTAGCGAATACATTGGCGAAGATTTACCTATCAACATTAATTCACAATTAATAAAGTCATATTACAAACAATTGCTTGAAATTTCAGAAGAATTGAATTGTGTTAACGAACCTCTATTAAATATAATTTTCAGATTTCCTGAAGTTTTAAAACCTTCAGACGAAGAATTGGAAGAAAAGGATTGGAATGAATTTTGTAATTCATTTTTAAACGCTTTAAATCAGGTAAATCAATTTCGACTCAACGAAGGAAAAGCACTCGCCGAAGATTTAAAAGAAAAAGTAATAAAAATAAAAAATCTTTTAATAGAAATAACTTTTTTTGAAGACGCAAGAATAAATAAAATAAAAGAACGTTTGAAGAAAAATCTTGAAATATCATTAAAAGAAAATGAATACGATAAAAATCGATTTGAACAAGAATTGATTTATTATCTTGATAAACTCGATATAAATGAAGAAAAAGTTAGACTCGATCAACATTTAAATCACTTTTTAGATACTTTAAACAACGAAGAAAATTGCGGCCGTAAACTTCAATTTATTGCCCAAGAAATGGGAAGAGAAATAAATACCATTTCATCAAAAGCCAATGATTATGATATTCAACGTATAACAATTTTAATGAAAGACGAACTTGAAAAAATTAAAGAACAGGTTTTAAATGTATTATAAACAATGAATAATAAAGCTATAATCGTATCAGGACCCTCGGGATCAGGAAAAACAACTATAGTACACAAATTAATTGAAATACCAGAATTTAACCTTGAATTTTCAATATCTGCTACTACAAGAAAAAAAAGAGATAACGAAATTGATGGCAAAGACTATTATTTTCTTACCCCTGAAGAGTTCAGAACAAAAATCGAAGAAAAAGCTTTTATAGAATGGGAAGAAGTTTATAAAAACCATTATTATGGTACTTTAAAAAGTGAAATAGAAAGAATTTGGCTTGCAGGTAAAAATATTATCTTCGACGTGGATGTTAACGGAGCAATTAACTTAAAAAATTATTTTAAAGAAAATTCTATTACAATATTCATTAAACCTCCTTCCCTCGAAGAATTACGAAAAAGACTTGAAAATAGAAAAACCGAAACTCCTGAGAAAATAGAAAGTAGAATTGCTAGAGCAACATACGAACTTAAATTTGAAAAAAAATTTGATATAATAATTGTAAATGAAATTTTAGAAGAATCTATAAAAAAAGCAGAACAAGTAGTAAGAGAATTCTTATTCTCTATATAATTATTTATGAAAAAAAATAAAAAAACAGGGCTTTATTTCGGATCATTCAACCCTATTCATATAGGACATATGGCTATTGCCAACTATATGATAGAATTTACTGACCTTGAAGAATTATGGTTTGTCATAAGCCCTCAAAATCCTTTTAAAACAAATGAACAACTATTAAATGACTACGATCGACTTGAATTATTGAAAATTGCCATCAACAACGATCCACGCTTTGATATTTGTGATATTGAATTTTATCTCCCTCGACCATCTTACACTATAGATACTCTAATTTATCTTGAAGAAAGATACAAAAATAGGAAATTTATATTAATTATGGGATCAGATAACCTGCCCCAATTTCATAAATGGAAAAACTACAAAATTATTGAAGAAAAATATGAACGATACGTTTATCCACGACCAGGTTATGAAAATGTAAATTATAATATTCATAAAAATATTAAAATTTTTAATGCACCTTTAATGGATATTTCATCAACATTTATAAGAGAAGCTATCCGCCAAAAAAAAGATATAAGGTATTTTTTACCTCATGGAGTTTACGAAGAAATTGATAAAATGAATTATTATAGAATATGATACCTTCTCATTTATTAAATTTAAAACTTATGTGCTATCTGAATTTTAAAAATTATTAAAATGAAAAAATTTTAAAATTCAAATTTTTTTATTATAATAAATTGTTATTTCTTATTTTCTGATTTTAAAGTTTTACCACCTTATTGAAGTTTTTTTCTTCTCTCTTTGTTGGATCTTTATTACGATTCACTTCTCATAGAAAACACACGAAATAAAAACTTGTCTTAATTATCTCTGTTTTACCAAAAATAAAAGTAAACAAAAATGACATCCAAAACATTATAAATGACATTTTAAGTAGTCGTCACTTAAAAAGTCAATTTGAATTTTTTTCTTGAAAAAGGATAGGAAAAAAATGAAAAAATAGTATTTGAAAATGGAAGTAATAACGTTTGAAAAAAGTAAAAAAAATTTTTTCTCTTACAGGTACCATTTTAAAAAATTTGCAAAATTTCTGCTACAGATTAACAAAATCCCGCTGAATTTTTTATCATAAAAATCTTATTAAAAGTTATTAACTATCTAATATTGTGTTAATAAGGGCCGACTACTTATAGAGTTGTTACGTTTGCCAAAAGAATTGAATATTTACAGTTATTTGTTACAATTATTTGATATACATTCGGCTGTTGTGACTAATTATAGAATGTCGCAAACACTGATGAAGGATATGTAACTATTTTCAATTACTATGAAAAGCGATATACCTTTTGAAATTAAAAATACAGCTATTTAATACCTGGAAAATGTTCAACAAATTGAATAGTAAAATCGGGGTCGACACTTACAATTTGAATGGTAAAGTCGGGAAAGGCGTCAACAATTTGCCACTTCCCACATTTATCAGGAAATGCCGAAACAAGCTGTACTTTCAAATCTGGAAAGGCAGTTACTATTTTGACTCTAAAATCGGGACTATTATCCACAATCTTTACCTTACCATACAAGGGTATTCCTTTGCATTTACAGTCTTTATCAATAGGCTTATCTTGCGTAAAAGCAAGGCTCAGAATAATAACCGTGACAAAAAGTATTGTTCTCATAATATATTTTACGAAATATATATGATAAATGTTTAAACTAAGTAGTCAAATAGAATTTTTCGATAGTCCTTCGGCCGCAAAAGCAAAATGGGTAAGTAATTCCATTTGCTCTGTCGATATTAATAGTTCTATCCAGCCACTTACTGATACTTTTACAATTTCTATACCAAAAAAATAGTCTGGAAAGATGATAAAAATGTCATTATTGGCAATAAAAAGTATTAAAGCATAGCAACAAGTGATAATTTAAACTGGGTTATGCTAATAAGCTTTATACGCGGTTTGTTGGATATATTAACGATGTAGTCGATAACCTATGTACCACAAATAAATTTCATCCTATTAAACTCTTTATTTGTTATTACATTTTTATTTTTTTATTTTAATATTTTAATGAATTTGCTATTTGAAATAGGTAAAACAATTTATTGTGATTTTAATCTTGTAAAATTTCCTAAAGAATTCATTTATTAAAATTATATTATTTTTTTTATTTTTGATTAATTGTATTGCTATAAGCTAAGTTAAATACATGAATAAAGAAAAAAATCTTAATAAAGTTATTTTTTCAATTTTTATCAAAGTTAGCAAAAAAAGTTATAATATTCTTTACAATCTGATGAGTTATCAATTAAATTTATTAAGTTTAAAAATACACTTAAACAAACTAGAAAAAAAGTATTGCAAAAATTTTAATATTTTAATGAAATACTTCTCGAAAAACTTTATTTATTCTTTAAAATATACTTCATCGAAAGAAGTTTTAAATAATTTAATTTTGTTTTACTATTAAATTTTTTGAATATATGTCATCAACAATATTATTTAATATTATTTTTAAAAGTCAGTAATTTTTAACAAAATATTATTTAGTAAGGAGGTTACACTATGGCATTAAACGGTAACAACAAAGAACAGGAACGTGCAGAACTTCACAAAACTATTTGGCAAATTGCCAACGACCTTCGTGGCAGTGTCGATGGCTGGGACTTTAAACAGTATGTATTAGGATTTTTGTTTTATCGGTTTATTAGCGAGAACCTGACTCATTACTTAAACGAATTAGAAAGAAATTCGGGCAATCCAAATTTCGATTATGCTAAACTTTCAGACGAAGAAGCTGAATTAGGCCGTGCCGAGACGGTTCGCGAAAAAGGGTTCTTTATCCTTCCTAGTGAGCTTTTTTGTAATGTTCGTGTTCGTGCCAAAGAAGATAAAAACCTTAACGAAACCTTAACTCGTATATTTCGAAATATAGAAAACTCAGCCAAAGGAACCGACAGCGAAAACAATATTAAAGGACTTTTTGATGATATTGACTTAAATTCAAATAAACTTGGACCAACAGTTGAAAAACGTAACCAAAAGATTGTCAAAATACTTGATGCTATTGGCGATTTGCCATTATCCAACGGCAAGTTTACCGAAAACACCATCGATCTTTTTGGCGATGCTTATGAGTTTTTGATGACTATGTATGCCAGCAATGCCGGAAAATCGGGTGGTGAATTCTTCACACCACAAGAGGTGAGTGAACTTTTAGCACGCATTACACTGGTTGGTAAAACAGAGATAAACAAGGTTTATGACCCTGCCTGTGGGAGTGGATCACTCCTATTAAAGTTTGCTAAGATCCTTGGCAAAGACCATGTACGTGTTGGTTTTTTTGGACAGGAGATTAACCTCACAACCTACAACCTTGCCCGTATGAATATGTTTTTACACGATATACCATACAATCGTTTTGATATTGAACACGGTGATACACTTACCGACCCCAAACATTGGGACGATGAACCTTTTGATGCCATTGTCTCCAATCCTCCTTATTCCATAAAGTGGGAAGGTGATAGTAATCCAATTCTTATCAATGACCCACGTTTTTCACCAGCTGGAATACTTGCACCAAAGAGCAAAGCCGACCTTGCCTTTGTGATGCATATGCTTGCGTGGCTTTCGACAAGTGGAACAGCAGCTATTGTATGTTTCCCTGGTGTTCTCTACCGTGGCGGAGCAGAGCAAAAAATCCGAAAATACCTCATCGACAACAACTACATAGATACCGTTATTCAACTTCCTCCAGACCTATTTTTTGGTACTGGTATTGCTACAAGCATAATGGTGCTCAAAAAGAACAAAACCGACAATAACATTCTATTCATCGATGCATCCGAAGAGTTTGTGCGAAGCGGCAACAAAAACAAGCTTACCGACCAAAACATTAACCGCATTATGGATGCCTACACGCAGCGTAAAGATATCGACCATTTTGCTAAACTTGTGCACTACGATAAGATTGTTGAAAATGATTACAACATAGCCGTATCAAGCTATGTGGCTCAAAAAGAAACACGCGAAGAAATAGACATCAATGCCCTTAATGCCGAAATAGAACGCATAGTAGCAAGACAGGCAGAGCTGCGAAAAGCTATTGATGCAATTGTAAAAGAACTGGAGGGCTAAACTATGAACAAGATAGAAAAACTTATTGCCGAGCTTTGCCCCAATGGAGTGGAATATAAGAAGCTGGGGGAGATTTTAGATTATGAACAATCAACAAAATATCTTGTACAAACCACAGATTATGATGATAATTATAATATTCCGGTTTTGACAGCTGGTCAAACTTTTATACTTGGATACACAAACGAAAAAGATGGAATATTTAAAGCCAGTAAAGATAATCCTGTTATAATTTTTGATGATTTTACAACATCATTTCATTGGGTAGAATTTAATTTTAAAGTTAAATCATCAGCAATTAAATTATTAAGACCCAAACCTAATGTTGATGTATGTTTTAAATTTATTTATTATGCTATGTTGTGTATAAAATATATACCTCAAGATCATGCTCGACAATGGATAGCAAAATACTCGAACTTCCCCATCCCCATCCCTCCCCTTCCTATCCAGGAAGAGATTGTGCGGATATTAGATAAATTTACAGAATTGGAAGCAGAATTGGAAGCAGAATTGGAAGCAGAATTGGAAGCAAGAAAGAAGCAGTACGAATACTACCGCAATAAGCTCCTTACCCCCGTTGAACGCAACGGCCGCTGGTACTTAAACGGCAAAGAGGTAGACTGGAAGAAGCTGGGGGAGGTGTGTGAATTTAAAAGAGGGTCTTCGATAACCAAAAATCAAATTAAAGAAGGTGATATTCCTGTAATTGCTGGTGGTAGACAACCGGCATATTTTCATAATGAATATAATCGTAGTGGAGAAACTATTGTTATAGCAGGTTCAGGAGCATATGCTGGATATGTATCCTATTGGGCGAGACCTATTTTTGTTTCTGATGCTTTTTCAGTTCATCCAGAAAAAAACACATTAATAACAAAATATGTTTTTTATTTTCTTTTAAATAAACAAGAATTCATTCATAGTAAAAAGAAAGGGAGTGGAGTTCCTCATGTTTATCCGAGTGATATTGAACAACTCCCCATCCCCATCCCTCCAATATCCGAGCAGGAGCGGATTGTGGCTATACTGGACAAGTTTGATGCCCTCGTGAACGACCTTACAGCAGGGCTACCTGCCGAAATTGAAGCACGCCGCAAGCAGTATGAATATTATAGAAATAAGTTATTGAATTTTAACCATTTTAGAGCAATTAATGAAGTGCCTCAACAGAAAATCACCAAAACGTAAGGGCGATTCATGTATCGCCCTAACAATCGCCTGCAAGGGCAATTCATGAATCGCCCCAAAAAAACAATATAGTAGACAAATATGAAATACAATCCAAACAAACACCACCGTCACTCTATCCGACTACAAGGATATGATTATTCGAGCGAAGGGGCGTATTTTGTAACCATATGCGTCAAAGATCGTGAATGTTTGTTTGGCAAAATACAAAACGAACAAATGATTTTAAACGAATACGGCAAAATTGTGGAACAATGTTGGTTAAATTTACCCAATCATTATCATAATATTGTATTGGACGCATATATTATCATGCCAAATCATTTTCATGGAATCATTTTTATCGTTGATTCATCCGATAATAACGTAAGGGCGATTAACGTAAGAGCGATTCATGAATCGCCCCGACAACAACAACGTCGCAAAATGTTATTGCCCAAAATCATTGGACGGTTCAAAATGAATTCTGCGAAACAAATCAATCAAATTCGCAATATGCCTGGCGTACCTGTTTGGCAACGAAATTATTATGAACATATTATCCGCAATGAAGAATCATTAAACAACATCAGAAATTATATCATCAATACCCCATCAAAATGGTTTAATGATGAATACAGTTCCAAAATGAACAAAAAATGACAAACCAAAGGAAAAATAATATGGAAGAAGATAAAATTTACAAACTGATTTTTGAAAACCCTCAAAGCACCGTTGTTGCAGAATACGAGCCAGAATACAGGACTGAAATAAGCTACCAGACCGAAGCCGAATTAGAGAAAGCTTTTATTAAACAATTGCAAAAACAAGGTTATGAATACCTTTCTATAAAAAACGAAAATGATTTGATAAACAACCTTCGTCGTTGTCTTGAAGAGCTCAACAATATTACCTTTACCGATGAGGAGTGGAACCATTTTTTCAAATCCGAAATTGCCAATCCCAACCACAGTATAATTGAAAAAACTGCCACCATTCAGGAAGATTATATCAAAATCCTGAAACGAAACGATGGAAGTACAAAAAACATTTACTTAATCGACAAACAAAACATCCACAACAACAAACTCCAAGTAATCAATCAATACGAAACCGACGATGGAGTGCGTCCCAATCGCTACGATGTTACAATTCTTGTTAACGGCCTGCCACTTGTGCATATAGAGTTAAAAAGAAGAGGAGTGGCTCTTCAAGAGGCATTTAATCAGATAAACCGCTACCATCGTGAGAGTTTTTGGTCAGGGACAGGGCTTTTTGAATATATACAGATTTTTGTTATTTCCAATGGCACTCAGACTAAGTATTACAGCAATACGACACGAACTCAACACATCAAAGAGATGAGCGATAACAAAGCTCCCAAAGGCAAACGTACAAGCAACAGCTTTGAGTTTACCAGCTGGTGGGCCGATGAAAAAAACAATCCCATTATGGATCTTATGGACTTCACTAAAACATTTTTTGCCCGTCATACGCTTTTGAATATACTCACTCGCTATTGCGTGTTTACCGCTGACAGGCTTCTCCTTGTCATGCGTCCTTACCAGATTGTTGCAACAGAAAAGATTCTGAAAAAAATCGAGATCAGCAGCAATTACAAAAAATATGGGACAATAGAAGCAGGTGGCTATATATGGCATACAACAGGTTCAGGCAAGACTCTTACCAGTTTTAAAACTGCACAACTTGCAAGCCGTTTGCCTTATATAGACAAAGTTCTTTTTGTAGTTGACCGCAAAGACCTTGACTACCAGACCATGCGCGAATACGACAAGTTTGAAAAAGGAGCAGCCAACAGCAACACTAGTACCGCCATATTAAAACGTCAACTCGAAGACCCCAATGCCCGCATTATCATTACCACTATTCAAAAACTCGAGCGGTTCATCAAAGCCAATAAGGGGCATACCATTTTTGATGGGCATGTAGTAATTATCTTTGACGAATGTCATCGCAGCCAGTTTGGCGAAATGCATCAAGCTATCACCAGAGCATTCAAAAAATATCATCTTTTTGGATTCACAGGAACACCCATTTTTGCCGTTAATGCTTCGTCCTCATATCGCCCCGATATGCGAACCACCGAACAGGTGTTTGGTGAGCGTTTACACGCTTATACCATTGTCGATGCCATCAGAGACAGAAATGTCCTTCCCTTTAAGGTAGATTATGTCGCTACTATGCGTGAAGCCGAACAAATTGAGGATAAACAAGTACCTGATATCGATAGGGAACGGGCATTAGAAGCTCCCGAACGTATTGCAAAAATTGTTGAGTACATTATCAAACACTTTGATCAAAAAACCAAACGAAATATATATTACAAATTAAACGAGCGACGTTTAGCAGGATTTAACTCAATACTTGCAGTTTCTTCAATTGAAATGGCAAAAAAATACTATGCAGAGTTTAAAAAACAGCTTGCAAATTTGCCACCAGACAAAAAGCTCAAAGTTGCTCTTATCTACAGCTTTGCAACCAACGAAGACGACTTAGATGGAGTAATGGACGAAAATTCAGAAGATACCTCAGGGCTCGACAAAAGTTCTCGTGATTTTCTCGAAGATGCAATTCGCGATTACAATGAAATGTTTGGCACCTCGTACGATACATCATCCAATAAATTTCAGAATTATTACAAAGATGTAAGCGAGCGGATGAAAAAACGCGAAATCGATATTCTTATTGTGGTCAATATGTTTCTTACAGGTTTTGATGCCACCACTCTAAACACCCTTTGGGTAGATAAAAACCTCAAGATGCATGGTCTAATACAGGCTTTTTCGCGCACCAATCGCATCCTGAATTCTGTCAAAACCCATGGCAATATTGTCTGCTTTCGCAATCTCGAAGAAGCTACCAACGAAGCTATAGCTCTTTTTGGTGATAAAGATGCAAGCAGCATTGTGCTTATTCGCCCTTACGAAGATTACTACTATGGCTATACAGATAAGGAGAAAAACGAAGAAAAACCTGGCTACAAAACACTGGTTGAAGAGATGAAAGAAAAGTTTCCTATTGGAAAACCTATTGATAGTGAAAAAGACCAAAAAGATTTTATCAAACTATTTGGGAAAATACTTAAGCTTAAAAATATTCTCAGCACATTCGACCAATTTAGTGGCAATGAAATCCTTACTGAGCGAGATTTTCAGGATTACCAGAGCATATATATTGATCTTTACAACCAACACCGAAAAACATCTGAAGTAGAAAAAGAAGTGATTAACGATGATCTTGTTTTTGAGATAGAACTAATAAAACAGGTAGAAATTAATATCGACTACATTTTAGAATTGATAGAGAAATATCATCAAGATCATATAAAGAATAAAGAAATATTGGTAGATATCAACAAAACTATTGACTCAAGCTTAAAACTTCGAAATAAAAAAGATTTAATTTTTGAGTTTATTAGTCAACTCGGCATTAAACAAGAAGACACAGAAAAGAAAACACCAGTTAATGAAAAATGGCAGACCTATATAGTTGAGAAACGGAAAGAGGAGTTGGATAAAATTATCAAAGAAGAAAACCTCAATCGAGATGAAACCTATAAATTTATAAGGAACTCATTTAAAAGAGGGTATATTGAAAGCATCGGAACAGAGTTTGCACAAATTCTTCCACCCATGTCTCGATTTACACCAAGTGGAGAGCGAACAAAAAAACGTGAAACCGTACTAAGAAAAATAACCACTTTCTTTGAGCGATTTTTTGATATTTCAGGAGAAGAAATTTATTCATAATAACTCAAAAAAACAATAAACAAAGAAACACAGATAAATATAAAGAAAATACCTTGTAACTTGATAGCAATATAAAATAAAAAGGCAATGATCAAACATTGCCTTTTCAATAAAAAAATATTTTATAAAACTTACGATTACTTACAATTTATGGTATGATATCGTCTGCTCGATAATAATGAAAAGTTTTGTCGGTTGACATTGCAACAAATATACCTTTAGGAAAATCAGAATTCAAGTAAATAGAGGCTATATCGCAACCATCACTTTCAATAGCTTTTACTTTAACAATTTTCAAAAGTCGATGTTTATGAGGTCTCAACAACGAACCTTTTCTATTAAAAATATGAAATTCATTTGCACCCTGGTTTGATAATATTATATATCCTTTTCCATTTGGCATATTATAAATACATAATCCTTCATGATCTTGTGCAATATTTGATATGGCGAAAATTGATAATTGTGAATTACCCTTTGCAGCATCAGCATAATATTTTCGTACTCCAACACCTTCGTCTGAATAATAAACATAGCCAAGTTCATCATCAACAACTATTGCTTCAATTTCTTTTTTACCACTAAATTCGCCAAATTTTCTGATAAAAAGTGCTTTAACAATGCTGTTACTATCAATCAACTGATATTGATACACATAATTTGTTTTTGGACCTTTTTTACGTGTAACAAATACAAAAACATCATTATTTTTAGATTTATACAGAGCAATTCCCATAGGTTCTCGCAGCGAATCGGGTTCGTCAACAAATACATCTATGCCGCCATTATCAATAAATTTAAAATCAGGAATAGCAAGTACACGTATTCTTTTTTTAAGTCGTTCGGTAAAAACGGCAATATCGATATTTTCATTATTAAATTTAAAACCATATTCTACATCAATATTGTTTGGACGATGAAGATTGTAAATACATTTATAACTTACTAATTTACCTTTCAAGTCAAAAACAAATATACCACCTGTTGAATCTCCTTTGTCTGTTCCCAGAATTAAACTTTCTTCGGGTTTATTTTTATTTATCCAGATTGCAGGGTCGTCAGTATCGGTAAAGGTAGTATCAGTAATATATAAAGGATCTACAGTAGTAGTTATAACTTTTTTATTACTAAAATCACAGGAACAAAAACACATTATTAAAATTACAAATATTATTATAACTTTGTTTTTTCTGAATAACCACAATTTAAATTTCATAATTGTAATATTTAAGATAACAGAAATATTTTATTTTGTTCCATAAGCTCCAAAATGAGGTTTAGGTTCTGGAGAGTAGTAGGTTTTACCTTCTACAACGACTCCATTAGTAGCAAAATTTCGTGTAAAGTTGGTTTTTCCACCCGATAAAGCAGGTGAATTGAGTTTTAAATGAAAATCCCAATTAGTATTAAAAACAGCATTATTTAGATCTGTATCCAAAGGATAATTTTCGAAAAGAGGATCATTTTGTTGAGCAAGTGTAGCAGCAATATCGTTATTACCTCTAACTACGTCTTTTATACCACTCTGAAAATTATCTACGCACTCTTGAGTATAACCATAATAATATGTATAGTCGTATATCGAACGATTATCAGCAGGGTCTTTAGAATTGTTTTTAATTCCAAATCTACAATTTACAATCATATTATTCCATAGTTCGGCATAAACACCCGATTCGAGCCAGATACTACCACCTTTAACAGTTGGGCGACGCCAACCAGCATTTACTATAGTATTATTGTAAGCAACAACATGACATTGAGGAGTTCTATCACCAGAGTTAGATAATTTCAGACCATTAGTGTTGGGACTATAAATTAGATTAAAACATATATCGGCAATACATCCCGATTTAAGATTAATTGCATCACCTCCTGTTTCTCCTTGAGTATAAATTACATTGTTTGTAATAATTATATTTCCTCCTTCGAGATAAAAACAATCCTCACCAAGATTTCGAAAAACAGAATTCATTATTACAACTTTTCCATTAGTATTTTTAAAATTAATAGCTGGTAAGCCTTCGCCAGCTTTAGCCTTAAAAAATCCAGCTTTTACAGAAGGTGATTCTTCGGTAGTAACAAATCCAGTATATTCAATAATAGTGTTATCAATAAACAATTCTTCAGACGTTGGGCCACACAATATTCCTCCCCACAATCTTGGGAAAATTTTTTTACTTTTCAAACTATCGGCAACAGTAAAAATTACAGGATTTGATGGTGTACCTTTTGAATAAAGATTTCCATAAACAAGTATTTCTATACCCATTGTCGTATCATTAACAATAACTTTTACACCATCTTCAATTGTTAATGACTTACCTTCTGGCACAATCAAATGACCATTTACAATAATTTTAGAATTTTTTTTCCATACCCCTTCTACTGTACCACTCCTGAATATAGTTTCTGGGGTATCATCTTTTTCTTTCTCACAAGAACCAAAAATTAAGGCTCCTAATAATACTGAATAAATTAAATACTTTGTTTTCATAGTTAAAATTTTTAAATTAATATTTAAACTTGATTCCAAATAAAAATGCTGGTTTAGAATATTCATCGCGTATTAAAGTATATTTATCATTTTGATAAGGGACATCATAATTTATTGGATTTATTTTTCTAATGTACACTATTGTATGAGTACTTATTAGGTTATTGGTCTTAAAATAAATACTAAATCCTTTTTTAAAATTTTTTTCAACAGACATATCGATTTGCCAAAAACCTTTCTGCCACATATCATTGTCTATAAATCGAGATATAGAATATATTCTATCGCCTATGTACGACATAGACATCTGAGCATTAATACCATTTTTTATACCTTTGTATAATAGCGAAACATTGGCAACATTTTCTGCTTGTCCGTAAAGAGGACGCGTTTGTTTTACATATATTGTTGAATCATTACCATTATCATCTTTGATTCTCGAGAGCTTATTCGTTGTAATTGATGATTGTGTATTTGTATAGTTAGCTCTAACACCCCATTCTCGAACAAATTTTACAAAATCAATTTCAACACCATAATTAATAGCTTTTTCTGAATTAACAGGCATAAAAACTATATTTTGACTTACATTTCTATATTTCTCAAAAGCAAATTCTATTGGATTTCTTATATGTTTATAGAAAAAGCTAATCATAATCTGGTCAATACCATTAGAAAAATTTTCAATTCTAAAATCAATATTATCGGCTACAGCATGTTTTAATGATTTATTGCCGGCAGAATTTGGTTCTTCGCTTGAGTCAATATATGGGACAATTTCATGAAAACCTGGTTTGTTAATTGCTTTATAGTATGATATTTTTATATTATTTTTACTATTTATTAAATATTTGCAATTAAAAGAAGGCAGCAATTCGAGATAATTTTTACTTCCCACAGGATCTGACTCACCTATAGGATATCGCATCTTATAACCTTGATAAATATTCTCTAACCTGATTCCACTAGTAAAATTTATTTTTCCAAAATTTGATTTAAACATGAAGTACACAGCATAAACCTCCTCTGTAGCATCGTAATTTTCGCCTACAGCAATTGTTCCTCGAGGATTATAAACTTGCCATTGTATTTGGTCAAAAGTATTCCAATGGACGCCTTTTTCAGAATAATAGCTTATATATGATGAATCGTTATAATTAACATCGACAATTGCTTTAAGTACATATTTATTATAGAAACTATTTCTATCTTTAATTCTGTACATTCCACCTATTTTGAAATTTGTATTATTTAAAATATTTTCTGGTACATAATCTAAATTAATGTATACAGAAAAATCTTTATCCAGATTTCTTCTCCAGATCCTTGAACTACCATCAAAGTCAACAAATTGATTTTTAACTTCATAATTGTATAAGCTATTATAATAAATTACCGTCGCCTCTTCTGGTGTTCTATTAATAGCATTTGCATGAGCTAATGACCATTGAATTTTGAAATTTTCAAAAACATTATGAGTGGCCTGCAGTGTAATACTGAACAACGATTGCGAATTAAAACGAAAACGTGAAGAATGCGAACGTGTTAAATTTCCTTTATCTGGTTCATAACTTACCATTAAATTGGTGTTCTGTACCTCACGTATTTGTGCCCTATCAGATAAGATGTAAAATGCATATGCTTGTATATTTGATTTACCTGTTAATTTATAATCTACCAATCCATGCAATCCTATGTTACTCCTTTTTTCATAATATAACCTTTCTTGCATTTCTTTTAAAATTGGCAAGTTCAAACCATCTCTCGATAATTCATCACTAAAATATAAAGTACTTTCTGTGTTAAATAATTTTTGTAAACTGCCAGTTAATGTATAACCCAATTTTTTATTAAAATGTCTTCGTGCAATAGTTATACTACCTAAATAATTTAAAGGATGGGATATTTCTTTAATCTTAAGATTCTCAGTATTAAAATCAGATGGTTTAGCCATATAACCATAACCATTTCTTTCATAAGGCGATTTAATATTTATAGCATTAGTATTAAAAGTTTTAAAAGAATTGTCGTAAAAAAAAGTATTATATCCAATTGCAAGGTTTGTTCTTAGTGAAGTTTTTTCACTATTCTTCATAACTAAATTAACTGCACCAGCAATTGCATCCGATTCCATATCTGGAGTTACAGATTTTATTACTTCAACTTTATCTATCATATCAGAAGGAAAAAGATCCATAGAAACATATCGATGTTTATGATGAGTACTTGGTATTTTTATGCCATTAACAAGAGTATAATTATACCGCATATCCATTCCTCGCAACAAAGTATATTTACCAGTTGAAATAGACGAACTGCGATCTAAAACTACACCCGACATTCGTTGTAAAATTCCTGCTAAATTAATATCGGGATATAGCTCTATTGTTCGTGCACTCAAAACATTTATAATTTGATTTGATTTTTGTTCGCTTAATTTTGCTCCAATTTCAGTATTTTTCAATGAATTTGCTGTAACAACAACCTGATCAATTTCTGAACTTACAGGGACAAGATAAAAATCATTTACTATAGTACTTGAGTCTTTTATTATTATCAGCTTTTCCTGTTTGTTATACCCTAAAAAACTACATAGTAAATTATATCTTCCCTCAGGTAAATTATTTATTAAAAATGTACCATCAAGCCCCGACAATACACCTTTATTTAACTCTTTTATATACAAAGTAGCACCTACAAGCACCTCACCTGTTTCTTTGTCTAATACTCTTCCTTTAATTTTGCCACCTGCTGTATATTGATAATAATTCAACAAAATAATAACAAATGTTAAAAATTTTTTCATTTGTAAGAATAATTTCTAAGGCAAAATAAAGATTGACCTATTAATTATTTCTTACTATATTCTTAATTAAATATTAATTAAATTGGTTTTCAAAATTTATATTCAATTTTTGCAACAAACCGGGATTTAGAATTTTTATATTTTTTTAAAAAGAAATCACAAAAGACATACATACCTATTGCTATAAAAAGACACCTATAAATATTAAAGCAGGTATAAAAAGACAAATTACAATCTAAAAAAATAGAACTAGGCAATAAGGCTATTTAGAAATTAATTTTTCTGTAAATTTTAAAAACATTTTAACTAACATTTTTAAAATCAACATAAAACCAAATTAGTTAAGTCTAAAATTGTCATTTACATAAACAATCGAGAAAATTCAATAATAAAAAATCAATTTTGATTTATTATTATCGGAACAACAAATTTTACTGAACCCAGAAAATAAATTTCAATTTTATTTACAATTTTATTTACAATGTTATAAATTCAAAATTCTTTCACATACCAGACGCGAACTAATAATTGCCATAGGCAAACCTGCTCCAGGGATTGTTGATGCTCCCACATAAAATACATTATCGTATAATTCATCATAATTTGGTGGTCGAAAAGCTCCAATCTGCAACATTGTATGTGATAAACCCAAACCCGAACCTTTAAACAAATTAAAATTATCCTGCCATGTTTGCGGTGTAAATACAGTTTTTGAAATTATATTTGGTCTAATATTTTCATCTATTCGTTCTGAAAAATCATCTATTATACTGTCTACAATCTTATCTTTATCGTCCCATTCAGGTTTATAAATAAGATTAGGTACAGGACATACAAAAAATAAAGCCTCACAACCTTGTGGAGCACATTCTTTATTATATTTCGATAAAACATTCACATAATAGTAAGGTTTTTCAAGAGTACCAGGATTAAACATCACTTCTTTTGAATATTTCTCATAGTTGTTACCCAGAAAATAATTATGATGTTCTACTTGAGTTAACTTTTTATTAATTCCAAGATATATTGTCAGATAACCCATTGTCCAGTTTTTTCTTAACAAAGCTTTTTCAGCATATTTTTTACGTCTAAAAACTTTTCCTCTAAAGTATGCTGCATCGGAATTAATAATATAAATATCTGCATTCCATTTATTTCGATTATTATCAACTAAATATAACAATTTTCCATTTTTTTCAATAAAATCAACTATTTCAGTGTTATAATAAATTTTAACATTTGCTTTCTCAAGTTCTTTTAATAATCCTTCGATTATTTTATACATTCCACCTCTTACATTATAATAACCATCATTAATAAATTCGATGTACGACAAAAGCGTATATACGGCATTGGTATCGAAAGGTGTACGACCAAGAAAAAATGCTACTAGCGAAATAATCTGTCTAGCCTCTTTCGATTCAAAATACCTACATACCTGTTGCCAAAAATTTCGTAATAATACAGGTAGATGTACAGGATTAACTTTCATCAATGCCTTCAGATATGAAAAAACATTGTTAAAATTTTGCTTTATGACAGTATCAACCGTATCGATATATAAAGCAGTAGATTTTTTAATATATTTCGAAAAATTGTTCTTAAATTCTTTTTCATAAAATAAAAATTGTTCGGCAAGTTTATCAATATCTTTATATATATAAAATTTATTATTACTACCTCTAAAATGAACTGTATAAAGGGGGTCCAATTCTACAAATTCAAAAGGTATTTTAATACCACAATACTGCATCAATTCATCAAATTCGTAAGACATACTAAAAAAACTAGGTCCTGTATCGAAAATAAAACCATCTTTTTTTATTTGATTCAAACGCCCTCCTGCTTTATTGTATTTTTCAACAATTTCCACAATATAACCACGACTTGCCAATCGTAAAGCTGTTGCCAGTCCTCCTATACCAGCACCAACTATTAAAACTTTTTTACCATTCATTTTTTCAAATTTTTTAGTATTTCGGGATATAGGTCTTCTTTAACCCATTTATAATTAGGTTCTACTTTTAAAGCTTTTTCGGCATAAATTTTTGCTTCGCTATAATTGTTAATATCCATATAAGCTTTAATTAAATCAGTAATCAAAGCCAAATAATTCCAATCTTTTTTGTTATAATAATTCTTTTCGTATAATATTAAAGCTTTCTTATAATATTCAATTGCTCTAGTCTTTGAACCACCAACAATAGAAGGTTTATAAAAATCGGCATGTCCTTTTTGTAAATACACAAAATAATTATTTGGATCAAGAAACAAAGCTTTGTTCAAATACTCTTGGCTTTTTTTAGCAACAAATGGGGCTTTATATTTATCCAATCCTATTTCATAACCCAAAAAAGCTGACTTATATGCGAAATACTCGGCGGATTTTTCTCTATTACTGAAATACATTTCCAAATTCTCATTAGCTAATTCAAGCATTTTGCGTCCTTCTGAAATCTTGTCATTTGCAATACACCATGCTATATAACCATATTGATAATTTATTAATTCTAATGTTATATGTTTTGCTTTTTGCATCTCATCAATTGTTCTTTGCCACAATTGCATGTTATTACTAATAAATCCTTCATAAATTTTTGTACTATAGTTTTGAGCTCCTAATAATACAATACACGACAAAATTACTGATAAATATTTCTTCCACGCCATTGATATTGTTTTTTAATTTTTTTAATAAATGAATTTAAAATTATATATAAAAGTACAACTCTATGAATTGGTATTAAAACAACATTTAATAATGGATTTTGTTTACTAATTAACGATGTTAGAATAACAATAATAAAATTGGCAATAAAAAAATACAATAAATACAGATATGGCATTTTGATTAAAAAAATAAACCCTAATGTTGTGATAATCCAGAACAAAAGTGCTAATAAATGTGAATTTCCGAAAAAATAGCTAACATTTTTTGAAAATCCATTAATAGCTTCAGAAAATGAACTATACATTCTACAATAAACATCATTATCACCTAATAAACAAGCTGTTTTAACATTTTGTTTCTTTAAATATCTAACAATTTCAATATCTTCAACTGCCGAATTTTTATACCTCTCATGAGGCAAATATTTATCATAAACATTTTTATCAAACATCATAAATTGTCCATTTCCTGCTGCATGTGAGGAAAAAGGGGATATTCTAACAAAAATCAAAGGTAAAAGCGATAATAAAATATAGTTCATCAAAGGCACTACCATTTTCTCACCGTTAGTTTTCATAATTTGTTCAGGGAAAATAGTCAAAAACCCTAATTGATATTTATGTAAATAATTCAGACTTTTATAAATAACATTTCTATTCAGTCGAACATCTGCATCAACAAATAACAAAACATTACCTCTGGCAACTTTAGCCATCGAAAAACATGCATAATTTTTTCCAAGCCATCCTACTGGTAAGCCTTCAGATTTTATATATATAATACGATTATCTATTTTTGCATACTCTTTTACTATAGATGCTGTATTATCGATCGACTCATCATCAAATACAATAATTTCAATTTCATGATATTTTATATTTTGTAAATCTGATAAAAGATTAGCAATATTCTTTTCTTCATTTCTCACTGGTATTAAAATTGATACCATACAGCAAACTGAATTATTTTCTGTATCAGGTAACTTAGTATTTGATAAAAAATTGACAATTGAACAAAAAAGCTGATAGGTTATAAAAAACAAAACTATGCCAGCAATATATATCATAAATTCATATGATTTATCTGTAAATCCAAAGAATTTAAATAAAATTTATTGTAACCATCCTGCAAATCTTTTATTTCAGGAGATTTTGCAATATATTCCTTATAATAAACATTTAGTGTAGGTTTAGAATTTGAAAAATAATCAACTATATTGGCTAAAAATAATACTTGAAAATTTTTAGAACTATTTTGTAGTATATATTGTATGCCTTTTTGAAAACTAAAATTTTGAAGATGCATACTCTGTATTTTACCCTGCGGAAATATCAGTATCATGTTTTCTGGTTGGTTTAATAATTCAATACAATATTTCAACGATTCAATAATACTTTTTTTATTTTTACTTATAGAAAACCCTCCACAATAATTAAAAAACCTGTATTTTTTTAATTGTTCTTCAAGCATCATAAAATAAAACTTACGTTTCAGAATTTTACGATTGAAATACATTATCCAGAAACCATCCCACCAGCTAATATGATTGGCAATTACAATAATTGATAATTTTTTATCATCAAAATTTCCAATAAAATTTACATCATGAAAATTCTTTTTTATAGCAAGCCAGCCGTAAAATTGAAAAAAATTATATAAAAAAAAGTTATGCTTTGCTTTTAATATCATCTTATTTAACAAATTTAAAAAATATAACCAACAAACTAAAAAATAAAAGTTGCAAAATCATTATAAATCGCGACAAAAGATTATTGACACCTATACCTGTTAATTTGATTAAACCAGTAAAAAAAAGAGAAATTACAAACCAGGCAATATAATTTTGTAAAGGAACTTTGTCATCAACCCAATGCCACATATCAATTATAGGCGCAATATGTTCTATAACAATATCATAAAACAACATTAACAAAGAGGCTAAAATTATTTTAAAAAATACATTTATTTTACATATATCAAATATTGATATACTTAAATATGAAAGCATCAACCAATTCAATCCAATAATTAAAGGTGTGTTAAAAATTTTTGGGCCTAATACATTTCCATATGAATATTTACCAAAAATAATTCCGGTATTTACACCAATAGTTTCTACAACAAATCCTGATACAAAAATTAGAAAAAAAATAAAAAAAGTTTTTTTATCAAAAATTCCTTGATGAAAAATAGTAAGTAAAACAACATTGAACAATATTACAGGTGCTGTAAGATATTTAAAAATTTGAAATGTGTATGGAACAATAAAGCCAATAAGTCCTATGATATAAAAACTAATTAGAAATTTTTTAACTCTCTCAAGATTAAAATATTTTTTTAATTCAATATTCAATGACAAAAATTTTTGCATAATCTTTTTAAAAATACTTTTTTTAAAAAATCATAAAATGCATATTTCCTATTTAATTTAATTCCATAATCAAAACAATCTTAATTTATACTTAATCCAACAATCAATAAGGATAAGTAATTTTGACAAATTGGATATTCTTATACGTTTATTAATAATTTGTTTGGCCGATTTATTTTTTATTTTTTTAAGCAATTTTTTGTAATATCTATAAGCCACATAAACTGCTAATTTTGATCGACCAGGCAACATTTTTATTCCTGAATAAGCTATTTTAAGGTTATTTTCTATATCATTTACAAGTTTTTTTTTAATGTTTTCATCAAGTATTTTATCATTAAGTTCTGGAAAATAGTTTCTATTAAGTTTATTTTTATCATCTCTAAGATCGCGTAAGAAATTAATTTTTTGAAATGCTGTGCCAAGATTTACGGCAGCATACTCAAGTTTTTTAAATAAATTTTCATCACCATCACAAAAAATCTTTAAACACATTAACCCAATAACATCAGCCGATCCATAAATATAAATCTTTAATTCTTCGTCGGTATAATAATTTTTCTTATCAAGATCAGACTTCATACTTGCAAAAAAAGCATCAATATACTGCCTGTCGATATTATATTTTTTAATAGTTTTTTGAAATGCATATATGACAGGATTTGTACTTATGCCATTGTCAATAGCATAATAGATATCTTCTTCAAATCTTGATAATAAATATTTTTTATCAAAAAAATGAAAAGTATCAACTATTTCGTCAGCAATACGCACAATACCATATATTGAGAAAATTGCATATCTTTTTTCTTTTTCAAGCAATGCTGTGGATAAATAAAATGAGGTACTATATTTTGAAGTTATAATTTTTGATATCTCAAATGAAAGATCCTCAAATATTTTAAAAGCCATTGTAAACTATTTTGATCAAAAATACAATTTTTTCATTTTACATGAATCACAATATTTAAATATTTACTCAATTAGAGATTTAGAAAATTAATAATCATACTTTATTTTTCGCCATATTTAAAAAATTTTGGATGCCTTAAATAAAAAACAATCCATATCAAAATTAATACAATTGAAGGAAAGGCAATGCTTATATTTCCAGTCATATGTATAATTATAGCTCCTCCCATATAAGCACTTAATAATAACGTCCCAAATCGATTAGTAAAAGGGAACAAAAATAATAACGATGATATTATTTCGCCTATAGCTATGATAATACGCCAATTACCCAGATTAATTTGATCTAATTGTTCAGGATGAATGAATAATTTTCCAGCAGCACTATATAAAAATAAAATTGTTAAAAATACTGCTAAAATCCATGATAAAACAATATTAATATGAGTTTTCATGATTTTAAATTTTATTTAAAATATAAAAATCAATTTTCTCTTAATGTTTTTAATGCTTTTGCCCAATTTATAATCTGACCTATCATAACATTCAATGTTTTCTCATGAACCGATGATGGTTTAAATATACTAAAATTCTCAAAATCGTTGTAAAGCGATAGAAGTACTTGTGTACGAACATCAGCAATTTGTAATTCAGCCATTATCAAACGTAATTGTTCAACAGCACGAACACCTCCTGCCGAGCCATAACCGACAAAACCGGCTGCTTTGTTATTCCATTCAGCATAAATATAATCGATTGCATTTTTAAGAGCTGCAGGAAATGAATGATTATACTCACCTGTAACAAAAATAAAACCATCAAGCGATTTTATTTTTTCTGCCCATTTTTTAGTATGTTGATGTTCATATTTACCAAGAGAAGCTGGTATTGCTTCGTCAAGTAAAGGGAGATTATAATCTTTTAAATCTACTAATTCAAATTCAGCATCAGTGCGTTTTGAAGCAATTTCATACACCCATCGGGCAACTGCTTCGGCATTGCGACCAGGACGGGTACTACCTATTATTATTCCTATTTTTAGCATAAATATTATTTTTTATATATTAATAACTAAATAAAAAATTTTTTAAAATATATACTTTTCTAATAAAACAATTACTGAATCATTTAAGTTCAAATACAGGTAAAAAAATTGATTACAACTAAAGCTTAAATCTTTACATAATTTGCGATATCAATTATTCGAATAATTTTTAATTAATATTTTGCAAAATTTTTAAACCTGCAACATTTCTTATATACTATGAAGAAAATTTTATATATGTAAGAGAAAATTAATAACAAATTTGGCACCTACATTAAAGCAAAAAAGTATGAAAAAACTTACTACTATTTTATTTATTATCAATACAACATTAGCATTTAATCAATCAACACTACAATGGTATAACAATGCTCAAAAACGCATTGACACATTACGTAGAGGAGACTTTGGTATAGTAATTTTAAAAAACAATGGAGAAAGGTACAATGGAGATGTAAAAGTAAGAATGTTAAAACATGAATTTAAATTTGGAATTGCTTTTGATTTTTATCAAGACGAAACCTATTTGCCAACAGAAGAACAATGGATGAAAGCTACCATGTACAAATATTTCAATTATGGAGCTAGCGGCAATTCGTTTAAATGGAGTGGAATACAACCCAATCCTACACCACCAAATTATACAAATTTTGATCGTGCTGTAAAATGGACACAAAAAGTTGGTTGGGAATTGAGAGCCCATACATTATTATGGGGAGCGTACAACTATGAAGATGATCATCCTTTACCTCGATGGGTAAAAGATCTTCCAACACCAAAAATGATTTACGATACATGCAGGCATAGAGTTATAAGAGAAGTTACCAGATATAAAGGAATTATAAAAGAATATGATGTAATCAATGAACCTTTGCATGCAACATATTTGCAAGGAATAGTTGGCGATTCAATCAACTGGGAATGCTTTAAATGGGCAAGATCGGCCGATTCAACTGCCGAGCTTTACATTAATGAATATAATGTTGAATATATATGGGGAGATGCAAAAAAATACAAAGATCTAATAGATACTATAAGAAAAAAAGGTGGACCAGTAACAGGTATTGGTATGCAATGCCATTTCTGGGATTGTTGTCGTCCAAATATTACTGAATTTATTGATCAGATTAATATTCTGGCACAAACAGGATTACCAATAAAATTTACAGAATTTGATTATGGAGGAAATCTTACAGAAGCACAACAGGCAGAAGATCTCGTAAAAGTTTTTAGAATAGGTTTTTCACATCCTTCAGTAAATGGTATTGTATGCTGGGGTTTATGTGATAAATATGCATGGCGAGCAAATACAGGTTTATTCGATAAATATCACCGACCTAAAAAAGCTGCTGACACATTATACTATTTAACCAAAAAATTATGGGCTACAAATTTTGACTCTAAGATAAATAACAACGATACATTAAAATTTAAGGCATATTATGGACACTATAAAATAATAGTAAATATAAACGATACATTGAAATATTTCACAATACCATGTCTTAAAAAATATAAAAATCAAGTATTTGTATTACAAGAAAAAGATGCAAAAATATGTGGGCCTGAACTTATAAAAGTAACAAAAACTGGAGATTATGAAATAACAATGAAATTCAACAAACCTATTTTACCATCTTCCTTAAATTACAAGGATTTTAGATTTTTTTCAAATTACACAATTTACATTTCAAGTATGTATGTCAGCACCGAAAATGATTCGATTGTAATAATGAAACTTAATAAAAAAATTACTCCCGGCGATATAATCTCTGTAGCTTATATTCCTGGAACGTTAAAATCAAAAGATGGTGGATTGGCCGATTATTTTGGTCCAGAACTTATATATAATCCAGTACCAAATGCAATTAACATTGCAAAAAACAATATTGACATAAGCATTTATCCCAATCCAATTAATGATATTCTTAATATAAAAAGTAATGAAAATGGAAAAATATTTTTGTATAATTTAAATGGACAATTGATAGAAAGTTTACCAATTCAAGTAGGTGAGTCATCAATAAATCTCGAACATTTACAAAAAGGATTTTATATTTTGAATATAATTACCGAAAACAATAATATTAACTTCAAAATATTTAAAAATTAATACGACCAGATTATTACATAATCATTAAATAAAAAAGCTTTAGCGCAATGCGCTAAAGCTTTTTTAATGCATATCTATATTAGTCTTCAAAAAAAGATAAAATATAATTAATTGCTTATTAATAACAAAATAAATATCTTAATGTTAAATTACACGATACATTTATTAATAAAGATTATAACAAAATTTACCATTTTAAACCAGAAATCTATATGATAAAAAATAGAGAACATTGAGTGAAATACTGATAAAAAAACAAAACTAAACTATAAATTTTTTTGTAGAAAAAAATAATTACACAATTGAAATCACAATAAAATTGATAAAAAAATTAAATTTAATATCTTTTTCTAAGGCTATTTTTCTATTTTTCTATGATAAAAAATTCAAACTAAATTATTAAATAGAAACCAATTAAATTTAAAAACTTTCCAATGCATTTATCAAATAATAATCTTCAAGTACAGGTAAAGAAGGTGCAGCATCGATTGTATGACAATATTCAATAACATCATCCAGATTATTTTTTTTTAACCGATGTCGTTGAGCTGCTTTTTCAATATAATTTATAATATCTTTACGTGCAATATTCCACAAATCGATTGATGCATGGACTGAATCGCATATTGTATGAAAATTATTATATTGCAACAATCTCTCAGCAAGTGCCCCACAAAACAATGTATCTTCAAGATTAAACTTATCTTTCCATCCTGCACATAATATTACAACATCTTTATTTTCTTTTTCAAGAAAATTTTCTAAAATTGTTAAATTTAAATAACTCCCGATAACAACCTTATAAGCATTTTTGGCTTTCAGAATACATTGAGTACCATTGGTAGTGCTATAAACAATTTCTTTGCCTTCAACAATCTCTTTGGTAAAATTAAAGGGAGAGTTACCAAAATCAGCAAAATCTCTCTTTATACCATCTCTTTCAGCAGCTACAATAAAACCCTTTTCTTTATATCTTTTTGCTTCATCAAGTGTACCAACAGGTATAATTTTTTTTGCTCCATTATAAAAAGCAGTACATATCGAAGAAGTAGCACGCAATATATCAACAATTACAACTATCGAATCATCTTTATGAAATTTCTCATATATAGCTGGAGTAAAACAAACTTCGACGGTATTCATTCATTGAAATTATTTAAATAACTCTTCATCTCTTATCAACATAAGTATAGCACTATGGGGCACAATAACATACTTTTCGTTATTAAACTCTATTTCATAACCACTTTTCTGAAGATATACAGCCTGATCACCTACTTTCGATTGAAGAGGGATAAATTTTATCTCTTTTTCTTTGTTTTTCCATGGTTCATCATCTTCATTTAAATTCGGAATCAAATAACCAGGTCCTACTTTAACAATATACCCAATATGTATGGCTTCTTTTTCTTCTATTCCAGGTGGTAAATACAGGCCGGTTCTAGTTTTCTCATTTGTTGTTTTTGGTTTTATTAAAACTCTATCTCCTACCATTATTATTTTATCAAGATCCTGATTATTTAATGATACTGTCATTTCATTAATATTTATTAACTTCGTTTGCAAATTTAATTATTATAAATTTATCATAAAAAAATTATAAGCTTTATAGTTAAAGATTTTTATTTATTATTAAAAATTAAAATTATTAAACTTTATCTATTACAAATAAAGTTAAAAATCCAATAAAGAATTATTATTTTCAAATAAAACATAAGATAAATTTTTTTTATTATAAAATTAAATTTTAATATAACGTTAATTTTTTGTTATTTTTGACTTCAAAATTACTTTTGTACCAAAACTTTAATAAATGGAAAATTATTATCTTTTTATTGTTGGGATTTTATTTTTATTAGCCATTTCTGATCTGATTGTAGGAGTAAGCAACGATGCTGTAAATTTTCTTAACTCTGCAATAGGATCAAAGGTTGCTTCATTTAAATTAATTATTTTCATTGCAGGTCTAGGTGTTTTATTTGGTTCAGCATTTTCAGAAGGAATGATGGAAGTAGCACGAAAAGGTATTTTTAATCCATCTTCATTCACATTTTCCGAAGTAATGATCATTTTTCTTGCCGTAATGTTTTCTGATGTAATTTTGCTTGATCTTTTCAATACGTTTGGTTTACCTACATCTACAACTGTATCAATAGTTTTTGAATTATTAGGAGCTTCAGTATGTATGGCATTAATTAAAATTGGTCATTCAGAATATACAATAGCTGATCTTGGTAAATTCATTAATGCAGGTAAATCATTATTTATCATAACAGGTATATTATCATCGGTAGTAATTTCCTTTATTTTTGGATTAATTATTCAATATATTTCAAGAATAATTTTTACTTTTAATTTAAAAAGTACATTAAAATTTTTTGGCTCAATATTTGGTGGTTTATGTTCAAGCCTGATAACTTATTTTCTTATTATTATAGGTTGCAAACATTCTATTCTATTTAACGAACAACAAATAAATTTTATAATATCAAATCAACTTGAAATTTTATTTATTTTTTTTCTTGTTTCAACAATAATTTTACAATTATTAAGCTTGTTAAAAATAAACCCTTTAAAAACAGTAGTACTATATGGAACTTTCGCTTTAGCAATGGCTTTTGCAGGTAATGACCTTGTTAATTTTATTGGTGTCCCAATTGCAGGTTTCGTTTCATACAAATATTATTTAACTCAGAATATCAACCCTGATGATTTATACATGACTTTTCTTTCTGGTAAAGTTGCCACACCAAAATTGATTCTAATACTATCAGGATTAATAATGACAGTTGTAATGTTTGTTTCTAAAAAAGCAAGAACAGTCGTCAATACATCTTTGAAACTCAGCCATCAGGATGAAACATTAGAAAGATTTGAATCTTCAGCATTTGCTCGAATACTTGTCAGAAATTGGATTTCTTTAAGCAAAAAAATTGATAATTTAATACCTAGCAGCATTAAAAAATTTTTAAAAAAACGATTCAATCAAAAACACTTTAAAAAATACTTGAAAAACAATCCCGGTGCATCATTCGATTTAATTCGTGCTTCAGTAAATTTAACAGTAGCAAGTAGCCTTATTGCTTTTGCAACATTTTTAAAATTACCTTTATCTACAACATATGTTACATTTATGGTAGCAATGGGAACTTCTCTTGCCGACAACGCATGGGGTAGAGAAAGTGCCGTATACAGAATTACAGGAGTTATAACAGTAATTCTTGGTTGGTTTGTAACAGCATTATTTGCATTTACTTTTGCTTTTGTATTTGCAATATTTTTATTTTATGGTAAATCGATAGCCTTAATCATTACTATTGCCTTTGTAACTTTCTTTGTAATAAAAACCCATGCAATACATAAAAAAAGAGAAGAACAGAATAAAACAGAACAAATTTTATCTTTTGAAAATATTACCACTTCTACCATAATCGAAAAATGTATATTTACATTAAATACTACACTTTTTACTACCTATAGATTATACAAAGAAACCATTGAATCATTAGTCTATGAGAAAAGAAAAAAATTAAAACACCTTGTAGATGAATCTAATAATTTTAATAAAGAGGTAAAAAATTTAAAAAATCAAATACATAATACTGTAAAACTATTTAAAGAAGAATCAGAAGAAGCAGGCGATTATTATGTACAGGTAATTGATTATTTAAGAGAAATAGCTCATTGTATTGAATTTATTGTAAAACCTGCTTATAATCATGTAGATAATAATCATAGCCCTTTTGTGCAAGAACAAATAGAAGATATATTAAACTTTGCAGGAAAACTAAAAAACTTTTTTGATGAGGCAAATTTAATAATCTCAAAAAATGCATATAAAATGTTACCTCATTTTATAGATCATTCAAACCAATTGCTCGAAGAACTTAATAAAATGAGAAAACGTCACATAAAATTGCTTAAAACCAAGAATATACCAACAAGAGCAAGTATGTTATATCTTGATATAATTATTGAAACAAAAAACTTAATATTGTATGTAGTAAATCTAATAAAATCACAAAGAGACCTGGTAGTAAGTAATAAAAGTTTTGAAATTTTTTAATTCAAAAATATTTCGTTTTTTTCAATATGATATAATAATTAAAAAAACAAATAGTTATTTTTAAATTTATAATAAAATCCCCTTTCTTTTTAAAAAAAGGGGATTTTAAATATTCAATAAAATCATCGATCATTAAACCATAGTAGAAATCTCCCAAACAAAAGCTCTGATACCCACATCTTCATTAATATTATCTATTTTTTTAACTGCATCGAGTAATTCTTTAACTTTACTATCATCTACTATTGTTATTAATGCCGAATTCAATTCGGGCCATGTATGTGTTCCCATACGTGGTTCGCCATTAATAGAACCTCTTCCTTTTACTTCTTCCCACCATGTATAACCACGTATATTCAATTTGTCAAGCATATATTCCACCCTTTCAGTAAAAGCTTGATTAAAAACAATAAATACTGCTTTCATTTTTAACAATTTAATTATTTGTCAAGAAAATTAAATTTTTTTCGTAAAAATATTTTTTTATCATGAACACTTTTACGAGCGAAGATAGCATATGCAACAGGAACAATAACAAGAGTAATAAAGGTCGACACAGTTAAACCACCAACAACAGAAACTCCAAGAGGACGCCACAATTCAGATCCTTCACCCGTGCTCAAAGCAAGTGGTAACATACCAAGTATTGTTGTCAGAGCAGTCATTAACACTGGCCTTAAACGCGACTTACCTGCAACTTCAATAGCATCATAAAGTTCAAGACCTCTTTCTCTCATTAAATTAATAAAGTCAACAAGCACTATGCCATTTTTTACTACAATTCCAATTAACAGAATAGTACCCAGGCCAGCAATCAAGCTTAAAGTTGTCTTTGTAATAAACAAAGCAATTAATACTCCTGTTAATGCAAAGGGTACTGAAAACATAATAATAAAAGGCATAGCAAACGATTCAAATTGAGATGCCATTACTATATAAACTAACAATAAGCTTAAAATAAATAACAACCCAAGATCCCTGAACGATTCCATCTGATCTTCATAAGCACCCCCAACATTTATTAATACATCTTCTGGAACCTTTACTTTGCTTAATTCATCTTTTATGCCCATAGCAAGTTGACTTAAAGGTACACCTACAGGCTTAACAGACACAGTAACAACACGTTCACGTCTTTTCCTCTCAATACTTGGTGGCGCCCAATATTCTTTAACTTCGGCAATTTCTTTAAGTTTTATCTTTTTTCCCTGCGGTGTCACAATAGTAATCTGTTCAAGATCGGTAACCGAAGTCCTATAATTTTTGTTATATCTTACAATTATATCATACTCATCGCCTTCTTCTCTAAATAAAGAAGCTCTCATTCCTTCTATTCTATTTCGCACATATGACGAAACTGTTGCAGTATTTAAACCATGCAATGCTAATTTATCTTTATCAAATACAATTTTTAAAGCTGGCTTTTCATTTTTCCTGCTTATTTGAACATCTCTAGCACCTGGCAATTTTTCAATTCTTTCTTTTATCTGTCTTGCCAATGCAGTTGTAGTATCTATATTATATCCATAAATTTCAACATTAACTGTATTATTTGAACCTCCCATAAATGCTGTACTCGATGTTGTAACATTAAAACTTGCAATCTCAGGTATAACTTTTAACTGGCTTCTAAAATCTTCAGCTATCTCCCATACACTGCGCTGTCTTTCATTTATATTCTTTAATCTCATTGTAACATTAATAATATTTGATCCTGTTTGACTAAATAAAGAAAAAAAGCTACCTTCATCATCAGCACCTGTCGATGTACTAAAAATTAAAACTTCGGGATACCTTTCTTTAATTATTTTTTCAATTTTTCTGGTAATTTTTGTAGTTTCTTCAACTCTTGTACCCGATTGTAATTCAATAGTAGCAGATATTCTACTCTCATCCGACTCAGGCATAAAATCTGTACCAATGAATTTTAATAAAAACAATGACAACACAAATATAATCATCATTCCCCAGAAAAATTTTTTCTTATTCCTCAATGCTGTATGCAATATTTTTTCATAAATATCTTCAATTTTACCCATGAATTTATCTGTAAAATCAACATATTTTTGAAATCTATGCTTAATATCTTTTTCTCTTAACTTTAATATCCTTGATGAAAGCATTGGAGTTAATGTAATAGCTGTAAGAGTAGATGTTGATACAGTAATTGAAACAAGCCAACCAAGCTCTCTAAACATTACACCTGTAAATCCTTTCACAAGTGTTAAAGGCATAAATACAGCAAGAATAACAAGAGTTGTTGCAATAACTGCTAACCAAACTTCGTTGGTCGCGTAGATAGCTGCTTCACGGGGTTCACTACCTCTGTCAATATGTCGAGCAATGTTTTCAAGAACTACTATAGCATCATCAACAACCATACCTATTGCTATCGACAATGAAGATAATGAAATTATGTTAATAGAACTCCCTTTAAAGTAAAGAAATATAAAAGCAACAATCAAAGATATAGGTATTGTTAAAATGATTATAAATGTTGCTCTCCATCGCCCCAAAAACATCAAAATAACAAGTATAACAAATATGAATGCATAGAATAAAGTTTCAGAAAGATTTTTTATAGAACCTTTAATAAATGTTGATGTATCTAGTATCTCTTGTATTTTTACATCTGAAGGTAAATTATTTTTTAACTGTTCAATTTGTTTGCGTACTTCACGTGCAACTTTAACAGTATTTGCTCCCGATTGTTTCATTACGAATAAACGCATTCCATCGCTACCATTAATTTTCTCTTCAATACTTAATTCTTTTATAGTATCTCTAACTGTAGCAACATCTTTCAAATAAATTGGTTTTCCATTGTATTGTGTCAATAATATATTATTAAGTTGACTGCTTTCAGTAAATTCTCCTTCAATTCTTAATTGATAATCAAGTTTTCCCATTTTTATATTGCCAGCCGGAGTGTTAAGATTTTCTGTCATTATCCTATTCCCTATTTGCTCAACTGTAAGATTATAAGCATCTATTTTAACTGGGTCTATGTCAACATAAATCTTTCTTCTAGGCGCCCCCACCAAGCCAACCGAACCAACACCTTCTATACGATTCAAAGGATTTACTATTTTTTCATCCAATATTTTGGCAAGACCTGGATAACTTTCTTTTGCAGTAATAGCATAAAATATAATAGGCATCATACTGGTGCTAAATTTGAAAATAGCAGGACGATCACATCCATCAGGTAGAAATCTATATATTCTATCAATTGCATCACGAATATCATTAACTGCTTCATCAAGATTAACATCCCATTCAAATTGTAGATTTACTATTGACAAATTATCATACGATACAGAAGTTATCTCTTTAAGTTTGTCGACAGAGTTTAAAGCATCTTCAATACTTCGTGTTACATTCGATTCAACATCCTGTGAATTGGCCCCCGAATATGTTGTCATTACAGAAATAAACGGTGGATTTATTTCAGGATAAAGATCAATAGGCAACCTTGATAGAGAAAACAAACCCAATACAATAATGGCTACAAAAATCATTATGGTTGTAATGGGCTTATTCACTGCATTTTTATAAATACTCATAGTTTATAAATTTTTGAATTTTAATTATTTAAAATAAATAATGTTAGTCAACAACATTAACTTTCATACCATCAATAAGTTTTGCTTGCCCAGATATAATAATTTTATCACCTTCTTTTAGTTCATCTGAAATAACTTCGACTTCATCATCAAAACGCTGTCCAATTTGTACTACTAACCTTTTGGCAACCCCATTTTCTTCAACAAACAGAAATTTTTCATTTGATCCTTGAAGCTTTAATATTGCGATTGCAGGAACTACCATTGCTTTTTCAAGACTTAAATTCATTATAACACGGCCAAACATTCCTGGACGTAAAATGGCTTGATTATTAGGAACATAAATTTCAACTTTGAAAGTTCTTGTTGTTTGATCAATAACTGGATACTTTTTATTAACCTTACCTTTAAAAACTTTATCAGGATAAACATCTGACTTAACATATACTTCAAGTCCTTTATCTACAATAGGATAATATTTCTCAGGAACACTAACATATGCTTTCAATGGATTGATATTCACCAAATATATGATAGCAGGTTTTCCTGCTGCTGTATTTGGAGCACTTGTAAATAATTCACCATCTTTATAATATTTATCAGCTATTATTCCCGTAAATGGTGCTTTCAAAAAAACATTATCTCGCAAGTATTCTAAATTTGTTTTAGATACTTCATATTGTGTTTTTATCTGATCATATTGCTGTTGCGATACACTTTTAAGCTTATAAAGTGTATCTATTCTTTTAAACTCAACTTCCAAATTCTTGACCTGTACAAGCAATTGATTATATTGAGTAGGATCCATTTTTACAAGTAAATCACCTTTATTTACTCTGTCGCCTGGTTCTACAAATATTCTCTCAATTCTACCAGGAGTTGCAGGTGCAAGATAAACTTCTTCGAATGGCTCAAATGATGTTACAAATTCAAGAGAACGTGTTATTAGTTTTTTGTTTAAAGTAATAACCTTAACAGGAACAATGCTCTCAAATTCACTTTCCATCGATCTTTTATCTATTTTGCTTTTTATTTTCGAATTATCAGGAGAACATTGAAATAATGACACTGTTATAATAGCCAAACTTATTTTATAAAATATCTTTTTCATAATCTTATTATTTTAAAATTGTTATTAACTAATTTATTTCGTATAAAATATTTTCAAGTTCGATAATCGATTGTAATAATTGGTAAACCGATTCAAGATATTGCGACTCCGATTGTAAATAATTGTTATGCGCTGTAATTAAATCAAGACTTGAAACAGCACCATGTTGATATTTCAGATTAATTTTTTCATAAACTCTCCTTGAAACTTCCAAATTATTTTTTCTGTTTTCATAAGTTTCAAGAGCATTTTTTAAGTTAAATCTAGCCTGTTTCTCACGAATTAAAAGTTGTTCTTCAATTAACTCCCTATTATTTTTAGCTTGTAAGTATTTCACTTTTGCTTGCGATAATTGTGCCAATCGCATACCACTTGAAAATATTGGAATACTTATATTAATTGCAACCAAATTTGGAGGTGTCATATCAAAATCAGGTTTTAAAAATTTATAAGTATATGAATACATACCTGTAACTGTAGGCAAAAAATTCATTTTTTGCAAGGTAATTTGTTTTTTAGCAATCTCTTCTTGCAAAGTAACCATTTTATAATCAATATTCTTGTTAAGATCAAAACTATCTGTCAATAGTTTTAAATAATCAATATTTAATAATATTAACGACAAAGAATCTGTCAAATTAAGCTTTGTATTTATATCAATACCCATTTGCAATCGTAAAAGATTGTGTGATAATTCGAGCTGCCGTTCAGCCGACCTCAACGCAGCTTCCATATCGGCAACTCTAACAGCTAATTGATCAGCATCTGTACTTTCTCTGACACCAGTTTCTACCATCATTTTTGTTTTCTCATAAACATCTTTGATATTTGCATAATTCGAATTTAAGATTCTAACATAATTTGCCGATATTTGAGCTAAAAAATAAGCATTAGAAACCTGTTTCTTTACTTCAAGTTCAGTTCTTATAGTATTTTTTTCAGTAATTTGTTTTGACAGTTCTGCTAATTTTATGCCAACATAATATGATCCACTAAAAATCAATTGATTAACTGCAAATTTAAAATTACTAGTTGGTTTCGATTTTATTTTGGCAGGAGGCATATTTTCATTAAACCTAATTTCAATCTCATAACCAAGATAATTGGCATAATCAATAGTCGCACTTGCTTGAGGTAATCCTCTGGCAATAGTTTCCCATAATGCTTTATCGGCATCTGCCATCGAAAGCTTTGCATTTATCAACGTTTTATTGTAATGCAAAGCATAAGAAATAGCAGAATCTAAACTCAGATTAATCACATCCTGAGAAAACAAATTGCCAAAATTTTGTAATAACCCTGTTAATAAAATAAATAGCAATCTAAATTTTTTCATATACATAATCAATTTTATTAAATTTTAAACATAAAACACTTTTTTAGTTTTTAAAGTTCAAATTGTTCTTTAAAATATTTTTCTATTAACTCTCTTCCTTTATCAGTAGATAAACCAATAAAAAAAGGCATTATTATATTATTAAACAATTCTTTTTCTGAATATTTCAAAGGATTAAAAATTTCTTCATCATGAAGTATCTTAACAACTTCATCAAGAAACTTGGCAATCATTTCGCTATTAAGTCCTTTACGAAAAATTCCTTCGTTGATTCCTTTTTTCAACAAAACCCGAATATTATTGACACGTAGTGAATTATTCTTAATTAAATCATCATAAATCTTAAAATGATATTTTTTCAAATCTTCAAAAAACAAAGGATTAAAACCCTTTCTTAATTCTTCACTCCATTTACAAATTTTATATACAGCTTCTACAACATTTTCTGATTTATTAACAATATCCATAACTTCTTTCTTCTTTTCATTTGAATAATATTCAATGCAATTTTTAATTATTTCTTCTTTATCTTTAAAATTCTCATAAAGTGTCCTTTTTGATATTCCTGTCTCTCTGGCAATATCATCTGTAGTAACTCTTTTTATACCATATTTCCGAAAAAGTTCTATCGAATTTTTTAAAATTCTCTCTATCAGTTCCATTTAAAAATTTTTTACAAATATATGTAAACTATTTTAGTTTTTTTAGTTTATTCAATTTTTTTTGTCTATTTTTAACTTTATTTAAAAATTCGTTTATGAAAAGAATTCCTGAGCCTGAAATAATGGATGATATTGATCAAGCAAAAGCTTACAGTAATGCCAATTTTAGTACTTCAAATAATCTTTTTGTTGATTTTATTATCAATAAAATTGATTTAAATAATTACAACAACCTAAATATTCTTGATCTTGGTTGCGGACCATGTGATATTGATATCTTACTTGCACAATTGATGCCTTATTCAAAAATTTACGCTATCGATGGTTCAAAAGCAATGTTATGCGAAGCTCAAAAAAATATTGAAAAGCATAATTTAATAAATCAAATAGTTTTAATAAATTCTATCATCCCTGAGATTGATATAAATATCAACAAATTTGACATAATTATCTCAAAAGATTTATTACATCACCTTGAAAATCCTGATGTTTTATGGAAAACTATTGATAGATTTTCTGATAAAAATTCTTTAATATTTATTATGGATTTGATAAGACCTGAAAATGAAGTCGAAGCAAAAGAAATTGTTGAAAAAGTTTCAGGTAACGAACCCGATATTCTTAAAGTAGATTTTTACAATTCTTTATTAGCCTCATATACTATTGATGAAATAAAAAATATGTTATATAACAAAAATTTTAACTTTGAAATTGCAAAAGCAGGGGACCGCCACTATATTATCTTCATGAAAAAAATTTCTTAAAACTTTTTATATCTTCTTTGATTTTAATTTAAACAAAATCACTAACAAATTGTTAATAAATTACGTATAATATATATACAAAATTATTATATTTTAAAAAACTTTGTAATTATGAAACCGTTATATGCAAAAGAAAAAATTTTTAATACTATTAATTATTTCAATTCTTTATTGAAAAACAAGACATGGTCAATAAGATCAAGAGATATAAAAGATACTATCTCTCATTATTTAAAATTGAAAACATTTTCCAATAATAATACAAAAAATCATTTTATTAATTTTAGATTAAAATTTTAATTCTTTTATTAACTTTCAATCTTCAAGTTTGTCCCACCATGTCTTTTTTAAAATCATTACACCAATTGCTATAATTAAAATAGTTATTAAAAAATATTTAAATTGCAATAGCACTAAATATATAGGCATTGCTACTATTGCTGTTTGAGTAATGATTCCAATGAAAATATTAAACATGTCTCTTTTAAAATTTTTGTTTCCTTCAAAAGAAGGATCTTCGGCAACAACTTTTTCATGTATAGGTTTCCAGAAACCCCATGGACGAACAGTTTTATAGAACCTTTTTAATACTGCTTCGTCAGTTGGTTTGTGAGCATATGTGCCTATTAAACATCCAATTAATGAAAGAACAAAAATCAAAGGAAAAAAATACAATAAGATAATATCTTTTGGAATATTAGGGAAAAATTGTGGTAATATTTTTGGAAAAAGTAAAGCCATTATAATTCCTGTTAGCATTCCATAAAAATAACCATATCCATTAAATCGCCACCAATACCATTTTAATACATTAGCAGCAATATAACCACCCCATAAACCAGATACCAACCATTGTAAAACACTATTAACATTCCGTGCCATTATACCAAAAATTATACTTATTAAAACTATTATTATACCTGTTGAGTAATTAATAATCCTTATTTGTCGTGAACTTGCACCAGGTTTAATATATTTTAAAAATACATCATTTATCACATATGCTTGAGCAGCATTTAAAGTACCAGCAAATGTTGAATTAAAAGCAGCTAATAAACCTGCTAGTAATAAACCCATAATACCCACAGGTGCAAATTGATTTATTGCTGCAGGCAAAATTTGTTCAAAATCAATTTTCCCTGATTTCATCAGATTGAGTTTATCAAAAAATAAAAGTGCAAGAACTGTAAATCCAGCTATCATAAAATATCTGACAGGATTAAGAATTACAGATACAAAGCCACTCATCTTAGATGCTTCTTTTGGACTTTTCGAAGCAAGTATTTTTTGCATGTCATAATTTGGAGCAGGACCTGCTGCACTAACTAAAATACCTTTTAGCAACATCATCGAAAAAAACAATGAAAACAATGAATAACCATCTTCAGCAATTTTTTGCTTAACCTCTGGTATTATATTTGACCAATCTAAATTTAATATCGGACCAAAAAACGGACTCATCCAACCATCTGGCACGTGCAATGTATGTGTAGATAATTGTTTCATCGCTATAATTCCTATAACTATTGAAGAAATAGTCATAATGATATATTGCACAAGATCAGCCCATACTATACTCATCATGCCACCAAGAACAGCATAAATAACAGCAAAAACAGTAAAAACTATACCATAAAAATGAGGTACAAATTCTTCACTGATGCTGAAAATAACGTATCTTGAAACATACTCCCAAGGAATGAAAATTTCTATAAACTTGCCAAGCCCAACAAAACCATAAGCAAGAAAACCCAAACAACTTATTATTGCAAAAACTACGACAATATTATGCGATAGTTCGGCACTTCTATCTTTTCCAAACCTAGTCGTTATCCATTCTGCACCTGTCGTTGCATTCGAACGTCTGAGCCATGCTGATAAATATACCATTAAAAAAATCTGATTAAATACAGGCCATAACCAAGGTATCCATATGCTTTTCAATCCATAAACAAATAACAAAGTTACAAGCCACATTGTACCCGAAATATCAAACATACCCGAAGCATTCGATAATCCAAGTAAATACCATGGCAATTGATTTTCTCCAAGTAAATAAGATGATTTACTCTTTTGAGCTTTTTTTCTTAAATATATGCCAATTACAACAATTGCAACTAAATATGCAATAATAATTATAAAATCTATCAATTGTAAACGCATGATTTAAGGTTTATTAGTTTTTCTGTTTTAAATATATGCGATTTTTCTTATTTAAATTATTAATGAATAATTTTTTTTATACACAATTTGTTTTTTTTTAAGGTTTATATTGTTTTTTTAATAAACAAATAAGTTATGTAAATAAAAATTTCATTAAATTTTTTTAAAAACTAAATCCCTTTAAAAATATAGCTTTTCCCTTTTTCTGTTTTAAAATCATATACATAAGTTTTTTTAAGTTTTATTCCTATTATTTTAGCTTCAGGACTGATAATAGGTTGATGTATTAACGGTGTTTTGAAAAAAATGTTTGGATTTTCACCTTCTGCATTTTTCAAAACAACGTTTTTACTTAATGATTTTAATTTATTATATGTCCTTATTCTACAATTTCCTCCAATATTAGAATGTATTACCAATTTTTTTACTTTATAATTTTCCCATTCAATATCAACGACAAAGCCTCCCCTTGCTTTTAATCCATAAACTTTTCCTGTTGGCCATTTATCAGGTAAAGCTGGTAATATAAAAATAAATCCATCATGGCTTTGCATCAACATTTCGGCAATGCCTGCTGTACAACCAAAATTACCATCTATCTGAAAAGGAGGATGGGCATCAAGCAAATTTGGATAAGTACCCCCTTTACCCCAATCATTATAAACTATAGACAATTGGTCTGTTAACAGTTTATAAGCTCTATTTCCGTCGAGCAAACGAGCCCAAAGACAAACTTTCCAACCCATTGACCAACCTGTTGAGGCATCGCCTCGATAATTTAATGAATTTTTAGCAGCTTCAAACAATTCAGGAGTTCTGAACGGTGATATCTGATTGCTCGGATATAAACCATATAGATGTGAAACATGTCGATGGTTATCATCAGGCCTATCAAAATCATCCAACCATTCTTGCAATTGGGAATGTTTTCCAATATGCATAGGTGGTAACTTATCTCTCAAAATTTTTAAAGAATCGGCAAAATCTTTATCAATCTTCAAAATATTTGATGCTTCGATAACATTTGAAAAAAGATCAAAAAGTAATTGTCCATCCATTGTTGCACCTGCCGACACAGATATACCAGGCAAATAATTATTTTCAGGAGAATTTGAAGGACAAACAACAAGATATTTATAATCAGGATGCTCAACAACTATATCTTTATAAAAAATTGCTGACTCTTTCATTATATTATAATATTTTCTTAAAAATACAGTATCTCCATTATAAACAAAATGTTGCCATATATGTTGTGTTAACCATGCCCCTCCCATTGGCCACAAACCATAAAAAGACAAATCTACAGGTCCTGTTATTCGCCATATATCAGTGTTATGATGAACAACCCATCCTCTTGCTTTGTATAATTGCCTGGCCGCCTCTTTTCCAGTAATCGATAAATCTTCTATCATTTTAAATAAAGGTTCATGTAAATCACTTAAATTGGTAACTTCAGCAGGCCAATAATTCATTTCACAATTAATATTCAAAGTATATTTGCAATCCCATGGTGGTAACATTTTATTATTCCATAATCCTTGCAAATTAGGGGGTTGTGTACCCGGCTGCGAAGTCGATATAAGCAAATACCTACCAAAATTAAAATACAAGGTAACAAGATGGTTATCATTGTTTGTGGCAAATTCTTTCAAACGCTCATCAACAGGCTTGTTAAACCAATCTTCATTTTTTTCTAAATCAAAAAAAACTCTATCAAAATATTCTTTGTATTTTTCAATGTGTTTAATTTTCAAATCTTGATAACTCAAACCTGTCAAAGAATTTAATATTTTAGCATTTCTTAATTCAGGATTTCCAGAAATATCGTTGTAACTGTTAAAATTAGTATTAATTACAACATATAAAATAACTTCATCACTATTTTCAATTCGCAAAGCATTGTTGTCGACATATAAATTTCCACCTTTGATATAAGGTTTGACAATAGATTGAAATCTTATCTGTCCACGTATACCTTCCCAATCTCCACTCCTACCCTCTAAAATAATCTTATCTTCATGATAACTAATTTCCGATTTCTGAGGAGAAACGTATCGTATTTTTAAGTTAAGATTTTCTTTTTTATTTGTCCACAATTTTACAACTAATAAATTTTTATCAAAGGAAGTAAAAGCTTCTCGATAAAAAACCGCATCATCATATTGATATGAAACTCTAAAGATTGCATTTGATATATCAAGTTCTCTATTATAGTTCTTTATTTTATTGGTATCAATATTCAAATATTCTATAAAAATATCACCAACAGGTTGATAAGGCATTCCATTTTGAACTGAATAAATATGTTTATTAGCTATTTCTTGAGCTTTTTGAAATTCTTTTTTAAATACCAATTCTCTGACGATAGGAAAATATTCAGCTGATCGTGGATTAATATTATTATGAGGTCCTCCAGCCCAGACAGTTTCTTCATTAAGTTGAATATGTTCTTCTCTTATTCCTCCAAATATCATTGCTCCAATTCTTCCATTACCTATTGGCAAAGCCTCATTCCATATTATAGCTGGCTTATCGTAATAAAGTTTATATTTTTCATTATTATTATAAATAAAAAAAGCCGTTATTAATAAAATAATAACGGCCAATAGTATGATAAAATGTTTCTTCATTGTTTTAATTTTATTATATCTTTTAAATTACCATCCATAAATTTAACTTGCTTTTCAAAACTTTCAAAATCTTTTTTATTAAAAATAATATTTGTTGTTTCATTTCCTTCAATAACAATAGGAAAATCATTGCTCTTATACTCAAATTTAAATCCATCGAATTCAGTGTTTTTAATATTATAACAATACATTAAGGGATTTAAATTATTATCAACAATAATATTAACATTTTTAAATACCAATGAATCAGCTTCATATATTTCAACACCATTTTTAGCCTTTATTAAAGCATTTTCTATATAAATCTTTTTAATATTCATTTCTGGCAATCCTCTCAATGCAATAGCTCTATATGAATTTATGCTGTATATATTTTTCATATATATTTCACGAAATTGAGGAGTTTCTTCTGTTACAGGTACTTTAGCAATTTCTTCCCTTTTAATCTTTTTACCATCACCAGCTTCAGGTGCTTCTCCTCCATAATACATATTAAATCTTATAGGTTCGGTTTCGATATTTACCATCCTTATATTCGATATGTATATTTTTTCAACTATTCCTCCTCTTCCCCTTGTCGTCTTAAAACGCAATCCTGCATCAGTACCAATAAAAGTACAATTTGAAACATGTATATTTCGGACTCCTCCCGACATTTCGCTACCTACAACAAAACCACCATGCCCATGGTATACAACACAATTTTTAATTATAACATTTTCGGTTGGAATATTTCTTTTTCTTCCATCAGCATCTTTTCCCGACTTTATGCATATAGCATCATCACCAACATCAAAATTACAATCATATATTAAAGCATTTTTGCATGATTCAAGATCAAGGCCATCACCATTTTGTGAATACCACGGATTACGTATAGTCAAATTTCTTAAAATTATATTTTCACACATTAATGGATGTAAATTCCATGCAGGAGAATTTTGAAAAGTAACTCCTTCGAGCAAAATATTTTTACATTGCACTAGACTTACCATAACTGGACGTAAAAAATCTTTTATTTCTTCATGTTCTTCTTTTGTCTTTAAATTCACTGGAACATTCATATTGCTTATTCTAGATCCTTTATAAGATTTTTCAGATGGATACCAAATCCCATTTTTTTCGTCAACAAAACCGCCCGAATTAATCAATTTTTTCCATTGTGATTCTGTAAGTTTTGATTTTTTTACTGGACGCCAAGCATCACCCGAACCATCAATAATTCCTTCACCAGTAATTGCAATATTTGTTTCGTTGAATGCAGAAATAGGAGAAGTACATCTATACGTATTTAAACCTTCAAAAGATGTTTGTATTATAGGATAATCATCAAAATTTCCTGAAAATATTAACAATGCTCCTTTTTCAAGATGTAAATTAACGTTACTTTTTAACTTTATTGGACCTGTTAACCATATACCAGCAGGTATAATAACTTTGCCACCACCTTTATTGCTAACATTTTCTATTGCCTTATTAATGGCTTCTGTGTTTAATGTCAGACTATCTCCTTTAGCACCAAAATCAGTAATTTTAACCTTATAATTAGGAAATATAGGTGGTTTGATAATATCCATCTTAAATTCAACACCATCATAAAGTCTAAGAATTTCATCGTTACCTGAATTTAAGCTTTTATCTGGATTATTACATGAATTAAAGTAAAATAATCCATTTATTCCTATAAAATAAACCAATAATTTAAAAAATATATTCCTCATATGTTTAAAATTAATTTACTTGTGGCACTTTTTTATATTATCTTTATCAAAAACAAAAGTAAAATTTACATTTTAAATTTTTTGGTGATAAAATATCTAAAAATATGAGATATTTCATCTTTTTTTTATTATTCAATTTAACATTAGTGTCATGTAAAACCGAGAAAAATAAAAATATTTACAAATATAATAAAGATAAAACATTCAAAATCATATCTCTTGCTCCTTCAATTACTCGTGTACTTGCTGAGTTAAATCAAATTAACAATATTGTTGGCATATCATCATACTGTTTTCTTGCCGATAGCTTAAAAAATTGTGTGATAGGAAATTTGATAGAACTAAATGTTGAAAAAATTTTTTTACTTAAACCAGATATTGTTTTTTTAACTAATTTTGCAAACAAATCTGATATAAATATTTTGAAAAAATCAAACATAGAAGTGTATGTACTCCCAAAAATGTCTTCATTCGACGATATTATGAATAATTATCTCGAAATAGCAAAAATAGTAAAACAGGAAAAATTGGCACAAAAAAACATAGTTAAATATAAAAATAAGCTTGACAGTTTAATAAACATAGTAAAAAATAAAAACAAAAATCCAAAAATATTTTTCCAGATATCAACAAATCCAATTTTTGGTGTAATTCCTGAAACTTTTATGGATGACTTGATTAAATATGCAGGTGGAATAAATATTTTATCAGAACTAAAACGACCTATGGTCTCCAGAGAATATGTTTTATTTAAAAACCCTGATGTTATATTTATTTCTATTATGGGACAAACAGCTAATGATGAAATAAATAAATGGAAAAATTATAAATTTTTAAACGCAATAAAAAATAATAAAATTTTTATTTTAAATCCCGACACTGCTTGCCAACCTACACCTTCTAATTTTTTAATCACTCTTGAAAAAATGGTAAAACTTATGTATGATTGAAACATTAACGGTTTATTTGCCGATTATTAAAAAAAATCGGTATATTTGTCTATAAATTTTTTAAGTATGAATTTTGCTACTATATCAGGTGATATTATATCTTATAGTTCGTTCTCACCAAATGAACGTCTTAAAATTGAAGAAGAATTGATAAAACTTATTAACTTTTTAAGAGAAAAATTTAAAAATATTGATTTTTATGGCAGATTAATTCGTGGTGATTATATCGAATGTGCAATGAAAGAACCTGCTTACTCTTTAAGAATATCATTAATTTTTAAAACATATTTAAAATTGATAAGTAAGTATTTTAAATTAACATTTAATAAAAAAACCAAATATTTTTTTGAACATGGATTAAGAATAGCAATAGCTATTGGTACTCTTGACACCTTTGATATTGAAAAAGGAATAATTGATGGAGAAGCAATTTATTTGTCAGGCAGGAGAATTCAAAACATGTCATCACATGACAAACAAAAAGTTATAATTAAAAACACGATGTTTTTTTGTAGCAATGATACAAAAATTCAAAATCAGTTTGAAACGATTTTTTCTTTACTCGATTTTATTATTTCAAAATGTTCTGCCAAACAAAGCGAAGTCATTTATTACAAATTGTTAAATTACAACGAACAAGAGATATCAAAATTGTTAAATAAATATCAATCAACTATTAACCAACATTCAACTTCTGCAGGTTGGCCAGTAATAGAAAAAACTTTAAAATATTATGAATCAACTATAAAATAAATCTATGTATTTACATAATTTGAAATTCACTTTTTAAGCTGATAATATCTTAAAACCTGTATATTTTACAAGGCAATCGGGTAATACTATTCCATCCTTTGTTTGATTATTTTCGAGCAATGCAGCCACAATTCGAGGTAAAGCAAGAGAACTTCCATTCAAAGTATGAGCAAGCTGAACCTTTTTAGTTTTTTCTTCTCTAAATCTCAACTTCAATCTATTTGCCTGAAAAGATTCAAAATTTGATACCGAGCTAACTTCAAGCCATTTTTGTTGTGCAGCAGAATAAACCTCAAAATCATATGTCTTTGCAGATGTAAAACTCATATCTCCACCACAAAGTAAAACAATTCTATATGGTAATTCCAGCTTTTTAATAAGGCTTTCAACATGATTAACCATTTCTTCAAGAGCTTCATACGATTTTTCTGGATGTTCTATTCTCACTATTTCAACTTTATCAAATTGATGTACTCTATTCAATCCTCTAACATCTTTACCATATGAACCTGCTTCTCTTCTAAAACAGGGAGTATAAGCTGTCATTTTTATAGGTAAATCTTTTTCTTCAAGTATTACATCACGATATATATTTGTCACTGGCACCTCAGCAGTGGGTATAAGATAAAAATTATCGGATGGCACATAATACATCTGACCTTCTTTATCGGGCAATTGACCGGTACCAAAAGCTGAATCTTCATTTACCATTAATGGAGGCAAATATTCGGTATAGCCTGCCTTAATATTTTCTTCAAGAAAAAAATTTATTAAAGCCCTTTGAAGTAATGCACCTTTTCCCACAAATACAGGAAATCCAGAGCCCGTGAGTTTAGTTCCCAATTCAAAATCAATTATATTATATTTTTTAGCCAATTCCCAATGTGGTAAAGAATTATTAGATATTAATGGATGGATATTTCCTCCACTTCGCACAATCAAATTGTCGTTAGAATCTTTTCCAGCCGGTACAGATTGATGGGGTAAATTTGGTAATTGAACTATTACTTGATGCAATTTATCTTCAACCCTTTTTAATTGATCTTTAAATTTTTCAATATCATCTTTTATTTCTAAGGTTTTTTTCTTCAAATTTTCTGCATCCTGCTTTTTTCCTTCTTTAAACAATTGTCCAATCTCTTTTGAAATACGATTCAATTCCGACTGTAAGTCATCATGACTTTTTTGTAATTCCCTTCTTTTTTTATCAAGATCCAAAATTTCATTAATAATTTCGTCAGCTTTAAAATTCTTAATAGCAAGTCTTTCAATTACAAACTGACTATTTTCTCGAATAAAATTTAGTGTTAACATTTTATTTAATTTTTTAATTTAATAAAAATAAAAAATCTCCTTTTAAGATAAAACTAAAAGGAGATTTTAAAACTTAACTTTATGAAATTAATAATTAATTTGCTTCTACAGTTTCTTTTTTATATTCATTTACGGGTACTACAGAAACATATGATTTATCACCTTTTTTTCTCCTGAAAACAACTATACCATCAATAAGAGCATACAATGTATGATCTTTCCCTATACCAACGTTCAAACCTGGATGATGTTTTGTTCCTCTCTGTCGAACAATTATGTTTCCTGCCTTAGCAAATTGGCCACCAAATATTTTTACTCCTAGTCGTTTACCTATCGAATCACGACCATTTCTTGAACTACCAACTCCTTTTTTGTGTGCCATATTTTAGCTTTTTAAGTTATATTTTATTGAATATCTTGTATTTCAATTTGAGTAAGATATTGTCTGTGTCCTCTTGTCACTTTATAACCTTTTCTGCGTTTTTTCTTAAAAACCCTTATCTTATCTCCTTTTAGATGCTTTAATATTTTAGCAGTTACAGTAACATTTTCCAAATAAGGGGTACCAACTTTTATATTATTTTCATCATCAAGCAACATGACTTTGTCAAATTTTACAACCGCACCCTCTTCACCATCAAGTCGGTTTACATAAATTTTTTGATCTTTCTTTACTTTAAACTGCTGCCCAGCTATATCAACTATTGCATACATTTTATTTAATTTTTAACATATGGTTCGCAAAAGTAGTAAATAATTTTGATATTAAAAAATTTATAAAAATAAATTTTTTTAAAATGTTAAATACAATATATATTTCCCATAAAAAAATTCTTCTTTAATAACATCATAAATACTAAAAATTTTTAAATTGGCTTTTATTGTCTTTAATTCATTTTCAAGCTCTCCACCTTTTAAATAAATTATTCCTGGATTTAAATTTTCATTTATTTTTTTTTCTTTTATTAGATGCTTTGTCGATTTTATAAAATCATTTAGATTAGATACAGCTCTCCCCATAACAAAATCAAATTTTTCATGAATATTTTCTGACCTTATACAAAAAACTTCACAATTATTTAATTTTAAATTACTAACAATATTTTTTAGTGCTTCAACTTTTTTCTTAATTGAATCAATCAAAACAAAATTAACTTCTGGAAGCATTATTGCCAGAGGTACTCCCGGAAAACCTCCTCCTGTTCCTACATCTATAATATTTGTTCCTTTAGGAAATTCAAAAAATTTTAATACCGCTAATGAATGAATTATATGATGAAGTTCAATATTCGATATATCTTTTCTTGATATCAAATTTATTTTACTATTCCAGTTTGTTAAAAAATTTGAAAAATGCTGTAATTTTTCTAATTTATTATAATCAATATCAGGAAAATATAAATGGATATATTTCATTTTTAAAATCTTGTTTTTGTATGCTTGAGGATGTTGTACAATAATTCTCTTGCCCGAAACAATTGAGCCTTAACAGTTCCTAAAGGTAATTCAAGCTCTTGGGCAATTTCTTCATACGATAAATCCTCAAAATATCTAAGTTCTATCAACCTTCTATATCTAGGTTTTAGTTTATTAATTAACTCTTTCAATAATTTTTCTTTTTGAGAATTTATAAGCGTTTCTTCCGGATCAAGTACTTCAGCTTCTAAATTTTGCGAAGGAGATTTTTCAGTTTCTTCATCAGTTTGATCAATACTTATAAGATTAGCTCTTCTTTTTCTTATAAAATCAATACAATTATTAGTAGCTATTTTAAACAGCCAAGTACTAAAAGCAAAATTAGGGGTATACTGATTTAAATTTTTAAAAGCTTTACCAAATGCTTCTATAGTAAGATCTTCTGCATCAATTGGATTATTAACCATTCGAAGTAACATATAATAAATAGCATCTTTGTAACGATCCATCAATTCAGCATAAGCTCTTTGATCGCCTTTCATTGCCCTTTGTACAAGCTGGTAATCTTTTTTTGCTTTTTCAGAAAAATTTGTTCCTACTTCCATGATATGTTTTTGTATCTAATGCGGCTTTGAAAAAATACTAAAATATTTAATATCAGAGAAAAAATTTCGAATAAAGGTGTTAACAACCAAAAATGTTTTTCGTTTAAAATTCTCATCACTTTTTTCATTAAAATTAAATTTAATAAAAATTTTAATACAAAAATTGATATAACAACTTCAATAGCAAAATTAGTGACTAAAAGATATACAAATAAAATGTAAAAAAGTAATTTACTAATATAATCAACAGATAATACAAATTTATGCTTGAGTTTATAAAGTTTTGAAGTAATATAATGTCGACATTTTTTTCTTATCCATTGTTTTAATGTGCTTTCTGGTACAGAGCGTGTATGACTTTTTAAATGATATTCAATTGCTGTATTATTTTTGGTAGCATTTTCATTTACAAAAAGATCATCATCACCTGAAATTAAATGATAATGATTTGAAAAACCTTTACTATTAAAAAAGAAAGATTTTCTATAAGCCATATTTCGGCCAACCCCCATATAAGGTAAACCTATTAAATAATAACTAAAATATTGTAAAGCAATAATCATTGTATCATATCTGATATATTTGTTTAACAACCCTTTTTCTTCAAAATATCCACCATACCCAAGTACTATATGAACATTTTTATCAAAATTCGACTGCATATATTTAACCCAATCTTTGCTTTCGGGTCTACAATCGGCATCGGTAAATAATAAAATATCATTTCGTGCCGCTTTTATACCTACTATTATAGCAAGTTTTTTGGAATGTGTAAATTTTTTATCTTCATATATATTTGTATACCTTAAATGTTTATACTTTTTTTGCAGATTTACTAAAACTTCTTCGGTATTATCATGCGAACAATCGTTAACTACAATTACTTCATAATTAGAATAATTTTGTTCAAGTATATATGGTAAATTATTCTTTAAATTTTCTGCTTCATTACGAGCACAAATAATAACAGATACAGGTTCATATTTTTCTATCTTCTTCGAAAGAATTTTTTTTGCATTTTTGATAAATTTCTTAAAAATAAAATAATATATCATTTGAATAATAAATAAAAACAACAAAATCAATAATAAATAAAACTTCCAATCGAATATTATTTTTTCAAAGTAATTCTTTGTTATAAAAAAAATTTTTTCAACAATTTCGTGATCAAATATGTTACTCAAAATCAAATCTTTAATCATAAGCTAAAATAATTTAATTAAATAACCAAAATTAATTCCTAAAGTTTGATTACGAGAAGCAAAATATTGAAAATCTTCTGAAGGATTAAAAATATTTGTTAAACTATTGTAATAATTGATAGCTACAAAAAATGAATGATTTTTTAAGTTATATTGAACACCTGTACCACCAATAAAACCAAACTCAAACTTATTATCAATTTTCTTTCCTGTAAAAATTTCAATATAATTGTTTGATTTAACAATTTCTTTTTCTTGCTTTAAAAATCCAATATAAGGACCCACATCAATCAAAAGATTAAATTTTCTTTTTTGCCAAATTTCGATATGTGTTGTAAAAGATATATTAGAATAATCCATCTCTTTTGTATATAATCCTGTGGTATCATTTTCAACTTTCCATCCTTTTTTTAATATTCCAAATACAAGTTTGACACCTACATTTGGTTGAGAACTATAAAATAGTTCAAGATTTGGATTATTACCATAAACAAATTTTTGTTTTTTATAAGGTTGAAAATCAACTCTCGAAAATGTTAATCCATACGATCCCCCAATTTTAAGATGAGGTTCAAAAACCCTTCTTTGCCCTATTATTAGTTTGAAATTAAAAATTAGCATTATTAAAAACAAAATTCTTTTCACTTTTTTGTTTGTTAGTTTTGTAAAAATAATAAAAATCGAAATTTTAAAAATTTTTATTAATGTATGTGTTTAAAATTATTTTAAACTCGTTTAAGATCATTGCAGTAGCACCCCATACCATTTCGCCTTCAATTTGAAAATAAGGTATTTTACGCTCAATATCGTTGTACCTCAATACTTTTGTTTTTGAATTACAATTAAATATAAAATTTTCTATATCATATGTTATTACATATTCTACTTCGTTTTTATCGACTTTTAATTCTGGTAAAAAATTAACATAACCAACAAATGGAAACACTATGTGAGCACTGACATTTATTATTATATTCGACAATTTACCGAAAACTTTAATCTGCGATGCTGGAATGCCTATTTCTTCTTCTGTTTCTCTTTTTGCTGTAGTTTCAAGATCTTCACCTGGCTCTTTTTTCCCACCAGGCAAACCTATCTGATTGCCATGAATACCTTTTGAAGTTCTTTTTATTAAAATACTATATACTCTATTTTTACAAGGATACATCAATATCATCACACCCGATTCTTTTAATTCAATTTCAGAATTGTGATATATTAAAGGTTTAGGCATCATAATTTCGTGTGCCTTTTTGCCAGGTAAATCTTTTAGCTGATTCGTAAAAATATTTATAATCCTTTCCAAAAGTTCAGCCATTAAGTATAATTTATAATAACAGAAGGACTTATTCTACTTATAATCTTTGAAGGCAAAAACATCACAAAATAAATAATAAAAATTACAACAAGATTAAGAATCAAAAATGTAAATACGTTTAAATCGACAGGAACATAATCTATTAAATAAGTAACTGGATTAAGCTTAATTATTTTAAACTTATATTGTAAAAAACATATTAAGAATCCAATTATATTACCAAACAAAGCTCCCTTCAGAAATATGTTCATTGCTTGTATTAAAAAAATTCTTTGAATTTGTGAATTTTGTGCCCCTATCGCTTTTAATAACCCAATGAGATTCACTTGATCAAGAATTAAAATAATTAATACCGAAATCATATTCAACGAAGCAACAATTGTCATTAGTGTAAGTACAACCCATACATTTTTATCAACAAGCTCAAGCCAATCAAAAATTTGAGGATACTTTTCATCTATACTTATTACTCTCAATTTACTGCCATCTTCCAAAAATTTAGTTTCAATCGATTCTTTTATTTGAGACAAATACTTTTTCAAATCATCAAAATCATCAAAAAATATCTCATAACCAGTAATTTCGTTTTCATTCCAATTGTTTAGTTTTTTTATATGTCTGATATCGGCAAGAATAAACTGTTTATCAAAATCTTCAATTGATGTTTCATAGATTCCAGAAATAACAAAACGTCTTATTCGCGGTTTTTGATCAATAAAATACATATCAAAAGTTTCTCCAATTTTTAAATTAAGCATGCTCGCCAATTTTTTTGATATACATACTTGATTGGTTATTTTACTATCGGGAATTATAAATATATTACCTTCCTTCAAATGATTTTTAAAAAATGTCCAATCATAATCACTTCCAATACCTTTTAAAATTGCACCCTGTATTTCTTCCGATGTTTTTATTATACCTGGCTTAACTGCAAAAGTTTGAATATGCCTGATAGGCATTTTTTGTAATGACTCCTGAATAAAATCAATACTAACAGGAATAGGCTTTGTTTCAAAAGAATTATTGAAATCGTAATTAACAACTTGAATATGCGAAACAAACCCAGTTACTTCATTTCTTATAGCATTTTTAAAACCAATCGAAACAGCAATAGCAACTATCATAGCCGCAACACTCAAAGCTACAGCAACTATAGCAAATTTCAAAATATAATATGCAACCGACTTTTGCTCTTTTTGTCCTTTTATTATTTTTGAAGATACGTAAAAAAGATTTTTCAATTTTTTAGAATTTTTATGGTTAATAATTTAATTTTACACAATTATAAAGTCAAATTTATATGTTTTTTTTAATATTTTCTTTAATAATACTTTCTCAAAATATATGTTCACAAGAAAGAATTTTGCCAGGAATCTATAGCACAGAAGAGTATTTCGATGATCTTGAAAATAAAAAAATTGCCTTAGTAATGAATCATTCTTCATTAATCGAAAATAAATTGCTTGTTGATACTTTAATGAAAAAAAATTTCAATGTCATAAAAATTTTCACTCCTGAACATGGTTTTAAAGGTAATGAAGATGCCGGAAAGCTTATAAAAAATAGTAAATACAATGAAAACATTATTATTATATCATTATATGGTAATAAAAAAAAACCTTCGAAAGAAGACCTTTATGATGTTGATATAGTAGTTTTTGATATTCAAGATGTTGGAGTAAGATTTTATACTTACATTTCTACTTTACATTATATTATGGAAGCATGTGCCGAAAACAACAAAAAGTTAATAATTCTTGATCGACCCAATCCCAATGGTTTTTATATTGATGGTCCAATACTTGAATACAAATATAAATCTTTTGTAGGGATGCATCCTGTTCCTATTGTTTATGGTATGACAATAGGCGAATATGCATTAATGATTAACGGCGAAGAATGGTTAACCAATAAAATTAAATGTAATCTAAAAATTGTAAAATGTAAAAATTATACTCATGATTCTATTTATATTCCACCAGTACCACCATCTCCCAATTTAAAAAATATTCATTCTATACTATTATATCCTACTATTGGATTATTTGAAGGAACTATAATGAGTGTTGGTAGAGGTACCACGTTACCTTTCGAAATTATAGGACACCCAAACTTTTACGATCGTTCGTTTTGTTTTATTCCTCAACCAACTACAGGAGCTACAAATCCTCCATACAAAGGTAGAAAATGCTATGGTATAGATTTACGTAATTGTGACTTTTACAAAGAAAAAAAACTAAATATAACCCTGATAATAGAAGTTTATCATAAAATGAAACAACATAATTTCTTCAATGAATACTTCAACTTACTTGCAGGAACAGATAAACTTAAAAAACAAATTATGAATGGCTTAAATGAAGAAGAAATAAGAAAATCATGGCAAAATGATATTGAAAACTTTAAAAAAATTAGAGAAAAATATTTATTATACAAATAATCACAGATATTAAAATCATATTACAGTATTTTTTATAGGTTTTATCTTATTAAATAAAAGTTTTTAATTTTTAACTATTGCATAACGTATCGATGTTTTATAATCTGTATAATGAATATACTTTTCAATATTCATCCAAAAGATATATGTATAATTTTTATTTTTATTGTTACGAGCAACAACCGGACGAACATTATGATTTTTAGAATTATATGTTATAGGTTTTATCGACCATTTTTCTGTTTTTTTATCAAAAATCCATTTCTCTATCTCAAAAATTCCATTTCTCTGTATTGAAATATAAATTGTTGAAACATCGTTAAAGTCGATTGACATACCTCCTGAATAATTTGGTTCTCTTTCTTTTTCTCCTGAAGGTGTTTGTGGAAACCATTTTCCAGAATTAACAACAAAATAATTTACCCATTTTTTTCCATTCCATCGTGAATAATAATAAAGATGATTACTATCATTAGGGAACCTTGAATATACTATAACAGGATATCCATTTATATCTTCTGCAACATCCCATATCCATGCTTTTTCTCCTGTTAATTTTGCATCATATACCACATCGGTTTTTGATGGTACAATAGGAATATCTTTAAATTCGGCAATAATATCTCCATTAGCTTTGTACAATTTTCCGTTTCTATAATACATATAGTAAATACTGTTATATTTCTCGTTACGTGGATGGCCATCCGTAAAAGCAAAATGTATTTTATCATATTCATTTGAATACATCCTTAAATACGGTCGTCGATCTTTATATATTCTTTCTGGAAGAATAAATATTTTCCCTTTATTCCATATTGAATCTTTAATTGCTAGGTTAGGTTTAAAATCCATTCCACGCCAAAATAAATATTGTTTGTAATTTTCTTTTTTTAATGCTGTAATGTTAGCATATGTATATGAATTGCGAAATCCTTTATATTCATTTGTATCATTAAGGTATAGCAATTTACATTCTTCCCATAGTTCAATATTCTCGGGATATTTTGAGCGATAATAATAAATAGGTTTTGGTGTTGCATGATACGTATAATACACATTAACAAATCCTTCATTATCTAAATAAACCACTGGATGATCATGATCATCAATTTCAAAGTTTTCATGTAATATTTTTGTTTTTACAATTCTGGTTTTTAAGTCAACATAACCTACAGATATATTGCCATATTGATCAATCCATCCTGCATAAATTCTTTCGAATTTGCCTTTATAATAATAGGCTCTTGGTTCACTAAACCAACACCACGCACCATCCAAGGTTAAAATTTTATATTCCTCACCTGTTGTAAATTGCTTTTTTTCTATAAGTATAGCACAAAAAATTAGAATGCTTATAAATAATAATGATTTTTTCATAGCACAAAATTTATTCTGTATTATTTTATATTTAAAAAATCTTCTAATTTTTTTGTACTCAATTTTACTGTAAAAAAAATACTTTTGTAAAAATATTTTAATATTTTTTTTTAAAAAATGGATAATAAAAATAATCTAAAAGGTTATCTTTTTGCATTTATTGTTGTATTGCTATGGGGTTTTTTACCAATTGCACTGAAAGTAGCAACCAATGTATTAACTCCAATTGAAATAGTATGGGGAAGATTTTCAGTAGCTTTTTTAGGTTTATTCTTTTACAATTTCTATTATGATAAAAACAATGTTAAAATACTATTTAAACCTCCTTTATTACTTATAGTTTCTGGTATTTTCTTGCTTGTCAACTATTATGGCTTTATGCTTGGGATACACTTAACAGGACCGTCAGTAAGTCAAATATTTATTCAACTTGGACCAATTATGCTGGCTATAAGTGGTTTTATTGTATTTAAAGAAGCTTTAACCAAAAGAAAAATTGTTGGATTAATTCTTGTATTTTTGGGTCTTTTTATTTTTTATAAAGAAAATTTAAATCACCTTCTTACAGGAATATCTGTTTTCAACAAAGGCATCATTGCTTTAATTATTGGAGCATCATCATGGACAATTTATTCATTCTTGCAAAAAATATTAGTAAAAAAAACTTCTCCCTTGAAAGCTAACATGATAATCTTTCTGGTACCTACAATTTTACTATTACCATTCATCGACATAAAACATTTCACAGCTCTTACAATACCATATTTGTTATTGCTACTTTTTTTGGGTTTAAACACATTAATTTCTTATATTTCATTATCTCTTGCCTTGAAATATACTGAAGCAAACAAAGTTAGTGTAATTATAATATTAAATCCTATATTAACATTTGTGACAATGTATATTTTAAGCAATATTCGAGTATCATGGATACCACCCGAACATTATACATTTATAACTCTTATGGGAGCATTTATGGTAATTGTTGGTGCAATTTTAACTATAATGTCAAATTTTAAAAAATAATTTTAAAAAAAATTTATATTTAACAACTAAAAATTTAAAAATTATGAATATACAAAATTTAACACACGAACAACTTGAAAAAGCAACGTCTTTGCTCAAAGCCATTGCACATCCCTTACGCTTGTCAATTATAAAAACTATCAATGAAAAAGAAAAATTAACAGTTACCGAATTACAAAACATTTTAAAAATCGAACAACCTGTTTTATCACATCATTTAAATATATTAAAATACAAAGGTATTCTTATATCCAAAAGAATAGGCAAGAATGTATTTTATCAAGTTAAATTAGAAAATATTGTTAATATTCTTGAATGTATTAGCAAATGTGTTTGTGAATAAATTTTCAAATTATTTATTTCGATTTATAAGTGTTTTAATATAATTTTTAAATGTCAATTTTCTGGCGTCTTCAATTGGCAATGAATCAAAAATTTCAAAAGCTTTTGTAAAATATTCTATAATTTTCTTTTCGGTTATTTCTTTTAATCCCATCTTATTATATATAAAAACAACTTTTTCTATTTTGTATTCATCATTTATATTTTTTTTCAAAAATATTTCTCTAAGCTCATCAACAAGTATTTTGTCGGAATGATTAATTGCCGATACATACAAAAATGTCTTTTTGTTGGTTATAATATCATTACCAATTTTTTTTCCAAAAACATTTATATCTCCAAAAACATCAAGATAGTCGTCCTGAAGCTGAAATGCCAATCCAATATTTTCACCAAATTCATATAAACTCTCAGCAATGTATTCATCGGCATTACCACATATAGCACCTATTTTAATAGACGATGCAATTAATACAGCAGTTTTCAATCTTATCATCTCAATATATTCATCAATAGTCACATAATCCTGACTTTCAAAATCCATATCAAGCTGTTGTCCTTCACAAACTTTTAAAGCAGTTTCATTGAAAATTTTTAATAACTTTTGCAATAAAACAGGATCTTCGATTTTGCAAAGAATTTCGTATGCCTTAATTAATAATGCATCTCCTGATAAAAGTGCTATATTATTGTTCCATTTATTATTTACAGTAGGTCTATTTCTTCTTATTAATGATTTATCCATTATATCATCATGCATCAAAGTAAAATTATGAAACAATTCTATCGAAATAGCAGGAAAAATAGCTCTTGAAATATCGTTAGTAAAAAGATTACAACTAAGAAGCGTTATAACAGGTCGAAACCTTTTGCCATCACCACTCAATACATATTCTATCGGTCTATACAACAGTACTGGTTTTTCAGGTAATTTTAAATTTAAAATTTCTTTCTCTATTATATCACGACAAATTTCAGATGTTAACATATATAAGTTTTTTATTTATTAACAAAAATAAGCCTAATTTTGTTATACAATAAATTAAAATAACATAAATTTGATGAATAAAAAAAGAATTATGAAAAAACTTTATTTCATTTTTATTTTAATAGTTGCATGGATAATTATTAGTAATAGTAATGCTTATGAAATAAAAATTAAATTTACAAATCTTAAAAATGTTCCTGTTTATTTAGGTTATTACATAAGTAAAACTCCATACGCACTCGATACAGCCTATGTCGATAAAAATGGTTTAGCAGTTTTCAAAGATAAAAAAGTTTTGCCTGGAGGAATGTATTTAATCTTTATACCTTCTATGAAATTCTTTGAAATCATAATAGATAAAGAACAGAATTTCTCAATTGAAGCAGATACTACAGATTTTATTGAATTTACAAAATTTAAAGGATCAAAAGATAATATTATTTTTTATGATTTTCAGCGCTATATAAAAAAAGCTAAAGAAAGATTTGATGATATGGCCTCGAAACTAAAAACAGTACAAGATGAAAAAGAAAAAAGTAAAATAATCGAAGAAATTAAAAAAATAAATCAAGATAGAATCAATTATATAAAGAAAATATATAATGAAAACCCTGATCTTTTTATATCAAAGTTTTTAATGGCTACTGTTGATATGGAAGTTCCCGAGCCCCCAACATTGGCAGATGGAAAAAAAGATTCACTATGGCAATATTACTATTACAGAAATCATTATTTTGATAACTTCGATCCTGGTGATCCAAGATTGCTAAGAACTCCACTCTATGAAGATAAAATAATGAATTTCCTTGATAAAGTAATTCCTCAAATACCAGACTCAATAATACCTTATGTTGATATGTTAATCGAAAAATCAAAACACGATTCAACTCTCTTCAGATATATGCTTATAACATTATTTAATCACTATGCAAAAAGCAATATAATGGGAATGGATGCCGTTTACATACATATTGCTGATAAATATTACATTAAAGAAGCATGGTGGAGCGATAAAAAATTTATTGAAGATTTAAAAGATAAAGTCGAAAAAACCAAACCTCTATTAATTGGGAAAATAGCTCCCGATATACAATTATTATATGTGCCAGCAGCTCATTTTCAAGCAGCTGCAAACGATACAGCATTAAAAAAATATCCCCATGTAGGTCAACAATTTAATTTACATAATTTAAAGGCTAAATATATAATTTTAATCTTCTGGGAAGCCGATTGTGGTCATTGTAAAAAAGCCGTTCCAGAATTATACAAAATTTATGAAGAAAAATTTAAACCTGAAAAAGATATAATCATCGTTGCTGTTAGCACATTATTTGGTGAAGAAGGCAAAGTTAAATGGGTAAATTTTGTAAACGAACATAAGTTATACGATTGGATAAATGCATGGAATCCTTATTCATACCAGTTCAAATTAACATATGATATTACATCAACGCCACAAATATATGTTCTTGATGAAAATAAGAAAATAATAGCCAAAAGAATTGCTGTTGAACAAATTCCAGAAATAATTGAAATTCATAAGAAAATGAAAAAATAAATTTTTATGATTGTATTTATTGATTAAAAGTATTTATTTTGCAAAAATCAATTAAAAATGATAAAACGAAAAAAAGCAAAATTGATTCTCGAAAATGGAATGGTTTTCGAAGGATATTCTTTTGGTGCTGAAACCTCAATTGCAGGTGAAGTAGTTTTTAATACTGCCATGACAGGATATCCCGAAAGCTTAACCGATCCATCATATAAAGGACAAATACTTGTACTTACATATCCCTTAGTTGGTAATTATGGAGTACCAGGCAAACATGAAGAAAATGGATTGTTTAAATTTTATGAATCTTACAAATTACATATTTCAGGGTTAATAATTTCAAGTTATGTAGAAGAATATAGTCACTGGAATGCACAGATGAGTCTTGGCGAATGGTTAAAAGAATATAATATTCCTGGTTTGTACGGAATAGATACTCGACAAATTACAAAAATTTTACGTGAAAAAGGAACAATGCTTGGTAAAATTGTGTTTGATAATGAAAATATTGATTTTTATGATCCAAATAAAGAAAATTTGGTAAAACTTGTCAGTACAAAAGAAGTTAAAGTTGTTGGTAACGGGAAATATAAAATAATTTTGGTAGATTGTGGTACCAAATATAATATAATTAGAAACTTGGCGAAAAGAGATTCCACTGTATACGTAGTACCATGGGATTACGACTTTAATAAAGAAAACTATGATGGACTTTTTATCTCAAATGGACCAGGCGATCCTATATATTGTGACGTTACAATAAATAATTTAAGTAAAGCATTACAAAAAGATAAACCTATATGTGGTATATGTCTTGGTAATCAATTATTAGGACTTGCAGCAGGTGCAAAAACATATAAACTGAAATATGGCCATCGAAGCTTTAATCAGCCTGTTATAAAAGTCGGAACAAATAAAGCCTTCATAACTTCACAAAATCATGGATATGCTATCGACAACAATACTCTTCCCGAAGACTGGGAACCATTGTTTATAAATCTAAATGATAAAACTAATGAAGGGATGAAACACAAAACAAAACCATTTTTTTCATCTCAATTTCACCCCGAAGCTTCTGGAGGACCAAATGATACTCAGTTTATTTTTGATGAATTTATTAATTTAGTAAAATTATATTATAATTAAATTACCTTATAAATAATTTTTTATAATTTTTTGGATAAAAATAATTCTAATGTGAAAAAATTTTGGTTATTAATATTTTTTACTACATTTTCTTTTTTTTGTTTAGCTAATAATGATACAATTAAAACAAAGAAACTCAGTGATAGAATATACTATGGAGGTAACATATCATTAATGTTGGGTAGTGTTACTCTCATAGAAGTTGCACCAATTGTTGGTTATTACATCCGACCTCAACTTTCAACAGGTATAGGTTTTATTTTTCAATATTACAGAGAAAAACAATTTACTATAAGCAAACCATTTACTTCATACATATATGGTGGTAGAGTTTTTGCAAAATATTCAGTAATAAAAGACTTGCAGACGTACATACCAATTAAAAACCAGATGGGTATTGTTGCTTATACTGAATATGAAACTTTAAATGTTGATTGGACCCTAAACTTGCTCGAACATAGACCACGTTATTGGATACACAATTTTTATATAGGTGGTGGTATTGAACAATATATGGGCAAAAAATCAAGATTAACAATTTTGATTCTTTATAATATACTCGAAACAACTAATTCTCCTTATTCTAATCCTCAAGTTAGAATTGGATTTACATTTTAACTTACTTTTCTTCAAATATTATTTTCAATTTTAATTAGTTAGCCTTTAATAACAAAATAAATGATTGATTGTTAATAACTTTATGTAATTTTTTTTGTAAAAATTTTGAAAGATTTTGTTAATTCTGAAACAGAAACCTTGCATTTTTTTAAAATAGTACCTGTGGAAGAAAAAATTTTTTCAATTTTTTCAAACTCTATTTTTCCATTTTCAAATATTATTTTTTCATTTTTTCTCTTATCCTTTTTTATGAAAAAAAAATTAAAACTGACTTTTTAAGGGACGACTAATTAAAAAAATTTTTAATAATTCTAAACTAAATATCTGGATTTATAAAGAAAATACTTAAATAATCATAAAATCTTAAAATTCATAATTAAAAAATTTTAATAAAATATGCCATGGTTAAACATTTCCCATGGCATCAGTTTAATAATTGTTATAAATTTTTATCTAAAACTAACTCCTAAACCAAAAGTTAAATTCGAATAATAAGCATAAGTATAATCAACATGGAAAGTTACTACTGCAAATTTAAATCTTAAGCCTCCATTCAAACGAGGTTTAGTTGGTGAACCTGCAAAATTTTCAATTTTTATATTTATAGGATCTTTTTTAACACTATTGTTAGTTACAGTACCATCAATAGCGGGAACAGGATAAGTACCCTTCAATGCCAATTCAGTTTTTGAATTAGCAAAACCAACACCTCCGTAAATACACACCACAGGCAAATTAACAGAAACCAATAAATTACCTGTTAAACTCGAAATATCAAGAGATAATTTTTGATCATCCCAGTTAATACCAGAAGTATTATCAGTAGCTTGGATATCATTTGGAGTAACCTTAATATCTTTTCCATAGTTGAGTTTTGTATAACCAACTTGAACCGAAACATTAAGAAAAGGAACTTTATCGATTATTGGAAACCATTGCAAAACATCATGTTTTACACCCAAACCCCATAACCCAAATGAACCATAAGAACCAAGCTCTGGTGAAGGCATATAACGAATATTTATTTCAGTACCTTTTATCAAACCTATACCTGCTTGTATCATAGGCGAAGGTACTATGCCAAGTCCAGTACCTTTAGGAGTATTATAATAAATCAAATGATTAAAATAACTAATTTCTGGTCCTACTTTCGATTTACCAGCTGCTGTAGGCGCTATATTATCTGTATACTCTCCTTGCAAATTAAGATTATCAAGATTAAAAGTTTTATCTTCTTTAGGTATAAAAGCAGAATTTAACGTAATTGTAAGATCAAAACCTCCTAATTTATGAACTTTAGCAGTATTGTACCATCCCCCACTAAGGGAAGTACCTAATCCATTGGCCCATGGTGTAAGATAGGCTTTTATCAATTTTTCAGCATCACCAACCCCACCAGCCATAAATTTTCCTATATCTTTTATTTGTGCTGAGAGGTTCATTGAAAAAAACATTAAAATAAAAACTATTGAAATTAATACTTTTTTCATATACATAAATTTTTATGTTTTACAATTTAATAACAAAAAAGTAATTTATAAAGTTAAAAAAAAATTTATGTTATAATTTTTTTTTCTTAGCAATTTTGTTTTTAATTTTTGCCAATAAACTAAATAAAAATTCTTTTCTTATAGGTTTTGTAATAAAATAATCACAACCAGCCTTAAAAGCCTCCAATTGTTCATCATCCGATGAATATGCTGTTTGAACAATTATAATAACATTGGGATATATTGATTTTACAATCTTTGTTGCTTCAATTCCATCTATTACTGGCATTTTAAGATCCATTAAAATCACATCTGGCTTATATTGAGATAATTTTTCAACTATATCAGCACCATTTTTTGCCCAAACGACCTGAGCATTTTGTGATGTTAATAATATTCTCAAAAATTCAAAATTAACAAATTCATCTTCTGCAACAATTATTTTAATACCAGTAAGATCGACATTCTCTGAATCAAAATATGATCTTTGAGTATCAGAGATATATATTTTGCAGGGCAAAGTAAAATAAAAACATGAGCCAACATTTACAGTAGATTCTACCCAGATTTTTCCTCCCATAGCTTCGATCAAACTTTTTGCAATACTTAATCCCAGGCCACTACCACTTTGTTTTTGATGCTCCTCCATAGTACCACGATAAAACCTTTCAAAAATTTTTTTCTTTTCATTTTCAGGTATTCCAAAACCTGTATCTTTAACATAAAATTGCAAGTATGAATCTTTAACATTATATCCAAATTCAATTTTTCCATTTTTTGTATATTTAAAAGCGTTATTCAATAAACCCGATAAAATTTGTTTTAATTTTTCTTTGTCTGTTTCAATCACACTTTGATAATCAGGTAATTCTTTATAAACATAAAATTCTAAGTTTTCTTCAATATTTATTTTTTTTGAAAAAAGAATATATAATTCGTCACATACTTCATTCAAATTAAAAATAGTTGTATGTATTGGTATTATTCCTGCTTCTATCTTTGAAATTTCAATTATATCGCTGACTATACCCAAAAGTTGATAGGCGCTACCAATGATTATATTTAGATATTTTTCTCTTTTTTCTTCAGTCAATTCCTTATTTTTTAATAAGTCAGCAAAACCAATAATTCCATTAAGAGGTGTTCTTATTTCATGAGAAATATTATGCAAAAAAGCTGTTTTCATCTTATCACTTTCTTCTGCTTTTTCTTTGGATATTCTAAGTTCTTCTTCCATTATTTTTCTATCTGTAATATTTCTTACTATTACAATTAAATAACTCTCTCCTTCAGAATCAAAAACTGCTGCAGATAATAAACCATAACCTGTTTTCCCATTTTTTAATTTAAACTTAGATTCAAAATTTGTTATCGAACGATTTTTTAATATTTCATTATGAAGTTTTTCTATATCATTGATATCACAGAAAACTTCTAAATCCTTAACTGATTTACCAATAACCTCGTTCTTTGCAAAACCTGTAATCTTCTCAAATGTATCATTTATATCATAAAAAATTCCTTCTGGAAATTTTAATATAGCTATTGCATCGGGTGTTGTTTTAAAAATCAATTTAAATCGTTCCTCGCTTTCTAAAAGTCTTTTATTTGTTTTTAACTGTTCTGTAATATCAATAATTGTTGCATAAACATAAATGTTATTATCTATTAAAACTGGACCAGCAAACATTTCAACATCTTTAATGGTATTATTCGATAACTTTTGTTTTAATTTTATTAAAGATATATTTTTATTTAAAATCTCTTTTAATTTTTCAAGTGCTCTTTCCCCGTCTTTGCATAAATCTTTAAAATTAATATCTTTAAGCATCACTTCTGGAAAACCATAAAAAAGTGATGCTGATTTATTTGCTTTGATAATCTTGCCAGAAAATGCATCAATGATAAGTTTTACCATTGGAGCATCTGTAAAAAGATTGTGAAACAAAATCTCTTTCTTTTTTAACTCCTCAATATATAACTTTTGTTCAGTTATATCTTTTGCAATACCAAAAACAGTATTACCTTTATAATTAGCTTCAAGATAAATATCTATAATTTTTTCATCTTTATACCTTTTTATTTTTAATTCAATTTCAAGCACAATTCCTTTATTTATAAGAAATTCAAATCCTTTTTTTATCTTATCAAAATACTCAGGTAATACAATCTTTGAAATTTCATCATAACTATAAATCGACTTTTCGGCATTTAGTATTTTTCTCAGACCTTCAGATATAAAAACTTCTTTTGTGCTTGTTTTAAATTCCCAATGACCTATGAGTGCCATTATTTCTGCTTTCTTCAGTTTGTCTTCACTATTTTCTAATTGTTTATAAAGCAATCTCTCCTTTGTTTTATCTCTAAAAATTAATATTGCGCCTTCGATTTTATTTCCTTCGCTAACAATTGTCGATGCACAATCATCGATTATATAATAATCATAATTCTTCGACACAAGAATAGTATCTTTATCGATATAAAAAACCCCTGGTTCTTTTAATGCCTTTTCAACAGGATTTATAACATCTTCAAAAGTATTTTCATTAACCAATTTAAAGACCTGTGTAATATGTTTATTTTTAGCTTCTGATTCTGAATATCCTGTCAATTTTTCTGCTGTTAAGTTCATTTTTAAAACATATCCTTTTTCATCTGTTGCAATTATACCATCACCTATACTATAAAATATTGTTTTAAATCTCTCTTGTTCTTGTCTATAAAGTCTTTCATTTTTTAGAAAGATTTCCAGTAATTTTTTCTGACGCAATACAAATATCCAGTGTATAAAAATTACTATCAAAAAATACAATAAAATAGCTGATACAAAACTAATTTTTCTAAATCGAAAATAACTTTTTAATGCACTGTTATAATCTATTGTAGAAATCAATATATATGGCAATCCTGTTAATTCATTAAAAGTTAAAATACCCTTCGATGTAATATGTGGATTTTTATTAGTTGAAACAACTAATTTTATCTCTTCATCAGAAAATATAAGATCAGAAGATGAAAATATCGTTTTAAAGGTATATTTCGATAAAATATATGTTTTGATATTACCTTCTATTTTAGGTATGTTATCATATCTTAAAATTAATTCATCTTTCACTTTAAGATTAATAACAAAATAACCTATTATTTTATTTCTGTCAATTATTGGAACAATCAAATCTGCTAACCAATAGCCTTTATGAAAATATATATTTGAAAAGATTACAGTATCATTGTTAATTTCTTTTAAAATTATATCATAAAAAAAACTTTGTTCAGACGATGTTCCTGCAATATATTTATAATTCTTATCCAGAACATAAACATTATAATAACCCTTATATCTTTTTATTACTTCACAACGTTCATTAAGAAGTTTTACAAAACCCTGACTTTTTTTGTTAATAGCTTCAATAAAGAACGGACTATTAGCAAATGTTAAAGCATTGGTTTTTTGCTGATCAAACCAAGACAAAATTCTTCTTGCTTTTATTTCATTTATAACTGTTAAGCGTTCAACATTTTCTTTTAAATTATTTTTTTTAAAATTTTGATTTATAAAAAATAAGGCAGTTAGAATAGTTATAAACAATATAAAATAAAAGATTAATATCCAATAACTTTTATCTTTTGATGAATAATTCATAAATAAATTTGAAAAATATAATTTATAATAAATTTATTGATTTTTTTGAAAAAAATTGATTTATTTTTATAAAAAATTCATATATTTTGAACCAAAATAAAATTTTTATTTTTATGAAAACTGCGTTATTTGCGTTAATCTTATTTATAAACTTATCTTTTCAGGAATTTAAAAATGTACCTGCAATAATTCATTTAAAAAATGGTGAATCTGTTGATGTTTATCATTTTGGACAATTAAATTGTAGTGTAAATAAATATTTTAGTAGCTTTATTATTCTTAAAGGAAAATATGCTGGTGTTTTTACAGAAATAAAAGAATATTCTAAAATCAGCCGTTTAGTTCTTATTGATTTTACTGCTGATCCTGTTTCTTCAATAGGAAATCAGAAGGGTAAAGTCATAGTTTACAAAAAAAATGGGATTACAGCAGAACTTGAAGAAGCTGAGTTTTCTTTATCATGTTATGGCTCAGTAGAAAAATATAATGAATTAAGAGTACAGGTAATCAATCCATTAACTGAAAAACCTATAGAAAGAGTTATTCCTGTAAAAGAAATAGATTATATAATTTTTAAATAAAAAATTAAAAACTTTTGAAAATATAATTAACAATCTTATCAGTAGCTCCAATATTATTTTTTACATATTCTTGAGCTATATTGCCCGATTCTTTTAAAATTTCATGATTATTGTAAAAAAGATATATTGTGTTTTCAAATGATTTATAGTCGTTAATCGAAAATGCACCTTTTGCATTTATAAGGTCAACAGCTTCTTTAAATTTTTTATAATTTGGACCAAATATTGCTGGTATACCATAAACTACTGCTTCGAGAACATTATGGATACCCATACCAAAGCCACCACCAACATAAGCTATTTTCCCATATTTATATAACGACGACAACATTCCTATATTATCAATAATCAATACACAATAATCATTTAAATGTCTTATTATTTTTTCGGTTTCAGAAAATAATATATATGGCTTTTTTAAAGAATTAATAATATTTTTTATATGAGAATTTGTTATCTCATGAGGTGCAATGATAAATTTTAAATCAATTTTTGATTTATTGATAAAATCGATAATTATTTTTTCGTCTTCTGGCCATGTACTCCCACATACTATTGTAAATTTATCATTGCAAAAATTTCGCGCTATATCTATTTCCTTTGAATTTTTTGCAATTGTGAAAACCCTATCAAATCGTGTATCTCCAGATATTACAATATTCTGAAAACCAATTTGTTTCAACAAATTATAAGATTTTTCATCCTGTACAAAAAAAGTATTAAAAAATTTCAAGAACTTCCTATAAAAATTGCCATACCATCTAAAAAAAAGTTGATTTTCACGAAAAATACCAGAAACAAGATAAACAGGAATATTGTATTTATATGCCAAACTCAAATAATTATACCAAAACTCATACTTAATAAAAAATATTTTTTCTGGTTTTACAATCTTTAAAAACTTTCGAGCATTGCAACGAGTATCGAGAGGCAAATAGTACACAAAATCTGCACCCTGATAATTTTTTCTTATCTCATAACCTGAAGGAGAAAAAAATGTTAATAAAATTTTATAATGATGATAACAACTTCGAATTTTTTCTATTAATGGGCGTCCTTGTTCAAATTCACCAAGCGATGAAGCATGAAACCATAAAATAGGATTTTCTAAATTTTCAAAATCTTTCTTAAGATTTCTAAAAATATTTTTCCTACCATTTATCCACTTCTTTGCCTTTTTATTAAAAAAAGAAACTAAAAAAATAACAAACCCATAGATATTTATAATAATTTCATACAAAACTGACATAATTTAATATTTATTCTTTTAGTTTTTGAGCTATTTTCGACCACGAATCTTTTAATGTTACTGTTCTATTGAATACTGGTTTTTCGTCTGTTGTATCGTAATCAACACAGAAATAACCTATTCGTTCAAATTGAAATTTTTCAAGTGGTTTTACACCTTTTAAAGAAGGTTCAACAAAACCTTCTACTATTTTCAATGAGAGTGGATTTAAATTATCAATAAAAGTTTTTCCTTCATCAACTTCAAGAGGATCTTCTTTTATAAAAAGTTTGTCGTATAATCGAATCTCGGCCTTTATAGCATGTTTTGCTGATACCCAGTGAATAGTAGCTTTAACCTTTCTACCATCTGGCGATTTTCCTCCCCTAGAATCTGGATCATAGGTACAATATATTTCTTTTATTTCACCTTTATCATCTTTTACAACACGTGTACATTTTATAAAATAAGCATATCTTAACCGTACTTCTTTACCTGGTGACAATCTATAAAATTTATCAGGTGGATTTTCCATAAAATCGTCTCTCTCTATATAAATTTCACGACAGAAAGGTATTTTTCTTGTACCCATGCTTTCATCTTCAGGATTATTTATTGCATCAAGTTCTTCAACATAATCTTCAGGATAGTTTTCAATAATTACTTTCAAAGGATTGATAACAGCCATTACTCGTTTGGCTTTTTTATTTAAATCTTCACGTATACAATGTTCAAGTAATTCAAGTTCAATTACATTATCTCTTTTTGCAATGCCAACTCTCTCAGCAAAATCTCTAATAGCCTCAGGAGTATATCCTCTCCTTCTTAATCCCGATATTGTAGGCATTCTGGGATCATCCCAACCATTTACATATTTCTCCTGAACAAGTTTTAAAAGTAGTCTTTTACTCATCACTGTATAGGTCATATTTAGCCGAGCAAATTCATATTGCCTTGTACGTCGTTTTTTGACCTCTTCATCATCTATTATATTATCAAGAAACCAATCGTATAAAGGACGATGTAAAGCAAACTCAAGAGTACAAATCGAATGAGTAATACCTTCTATAAAATCAGACTGTCCATGAGCAAAATCATAAGTAGGATAAATACACCATTTATTACCAGTACGATGATGCGGAATATGCTTAATCCTATACATTATTGGATCGCGCATATGCATATTTGGCGAACTCATGTCGATCTTGGCTCTTAAAACTTTAGAACCATCGGGAAACTCTCCATTTTTCATTCGTTCAAGTAAATCAAGATTTTCTTCAACTGTTCTATTTCTATAGGGACTCTCGATACCAGGCTCAGTAGGTGTACCACGCATCCTTGATATCTCTTCAGCTGATGAATCATCAACATAAGCAAGTCCTTTTTTTATAAGCAATTTTGCCCATTCATATAATTGATCAAAATAATCTGAAGCATAATATTCATGTTCACCCCAATCAAAGCCTAGCCAACGAATATCTTCTTTTATAGCTTCTACATAATGTTGTTCCTCGGTTTCGGGATTTGTATCATCAAAACGCAAATGACATCTTCCTCCATATTTCTTCGCTAATCCAAAGTTTAAACATATCGATTTTGCATGACCTATGTGTAAGTAACCATTTGGCTCAGGTGGAAAACGTGTAATTATTGTTTTATGTTTCCCCGTTTTCAAATCTTCCTCAATTATTTCTTCTAAAAAATTCGATGGTTTTCCTATATTTTCCATAAAGATTATAAATTTGTGAACAAATGTACAAAATAAAGAATTTTAATTTTTTTATAATTAAAAAAAATTATTTAAGTTTCAAGAAATAAAATAATATAATGGATTTTATACACCTCGAAAATATGGAATTTTATGCCTATCATGGGCATTTTCTCGAAGAACAAAAAATCGGAAATAAATATAGAATAACTCTATCATTGAAAACAAATCTCCAAAAAGCTGCTGTAACTGATAAACTTGAAGACACTATAAATTATTATGATGTTTATCAACTTATTAAAAAAGAAATGAAAAATCAATCGTTTTTACTCGAAAATATAGCCTATAGAATAATAAAAAGCATATTCAAAAGTTTTAATACTGTAGAAATGATAACTTTAAAAATATCAAAGATGAATCCTCCTGTTGGAGGGATAATGGAATGTGTTACTATCGAAATGACTAAAAAACGCGACGATATTTTTTAATTAACCTCTGAATATTGTTGAAAAGAAAATTTAAATCGTGGTAAAATTTCTTGATATACTTTTCCTGCTTCAAGCGTTTCATCATCTCCTTCTTCATACATCCATTTTATATTTATTGTTTCAACCTTTTTGTTGTTTTCTATACTCTTAAAAAAATCATATAATTGTTTCGAAACACTTGTATTGAAGTAATCCATGTTAACTTCAATATTCACTTCTTTCGATTCCAATTTTTTTGCCCATTCTATCAGTGGTTTAAAAAATTGTATTGGATTTTCAGGAAGGGCACGTCCTAAAAATTTAATATTGCCATTTGTATTAAGCTCAACTGTTGGCAGGGTTCCGTTACCTTCAATGTATATATTTTCCATAACTTTTAGTTTTGGGGTGGCATTTTATATATAATAACGTTTGTTTGTTAAAATATATTAAAAATTTTGACATATAACATAAAATTATTGATAAATTTCAATTTTTTTAAATTTTGTGAATTAAAAATAAAAAATTTTATTTAATTAAAAACAATTTTTAAACTATTTTTGTTAAACAAAAAAATAATTTTCATATGCCAAATATTAGCAAAGATGCACAACGACTTAAAGAACTTATATTAAAAGCAATAGAAGATCATGTGCTTACTCAAAGTGAATATGAAGAGATTTTACATTTGGCATCAGAAGATGGAATAATCGACAATCATGAACAAGCTTTATTAAGACAATTACAAGAAATGATTGCCAATAAGACTATTAAATTGGCAAAATAAAAAATTTTAAATTTCTACTCCAAAAGTCTTTCTTATTAAAAACCCTATTCCAAAAGAAATACTTGCTACTCCTAAACTAATGAAAAACATTTCAAAAAAGCGTTGTTTAAAATTTAAATCTTTCGATACTGATAAATAAAAGTTAAAAAATGCAATTATAAATATCACAAGCAACAAAGTTGCTAATAAGCATATAAAATAATTTTTAAAAATTGCATATGGTAATATCAATATTATTACTGTAAAGATATAAGCTATTCCTGTATATAGAGCCGATTTTATTGCATCAGGGTTATTTTCAGCTCTTGACGAAAGATATGCAGATGCTGCCATTGACATCGATGCTGCTATACCAGTAATAAAGCCTATTAAAGCAATTAATTTTGTGTTTTGTAAAGCAAAAGTATAACCAGCAAGAGCACCTGTTAGCTCAACAAGAGCATCATTGAGACCAAGGACTATGGAGCCTATAAAATTTAAACGATCTTCTTCAATAAAACTAATTAATTTTTGTTCGTGCTGATCTTCTTCTTTTGCAATATTAAAAGCTTCAGGGATTTTTTCTGCAAAAACTTCATAATTTTTATTAGCATTACGCTCACCCGATTCCATAAGTTTAATACCAAAGGTCAAACCAAATATTCTGATTATCAAATAATACCAAATTACTTTAAACCAATTAGGTCCAACATCAATATTCGAATACTTTTTCCAAAAATTATAATGATTAAACTCTTCTTCAGCAATGGTAGATAAAATTGAAGAATTTGATTTATCTTTTATTTTTTTTGCAAGTTTCTTATATATGTGATATTCAGTTATCTCGTTTTTTTGAAAATTCTTAATCAGTTCTATATCTTTTTTATTCAAATCATATTTTTCCATCTTACATAATTTTTAATTTTTTGTAAAAATAATAAATTTGCTAAAAACAAATAATAAATGAAGCCAATAATACCTCCTGTGGACAAAGAACTTATTGAAAAAGAATTAACAAAAGACAAATTTTTAAGAAAAACCAATTATGGTAATAATTTGCTATATGTAGTAAATTACAAAAATTCTCCTAATATAATGCTTGAAATAGGTCGCTTACGTGAACTAACATTCAGAGCCGCAGGAGGAGGTACTGGAAAAGAAGTAGACATAGATTGTTATGATACAGCTGATGTGCCTTACGAACAATTAATAGTATGGGATCCTCAGAGAAAAGAAATTCTTGGTGGTTACCGTTTTATTGTATGTTCTAATTTAAAACCCGATGAAGAAGGCAATTATAATCTTGCTACCTCTCGACTTTTTAAATTTTCGAAAAAATTTAAAGAAGAATATTTGCCCTATACTATTGAGCTAGGTAGATCATTTGTTCAACCTGCTTATCAATCAACACAAAGAAATAGTAAAGGCATATATGCTCTTGATAATTTATGGGATGGGCTTGCTGCAATATGGCTAAACAATCCACATGTTAAATATTTCTTTGGAAAAGTTACTATGTATAACAGTTATAACAGAGAAGCACGCGATCTATTAATTTATTTTATGAATAAATATTTTGGAGATACCGAAAATCTTGTTATACCATATGAGCCTATGGGATATGAATACGACATAGAATATTTGAAAGGTATATTAAAAGGAGAAACATATCAGGAAAATTATAAAATTTTAAATCAATTTGTACGTTCAAAAGGCGAGACAATACCTCCTCTTATTAATGCTTATATGAGTCTCTCACCAACAATGAAAGTTTTCGGTACTGCTATTAATTATCATTTTGGTAATGTTGAAGAAACTGCAGTTCTTATTACTATAAAAGACATGTACCCCAAAAAAATTGAACGACATATAAAATCGTATTTACACGGTAAAAATTCTGATGAAAATAACCTACCCGAATCCTTATATAATATTTCTTAATATGAAAAAACTAAAAATAGGCATTATAGGATCTTTAGAATTAAGTGACTTAAATTTTATCAATAAACCTAAAACTCTTATAATTGAAACAAAATACGGAAAAACATCTTCTCAAATTGTCTCAGGAGAATTCGAAAATTCAGAAATATTCTTTATTGCAAGATATGATTTTTCAAATAAGCTTACTATATGTAAAGTCAATTTTAAAGCCAATCTTCTTGCTTTAAAAGAATTAAATTGTGATTATCTATTTACGTTTTATTCATGCAGTAGCCTTCAAGAAGAAATATTTCCAGGAGAATTTATTGTTTTTAATCAATTTATTGATTTTTCAAATAATTATGATTTATTAATAGATGAAAAATATACTGGTGAAATTTACAAACTTCCTATGACCAAACCATTCGACGAAACTTTAACAAGAATTATTACTGACGTTTGTATTGCAAATGGAATTACAATTCACACAAAAGGTGTAGCAATATCAACTTTAATGCAAAGATCCTTAACACGCCTTGAAGCTAATTTTTACCGACAAATGGGTGGTGATGTTGTATGCAATGGCTTGTCTCAAGAAATTATTCTTGCTAACGAATTAAATATTCCTATAGCTTCTTTTGCTCTCTGTACTCATTACGACTCATGGAGAACAGATATATTACCTTTTACAAACTTAGAAAAAGAAAATATATATGTTTCAGAAAAATATAAACTAATAAAAATATTAAATGGTATATTATTAAAATTACAAAACATTAATAAAAACATTTAAAAAACTTAGAGAAAATTTCTTTTTCATAAACATATATTAATCAACTTTGTTTCTATCAACATAATAATTACATGCTATAATTATTGCGCCAGCTATTAAAACAATGTTTTTGATAATATACTGACCTTCTAATGTTAAAGCAATAGGAAAAATCGTATAAATTTCATTCGTATATAAAAACAAAGGTGTAAAAGTACCAATCATATGCACAAAGAAAATAATCAAAGTAAATTTCATAAATAGGTTAAACAACATACCCAATCCAATCATTACCTCCCAAGTAGCTAAACCATAAATAATAATCTTATTTGGTATTAAATGCAAAGTAAGATCACTAATAGTTCTTATCGCAAAATTTTCGGCAGGACTCAAGCCTTCAAAATATTTTAAAAAACCAAACCAGAAAAAAACTATACCTATACTAATTCTTAAAATTGTGATATTATTTTTATTAAGCCAATTTACAAATTTTTGTAAAACACCTTTTTTCATAGAATTATTTTTTAATAATAAACGAAAATTCGAAATAAAAGTTTTATTTATCGCGATATTTTTTTAATATTCTTTCTGGAACCAATGAAATAAAAGGTTTATTTGAAAGAGGATTGACAAGAGTTATAACTACAGTGTCATAAACTTCTTCAATATTCTTATATGTTAAAACTTCTTCTGGCTTTCCTGTAGCATATATAGTTCCCTTATGCATTAAAACCAGTTTATCACAATATTCCGATGCAAGGTTAAGATCATGCAATGATAATAAAATAGTCAGTTTTAATTCTTCTGTCAAAGCTTGAAGCATATTTAAAATTTTAACTTGATGCGATATATCAAGATGAGCTGTTGGTTCATCGAGTATTAATAATTGTGGTTCCTGTGCAAGTGCTTTTGCAATCGCAGCAAGTTGCAATTCACCTCCACTTAACTCGGTTAAAAATTTGTCTTTCAATTTATAAATTCCTGTCGTTTTAAGGTATTTATAAACTATTGCTATATCTTTCGACGATTCAAAAAATTGAAATGATTTATGATGTGGAAATCGACCCATCATCACATACTCTTCAACAGTCATTGCTACAGGAGTTATATGTTGTGAAACAACAGCCATTAACAAAGCTTTCTGTCTACGAGTTATTTTATTAGTATTTTTCCCATCTATATATATTTCACCTGAAAATGGCTTTAACACTCCTGCCAGTCCTTTAATAAGAGTCGTTTTACCCGACCCATTTGGACCAACAATACCACAAATAGTTTTTTTTTCAACAGAAAATGTAATGTTATTGATTTTAAATCCACTCTTATAACCACATTCCAAGTTCATTACTTTTAAAAAATTACTCATAACCAATTTATTCTTTTGATTTTAATTGAGCTTGAGATAATATTATTATAAACATTATTCCACCAATAATACCTGTCACTACCCCTACTGGTAGTTCGTTTGGGGAAATAACAATACGAGCAATAATATCACATATAAGTAAAAATATACCACCAGCAAAATAAGATATTACAAGCAAAATACGATGATCTGTTCCAAAAAAATTTCTAATAATATGAGGTATTATCAATCCTACAAAACCTATTATACCAGCTGCTGCAATACTTATACCTGTTAGTATTGATGAAATTAAAAGCAAAATATTAATGTATAAGCTAGTATTAAAACCAAGGTATTGAGCTTCTATTTCACCCAACCGCAAAGCATTAAGAACTTTATTAAATGCTAACAATACAAAAAAAATAATAAGTGAAATGATAGATGTAATATTTACAAGTTTGAAATTTGTTTCATTTAAAGACCCCATTGTCCAAAACAAAATTGCATTTATTGAATCAGCAGAACTTATTGATAATATTAAAGTTATTATAGATGAACAAATAAAACTAATCATAACACCTATTAACAACATATTATTTATGTTCTTAAATTTAACATTAAAAGAAATCAGATAAATAAAAATTATTGATAATATAGAACCTAAAAAACCAGCAATTGATAAACTAATTGTACCGTACTTATCAACAATACCAGTTATTAAAGCAATTGTTACAGCCAGTGAAGCCCCTCCCGAAATACCCATAGTATATGGTTCGACCAATGGATTTTTAAAAATAGTTTGTAAAACAACTCCAGCTAAGCTTAACGAACCACCAACAGCAATAGATAGCAAAGATCTTGGCAATCTAATTTTATAAACAATTGTTTCTAATAAAGAGTCGGATGTATTAAACAAACTTTTTAAAGGCAAAAAAATTTCACCAACAGATAAAGAAAATATAAAAACAACAACTAACAATAAAAATATAAATACAACTATCAAAAACCATTTCAAAATTTTTCGCTTCATTTTTTTAAAAATTAAACTTTTTTATATTTTATATATTACTGATGTAATTAATCAAAATTCCTGTAAAAATAGCAAAGGCAAAACTTAATAGTGTACCAACCAGAACATACTCGCCCTTTTTTATATCATTAATTCGTAAAATCGATTTTGATGCTAAAACAAAACCTATAATACTTATTTGCCCTGTAATTATGAGTATTAAAACAATAAACCTTTCGGTAATTCCTATTACTTTGCCAGCTTTTGGTAAGTCATTTTTATCCTGATTTTCTTCAGGAATTTCAATTTTACAAATATTTAAAATGTGTTTAATAAATATATTTGCTGGAGTATAACAAAATATAAAACCTGCAACAGCTGCAAGAAATTTAGTATTAGTATTAATACAAAATGTTATATCATAAAATTTTGTATAGAAATATACCGAAATAACAATAACAACAATATGACATAATTGATCAACAAAGAAAAAATCAAAATCTTTGATTTTTTGTGATAACCATGTTTTAATAATATCAATAAATAAGTGAGTAATACCAATTATTATTGAAAATATCCAGAAATTTTTTTGCAATGATAAAAGATAACTAAAAAGTATAACAACTAAAATATGCATAAAATAAAGATAATGAAAAATATATTTCTTTTTTTTAACAGTCCATTTGTGAGGTTGAAAAATAAAATCAGCTAATAAATGAGCTATAATTTGAAGTAATAGCAAATCAATATTCATAAATAAAAATTTTAAGAAGAAATTTAAGATAAAATTTTTTTAATTTTTTAAAAATTAATAACTTAATTATATTAAAAAAAAATTAGAGTTTTTTCTTAGAGTTTTTTCTAATATTTCAGTTCAATTCAATTACTTCAAGATCTTTGTATTCTTTGTTTACTATAGAAAATCTAACAATAGTTTTTACAGCTTGCATTCCATAATTTCCAGCAGCTCCGGGATTAATGTAAAGAAAGTTATATTTATTATCATATTGTATTTTCAATAAATGTGAATGGCCAACAATCAGCAAATCAGGCACTTTGTGTCTAATAATATTTATAATACTTTTATCGTATTTACCAGGATACCCTCCAATATGTTTTATTAGAACTTTAATATCTTCGCAATTAAAATAAAGAACCTCTGGATAAGTTTTTCTTATAATATAATCATCAATATTACCATGTACTGCACGAAATACTTTAAAATTCGACAATTTATCTGCAATTTCTATTGAACCAATGTCTCCAGCATGCCATATCTCATCACATTCATCAAAATATTTAAAAATCCTATCATCTAAATAACCATGAGTATCTGAAATTAAACCAATTCGTTTCATAAATTTTTAAATCAAAGAAATTATTTTCAATAATAAATTTACACCAAACAATTTTTAATTACATAAAAATATTGGGATTTAAATATAATATAAGCAACATTTTAATGACATCAATTGAACATTTGATTAGAAATCATTAAAAGGAAAATATAAATATATTAGAATTAAAATTTACTTTTTCATCCATTCAAAAAGTTTATAATGATCATCATTCATACCAATTTTTTTATATACATTTATAGCATTTTCATTTGATTTATCAACGTATAATCTAATACCTTTGTAATTTTCATTTTCATTGACCATGTCTTTAATATAAGTAAACATCATTTTAAAAATTCCTTTTTTTCTAAACTCTTTTTCAACATATAATGAATGAATCCATAATACAGTTCCATTGCGCCAATCGCTCCATTCATATGTAATCAGCAAACAAGCAATAATATTATTTTTATATTCTACAACATAATATTTACCTTTATTAGGGTCATTGAATACAGCTTCAACACCTTTAATAACAATATCATAATTAAGTTTATACTTTTCTGTTTCCCAAGCCATTTTTACTTGAAAGGATGCAATGATTGGTGCATCCTTTAAATCAGCATTACGAAATGTAAATAATTCATTCATATTAATCTATGAAAATTATTATACTTACACATTTTAAATGGCAATCCAATCAATTGGAGATATAACTCCCCATTTGTGGATTGCCAAATTATATGTTTGTATTTTTATAAACTATCACCAAAATCTTTTTTAAATTTTTCAATAAGTTTTATGGGCCAATCATTTACAGGTTCTAAGCGTCCAAGGAAGAAACGTAATACTTTAGGTTCTTCTATGAATCTAAGACCACCAATAAGATCTTTATTATCATACAACCATGTTAATCGATCAATAGCATAGTTTACTTGTGAGAGGGTGAAAACTCTACGTGGTAATGCCAATCTCACAAGTTCCATATCAGCAGGTACATCATTGCCATTTTCATCTCTGTCAGTAGATATAGTACCTCGTTCCATTCCCCTTATTCCACTGCATAAGTATATTGCAGCAGCCAGCGCCCCAGCCGAATATTGTAATTGAGGTACATGTGGAATAAATTGTTTTGCATCGATATGACAGCCCAAACCACCTGCAGGCATAACAACAGGAATTCCTCTCTTATCAAGCTCTTCAACCATATATTTAATAAACATAGGAGATTGTGAAATAATTGTTTCGTCCAATGTTTCATACAATCCTACTGCCATTGCTTCAATTTCTCTTACCGACATGCCTCCATAAGTCAAAAATCCTTCAAAAAGAGGAACCAAATCACGCATTTTTAAGTATAAATCATAATTATTTGTGGCAATACCACCTCCTCTTGTACAACTTACTTTACGTCCTGAAAAATATATGATATCAGCATAGCTACACATCTCTAATATGATATCTTTTATTGATGCATTTTTATATTCTGGTTCTCTTTGTTTAATAAAATATACATTTTCACCTATAAGGCTTACATCAAGAACTAAAATTATTCCATACTCCTGTGCAACTTGTTTAACCTCTCGAATATTTTTCATCGAAAAGGGTTGTCCACCAATTAAATTTGTAGATGCTTCCATACGTATATATGGAATATTTTCTGGTCCAGAGGTCTTTATAAGATTTTTAAACTTTTCAATATCAATATTTCCTTTAAAAGGGTTATTACTTTTTATCACCAATGCTTCATCTGTAAAAATTTCTTTTACCTTTCCCCCAGCTAATTCGATATGAGCTTTTGTTGTTGTAAAATGATAATTCATGGGTATTACATTACCTTTAGTAATAAATACTTGAGAAATAATATGCTCGGCAGCTCTTCCTTGATGTACAGGCAAAAAATATTTTTTCCCAAATACATCAAAAATAGCCTTTTCCAGTTTATTATAACTTTCTGATCCGGCATATGCATCATCGGCTACTAACATCGATGCAACTTGTTTATCACTCATAGCATTTGTACCACTATCGGTAAGCATGTCAAGAAATACATCTCTGTTTTGTAACAAAAATGTATTATAGCCAGCATTCTTGATAGCTTCATACCGCTTTTCTATTGGCAAAAGGTTTAATTTTTGTACTACTCTAACCTTATGCAATTCTAAAGGTAAATCATCACCTTTATAGAATTTAATCTTAATTGTTGTATTACTATTCATTCTTGAAAAAATTTAAAAGTTTGCTAAAATTTTGAATTCTTTAAAATATAAAGAAAATTTAAAAATCCAAAAATATATTTAAATTTATTTATAAGATAAATTAATAACATTGTTTTATTAAGAATAAAGTAAATTTTTTGTTGTTATCTAGTTAATTTTTTAAAAATTTTTTTTATATTTTGTTTTATTTATAAAACTTAATAATTATGGAAAATTTATTTATTAAAACGCTGTGCAATCGATTGCTTTTATTTATTATTGCTTTATTAACTAATTCTATTTCCTTTACCCAAATAAAAATACCTGCTTTCCCAGGCGCCGAAGGTTGGGGTAAATATACTACCGGAGGCAGAGGAGGATCAGTCTATATTGTCACAAATCTCAATAACTCAGGTCCTGGCTCATTGCGTGATGCCGTTAGTCAACCAAATAGAATTGTTGTTTTCAGAGTATCTGGAACTATAAATCTCAAATCAGAATTAGTTATCAAAGGCAATATAACAATTGCCGGCCAAACAGCACCTGGCGATGGCATATGCATTAAAGGTTATCCAACTAAAATTGATGGTAATAATGTTATCGTCCGTTATATGCGTTTTCGTCTTGGCGACGAAAATAATCTAACTGGCTCAGATGCTTTTGACATAAATAATGATACTAACATTATTATCGACCATTGTAGTATGAGTTGGGGTATTGACGAAGTTTTTTCTACTTATAAAAATATGAATGTAACAGTACAATATTGTATAGTAGGAGAAGGACTTAATTATAACGGTCATAGTATGGGTGGTCTGTGGGGAGCATATTCAACATACCATCATAATTTAATACATACAAACGGAACAAGACATCCAAAATATGCTTATATAGCTAATAACGAAATTGCCGATTCAAGAAATAATGTAATTTACAACTGGAACTACCAAAGTGCTTATACTGGCGAACAAGGAAATTTAAATCTAATAAATAATTACTATAAACCCGGCCCTGCAACAAGACCCGAAGTAAGTAAACGTATTTTACAGGCTGATCAGGATGTATATCTATTTGCTGATGGTAACTATGTAGCTGGTGCACCAGAAGTTTCTGCTAACAACTGGAACGGAGGCATCGACTCTATGGCTAACCAATTAATGCCACAAAAGCTTAATTTACCTCACAATGTTCCTTATGACTTTCCTGAACAAACAGCAATTGATGCATATAATGAAGTTCTATCTCACGCTGGTGCATCATATCCTCGTCGTGATCAAGTAGACATTCGGGTAATAAAAAATGTAATTGATAGTACTGGTTTTATTATAAATCGCCAAAGCGAGGTAGGTGGTTTTCCTATGCTTTATTCGGCACCTGCGCCAAAAGACACTGATAACGACGGTATGCCCGACACTTGGGAGATATCAAACGGCTTGAATCCCTTCGACCCTTCCGATGCTAACAAAGACTTTAATGGTGACGGCTATACAAATATTGAAAAATATATCAACTCATTAATTTATTATCCATATGCAACTACTTATTATATTAAAATCAGCGAAAATAATAAAACCCTTTATCCCGAAAATGACAATTTAATTAAGGTTAAAAACTTTACTAAAAAAGATTCATCGACAATATGGATATTAACTCCAACAACAGGTGGTTATTATAGTATTACTAATTTAAAAACTGGTTTGTCTTTAGAAGTAAAAAATGGTTCTACAGAAGAAAATGAAACAATAATACAAAACACTTATACAGGACAAGACTATCAACAATGGGAATTGATAAAAGTAGATTCACTATTTGTTATAAAAAATAAAAAAAGTCAACTGGTGATTGATATCAATACAACAGAAAAAAATGACACAATGTTCATTCAAAAAGCTTTAACCGGCAATAATTCACAAAAATATTCACTAATAAGATACTTCAATGATAATTTAGCACCCATTGTAAAATTGATTTCTCCTATTACAGGAAATTTATATAATGCAGGTGATAATATAATAATAAAAGCCTTGGCCACGGATGATCAGTTTATCACTCGGGTAGAATTATTTGCCAATGGTAATAAATTAGGAGATATGAGTAACTGGAACAATGATTCATTATTATACATATGGCAAAATGTGCCTGAGGGAATATATACTCTATCAGCAATTGCATACGATGAAGATGGTGCTACAGGTAGTTCACAAGAAATTACAATAGTTGTCTTAAATTCTTCAACACCCGATGGCAAAATTTCTTACGTTATACAAGAAAATGATCATGGTTACTGTAGTGTCGAAGGTGTTATTGAATCAGAACATTCGGGCTTTACCGGCTTAGGTTATTCAAATACAACAAATGCCACAGGAAAAGGAATTAATTGGACAATTTACAACGGTACACGTGACAACTTAAAATTTGAATGGCGACATGCTAATGGGTCATCTGCTCGACCAGCCAAATTAATTGTAAATGGTAACACAATTATTCCCTCAATTAACTTTCCCAGTACTGGAGCTTGGACAAATTATCAAATAGTAACTGCTGAGGCTACAGTGGATTCAGGTTTGCTATCAATTCGCCTTGAAGCAACACAAAGTGGCGGACTCTCTAACATTGATTTTATAAAAATTACTGGAAGTGCTCTTAAAAGATCTACTTGCTCTGGAATTATTTTAGATAAAATCTATGAATATCAAAAATTGCATAACTTTATAGTATTACTTGATCCTGTTAATCAAAACTTATACATTAAAATTAACGAACCTTTAAATTCACCTTTACTATTAAAAATTTTCGATTTAAATGGTAAAATAATTTATCAAAATATTTTAAGTACAAATGATTTTGTAATTAATACAGAAACTTTTCCAAAAACCTTGTTATTTGTTTATTTGCAATATCAAAATAAAATAGATGTCAGAAAAATAATTAACAGATAAATATACAAATAAGGGGAGTTAATGTGATTTTTAACTCCTCTTTTTATTTATACTTTTGAAAACTATACAAAATAGCTATTATTTGTTTCTTAACATTACTATTTTGACATTATATAAAATTTGTATTATTGAATTACATTTCTATACTCTTTACAAACTCTTAGTAAATATTTTTCAGAGAATAGTCATTTTTTTCTTTTATCAATTAAGCATTAGCAATTTTAAAGTTCTTTTTTTGTATAAAAATTTCAAACATAATGTTTTTATATGTTTTTAGTTTCTGTCTTTTTTTGTTTTTGATAACATCTAAAAATTTTTATCCTAACTTATTATATTTCTATTATTTTAATAGTAAAGTTTACTTTTTTAAAAAACTTATATGTTACTGTTTTAACTTAACAAGACTATTAATATATACTTCTATGTTTGTGTAATTTTTATCTAACGTATACAAATTATAATCACTACTATCTAATGGATTTAATCCATAACTTTTTTCCCATTCATCGGGCATACCATCGTTATCAGTATCAGCGGGATATGGTAAAGTTTTTAAATTTGGCCATCCACCAACATCTTCTTGCGAATCAATAATACCTTTACCACCACCACGATATGTTTTACCATATTTTGCTGTACCAAATCTTACTTCTTCTATTAATCTTTTATCAATTTCATCTCTTATCAAACTACAACCTGCATATTTTAGAACATTTTCGTATGCCTCAATTGCTGATTCAATTGATATATCAGAAATTTTAAACGGTACTTTTGCTCTAACCTTATCAATGTATGTAACATCATCAATATCAACACCTCCATTCCAATTATTTGAAGATATTTCGGAATATCCATAAACATAATTTCCATCAATATAAAATTTTCCATAATTATTGTCCTCAGATTTTGAAATTTCAATTATTCGTCGTTCTACTTTCTTATTGGTAGCTGGACCAGCTTTGTAATAATTGTTAATGATATTGTACTTTCCACCTTCTCCACCATAAACACTGTTGAATCCCCAATTATATATCACATTATTTACAAATTCAACTATTTCGTCTTTTTCTCCAAGACGATTACCATTAAAACGAGGATTACGACTAACATTATGTGCAAACAAATTGTGGTGAAATGTCACATAATGACCACCCCAAATCCCACCATAGCCATGTTCCCCTTTTGAATGAAATGAACTGTTAAGAGCTTCAGAAATAATACACCACTGTACAGTACTACTATCAATATTATATAGAGACGCATTTTCATCAATAGCCCAACTCATAGTGCAATGATCAATAACTATTTTCTTACAACCCTTTGCTTTTAAAGCATCATCAGGAATTTTATTAACATCACCAAGCCTGAATCGTAAAAACCTTATTATTATATTGTCGGCTTTTATAACAACAGTAAATCCAGCTATACATATTCCATCACCAGGAGCTGTTTGACCAGCTATTGTTAGATTTCCTGACTTGATTTCAAGTGGTGATTTTAAAAATATTGTACCCGAAACTTTAAATATTATAATCCTGGGAAATTTTTTTTCAATAGCATCTCTAAGACTTCCTGGCCCAGAATCTTCAAGATTAGTAACAAAGAGTATTTTACCACCACGACCACCAGATGTATATTTACCAGCTCCTTCAGCACCAGGAAATGCAATTTCTTGCGAATGTATAAAACTATTTAATATAATTATTAAAAAAAAACAAAATAAAATTTTTTTCCCCATAATATCATTTATTTAACAACATTAAATTTCCCCATTAAAATTTCTTTAGTTGAAAATATTTTATAAATATAATTTCCCGAAGCCATCTGTGATGCATCAATTTCAATATCATTATATCCTATATTTAACTTTATATTTGCTATTTTCATCACTATTCGTCCAAAAATATCGTAAATAAAAATATCAACAACCTCATTACTTTCTGAATGAATATTAATTACACCATAATTTTTTAATGGATTAGGATAAATGTACACATTTTTATTTTTTGATGTGTATGTTTTTATATTTTCAACAATAGAAAAATCTGCTATTATATTCAAATTTTTATTTAAAGTGATTGTAATTATATTTTCTGAAGCAATTGTATCACCCGACCATCCATTAAACCTCCATCCTTTTTCGGGATATGCTTTTAATTTTATAATCGATCCTTTTTCGTACATTCCACTATGTGGTAAAACAAAACCATTCCCATTAATTGTAATATTTAAATTTACACCCTGTAAAGGTTCAAAATTAACAAGACTATTAAAGTAAACTTCTAACATGGTATAGCCTTCCGAATTTTTATTATTTCTATCATCAGGATTATTAGGGTTTAATCCATTTAAAACTTCCCAAGAATCGGGCATACCATCGTTGTCACTATCTGCTGGTGGCTCCAAAGATTTATATTGAGGCCATCCACCTACTTGCGAAGGACTATCAATTATTCCGGTATTTGATCCAAAATATCCACCCACATTAGATTTGCCAGAAATTAATTGCGCAATTATTCTTTTATCAACAGTATCTCTATTCAATGATGCCCCAGCATGTTCTATAATACTTTGCAAAGCGTTTTCAGGTGTTTGTGTAATTATTTCACCTGTAACAAATGCATTACCAACTCTTGCCCATCTCCCAATTATTGAATCTGAATTATCAGGTTGAAAACCTCTTCCTACTATAGCATTATTTTCGGTGATATCAGGATAACCTACCATTGTATTACCATATAAATACCATTTACTTGGTATTGTTTCAGTACCAAGTGACGGTTGAACAATACGAAATTGTTGAGTTCCTCCAATTTTATTTGTTGCAGGACCTGGTTTGTAATAATTAAAAGCAATATTATGTTGACCTGCTTCACCACCATATGCACTATTACCACCCCAATTAAATATTACATTATTTCTAAAATCAACTATTTCTTTATCAGCAGTTGACAAATGATACCTTGCTCCACAAAAACGTGGGTTTCTACTAGTATGTGATGACAATAAATTATGATGAAATGATGCATTCATTCCTCCCCATATCCCTCCATAACCATGATTTCCTTTAGGATGAAAAGATTTATAAAGACTTTCACCTAATATACACCATTGCATAGTAAAGTTATTATTATCATAGAAACTTGCAATTTCATCAATTGCCCAACTCATCGAACAATGATCGATTATAATATTTTTCCGATTTCTTCCCCATATACCATCATTTTCAAATTTTATATTTGAAACAGGAGCATTAACCGAATTATCTATTTCATCACCAGGTCTGAATCTTAAATATCGAATTATGACATTATCGGCATCAACAACAAAACTTGGAGAGGATAAAGTACATGTAGATGACACACAACTAGTGGGAACAATTAATTTTGCATTTTTTATACAAATACCATCGCCTGGTGCTGTTTGTCCTGCTATAGTCAAATTACCATTTTTAATACGTAATTCACTTTTTAATTCAATTATGCCCGACACTTTAAAAATTATGGTTAATGGCCGTTGACCTTTTTCTATTCCATATCTTAAGCTACCTGGTGCTAAGGTATCTTTGAGTGTTGTAACAAAATAAACATAACCACCACGGCCACCAGTTGTATATTTGCCATGTCCTTCAGCACCTGGAAATGCAGGTGTTTGAGATTTACAATATATAATAAAAAATAAAAATATTTGAAAGAATAAAAGTTTTGTCATAAAATCAAAATTTTTAATTCATAATTGACATAAAATGAAATTTAAAATATTAAAGACAAAGACCCATCGGCTTAAGCCAATGGGTCTTCCTATTATCTTTTTTCTAGTTTCGCCAACGAGGATCACCACAATTACTTTTACCACTGAAATTTTTATCCTTAAAATTAAAATCACCATTTAATGGATTAACCCATAGATCGGTGGAATTACCCGAATATTGGGAAACAAATGCTTTTATAGAATAACTTGTCAAAGCATTAACATCATCTTTATAGTCAGCAGTATAATAACAATTGTTAAAAGTTACTGAATTTGTGCCATTTACTGTTCTTATACCACCAGTATAATCACGTGGCGTACTTCCAAAAATACAATTGTTTATTTTTATACCATTAGTAACATCATAACCTGCGCCATAATCAATGATGTATCTAATAGTTGTTGCATTACCAGATGTTGAAATTTCATTAAAAGTACAATTTTCAAGTATAACTGAATTTGAATTATTGTTATTATGCAAAATAATTGAACCTGTAAAATTATAAATCGTACTATTTTTAAATTCAATATTACTAATAGTGCCCGTAGCAACATTGTTGTTTACAAGAGCATAAGTACTTGCATAACCTATATCGTAAATAATACAATTATTAAATGACAACAAACTTATAGTTTTTACAGAGGGATCTTTAAGTCGAAAAGGAGTATTACCTAAATTACGTATTTTGCAATTATAAAACATTATAGTATCGACATTACATTCGGAGCTCTGGTTAAACAAATAACCAATTTTCTTTCCTCCCGATGGATTATTCATTGTAAATCCAGCAAAATCAATATTTTCAAACAAAATTTTATTTATTTTTGAGGTTTTAGCGATATTAAACATATTGGCTGTATTAGAAGCGGCATCATCCATAAACAATATCGGAATTGTATCAGGGTAAAGTCCTTTTATAGTAATATTTCCGTTAATATTTATAGTTGCACTACCTGCATTATAAGCACCTGGTTTTAAATATATCAAAGATCCACTTGCTGCTCCTCCAATTATGCTTTGTAAATTATCTCCTGGAGAAACAAAATAATCACCATCAACTTTTATTTTAATATATCCTCTTTTAAAGAAATTATCATAAATTTCAATAGTGTATATATTATTCGGTAAGTCATTGACAATTTTAAATCCATTAAGAGTATCGTTATCAGTCAACTCAACAGTCCTGTAATCAAAACCTGGTGCTTTAATAAGCAAGTGAGTAACATTTTTACCTTTCGACCAACTTACAATGATAGTACCTTTATCAATTAAATATGAATTCTTTTCAACAAATATATTCTCGGTAGGAGTTCTTATAATGCCACAAATTTTAAAATCAGATTCTTTATTAGAGCCTAAAGCTTTTATTCTTACTGAATATAACATATTTCCACCTAACTGTTTGGTATATATGTTTGTAAATACAGTGTCGCTAATAATAATATTTTCAAAAAGCAAACTATCATTACTAATTTGAACAACATATGCCGAAGCTCCATCAACAGCATACCACGACATTGTTAATGTAAATTTATTTAAATTCATACTAACCCCTGCAGGTCTAAATAACCGGGGCAATTCAGATTCGGTATTTTCTTCCTTTTTGCAAGATACGATAATTGAAATAATAGCTAAAATTAGTAAAGCATAATTATATAATTTCAAAGCTTTTGTTTTCATAACAATCAATTTTTTAGTTATTATACCCATAATCGTTATACAATTTACCCATGCTTTTTTCAATAATAATATGCATTATTGGTAAAAGTTGACGTTTGTCAGGATCTCCATGATATAGATAATTAATCCATGAATCATTTAAAAGATAAACATTACCCGACATAGAGTTTGTCCATGTTTTTGAAACCCAATTTCCTGAAGGATCGGTTTGTGTTTTGTCTTCTATTTCACCTCTTTTCAAACCATATATTTCAATACCCAATTCATCCGATGCAATTGTATAATTTCTGTAATAAATTTTAGTTGGTACGTCACTATATTCATCAATTCCATCTCTTAATTTACGAAGTTTTTCTTTAGCTTCATCAATTTTTTTCTTTAGTTCACCCCAACGTATTAAATCATACTTACGAATATTTTCACCACAAAATTCAAATGCTCGTTCTTGTTTAATATTATCAAGAGTCAAATCTCTATCTATTTCCGAAGGTTGAGTTAAAGGTTTTCCAAAAGCACGACGTCGAACCATGTTAAAATATTCTTTACCCTCGTTCAATCTTTCGCCAAGATACAGTGATGCTTCTGCAAACATTAATAAAACATCAGAATACCTAAGAATTATTGGAGATACACCATCTTCAGTACTTGTAATTGGTGTTTTAACCCATTCAGATCTAAATTTTCCAAGCTGCAAATTTATGATACTGGTAATTGAAGGTTTGTGTTTTACTGTACCATCAACGACAATTTCATAAGGCAATGCAGTTACATATTTTCTTGTATCATTATCATCAAAATCATAATAAAATGAAGGCATTACCCTGATACCACCACCACATCCATAAGGAGCGTATTTACTACCTGATGCATTTTTCTGACCAAAATAGTTAACATTTCTTCCTCTAACACCAATATTATAAGGCAATTGGAAAATTACCTCACGACCATGTGTTTCAATATCCTGACAATTTTCATAAAAAACATTCTGAAAAGAACGATCGAGTTTATATCTTGCATCTTTTATAATTGCATCGCACATATCTAAGGCTATTCTATACAGTTCTCTTCTTTTATTCTCATCTTCAAAAGTATATCTTATAATAGGATTACCTTCCGCATCTGGATGCATTGCATATCCAGCTGCTGATAAAGATATTCGTGCCAGCAAACCTCGAGCAGCATCTTTATGAATTCGCTTTACAGTTTTTGTTAAATCAGTACCAGCAGGATATAACAAATCAACTGCTTCTTTTAAATCACTTATTATTTGATCGTATATTATAGCGCGTTTAGTTTTAGGAATATACAAATTTTCAGCACTAACAGGTTCTGTTCTAAAAGGCACATCCCCCCACCATTTTATCAGATCGTAATAAAAAAATGCTCTCAGTGTAAGAGCTTCACCAAGTAAATGACCTATTTTAGTTCCAGGCCGAGGATTTCCATAATTTCTTATTCCTTTTATGCATAAATTCGCTCTTTCAATAGCCTGATAAATTCTACTCCATGGATTAGCAGCATCTTCATTATTATAACCATCGCCCATATCTGAATTGGCAGTATATAACGAAATCAAATCTTCTGCTTTTGTGGGGGTAATTTTATTTTCACCACTTGCTCCTGGACGGAATTCAATATCTGTATTCAACCCCATTTGTAACCACAATCTGTTTCTATAAGAATTGTTTTCGCCAATCACATTATATATTCCCATAATTGCTCCTTCGGCAAGTGAAGGATCACTAAAAACAACATCATCAGCAAATGAACTTTTTGATCTTACATCAAGAAAATCAGAACAAGAAACTGTCAAAATGATTGTAAATATTAATATTATTATCTTTTTCATAATTTTCTATTTTTTTAATTATAATGTAACATTTATACCAAAGTTAAATGATCTACTACGTGGATATGCAGAATAATCAACTCCTGGTGTTAATGGTGTTTTCCTGCGAGTATCAACTTCAGGATCATATCCTGAATATTTTGTTAGCAAAAACAGATTGTACCCCGAAAAATATACTCTCAGATTTTTCAGATATAATTTTTTAATAATATTCTGTGAAAGAGTATATCCTATTGTTAGGTTTTGCAATCTCAGGAATGAGCCATCTTCAACAGCCCATGAATGAAAAATATAACGACCAATACCAGGTGACCATATTGTTGCATTTTTATTTATCTCTCTTAAGGTTTCAGGATCAGTAATTCTTTGTCCTGTGTTAACATCTATATTAACCCATCGCTTATCTGATGACATAATATCAAGCATATTACGATAAGCATATTTGTTACATGTTGTAAATTCAATTTTATTTGCATTATAAACATCATTACCATACGAATATGTAAAATTGGCAGAAAGATCAATATTTTTATAAGCTATATTTAAACCAAAACCACCAAAAAAGTCAGGATTTGCGTTACCAATAATTGTTCTATCGCTTTCTGTTATTTTTCCATCTTTATTTAAATCTTTCAACTTTAAAGCACCAGGGCCCCAAAAGTTGCCTCCTACAAAGCCAGAATTATCCGGTGATTCAGATGAAGGATTTTTTAATACCCATTTGTCACCAACCCAATCAAATTCATCAACACTATAAAAACCTTCGGTAACATAACCATACATCAACCCTACTGGCTCACCTTCAAGTACAATATAATCGTTGGAAGCTTGTGCATCACTAGTCCAACCAGAGTTTGCAATAATTTGTGGAACACCGCCAAGATCTTCAACCTTATTATTATTTGCACTAATATTAAAAGAAAAATCTACTTTTAAATCTTTTTGATTTACAACATTTGAATTTAAAGTTAATTCAATACCTTTATTTGATGTTCTACCAATATTTCTTAACTGTGTGTTATATCCCGATCCTGTAACTGGAAAATCTATCAACAAATCTTTCGTATCATTTTGATAAACTTCAATGGTACCATTTATTCTATTCTTAAACATTCCAAAATCTAAAGCAACATTTCTTGTTATAGCTGTTTCCCATTTCAGCTTTTCATTAACCATAATACTTGAAGCAGCCCAATATGAGGTTGCCAACGACGAGGGTAGATAAGTCGTAGAATATGAACTATAAGTCTGCATGTAAGCCATTGATGGAATATTATTATTACCAGCAGTTCCATAGCTCAAACGTAATTTCAAGTTATTAAGCCATGTTATATTACCCATAAATGATTCTTCAGAAATTCTCCAAGCAAAAGCAAATGAAGGAAAATAACCCCATCTATTTCCTGGAGCAAATTTGCTTGAACCATCGGCTCTAAATGTTGTTGTTAATAGATACTTTCCTTTATAGTCATAATTAAATCTTCCGAAAAATGATATCATTTTATCCTCAGGAAAATAATAATTGTTAACATTATTAGCTACCCCCTGAGTAGTAAATGCCCATGCCTTTTCAGATGTAAAAAATTCGGGAAGCCCATCAATCCAACTTGTCAATGTGACTTTTTTATTTACGCTTGTCTCTTCACCCAACAATAAAACAATATTATGATCATTTAAAATAGTTTTATTTAATGTTAAAATATTTGCATTTCGGAATGAATTATCATCAATATTTGTTAATTGTACTGCAGGTTTATTTTTTATTGATGCATCACCACCAGTAACATAATAAGTCGATAAACCAAAGAATCTATTGTCATTGCTTCTTGAATAATTAAATCCAAGTTCAGTTCTGAAAGTCAACCATTTCGTAATGTTTACAGATGCATCACTATTGAAATTGAATATTTTTCTACTCCTTTGTCTATCATTATCTTTTATTGAAGTAGTAGGGGGATACAAACTACCAAATGATTCTTCTTCATCATCGGGTGCTTCCCAATTTTTCAATGAAATAGGAGTATAAATTACAGAATGTTTTAATCTCGAATCGGCTGTTGATTTTTCGGTACCTGTAACATCATTAGCTCCGGAACCATAAATTTCTGTATTAGAATATCTAAGGCTAAAATTCAATTTAAATAATTTTGTTGGTTTTGCGCTCAATTTTAAATTAAGATTATCTCTGTTGAACTTTGAACCAAGCATTATAGCTTTATCATCAACTCGACTATAACTTGCATTAAAGCTAATCTGTTCCGATCCTCCATTTATTGTTAAGCTATGATTTGAAGTCGTACCAGTATTTCCGAAAACTACATCCTGCCAGTTAGTACCCTTCATATATTTGTATAAATCGATATCTTCATAATTACCAAAATATTTTTCATACTGTGTTGAAATAGCATTTTGCAAAGTTGCCTGTTCATACTGCCATAAAGCAAACTCATAAGGTGATAATACACTCAGAAATCTGGGAACATACTTTTGTCCATAATAACCATTATAATTAACAGATATTTTTCCTTCTTTAGCAGATTTCGTTGTGATAATCACAACACCATTTGCTCCTCTTGATCCATATATAGCTGTTGCCGAAGCATCTTTTAACACGTCTATCGATTGAATTTCTGTTGGAGGTATATCAGAAATATTATTCACTGGAAAGCCATCAACTATATAAAGAGGTGAATTATCTCTGGTAATTGATCCTCCTCCTCTAACACGAATTTTTACTTCTGCATCAGGTGATCCTTCGGTAGTAACAATCTGCACACCTGCAAGTTTTCCTGTCATTGCCTCAACTGCCGAATTTATAGGAATTTCTTTAATTTTATCGCCTGATACCGAAACTACTGATCCTGTAACATCTCGTCTCTTAACCGTTTGATAACCAATCACTACAATCTCTTCAAGTTCTTTACTTTCCTCTTCAAGAAATACATCAATCTGGGTTCTTCCATTAAGAGGAATTCTTAGTGACTTGTAACCAACATATGAAACAATTAAAACACTCTGAGGAGAATTAACATTAAGACTGAATTTACCATCAGCATCGGTAGATGTACCTACCATCGAACCTTCAACAACAATATTAGCTGCTGGTATAGGTTCGCCCGTTTTCGAATCTTTAACCACGCCTGTTATTTTTATACCCTGTGGGTATAAATATGAGACAAAAAATGAAAATATAAGCACTAAAAAATGCTTCTTAAAATACCACATACGTTTATTCTTATTTTTCATATCTATATAATAATTTTAACAAAGTTATTTTATCTTTATTTTTCAGGCATGGTAAAAATTATCGTTTTTTATGGTAAAAATTATCTATTAAAAAATTTTAATACTATTTTGTAAAATTTTTGTTTGAAAAAACTATTTTCAATTTTAAAATACTTGTTAATAAAAATTGCAAATATTGTAAAACTCAATTTTTTGCATTATTTGCCAATGCATCAATATTTATATACAATGAATTATTTATTATACATAAAAATTTTAAGATATTTTAACTTTATGTTAAGAAATTATTTAAAAAATTTTAACCATGAAAAGATTATTTCATATTGCAATCAGTACCTGCTTTCTCATTTTAGCCTTAGCAGGTTGTTCAAAAAATGAAACAAATGATCCAATAGAAAATCCTCAAAATTTTAAGTTTAAATCATACCAATCGGGTACACATGATGGATTTTTCTGGTCTGTCTGGACCGACGATAAAGCTGGTTATGTAAATTATCAAAACGGGCCTAAAGGAAATTATAGTGTTTCATGGGATTATAAAGGAAACTTTACCTGTGGTAAAGGATGGAGTTATGGAAAACCAACTCGTAAACTTGGTTACAATTGTGGAGCATTTACTATGAGCGGAGGTGGTACTTTTGGATATTATGGATGGACAAAAAATCCTCTTATCGAATATTATGTTAATGAAAAATGGGGTAGTACAAGACCAACAGGTGAATACAAAGGTAATTTCTGGAGCGATGGAGCCCAATATGATATTTATACTGCTATGCGTTATAATGCTCCATCTATTATAGGTACGGCTACATTCAGACAGATATTCAGTACACGACGCAACCAGGCCCCAACAGGACAAAACATGACCATTACCTTTGGAAACCATTGTTATGCTTGGAATCAAGTAGGATTAACTCAAGGAACCGATTGGTCACCTGCAGCAATACTACTTACCGAAGGATATGGTGGAAATGCAAAAGGTTATGTCAACGCTACTGTATGGTTAATATCTGAATAATGAAAACTAATCAACAATTTTTTTAAAGCCCGACAACTGTCGGGCTTTAATTTTTTTAATTTTTTTCGCTTAATTTTCATTTAATTTAAAATAAAAAATTTAGCTTTGCATAAAATCATATATCATGTTACTTTATATTATCTGGAATGCAAAACCTCAGTTAATTGACTTAGGAACTTTTGAAATAAGATATTATAGTCTTCTTTTTGCTATTGCTTTCATCATTGGTTATTATATAGGCTATAAGATATTTAAAAAAGAAGGTTATTCACAACAAATTCTTGATAAACTTTTTATTTATGTCGTTTTAAGCACTATTATTGGTGCAAGATTAGGACATTGTTTATTTTACGAATTTGATTATTACAAAAATCATTTACTAGAAATTTTTTTACCATGGAGAGGAAGAATTGGTGAAGATTTTAGATTTACTGGATATCAAGGATTAGCAAGTCACGGTGCAGCTATAGGAGTTCTCGTTGGTATTTATCTTTTTTACAAAAAAACAAAAATTTCATACTTATGGACACTTGATAAACTGGCAATAGTTTTTGCTTTGGGAGGTAGTTTTGTAAGATTAGGAAACCTGATGAATTCTGAAATATACGGAAAACATACAAATAATGATTCTGGTTTTGTATTTGTTCATGATTTCACCAGAAGTCTTGAACTAAACAGTAAAAATTTAATCAAAACAATAAAATATGAGAAAATTGCAAATTCATATAATTCCAACATAAAAGCTGTTTCGCTAATAATAGATATAACCCTTTCAAATCGTATTACCGATAGTTCTCAAGCAAAAATTTTTGCTGAAAATTATTTTAAATCTCTACTGTCTCGTTTTTCAAACAACTACAAGGGAGATCTTAATGTTTTCCATCCTGATATTGATAATTTTAGTTATAATATTTATCAACATAAAAACCTTTTTCATATTAAAGCATATATTTACGGAATGCCTAGATATCCTACTCAGATATATGAATCAATTGCTTACTTTGTAATTTTCTTAATCCTATTATGGTTATATTACAATAAAAATTTTAATTATAAAAATGGTTTCTTTACAGGTATGTTTTTCTTGCTAATATTTTCAGCACGTTTTGTAATAGAATTTTTCAAAGAAAATCAAGAATTATTTGAATATAATTTACCCATAAATATGGGACAAATATTAAGTTTACCTTTTATTGTATCTGGTTTAATTATAGTTTTTAAAACAACAGAGAAATTAAAGCAAAACAATTCTTGATCAATCAGATTTTTTTAAATTAAATATTGAAATACAATTAAATATTGAAATATTTTTTTATTGCTTCGTAAATTTCAACAGTTGCAAGTGATTTATTAAGTGTATAAAAATGAATTCCTTGTGCTCCATTTTCAAGCAATTCTATACATTGGTTAATACTAAATTCAATACCTGCTTTATATAAGCTTTCATCATCATTAGAATATTTCTCCAATATTATCATCAATTCAGCAGGTATCTCAGCATTCGACATTTTTGTAAATTTCTTGATCTGCGTGTACGATGTAATAGGTATAATACCAGGTAATACTTTACATGAAATATCTTTTTTACGTATTTTTTCAATAAAATCAAAAAACTTTTTATTAACAAAAAACAACTGGGTTATTAAAAAATCGACACCTGCATCAACCTTTTTTTTCAAATTATCAATATCTTCATCAATAGTTTTTGCTTCGGGATGTTTTTCAACATAACAAGCAGCAGCCTTACAAAAATCAAAATTTGTACTAACAAATTCAATTAACTCACTAGCATATTTAAACCCATTAACAGGCGGAGTAAATACTTTTTGATCTTCAGGTATATCGCCACGAAGCAACATTACATTCTCAATTCCAATACTTTTTAAATAATTCAAATCATTAAGAACCTTTTCTCTAGTCGCATTTACACAAGTATAATGAGCCATACACAATAAACCAATCTTATTTTGTAAATAATTAACAAGAGTAAAAGATTTTTCTTGAGTTGTTCCTCCAGCCCCATAAGTTACAGATACAAAAGATGGATTGAGGCGCATCAATTGACCAACATTGATACCAAAATCTACAGCAGCAATTTCAGTTTTTGGAGGAAAAAATTCAAATGAAAATGTAAATTTATTTTTATTTAAAATATCTATAATTTTCATTTTTACAAGTAATTTAAATTTTGTGAAAGTAATTTTTCAACTTTATCAATACCAATTGATTTTCTTTTAGCATAATCTTCTACCTGATCTATTGATATTTTTCCTACACTAAAATATTTTGCCTCAGGATGTGAAAGAATTAAACCAGAGTTAGCACTAGAAGGAATCATCATATAACTTTCTGTTAACTTAATATCAATTTTTTCGGTTACATTAAGCAATTCAAAAATTGTTTTTTTCTCACTATGGTCGGGACAAGCAGGGTATCCATGCGATACTCTTATTCCTTGGTATTTGCCTTTTAAAATTTCATCCATTGTTAAGTTTTCATTTTTAGCAAAACCCCATAATTCTTTTCTTACCTTTTCGTGAATCAATTCGGCAAATGCTTCTGCCAAACGATTTGCAAGAATTTTAATCATAAAATTTTTGTAATCATCTACCTTATTATTTGATACTTCATTTCTTATAAATACTCCTGTTACAAATAAACCAAGATAATCAATTTTTCCTGATTCAACTGGTGCAATGAAATCTGATAGACATAAATTATATTTCTCTTCAGAATATTTTTGTTGATCTCTCAAATTAAAAAACCTTGATATTTCTTTTTTATTAGTTTCGAGATCATATATAACAATATCGTCGCCCAAAGAATTTGAAGGAAAAATGCCAGTTATACCATTGATTATAAATATTTTATCGTTTTCAGCATCACCCAGCAATTTATTTGCATCGTCAAGCAATTTTTGAGCTTCGATGCTTTTATTAACATCCGACATGATAGCCGAAAAGGTTCCTTTTATACCCCATTCCGACAAAAACATTGACCAATCGATATATTTTTTTACTTCATTTACAGAATAATCTTTGAAGACTCTAATGCCAATTTCAATAGGAACAGGAATATTATAATTTTCCCAATCATACTTATATTTATTATTTCGAGCTTGTTGTATTGTTAAATATTCAATTGAGGATGGTCTTTTACTAAATTTTTGCCTTAGCTCGTGATATTCCTGTTTAATTTTTTTTACATAATCATTTCCATTTTCAGATAATATAGAATTTACAACATTTACACTTTGCGAAGCATCGCGGACATGAATAACCGGTCCACTATACTTAGGATCAATTTTAACAGCGGTATGAAGTTTTGAAGTTGTTGCACCACCAATAAGAAGTGGTAACTTAAGTTTTTTTTCCTCAAGCATTTCAGCAAAGTCGATCATAACATCTAGCGAAGGAGATATCAATCCGCTCAAACCTATGATATCAACTTTATTCTTTATTGCTTCTTCAAGAATTATCTCGTTGGGAACCATTACACCTAGATCTACTAAATCATAGTTGTTACACTTTAAAACAACCGAAACAATATTTTTACCAATATCATGAACATCTCCTTTTACTGTAGCCAACAATATTTTTGGTCTCCTATTTATATTATTGTTTAATTTTCTCTGTTGTTCAATCACAGGTTGTAATATCTCTACAGCTTTTTTCATTACTCTTGCACTTTTAACAACCTGTGGCAGAAACATTTTACCATTACCAAATAATTCACCTACTTTGTTCATTGCACTCATCAATGGACCTTCTATTATATTTATTGCATTATCATATCTTTGAAGTGCTTCATTAAGATCTTCATCAAGAAAACTATCTAAGCCTTTAATCAAAGCATACTGGAGTCTATCTTCTATCGACAATTTTCTCCATTCTTCAACTTTATCATTATCGATAACATTCTTACTATCTTTATATTTATTGGCAATTTCAATTAATTTTTCATATGCATTTTTATGGCGATTTAAAACAACATCCTCAACAGCTCGCAATAAATCTTCAGATATATTATAATAATTATCCAGCAAAGCAGGATTTACAATTCCCATATCTAATCCTGCTCTTATTGCATGATATAAAAATACAGAATGCATTGCACGACGAATAATATCGTTGCCACGAAAAGCAAATGACAAGTTACTTATCCCACCACTAACTTTGGCATAAGGTAAATTTTCCTTAATCCATTTTACAGCATTTATAAAATCTACAGCATAATTGTTATGCTCTTCAATACCTGTAGCAATAGCAAGCACATTTGGATCAAAAATAATATCTTCGGGAGGAAAATTTATTTTCTTTGTCAATATATCATATGACCTTTTACAAACTTCAATTTTTCTTTCAAAAGTATCTGCCTGACCTTTTTCATCAAAAGCCATTACAACAGCAACACAACCATATTTTTTGATTATCTTTGCCCTTTCAATAAATATTTCTTCACCTTCTTTTAAGCTAATTGAGTTAATGATAGGACGCCCTTGTATACATTTAATAGCTGATTCAATAACTTCCCATTTTGATGAGTCAATCATAAAAGGTACCTTAGCAATATCAGGTTCGCCTGCTATGAAATTTAAAAAAGTTACCATACTTTCTTTTGCGTCTATCATTGGGTCATCCATGCAAATGTCAACTATCTGAGCACCATTATTTATCTGATCACGTGCAATATCAAGAGCTTCAGGATATTTCTTCTCATTTATCAATTTTGCAAACTTACGCGAACCTGCAACATTTGTTCTTTCACCTATATTAATAAAGTTTTTACTTCTGTCAACATGTAAAGGTTCTAATCCTGTTAACCATAGTTCATGATTCTTTGGGGGAAGTTTTCTGGGTTTATAATCTTTAGCAATATCAGCAATATATTTTATATGCAAAGGAGTCGATCCACAACAACCTCCAACAATATTTACAAGAGATTTTTCGAGATAACCACGAATTTCTTTAGCCATTTTTTTTGCCGAAAGATCATATTCTCCAAACTGATTTGGCAATCCTGCATTAGGATGAGCACTAACATAATAATGTGTTGTTTCCGAAAGTCGTTTGATGTATTGTTCCATTTTTTCTGGTCCAAGTGAACAATTTAAGCCTATACTCAAAATATGTTCATTTTTGAAAGTATGAGCAAAAGCTTCAATAGTTTGCCCTGAAAGTGTTCTGCCACTAACATCAACGACTGTTGCCGATATCATTATAGGCAAACAAATATTTCTTTTTTCAAAAACATCTTCAATTGCCACAAGAGCAGCTTTTGCATTCAAAGTATCAAAAACAGTTTCGATAAGCAATATATCAACACCACCATCAATCAATCCTTCAACAGCTTCGGTATATGCTTTATAAAGTTCGTCAAAAGTAATATTTCTTAATGACGGATTACTAACATCTGGTGATAATGAAGCTGTTTTATTAGTTGGACCTATAACACCAGCAACAAATCTGGGTTTCAGAGAATTTGATAAAGTAAATTCTTGAGCAACTTTTTTTAATAACTTTGCTGCTTCAAAATTTATTTTATAACAGTAATCTTCAAGCCTATAATCTGATTGTGAAATTCTATTGGCATTAAAAGTATTTGTTTCAATTATATCAGCACCAGCATTTAAAAAATCTCTATGAATATTTTCAATAATATCTGGGGCTGTCAATACAAGTACATCAATATTTCCTTTCAAATCAACAGAATGATTTTTAAACAATTCGCCCCTAAAATCTTCTTCCTTTAGTTTAAGCCTCTGTACACTAGTACCCATAGGTCCTGCAATCACCAAGACCCTACTGCTTAACTCATTTTCCAAAATTTCTCTAATTTTCATGGTAAGTGCAAAAAGTAAAAAAATTAAAAGCAAAATTAGCTGTTTTTATTTAGATCTGTTCAAAAGCTCAAACATAACCTTAATATTATTTTTATTTGCTATATTCTTAGCTTCTGGTGTATATAAATAACTTAACAATGATTCATAATGTTCTGTTATCTTTCCTCTAACCATTTTCATCGTACTGTTTAACATACCATTTTCTTGTGTAAATGGCTCAGGAATAATTCCAATAGCCGAAGGTAACCATCTATGCGGAAACATATGCTGCAAGCGCCCACCTTTATCAAATTGATTTAATTCAATTTCAAGAAATTTTAAAACTTCAATAATACCCTTTTCTTTTGTAATATCAATATTTTTATTCTTTGCCCATTTTTTTATATTTTCAATATTAGGATAAACAAGAGCAACAGTATATGGTTTTTGATTATTGTATAGCATGACATTTTCAAGAAAAGAAACATGTTCACAAAAGGCTTCTTCAATTGCTTCGGGACTATATTTTTCACCATCATCAGCAATTAATAGACTCTTAAATCTTCCGAGAACATATAAAAAACCATCTTTATCGAGATAACCCATATCACCTGTATGCAACCATCCATTTTTTATAGTCTCTTTTGTGGCTTCTTCATTTTTCCAGTATCCTTTCATAACATTTTCACCTCTAACAACTATTTCTCCTTTTTCACCCAATGGTAATTCATTCCCTTCTTCATCACAAATTTTTACTTCGATATTTTTAACAAGAGTACCAGATGAACCAAGTTTATGTTTCTTAGGATTATTTGCTGAAATTACAGGAGCAGCTTCAGTTAAACCATATCCCTGATACATCGGTATGCCAATAGCATAAAAAAACCTTTGCAAATCAATATCAAGTAAAGCACCACCACCAATAAAAAATTCCAAACGCCCTCCAAAATTTTCTTTTATTTTATTAAATATTAATATTTTAAAAATAAAATATATAGGTAATAAAAATATCCTTAATCCTTTTCCTCTATTATAACCTATACCATTATATGCGTAAGCAATTTTCAGTCCTGTTTTATATAAAAATTCGACAAACTTTCCTTTTTCTGAAATAGCTTTTTCAATATTTTTTTTAAAGTTTTTTGCTAAAGCTGGTACACTTAATAAAAATGTAGGACGAATTTCTTTAATATTTATTGGAATATTTTTTAAAGCTTCGAGAGGTGCCTTTCCTGTTTGAACAGCTGCCAAACTAGCCCCACACGACATTAATGTATATATTCCACAGGTATGAGCAAATGCATGATCCCATGGTAAAATAAGTAAAGTAGTCCACCATTCAGGAACTGAAAACAAGCTTAAAGATTGTTCTATATTAGCTGTATAATTTCTGTGTGTCAATATTATACCTTTTGGATCGGCAGTAGTACCTGAAGTATAACATATGTTTGCAAATGTATCACCATTGACTAATTTCTTTCGTTTTTCAACAACATCAGAATCTGCAATAAGCAATTCTTCTCCTTGATTCAATACTTCGACATAACTAATCTCTTTATCTTCAAGTGAAATATTTTCAGTAAAAACAATTATTTTTTCAAGCTTATTCAGTTGATCCTTAATGGATCTAATTTTTGGTAATTGAATTTCTGAAACAAAAATCATTCGTGTCTCTGAATGCTTTAAACGAAATAACAATTCTTCTTCATTCAAACGAACAGAAAGTGGCACATTTACAGCCGCTGCATGAAATATTGCTAATTCACTTATAACCCACAAATTCTGTCCTTCCGACAAAAGAGCAAGCTTATCATCAGGATTTATACCAAGAGATATAAGCCCTGCTGCCATTTTAATTACATATTCTTTGGTTTTCTTGTATGTTAAACCAGTATATTTATCAGTCTTTTTTTCAAGCAAAAAAATATTATTTGAATATTTATCAACACAATGATCAAATAGTTCAATTAATGTTTTCATATTTTTAAAATTTTTTCAATTTTAATAAAAAATCATTAAAAAAACTCTTATTTTCAAATCAATATTAATCTAATTATTAATTCAAATCTATAATATCAGAAATAACAGCATAAGCACAATAACAACCAAAAACCGCTGGCATATACGATATTGTCCCTACAATTGATTTCTTTATATTTTCATTACAAGGTATAATACTATTTTTTCTAACTTTTTCAGGCGAGAATACTACTTTTATACCTTTGTAAATACCTTTACGATGAAGATATTTTCTAACCAAGTAAGCCAATTTACAATTATAACTATCTGCTATATCTACCAATTGAACTTTTGAAGGATCGAGTTTACCTCCCGAACCCATTGAACTAACTATAGGTATCTTTTTATAATATGCTTCACTTAACAAGCAAATTTTTGATTTTAATGTATCTATTGCATCAACAAGATAATCTATTTTATATTTTTCAAGAATTATAGGTATATTATCTTCATCAAGAAATACATTTAAAGGAATAATATTAATATCTGGATTTATTGACTTCAATCTATTTATAAAAATTTCAGTCTTTGGCTTATTTTCAGCATCTATAGTAGCAATTACTTGTCTATTTCTATTCGAAGGTTGTACTATATCATTATCAATAATTACCAAATTACCAATACCAGCTCTACATAAGAGTTCGGTTGCAAATCCCCCTACACCTCCCAATCCACATATCATTACTGTTGAATCATGTAATTTCTCAATATTTTTTTCTCCTAACAATAATAGTGTTCTATCAAACCAATATTCATTCATTGATTGATATGTTAAAACAATTTTTAAAATTGTTTTTTACAATATTTTTGAGATCTTCAAGATTAATCTTTCTTATGGTAGAAGCTCTTCTGTATACATCTTTTATTTGAATACCTGTATCATCAGTCTCAAAAAAAACTCTTTCAAAAGGTATTTCTTTGAAAGCTTTAAAAGTTTTACTATTTTCATTAAACAATGACTTTCCAAAAGAAAGATAACAATTTCTACTTATTAAATCATTTGCAAGTTCGTAACTTCCATTAAACCAATGTATAATCCACGGTATATTATAACCACTTTTATCACGTAAATTTATTAAATCATTATACAATCCAACACAATGTATTATTAAAGGCTTTTTAAATTTTTTTGAAATTTCTATATGTCTTAAAAAAACTTGTTTTTGTAAATCAAGAGGTATATTAATTTTTTTATCAATACCCGATTCACCAACTGCCAAAAAATTTTCATTAGACATTAAGTTTTCAACTATTTTAAGATTCTTTTCAATAGTACCCACTTCAATATTCCATGGATGCAAACCAATAGAATAAAAAATTCTACTATCCAAATTAATTACTTCTTCAGGAAAAATATTATTCAATATAATTACATCTTCTTCATTATAAAATTTATGTACATGAATGTCAATATACATTAAATAAAATATTTAAAAGTTCATTGTATTGTTTAAATTTCTTTTCAAGAATTCTATCCCATCTTTTATTCTACTTATAGTTTCTTCTTTACCCAGAACTTCTAAAATGGTTGTTAGATGCGGACCTTTTGATGAACCAACTACAAGTATTCTGATAGGATTAAATATTTTACCTGAAGAAATTTCATATTTTTCAGCAAATTCTTTTAGTTTATTTTCAATTACTTCTGCATTAAATCGAATTATAGAGTTTAGTTCCTCAATCAATTTCTCTAATAAATTAACTAATTCTGGTATAAGAATCTTTTTTATAGCTTTTTCATCATAATTTTTTGGTTTTTTGAAGAAATATGAAAGCTCAGGAAGAAAATCTGTTGTTAATGATATTCTGTCTTTTACAAGTGGAACCAGTTGAATTAATTTTTCAATATCAGCATTAATTCCATTTTCAGCTAAAACAGACTTTGCAATTTTTGCGAGATCATCATCATTTTTCAATCTAATATGTTGTTGATTAAACCATCTGGCTTTTTCAGGATCAAATCTCGACCCTCCTTTTTGTATTTTATCAATTGAAAAAGCTTCTATCAATTCTTTCATTGTAAATATTTCCTGGTCTGTACCCGGATTCCATCCCAACAATGCAAGCATATTTACTACTGCTTCAGGTAAGTATCCCGATTCACGATAGCCAGAATATATCTCGCCTTCAGGCGATTTCCATTCAATTGGAAAAACAGGAAATCCACCCTGGTCTCCATCTCTTTTGCTTAATTTACCTTTTCCATTTGGTTTTAGTATTAAAGGTAGATGAGCAAACTGTGGACTTTCCCATCCAAAAGCTCTATATAGTAATACATGCAATGGCAATGAAGGCAACCATTCTTCACCTCTTATAACATGAGTAACCTCCATCAGATGATCATCAACAATATTTGCCAAATGATATGTTGGCAATCCATCCGATTTAAATAAAACTTTGTCATCAACAACCGAACTATTAAACGAGACATTTTCTCTGATTAAATCATAAACTTCTATCTCTTCTCCTGGTTCAACTTTAAACCTTATAACATAAGGTATGTTGTTTTCTATCATTTCGTTCACTTCACTTTCACTCAATGTAAATGAATTTTTCACAAGTTTTTTGTTTTCTCTAATCGTATGATCATATGAAAAAACTTTTCCTTCTTTTTCATAACTTTTTCTCAAGTTTTCAAGCTCCTCGGCTGTATCAAATGCATAGTACGCTAACCCTTTGTCTATCAAAATTTGTATGTATTTTTTATATATTTCTTTTCTTTCAGATTGACGATAAGGCTCATGAGGACCACCAATACCAACACCTTCATCTATTTCTATACCGCACCATTTCAACGACTCAATAATATATTCTTCGGCTCCCTTTACATATCTCGATTGATCTGTATCTTCAATACGTAATATAAATGTACCTTTATTTTTTTTTGCAAACAAATAATTATATAATGCTGTTCTTACTCCTCCAATATGTAATGGACCTGTAGGACTAGGAGCAAAACGTACTCTTATGGCTTTATCCATATTTTATATTTTTTAAATTACTTTTAAAAAAAACCATCTACTATTATCATATGCTATTATCATTTGGCTAAGATAATAATTATAAATCTTTCATAAAAATATTCTTTAAAGCTAAAAAAATGAACAAAAAAATTATCTAAAATGTTATTTATTTAGATTTATTCTATATAACATTTAAAAACTTACAACTATGGCATTCGAATTACCAAAATTAGATTATCCGTACGATGCTCTTGAACCTTATATAGATGCACGTACGATGGAAATACACTACACAAAACATCATGGAGCCTATACCAATAATCTAAATAATGCAATAAAAGGTACAGAACTCGAAAACAAAACAATTGAAGAAATTTTAGCAATAGCTTCAAAACTGCCTCCAATAGTAAGAAACAATGGTGGAGGTTTTTATAATCACAATCTGTACTGGAAAATAATGGCACCAAATGCTGGTGGTTTACCTACAGGTGAATTACTAGATGTTATAAATTCTGTTTTTGGATCATTTGATAATTTCAAAGAAAAATTTACTTCATCTGCACTTGGAGTTTTCGGTTCAGGATGGGCATGGTTAATAAAAACTAAAGAAGGTAAATTAGAAATTACCTCTACCCCAAATCAAGACAACCCTTTGATGGATGTGTCTTCTACAAAAGGTTTTCCAATTCTAGGTATCGATGTTTGGGAACATGCATATTATTTGAAGTATCAAAACAGAAGAAACGAATATGTTGCAGCTTTTTGGAATGTAATCAATTGGAATGAAGTATTTAAACGATACAAAGAATATTAGAATTTTTTTATTTTTCAAAAAATTTTATTCCCAAATGAAGCTCTTAAATGGGCTTCATTTTTTTTTTTAATATGGTGAAATTTATGTTTGATTAAAAATATATTTTTAAATTAAAATTTTGTATTTTTGTATACGAATTAATGATATTACAGGGGTGCCCTAAAGTTACGGGCTGAGATCATACCCTTTGAACCTGGGCAGGTAATGCTGCCAAGGGAGGTAGATATAATCCTCTGTAATTTTTAAAAAAATATATTAAAATGATAACTATTTTTATTAATGAAAAATGTTATAATATTGATAAAAATTTTTCTTTACTTAAAATTCTAGAAAATTATTTATCAGACCTTGAAGGTATTGCTGTTGCAATTAATTACAATGTCATACCCCGTTCTTTGTGGGATAAAACTTATTTAAATGATAACGATCATATTCTTATAATTAAGGCTACAAGAGGTGGTTGATTTTATTTTACATAATCTTCAATAAAAAACAATTTAAAATGAATAAATCTATTTTTAAAAACTTCAAACCTTTTCCTTCGTCCAAAAAAATTTATATTGAAGGAAAAATGCATAATATAAAAGTTGGAATGCGCCAGATCTATTTATCCGATACTATTTTACCCGATGGTCGAATTGAAAAAAATCCTCCTATTACTGTTTACGATACTACCGGACCATTAACCGACGAAAATTTTAATTTCGATCCATCAAAAGGTTTACCAAAAATCAGAAAATCATGGATACTTAATAGAAATGATGTTGAAGAATTGGATGAATTTTCATCAAAATACTTAATCGATAGAAAAAATATTGATATACATTTTAAAAATACTGAAAAACCTTTACGCGCAAAACCGGGTAAAATCGTAACTCAACAATATTATGCTCAACAAGGCATTATAACTCCTGAAATGGAATACGTAGCAATAAGAGAAAATCAAAACATCCAAGAATACAAAAATCTGATAAAAGAATTGTATGGTGAAAAAGAGGCATCAAAAATTCCTGATTCATATATAACACCAGAATTTGTACGAGAGGAAGTTGCGTCTGGTAGAGCCATTATTCCAGCCAATATTAATCATCCTGAATCAGAACCCATGATCATAGGCAAAAATTTTAAAGTTAAAATAAATGCCAATATAGGAAATTCACCCATAACTTCGAACATCGAAGAAGAACTTGAAAAAGCTTTATGGGCAATATATTGGGGTGCTGATACAGTTATGGATCTTTCAACAGGAAAAAACATACCTGAAACAAGAGAATGGATTATTAGAAACTCACCAGTACCAATAGGTACCGTACCAATATATGAAGCACTCGAAAGAGTAGAGGGAATAGTTGAAGAACTCTCATGGGAAATATATAAAGATACTTTAATAGAACAATGCGAACAAGGTGTTGATTATTTTACAATTCATGCAGGTTTACTATTACATCATATTCCTTTTACAATCAACAGATTAACAGGTATCGTTTCAAGAGGTGGATCAATAATGGCAAAGTGGTGTTTGGCGCATCATAAAGAAAATTTTCTTTATACCAATTTCGAAGAAATTTGCGAAATACTTTCAAAGTATGATGTAGCAATATCACTAGGTGATGGTCTGCGACCAGGTTCACTGGCAGATGCAAATGATAAAGCTCAAATTGGTGAATTAAAAATTTTAGGTGAATTACTTGAAATAGCCCGTAAATACAACATACAGGTAATGATCGAAGGACCTGGGCATGTTCCTCTGCATCTTGTAAAAGAAAATATGGACTTACAAAAACAATATTGTGGCGATACCCCATTTTATACTCTTGGTCCACTTGTTACAGATATTGCACCAGGTTACGATCATATTACATCAGCAATTGGTGGTACTTTAATAGCAATGTATGGAACTTCGATGTTATGCTACGTCACCTGCAAAGAACATCTAGGATTGCCTGAAAAAGAAGATGTTCGCGAAGGTGTGGTAACTTTTAAAATGGCAGCCCATGCAGCCGATATTGCTAGAGGCTTACCTGGTGCAAGAATCATCGACGACGCTATGAGTAAAGCACGATTCGAATTTCGATGGAACGATCAGTTTGCCCTTGCTTTAGACCCATTCAAAGCAATGGAATATCATGATAAAACTCTGCCTCACGAAGTTTTCAAGTCAACACATTTTTGTTCAATGTGTGGAGAAAAATATTGTTCAATGAAAACCTCACATGATATTAAATTGTTGTCTGAAAAACTAAAAGAAAAAGCAGAAGAATTTAGAAAAGCCGATAATTCAATATATCTAAAAAATTTATGATTCTTTACACCTGGCCCAAAATATTTGAAAATGAACATATAACATTAACTCAAATTCTTGAAATGGGATTGAAATATTTACATATTTATAAACCTGATTATGATGAGGAAGAAATTGAAAATCTTATAAAAAAAATTCCTTCACAATATCACAAAAATATCATTATACACTTTCATCATAAAATCGCACTAAAATATGATATTGGAGGCATTCATTATTCTAAAAATTTTAGTATATCTAAAGATTTTAATCATTTTAATTGGAAAAGCATTTCAATACATAATGAATCAGAATTAGAATCAATACCCGAAAATATTAATTATGTTATTGTTTCACCTGTATATAAAAGCATTTCAAAACTGAATCATCTAAAAATATGGGATTTTAAAAAGATAGAATACTTTTTAAAAACAGATATAAAAAGAAAATATGTAGCTTTAGGAGGTATTACTCCCGAAAATTATCTTAAAACAAAAAACATGGGTTTTTATGATTGTGCTTTTCTTGGTAGTTTTTGGAACGAATTTTTCAAATATAAGGATTTAGAAAAAATGATACCATTTTTAAAACTTTTAAACAATGGATAAAATAAATGTAATTACTATTGCAGGTTTTGATCCATCGGGAGGTGCAGGAATATTAGCAGACATTAAAACTTTTAGTAAACTTGGTATTAATGGGATGGCTGTATTAACAGCAAATACTTTTCAAACCGAAAATATCTTTAAAAAAATAGAATGGATAAATTTCAACAACATAATTGATCAATTATCTCTATTAATTGAAAATTATGAGGTTTCTTATTTTAAAATTGGTATAATTGAAAATTTTGAGGTGTTATCAAAAGTTCTAAAATTCATTAACAATAATATTAAAAACCCTTTTATCATATGGGATCCTATTCTTGTATCTTCAACAGGTTATGTTTTTCATGCCAGCACTGAGATAGATGATCAAATTTTTAAATTTATCGATGTTATTACTCCTAATTGGGAAGAAACTAAAAAAATATTTAAATTAAACGATATTGAAAAATTAGTAAATTACGAAAAACCAGCAATTTACATAAAAGGTGGCCATAGAAATGACAAGAGAGGAACAGATATTTTGATAACAAAAAATAAAATTATTGAAATAGAAGGTAAAGATTTTGGAGGAAAATCACGACATGGAAGTGGTTGTGTTTTTTCTTCTTCATTTTTAAGTTATATATCACTTGGATATGATCTTGAAAGCTCAGCACGAAAAGCAAAAAAATTCACAGAAAAATATATAATAAACGAAGAATGAACATAAATATTAAAAATATTGAAAGATTTCAATATATTACTCACGATTCAGAAAAATATAGTCATTCTGAACTTGCAATAAAGGCTATAAATGCTGGATGCAAATGGGTACAAATTAGAATTAAAAACAAAAACAAAGATTTTATTAAAGAAGAGATTTTAAAAGTAAAAAAACATTTAACACCTGATCATAAAGTCAAAATAATTATAAATGATTACGTAGATTTGGCATTTGAAACAAACGCCGATGGTGTACATCTTGGTAAAAAAGATATTCATCCAGATGAAGCTAGAAAGATATTAGGAAGCAATGCAATTATAGGAGCAACCGCAAATAGTTATGAAGATATTGAATATATATCAAATTTTGAAATTGATTATATAGGCCTTGGACCATTTCGCTTTACCACAACAAAAGAAAAACTTGATAAAATCCTTGGTTTAGAAGGGTATATAGAAATAATGAAAAAGACAAAAAATGCAAATATTAATATTCCAATAATAGCAATTGGTGGCATAAGATTTGACGATATTCAATCGATAATTGATACTGGTGTCTATGGTGTCGCCGTCTCAGGTTATGTAACTTTTAATAATGATTTTGAAAATGCTGTTAAACAATTTTTACAATTTTTTAAAAATTAATATATTATGAAACCATTAATTTTGGGTGGCAAACAATTCTCATCTAGACTTTTTATAGGTACCGGAAAATTTGGAAATTATGAAACAATGCGCGAAGCTATCATTAAATCAGGTACCGAAATGGTGACAGTTGCTCTAAAAAGAGTTGATCTTGAAGACAAAAACGATGATATGTTACAGTATTTAAATATACCAGGAGTTTCTTTATTACCAAATACTTCAGGTGTCCGCAACGCCAAAGAAGCTATTTTTGTTGCTCAATTAGCTCGTGAAGCATTGAACACAAATTTTATAAAACTTGAAATCCATCCCGATCAACGTTATTTAATGCCCGATGGTGAAGAAACACTAAAAGCAACAGAAATACTTGTACGCGAAGGATTTGTTGTATTACCATACGTACATGCCGATCCTGTTCTATGTAAAAAACTTGAGGATTGCGGTGCTGCAGCAGTTATGCCACTTGGTTCGCCTATTGGAACTAACAGAGGTTTGCAAAGCAAAGAATTTTTAAGAATTATAATTGAACAAAGTTCAGTTCCGGTAATAATAGATGCTGGTCTTGGTGCTCCTTCGCACGCCGCTGAAGCTATTGAAATGGGTGCCGATGCAGTACTAGTAAATACAGCTATAGCAATTTCTGAAAATCCTGTAAAAATGGCAGAAGCTTTTAAGCTTGCCGTTATTTCAGGCAGATTGGCTTACGAAGCAGGATTGCCCGAACAAAAATCAGTTGCCAGTGCTACCAGTCCATTAACAGGATTCTTAAATGACTAAAACTATGACAACAACTTTTTACAATACAATTTTAAAATATTCATGGAACGAAATTAAAAAAGATATATATTCTAAAACAAAAAATGATGTAATAAAAGCTCTTAATAAAGATAATTGTAATATTGAAGATTTTAAAGCGCTTATCTCACCTGCTGCTGAACCTTTTCTCGAAGAAATGGCCATTAAAAGTCATTTCAAAACCCAGAAACGTTTTGGTAAAACTATTCAGCTTTATATTCCATTATATTTGTCAAACAAATGTACAAATTCATGTGTATATTGTGGATTTAATAAAAATTTAAAATACAACAGAATTACATTAAATGATAATGAAATTATTAACGAAGCTCTGGCCATAAAAAATATGGGGTTTAAACATGTTTTACTGGTTACTGGTGAACATCCTGAAAGTAATTTCGAATATATCAAAAAGGCTATAAAACTAATCAAATATTTGTTTTCACAAATATCAATAGAAGTTGCACCTTTGGACACATATCAATATGTCGATCTTATCAACGAAGGTTTGCATAGTGTTTATATATATCAAGAAACATACAATATTGAAAAATACCACATATTTCATCCTTCAGGTAAAAAATCGAACTTTAAATACCGTATTGAAACACCCGATAGGTTGGGTTTAGCTGGTATATATAAAATTGGGCTGGGTTGTTTGCTTGGACTTGATGATTGGAGAGTTGATACTTTTTTCACGGCTTTGCATATCGACTATTTAAAAAGAAAATACTGGCAAACACGTTATAGCGTTTCTTTTCCACGATTGCGTCCCCATGCTGGCAATTTTCAACCTCATTATGTTGTAACCGACAAAAACCTTGTACAGATAATTTGTGCTTATCGATTATATGACGAAAATCTTGAAATGACACTCTCAACTCGCGAAAGCAAAAAATTTAGAGATAACGCTATAAAGGTTGGTATTACCTCAATGAGCGCTGGTTCTAAAACTTATCCGGGCGGATACAATCTCAATTATAATCAATTACAACAATTTGAAATTGATGATAACAGAAGCCCTGAAGAAATAATTAAAGTCATAAAAAACAATGGTTACGAACCTCTCTGGAAAGATTGGGATAGAATAATAATGTTAAAAAATAAATAAACTATGTTAAACGATAGAGAAAGATTAAGGTATAGTAGACATTTATTATTACCAGAGTTTACAGAGTTTGATCAATTAAAACTTAGAAATTCAAAAGTACTGGTAGTAGGTGCCGGTGGTATAGGTAGTCCTTTAATTATGTATCTTGCTGCATCTGGCATAGGTACTATAGGAATTGTCGAATACGACAAAGTGCACATTTCAAATCTTCACAGACAAATTTTGTACAATGAAAACGATATCAAAAAACTAAAAACCGAAGTTATTAAAAACAGACTAATTAAGATTAATAGCAATGTAAAATTGGATATTTATAACGAACGACTCAGTGAAGAGCTTGCAAATATTATAATTCCAAAGTATGATGTAGTTGTCGGTGCTACCGATAACTTCGAATCAAGACACATTATCGATGACTATTGCAAAAAATATGAAAAAATATTTATTAATGGCTCAGTTAAAAATTATGAATGTCAGATTACAATATTCACTTATGATAACAAACTTAGCTATAAAGAAATTTTTGGAAAAACAGATAACGAAACTGGAAAAGAAGACATAGGTGTTTTTGGTCCACTTGCTGGTATTGCTGGCTGTTTAATGGCCGGAGAAGTTATTAAAATTTTGACAAATAAAAGTAACACTTTAAAAAATAAATTGTTACGTTTTGATATTCTAAAAATGAATTGGGAAATATATAATCTGGTTAATTAAAAAATTATACATATTTTCAACTACAATCCCTTCTTCCGAAACGAAGGAGGGATCTTTAATTAAAATATTTATATCTTAAAAATTTATTACTTCTCAATTTCTTTTTTATATTTATTTGTGTATTTTTCAAGATTGCTTTCTATCGAAATTTTATCAATAATAGTTTTAATAATTTTTACAAGTTCACTATTTTCATTATAATCAGCAGGGGCCATAAACATTGCTCTTTTATGTCTTATTAAATCAATACATATATCTCTTGCCGACTTTCGATTCTTTGTTTTTCTTTTATTTTGATCGTATACAGCAATGGAATATCCTCCCTGATAATTGGTCATTTTCATTGCTGGCACATCGGTTTCACCGTCGCCAATATATATCATTCTTTTAAAAGGTATATACCTCTCTTCTTGTGGAACATATTTATTAATTTTTTCGTTATCCCAAATATTAAAAATTCCCTTATTAATTCTAAATAAATATTGTGTTTTTGCTGTATAATCAATAGCAACAGCAGGCCATAAAGCTATTTCATTTTCATCATACATAAATTCGGAAGCAAAAACATATTTAAAATTTCTGAATATCGATGTACCTTCAATTATTTCTCTCAAACCAGAAGATATTATATAATGTTCAATAGAAATATTTTTATTTTCAGCATATAAATTTATCATTTTAAAATAATTTTCTACACCATCAAACAATCTTATTTTTTTACCATGATTAATAAAAGTCTTTCTTTTAATAGGATATTTTTTCTCCTTCGATTTTTCAATTATTTTATACATATATGCTAATACCTCATTCATATTCTTTTTATGTGCAAAATCTTTAACCTCTTTCCAAAATTTTTGAATATTTAATCTTAAATCAGGTAATAGCGAATGTTCTTGCATATTGCCAGGGCTCAAAGTACCGTCAAAATCATAACATATTGCAATTTTAATCCTACCTTTCACTTTTTTCTTTGACTTTAAAAATTATATTACAAATTTTAATATTTTATCTATAAAGCAATATAAGTAATTTTCAACAAATTATTAACTCAATTTTATCAACTTTATGACTTATTGGTTTCCTTATGTTTAATAGATCATAAAAAATAATATTTGATGAATTTTAAAAATACTGATTATCTTTGTGGTTTATAATTTTAATTATATGATCAACAATTTAAAAGAAGAAGCTTTAAAGTATCATTCAGAAAATAAACCTGGAAAGCTCGAAATTATTCCCACAAAGCCATGCGATTCACAAAAAGATTTATCATTAGCATATTCACCAGGTGTTGCTTATCCATGTCTTGAAATTAAAGAAAACAAAGAAGATATATATAAATACACAATAAAAGGAAACCTTGTTGCAGTAATTTCAAATGGCACTGCTGTTCTTGGCTTGGGCAATATTGGTGCAGCAGCATCAAAGCCGGTAATGGAAGGTAAATCCTTGCTTTTTAAAAAATACGCCGATGTTGATAGTATCGATGTTGAAATTGATACGGAAGATATCGATGAATTTGTGCGAACAGTAATTTTAATATCTCCAACATACGGAGGTATAAATCTTGAAGATATTAAAGCACCTGAATGCTTTGAAATTGAGAGAAGATTAATTGAAGCTCTTGATATACCAGTAATGCATGATGATCAGCATGGAACAGCTGTTGTTTCGGCAGCTGGATTAATTAATGCTCTTGAAATAGCAGGTAAAGACATAAAAAATATAAAAATGGTAATCAATGGCGCAGGTGCTTCGGCAATTGCCTGTGCAAAAATATATATATCATTGGGACTAAACCCCGACAATTTACTAATGTTAGACACTAAAGGTGTAATTACTACTGATAGAAACGATTTAAATGAATACAAACAACAATTTGCTGTAAAAACCAAAATTAGAACACTTGAAGAAGCATTAAAAGGTGCTGACGTTTTTGTTGGCTTATCAAAAGGTAATATTCTTACAAAAGAAATGATAATGACAATGGCAAAAAATCCTATTGTTTTTGCACTTGCTAATCCTTATCCCGAAATACCTTATTCCGAAGCCCAACAAATCAAAGATATACTATTTGCAACAGGCAGGAGCGATTTACCAAATCAGGTTAATAATGTATTGGGATTTCCTTATATTTTTAGAGCTGCACTTGATGTCAGAGCATCAAAAATAAACATCGAAATGAAAAAAGCTGCTGTATACGCTTTGGCCTCAGTAGCTAAAATGGGAGACCAGGAAGAAGGTTTAAACTTTGGAAAAGATTATTTTATACCCAAACCTAATGACACCAGATTAATTACAACTGTTGTACCTGCTATTGCAAAAGCAGCAATAGATAGTGGAGTAGCAAAATTTAATATTAACAACTGGAATAATTACAAAAATTATTTACTTGAAAGGGTTACTTTTAAAAAATAATATTGTAATTAAATAAAAATTTTTATTAATTTAATTTAATGATAATTTAAACCTTAATACAAATAAAAAACTTTACTTTGAATGTAAAATTTTAAAATTAAACAATATGAAACAATTTTTATTATTTATTTTTTTATTTTCTGTGTTGAGTTTAAATTTTTCTTATACACAGAATGGTAATAGCCCAGAAAATGCTATTCCAGTGACTCCAGGTACACACACAGCTAATAATAGCAATGGATCACAATGGTTTCTTTACATACCTGCTACCGACAAAAAAGTTAAAATTTCAACCTGCGGATTAACTACCGAAAATACTTATTTTATTGTTTACGATTCGGCTTTTAACTGGATAAGTTATAGTGATAATGATTGTAATTTACAATCTGAAAAAACTTTTATTGCTAAAGGAGGTAAAAAACATTACATCTGCTGGGCAAATTTTTATACCTCAGGCACATATCAATGGATTCTCGAAGAAACTGATCCTATTCCTGGAGAATATTGTGAAAATGCTATCACAGCAGTATCCGATACAAATTTTGCAAATCACTCAAATGGTATTGAACAATGGTTTAAATTTACTGCCACAAAAACAGGCAAAATAGTAATTTCTACTTGTAATTTGACAAATGTGTTTACCTATGCCAATATATATAGAGGCTGTAATTACTCAGGCTATATATACAAAAACGAAAATTTTTGTGGTAATGGACAAATAACTATTAGTTTTCCATCATTCGAAGGAGAAACTTATTACATACAATGGCAAAATTTGAGCAATAGTTCGTACAAATGGACTTTAAAAGAAGAAAATTCTGCACCTGGCGAATTTTGCGAAAATGCTTTAACAGCAACTATTGGAACAAATATTGCAAATAATAATAATGGAAATCAATGGTTTAAATATACTGCTTCAAAAAATTGTAAGATAGTAATATCAGATTGTAATTCTGAAACAAATTTTCCTGTTACTGCCTCTTTTTTCAGAGATTGTTCACACGGATGGGTTCAATATTTCGAAAAAACATGCAACAATAACAACAACAAACACACATATACAATAAAGGCAACTCAGGGCATAACTTATTATATACAATGGAAATCATCTTATCAAACAGGTGATTACTCCTGGACATTAAATGAAGTTGATTATCAACCAGGTGAATCATGTAGCAATCCAACAATTGCTCAAAAAGGATTAAATACTGCAGTATTTTCTATAGGAGAACAATGGTTTGTATATACTCCCTCAAAAGATTGTAAAGTAGTAATATCAAATTGTGGTTCTGCTATTACAGATGCTTATCCAGCGATTTTTGGAGGATGTAACAACGAATTTGTTAATTACTATACTGAAAATTGCGGCAGTAACTTAAAGGCAATTTTTAATGGAGAGCAGGGCAAAAATTATTATATAAGATGGACAACACCCAGTCAAAGGGATACAATGAATTGGAAATTAGAAGAATATGAATACCAGGCGGGTGAAATTTGTAATACAGCAATACAAGCAAATATCGATACAAATATTGCAGATTTAAGCCAAAGAACGCAATGGTTTAAATTTACTACCACCATTAATGGAAAATTGGTTATTTCAAATTGTGGTTCAAATGCAACAAGTACCTACTTAGAAATATTTGAAAATTGCGAAGGAAAATACGCTTCCTATAGATATCAAAATTGTGGTGACCAAATAATAGTGACTATTGATAATATTGAACCAGGTGAAACATATTATTTAAAATGGTACACATACAACTATAACCAGCAACCATTTAAATGGACAATTAGAGAATTGGATTATCAACCTGGAGAACTTTGTGAAACGGCTATAACAGCTAATGCCGGTATAAATAATGCTGACTTAACTAATGGTATTCAGTGGTTTAAATATACAGCTACTAAAAATGGTAATATTGTAATAAACAATTGTGGCTCAGGTGTTCAGAACGTTTATGTTCAAATTTATAATAATTGCAATGATGGTTGGATGTATTATGATATTGAAGATTGTGGTGATCAGATAATTGCAAAATTCCAATGTATACAGGGACAAACATACTATATATCATGGAATACTTGGAATGCTCCACTAAATTTTCAGTGGACCCTTGAAGAACTCGACCCATTGCCAGGTCAATTCTGCACGAATGCTTTGCCTGCAACAAAAGGAGAAAATAACGTTGACCACTCTTCTTTACAAATAATATGGCTATCATATACGCCCGAAACAACAGGAAAAGTTATTATAGAAACAGAATGTGACAATGTTACTGAATATTTATCTATTTACGTACTTGATACTTGTTTAATCAATTTGGAAGAAAATAATGCTGAACAGCATATTATAGCACTTAAAGAAAACTTCTGTCAAGGAAATCCATCATTGAGTTTTGAAAGCATTGCAGGTCAAACATATTATATAATTTCTGTAAACTGGGATGGTGGTGAATACAATTTTACTTTATCAGAAGGAATACCTGAACCTGGAGAATTCTGTTCTTCACCAATTACAGCAATACAAGGCACCAATCATGTTAATTTCAATAATGGACAATTCCAGTGGTTTGAGTATACAGCACAAAATAGTGGAAAAATAACAATTGATGTTGAATGTGACATGATTTCAGAAAACAGTGCCATAGGTGTTATTACCGAATGTATTCCAATTCAGTTAATACCTGACAAAGCAATATTTTTAAAAAAATCAATATGTGAACCTGGATTACCAAATTCGTTCTATTGTCAGCAAGGAGTAACTTATAAAATAATATGGTACAATCCTTATGGTGGTGAACATGATTGGACATTAAATGAACAACCGGCAATGCAAGGTGAATTTTGTGAATATCCTTTAATTGCACACGAAGGAATTAATCATTCTAATCACGATAATAGTGTATTACTATGGTATGAATATACTGCAACTAATAATGGTACCCTTGTAATATCTGCAGAATGTAATGAAATTACAGAAAATACCTATATGGCTATATTTAATAATTGTGTATCACTTCAACAAATAGAAGATAGTGCATTGGCAATGATAGAAGGATTCTGCGAACAAAATGAGGTAAGAATACCTTGTAAAGCAGGAAAAACATACAAAATACTTTTCTACAATCCATTAGGTCAAGAATACGACTGGACATTAACAGAAATTATACCTTATCCTGGTGAAATTTGTGAAAATCCTTTAACTGCTATAGTTGGTGAAAATACTTCGAAACATACAAATTCACTATTGCAATGGTTCGAATTTACACCCGACAGAGATGCTACAATTATTATATCAGCTAGCTGCAGTAATTTCCCAGTAAACACTCATATGGCAGTAATTGAAAATTGTATGCCTATTGAAGAAATAAGAAATAATGCAATAGTTCTTGTTGAAAACTTCTGTAACCAAACTTCACAAGTACAGTTTGAAGCAAAAGCAAATAAAAAATACATAATCGGCTGGTATAATCAAAATCAAGCAATTTATACATGGAATTTAACAGTACAAACAACAATCCAAAAAACTTCGCTTACTTCTGATGTAAAATTGTTTCCAAATCCAAATAATGGAATATTTACATTGCAAGTAAGTGATGAATTTATAAATAGTGAATTAACTATTACTGGTTTGAATGGACAAGTACTTTATAACCATATCTTAAGTAAAAATAATAATGAAATCAACTTGCAACAATTTAAACCTGGCATATATATGTTAATTATAAGAAATGGCAAAAATGTCGTTAGAGAAAAACTTATTATTAATTAATCTGATTTTTCTTTAAATTAAAAAAAGGCTGAATCAGCAAAGATTCAGCCTTTTTTTATTTCCAAAATAATCTTAATTTTGAGCTTTTTAAAAATCTATTAAGTTGAAAAGCAATATAAAACAAATAACAAACAGCATTATTACTAATAAAACTATCTTAGAAAACTTTTTTTCCTTAACCTTCTATCAAGCGGCAAATTATCTATTGCCACTATTAGTTTATCCTTATATAATTAGGATCGCTGGCACAGAAAAATTTGGAACAATAATGTTTGCCCTTGCTACAGTGCAATACATAATAATGTTTGTTGATTTTGGATTTGATTATACTGGTACAAAATTAATATCAATAAATAGAGACAATTCTACAAAGCTCAAAGAAATATTTTTGTCAATTTACTTCATCAAAGGAATTATATTTCTTGTTTCTACACTTATTTTTATGATTTTATTATTAACCATTAAAAAATTTCATGAAAATTATATTATTTTTATATTCACTTACTTAATGGTTATAGGCAATTATCTATTCCCAGTATGGTATTTTCAAGGTATCGAAAAAATGAAATACATCGCTATAATAAATTTTATATTTAAATTTATTACTACGTTAACAATTTATTTTTTTATAAAAAAACCTCAAGATTATATATTTGTCCCTTTATTAATTTCTTCAGGTTATCTGATGACAGGTATGTCAGGTTCCTTAATAGCTACATTGAAAGTAAAGCCAAATTTTGAAATTCCCTCAATAAAAGTCTTAAAAAATTATTTTAAAAATTCATTCGATGTATTCATAGCAAATCTTGGCACAAGCCTATACATACTCGCAACTCCTTTAATTCTTGGATTTGTTGCTGGTGACAAAGCAGTTGGCAATTACTCCATAGCTGAAAAAACCGTAAGAGGTATCAGATATATAATATCACCTTTAACTCAAGCAATTTTTCCTCACTTCAGCAAAAAATTTTCAGAAATAAAAACTAGTGAATCATTATTTATTCTTAAAAAATTTGTAATAATTTTAATACCTTTTTTGACAATTTTAACTTTATCTGTGTTTTTTACTTCAAATGTTCTAACCAAACTATTAACTGGAAATTATGATATTTTTGTAAGTAGAAATATTAAAATTTTATCACTTATAATTATATTTGGCAGTCTTAATAACATACTGGGTATACTAGGAATGATAAATCTAAACATGGAAAAACAATTAAAAATAACAATTTTAAAAGGAGGGATATTTAATTTTTTTTTATGTTTTATATTATCAATTTTTTTTAAGGATATGGGATCATCGTTATCAGTAGTTTTAACCGAGTTTTTAATTGTTATTTTAATTTATTTAAAAATAAAAAAATATTAATGACAATTGTTATAATAACATATATACTATTTTCATATCTTATAGTTTATTTTTTTCATAAAAAACTTCTTCATCCAATACCTATAACCTTAATATATTGGTTAACCATAATATTTATCAGTGAGATGAATCATTTTATTTTTAAAATAAAAATTTATCATGCTGCAATAATTCCTGTAATTGTTTTTCTATTATCTTTTTTAATCGGTGGAATGCTATATTACTATAAAAACAAAAGTATCAAACCGCAATTTAATTTTAGTACAAGTAATAGAGAAACCCAATATTTAAATAATCTCTTATTCGTAATTATTTTATTTTCTATTTTAGGATTGCTTTCTTTATATATACAACTAAAATATTTGAATATCAAAATAACAAGTTTTAATGATATTTATAAAATAGCCAATAAAATTGCAATATTAAGATATTCAAACCAAACAGAATTGCCGGGTGCAGGAAAATTGCTTCAAGCATTTTTATATGCTGGTAGTTACTTTGGAGGATACACTTTCTATATATCGAAAAAATTAAAACATAAACTTTTAACATTCTTACCATTAACAACGATTACCTTAATATCAATAATTAATAGTGTAAAACTTCCATTTATTGTTTCGATTTTTTTCTGGTTATCTTCTTTTATTTCAACATATATTTTTTATAAACAAGGAAAAGTATGTATAAAAATTAAATATTTATTTACTATCATTATCTGTTCAATATTTTTTATAACAACATTTATAACTATTCATAAATTTCGTTCGGGCGATTCTAATACAAAATATAACTATGAATCACTTCTTATATCTTACTATTCAAGTTATAACGTATTTTCTTTATGGTGGAAAAATTATGATTTCAGTCACAAAATAACACCAGGAAAATATACATTTTCAGGCATTCATAATCTTATTTTTAAAGATAGACAACCAGGTTTATTTACAGAATTTATAATATTAAAAGAAAATCCCATAGTTAAATCAAATGTTTATACTATTTTTAGAGCTTTTATTGAGGACTATTCTTTTTTTGGTACAATTATAATCTTTTTCTTTTGTGGATATTTATTTACAGCTAGTTACGAAAAACTTTTAAATGGTTATTTTTTAGCACATATTTCAAATTCTTTTTTCTTAACAAATTTATTTTGGAGTATAGTAACTTTTGTATCTACTTACAATACAATAATTTTATCTTGGCTATTAGTCATTATTTTTTTCTTTATTTTAAATATTCAAATACATAAAAAAGATAAACATAAAATTAAATTAATACTTAAAATTAATTGATTTGACAATGAAAGGAATACTTATAACCGTTAACTACAACAACTTTGAAAATATTAAAAATTATATAAACTCAGTTTTTTCTATTAATAAAGAAATAGATATTTATATTTACGACAACAATTCTGATCAAGAATATAAACAAAAAATAAAAGAATATTTAAACAATATAAATTTTAAAAATATTAAATTTATTGAATCGGATTTAAACATTGGATATTTTCCTGCTATTAGAAAAGTATATGATAAATTTATTAAAAATGAAAATTTCGATTATTTGATTGTTTCAAATAATGATATTTTTATTAACGATAAATTGTTTTTTGAAAAATTGGAAAAATACCTCGATAAGTATCACGTAATAGCACCAAGAATCATATCACTTATTAGTGGGAAAGATCAAAACCCATATAGGGAAACATCTATAAAAAAAATTCACAAAATTGCCTACAAAATTTATTATAGTAACATTTTTATTGGACTTATATGCTACTACTTAAGGGAATTTCTTCGACTTTTCGAAAAAAGGAAAATACCATTGCTAAGTGAAAGAGAAATATTTGGTGCACATGGTTCTTTTATAATTTTTACAAAAAAATTTTTTGAAAATGGTGGATACATCGAAGATTCAAATTTTTTATATGGTGAAGAAGATTCTATTACAGGAATATGTTTACAACATAATATGAAAATAGGTTTTGTTCCTGAATTAATTGTATATCATGATGAACATAAAACAACAAATGCACATAGTTTTAAAATACGTAATTATTGTTATTTAAGAAAAGCATATAAAAATGTTAAGGAAAAATTTCCACAAATATATTAGAGTTACAATTGAAAAATTATTTTTCATTTTTTTAATAATTATACCGTTTCTCTTCTTTTTTAATAGAGATATTACTGTATATAGCATTTTCATATGTTGTTTTTTATGGATAATCAGACTAAACTTTAAGATTTTCTTAAAAGATTTAAAAGAAAACAACTTAATTAAAATATATGTTGGATTATATATTGTCTTTTTCGTAAGTATAATTTACAGTGAAAACCTTAAAGAAGCTTTTAAACATCTTGAAATTAAAGCAGGATTATTAGTTTTTCCCTTAATACTTGGTATAAATAAAATAAAAAATCAAAATCTATTAAAATATATATTTTATAGTTTTTTTGCCGGCTGGATCATAAAATTTTTTATCTCTTTAATTAAAACGATTATTAATTATTATATTTTGGAAAAAAATAATATATTCAATTTCTTAAATGAATTTCATTATATAATTACCAATTTTCATAAAAACCTTAATTTCCATTATGTATATTTTAGTGTAGCTTATATTATTATTTATATTTTTATTTCCGAATTTTTAATTAATAAAAAAAATCTATTGGCTTTTTTAGGTTTTACCTTTATAAGTTATATATTCATATTAATACTCCAATCAAGAATAGCTATGCTTATAATTTTTTTGGTTTCAGAAATTAATTTTTTAAGACTGACTATTTTTAAATCAAAGCTTTCAAAATATAAAAATTTTTCTATAATAATTTTTTATAATCTTCTCCTGATATTTTTTTTATATTACTTTTATAATTACACAAAAATACTAGATAGATTCAAAAATAAATCAATGAATATAAGAGCAGAAATATTTGACTTATCTTTAGATTCTATAAATAATTTCGATTTTTTGTTTGGAGACGGACTTGGTGATAGTCACAGTAGACTTTTCAAATCTTATAAAACTCATAATGAAAATACTTATTTACAAGAAAAACTCAATTATCATAATCAATACTTAGAAATTTTCTTTTCAAACGGTATAATAGGTTTACTCTATTTTGTATTTATGCTTTTTTACTTGATTTACTTATCATTGAAAAAGAAAAAATACATGCATACACTTTTTATAATTACAATGGTAATATCTTTTATTACAGAATCTTGGTTAAATGTTTTTAATGGTGTATTTTTGTTTACTTTTTTCAATAGTATTTTATCTTTTTATTATTTAAATAATGAAAACATTTAATATGCTTGTTTCTATAATAACACCTACCCACAATAGCGAAAAATTTATTGCCCACACAATAGAATCGGTATTAAAACAAACATATCCAGATTGGGAAATGTTGATTATAGATGACAAGTCAACAGACAATACATTAGAAATAATTAATAAATATAAAGATCCAAGAATTAAAATTATACCACTTCAAAAAAATGTAGGTGCAGCTGAAGCTCGAAATATCGGACTTAGAAATGCAAAAGGGAGATTCATTGCATTTTTAGACAGTGATGATTTATGGGCACAATACAAATTAGAAAAACAATTAAAATTTATGTTAGAAAATAATTACTCATTTACTTTTTCTTCTTATCAGCTAATGAACGAAGATGGTTCTATCATAAACAAAATAATTAGAGCTCCTAAAATTTTAACTTACGAAAACTATTTAAGAAATACAGCGATAGGATGTTTAACCGTTATAATAGATAAAGAAAAAACAGGATATTTTGAATTTCCAAATATAAAGAGCAGCCATGATATGGGTTTGTGGTTAGATATTATGAAAAGAGGATTTAATGCATATGGTTATGATCAAATACTTGCATATTACAGATTATCAGTTAATTCTATATCATCCAACAAACTAAAATCAGCAAAAACAGTTTGGTATGTTTACAGAAAAATTGAGAAACTAAATTTTTTAAAAAGTTTTTGTTGTTTTTCCTGTTATGCTTTTAATTCAATAAAAAGAAGATTATTACCATGAAAAAGGCATTAAACATTACATTAAAAAGAATAATGGATTTAAGTATATCAATTTTTTTACTTGTGATATTATTCCCCATTTTTATAATCATATCACTTTTAATAAAAATTGATTCAAGAGGTCCTATTTTTTTTAAACAAAAACGTCTCGGATTAAATGGTAAAGTATTTCTTATTTATAAATTTCGATCAATGGTCGAAAATGCAGAGTTTATGGGTACAGGACTTTTCAATCTTAAAGATGACCCACGAGTTACCAAAATAGGAAAAATATTAAGAAATTATAGTTTAGACGAGCTTCCTCAACTCATTAATGTAATTAAAGGCGAATTAAGTCTTGTTGGTCCTCGTCCCCCTGTTGAGTACGAATTAGGAAAATATGAAAACTTCGATGAGAGATTAAAACACAGATTTACAGTTAAACCTGGTATTACAGGATTAGCTCAAATAAAAGGAAGAAATCAATTATCATGGGATGAAAAAATTTTCTATGATTTACAATATATAGATAAATTTAATAAACTTGGTATTTTAATAGATATTTTAATTTTAATTCAAACTATATTTAAAGTATTTAAAAGAGAAGGTATTTACGAAGATTATAAAAATATTTTAAAAGATAGTAACAAAATAGACAAAGAATTATTAAACAAAGTAATAAAAGAAAATGAAAATAACGTTTGAATTACTTAAAGAACTTAGCAAAAAAGCAGGAGATTCTTTTTATATTTTTGATTCAGCTAAATTTGCTGACAATTATGATAGTTTCTTAAATGCTTTTCTAAAATATTATGATAATACAATAATTAGTTATTCTTATAAGACAAATTATATCCCTGCAATAGTGAAATTGGCAAAAGATCTTGGAGCATACGCCGAAGTAGTTTCAGAATTAGAATATGATCTTGCTATAAAAATAGGAGTGAATCCTGAAAAGATTATAGTTAATGGCCCATACAAGACATTTGAAGCATATAAAAAATATTTACTGAATGGATCTTTAGTAAACATAGATTCAAAATATGAAATTGATTTAATTAAACAATTATCAAAAGAATATAAAAATAAAACCTTTAAAATAGGCATAAGATGTAATTTTGTTGCTAATCCAGATTATATATCAAGGTTTGGCATTGATATCCAAGACAAAAACTTTATATCAATATACAAAGAATTAAAATCAATTGAAAATATTAAAATTTCATCAATACACTCACACTTTCCCGACAGAGATATAAAATTTTATAAAAACAGAGCATTAACAATGATAAAAATTGCAACAGAAATACTCGATGAAGTCCCAGACTATATAGATTTAGGTGGTGGCTTTTTTGGAAATATTCCAGTAAATTTAATAAAGCAATTTAATATTGACCAACTACCAACATATAATGATTATGCCATTGAAATAGCACAAACTTTTTATGAATATTTTTCAAATACATCAAAAAAACCAATATTAATACTAGAACCAGGAACAGCAATAGTTGCTGATACTATTTACTTTGTCACAAAAGTTTTAGATATAAAAAAAGTTCAAAACAAACTTATTGCAAATCTCAGTGGAAGTAAATTCAATCTCGGATTTTTATCAAAAACAATAAATTTACCAATAAATATTTTTAGTGAAAAGGAGAATGGTAATTATTATGAAAATTTGGATTTTGCAGGATATACATGTATAGAAAACGATTACCTATATAAAAATTTTAACGGTAAATTAAGCATAAACGATTTTGTAGTTTTTTCAAATGCTGGTTCATATTCAGTAGTTTTCAAACCACCATTTATACTTCCAAACGTTCCAATATTCGAAATTGATAAATTTAATAATATTAAATTAATTAAAAGACAGGAAAATTTTGATGATATCTTTGCTACATATATATTTTAATTGATCGATATGGAAAATAAAGAAAGATTAATCTGGTTTAATAATCAAATAATGCCAATCAAAGAAGCAAATATAAATGTTTTAACGCCAACAGCTCAGTTTGGTGCCAATGTATTCGAAGGAATTAGATGTTACTGGAATCAAAAATATAATCAACTTTATGCTTTTCGTTTAAACGACCATTTAAAAAGATTATTAAATTCTATTAAGCTAATTCGTTTTGATTGTGATTATACTTTTGAGTTTTTAAAAAATGCATTTTTAGAAACAATAATAGCAAATAATTTTAAAGAAGATATTTCGGTCAGACAAACTGTTTTTTTAGACGGTACTGGTAGTTGGTTTGCTAAAGGCCCTGTTAACATGTTTATTTCTCCCGTACCAAAAGGTAGGTTAAATTACAATAATATAAAAGGTTTGCGTTGTTGTGTCTCAAACTGGCATAGAATTGATGATAATTCAATGTCACCAAGAATAAAAGTTGGTGCAAATTATATAAATAGCAGAATGGCACAAATTGACGCTCTTGAAAAAAATTTTGATATGGCAATTTTTCTAAATAATCAAGGAAAAGTTTCTGAATGTCCTGGATCATGTATTTTTATTGTAAGAAACAACAAACTTATCACACCTCCTTTATATTCTTCAATTTTAGAAAGTATTACTAGAGATACAATTATTAATTTCGTTTCAAATGATTTTAATATTGATGTAGAAGAAAGAGAAGTAGATAGAACTGAGCTATATATAGCTGATGAAATTTTTATCTGTGGCTCCGCAGTTGAAATAATGCCTGTTATTGAAATAGATGGGTATAAAATTGGAAATGGAACTATTGGAGAATTAACAAGAAAAATACACGAATATTATATTAAAATTTTAACAAACGAAATTGAAAAATATTCACACTGGCTAACTCCCATTTACTAAACTTTTAAGAAAATGGAATTTATTTTAATTACTAATAATACTGATATAGCCAAATATGCCGAAGATTGTGGAGTACATCGTATTCTTGTCGATCTCGAATTAATTGGTAAAGTAGAAAGACAAGGACATCTTAACACAGTTATTTCATATCATACTTTAAAAGATGTTGAAAATATTAGAAAAGTTTTAAATTATTCAAAGTTAATGGTTAGAGTAAATCCAATAAATATTCAAAGTAAAAATGAAATTGATTCTGTAATCAATGCAGGAGCCGAAATCTTAATGTTACCAATGTTTAAATATCCATATGAAGTTAAAAATTTTATTAGTTTTATAAATAAAAAAGCAAAAACAAATTTATTATTTGAAACACCTCAAGCATTGGTTAGAGTTGATGATATCATCGAAATAGAGGGAATTGACGAAATTCACATTGGGCTTAATGATTTACATTTGGGAATGGGACTTGATTTTATGTTCGAATTGCTTTCTGGCGGAATTGTTGAATATCTTGCCACAAAGTTCAAAAATAAAAATATCAAATTTGGTTTTGGTGGTATAGCACGACTTGGCTATGGCAAAGTAGATTCTTCAATTATTTTATCTGAACATATTCGAATAGGATCTCAAATTGTTATATTATCAAGAGACTTTACTCAAAATGCAAAAACTTACGAAGAACTAATAAATAAATTAGATTTAAAAGAAGAACTCCAAAAAATAAACAAATACATTGATTATTTAAAAAATGCAAACTACGAAATATTCAAAAAAAATCAAGATATTTTAAAATTAAAAATTAAGGAAATTATAAAAAAAGATGGAAGTTTTTAATAAAACTTCCATCTTTTATCTTCTACTTTTATTCTATCTATCAATTCTAAATACATTTGATTTTCTATCAAAGGTAAATAATATGTATTTTTAAGCATTGTCTTTGATCTTTCAATATATGCTTTGTCTATTTCAGGATTAGTAAAATCTGTAACACTTATTACATAAACACCATTATTTCCCGATATCGACTTCGATACTTCTCCTTTATTCATAACGTAAGCAACAGCTGCAACCTTTGGTTCAAATCCAATTCCTGGCAAAATACTTGCACTATATCTTATATTTTTCGCACTTTGTATATTCCTATTCAACAATCTTGCAACTTCAGCAATAGTTTTCGCATTTTTAATTTTATTATTAAATTCTTCCTCTATAATTTTTGCTTTCTTTTCTTTTATAACTTCTAACATTATTTCTGCTTTTACATCTTCAAATTTAGCTTCTCCTTTTTCTCTAACTTTTTCTAAAGTTGCTACAATATATTTATTTTCAATTTTAAACACTGGTGATACCGAATGTTCTTCAACATTATAAGCCCATCTAACAATTTCTCTTGCCGATTTTAGATCATTAACATAATAATCCATCGACCTTATATTATATGCAAATATTGGTACTAAATTTTCTTTTTTAACCCCTTCGTTAAACTTCTCGTAAGTATTATATTTGCTTGCAAAAGTCGATGCTTTATTATAGTAATTATTGTCAGTTTCATTACTAGGTTCTATATATTTAACAAGAAATCCTACTTTTACTTTTTTTACTTTTGGCGATTGATCAACAATTTGTACAATATGAATACCATATTGTGTCTCAACAATTTTTACATCTCCTTTTTTTGCTGCAAAACATGAATCACTGAACGCTTTTATCATTGTTCTTTCTTTAAACCATCCCAAATCTCCACCTTTTTCTTTTGTGCCTCTGTCTGCTGAATATTCTCTTGCCAATGCATCAAAATCAGCACCTTTTAAAATTTCTTTTCTCAAACTATCTGCAAGCTTTTTAACATCTTCAAGCGTCTGATGATTTTGATCTGGTTGTAATAAAATATGACGAGCTTTTACTGAATCTGGAATATAAACTACTTCAATTAATCTTGCTATCCTCAATGTATCACCACTCCTATAAGGACCATAGTAATCTCCTATTTTCCCATTATACATTATTTCTCTTATATTTTCAGGTAACTCATTATAAGAATAGTTTATATCATTATATGGTTCATCCGACTGTAAATTAATAAATTGTTTTGGATCGACAGATGAGATAAAATCATTTTTAATATTATTTATCCATTCTTCAGCATTTTTAATATCTTTTTCCGATGGTACAACCTCAAATACAACATATTTAATATCTCTTCCTTCACTTTGTTTATAAAATTTTTTGTGCTTTTCAAAATATTCTCTAAGCTCCGATGTTTTTACCTTAATAAGAGAATCATTAATCTCAGAATATTTTTTTTCTACATACTCAATACTCATTGTTTTTAACGAAGTTTGAGCATTAAATCTTGATTGTAACGAATTAATATATATCCCTTTGGTGATTAAATTGAAATACTTACGTAAGAGTCTTTCTCTTTGTATCTGTTTTTCTACGTACAACCATAATCTTTTTTCTTCAGAATACTCTTCGTCTTTTAAAACTGTTTGAAGAAAATTAACTAATGCAGTTTTATTCACATTTCCTGTTTCATCAGTAAACAAAATTTTTACATATACAGGAGGATTATTGCTTAAAACAATATCTTGCAATTCACTTCCACTAACGTTTAAACCTATTTTCTTATATTCTTCACCCAAAATGTAATCTTGTAATAATTGCTCCCATACATTATTATGTAAGAAAGTTAAATCTTGATCATTAATATTTGAAAAACCTGTACTTATTCTTTTGTATATCTTATAGAACTCTTCACTCTCTTTTAAATTTTTCTCATATTCTTCATATGAAATAGATTTCCTTCCTATTTTCGCTATCTCATATTGCTTTCGCCCAAATGAAGAACCTTTAGGACTAACTAAGTCGCTTATTACAAAAAGCAATAATGCTAAACCTATAGATAGTGTTATTAATAAACCTGCTTTATCTCTTAATTTACCTAAAATAGCCATAATTTAAATATTTTTTTAAAATGTTTAAATTTCAAACTACGAATATATAAATATTTACATCACTGAAAAAATTTTTTTTAAAATTGCTATTCTACTTAACGTTTTTTTTGCTTTTTTTATACTCTAATTTTTACAGAAATATGAAACATATTTGTTTTATAAAATTCTACATAAAACTTTTAATAATTTATATTATTCTGTATTTTGCTTTTTCAACTGTACATTTAAAAGCACAATTTTTCAGAATTCCTTTATGGACCGAAACATTTGTAAAAGATACAACTGAAAAGTTTTTTACAAACAATAATAGATGCTATTATACAGGTGTTAAAAATCCTTCTATCGACGTATACCTACCCGATCGAAAAAAGTCGACAGGTATAGCTATAGTTATTTGTCCTGGTGGTGGTTATAGCCGAATAGCTTATGGTCATGAAGGAATTGATGTTGCTAATGAATTCGTTAAAAAAGGTATTGCAGCTATAATTTTAAAATATCGACTACCACAATTTGTAGATAGTAATAATATCAGGCACTTTGCTCCTTTGCTCGATGCCTTCGAAACAATAAGAATTATACGAAAAAATGCTGAAATGTGGGGAATAAATAAAGACAAAATTGGTATAATGGGCTTTTCAGCAGGAGGACATCTTGCATCGTCTGTATGTGTACATTTTAACGATCCAATTTTTTATAAAATATTTTATGATTCAACAATTATAAAACCCAATTTTCAAATTCTTTTATATCCCGTAATTACTTTCTCCAAGGAGTTTACACACCAAGGATCTAAAAATATGCTTCTTGGTAACAATAGCAATGACAAAAATCTTTGTTGGTATTTTTCATCTGAAGAAAATGTACAATCAACAACACCTCCTACATTTATCGTTCATACCAGCGACGATAAAGGTGTTCCTGTTGAAAACAGTATTGAATTTTTCAAAGCTTTAAAAAATAAAAATGTTCCCGTAGAATTGCATATATATCCTTCGGGTGGACATGGCTTTGGACTGGCAAAAAACAATAAGCACCTGAATTTATGGTTTGACAATTGCTTAAAATGGATCAACAATTATTTTATAAATTAAATTGAAATATTTAATTCCACTCAAGCTTTTTAAAATTAGCTTTCTAATATCTTTATTAATTAAGAACTGCTAATTTTAGGGATGAATTTCATTTTTATTTAACATATAAATAGCTATTTATTGAAATTTATACATTATTTTAATTCCTTTTTCAAAACATTGCTGGTATAAAATTTCATCTTATCTATTTTCCCATGATAATTATAATTATCATGGAAGATTTAATGTTCTTATAAATTCTCATTAACCAATTCAATCTCAACTTTTATTCTTATTAAAATTTTTAATGTATTTTTTTAAAAAGATTGCATTTTTCTGAATTCATAAAGGAAGTCGAATTGTTTGTTTTATCAATATCATTTTTTATAAATATGTCTTGGTCCTCATTTGCCTTTTGAATTCATAACTTGAATAAACAATTGTCCCCTATCTTTTGTAAACCTTATTTGTAATTGATTATTTGATAAAATGATATAGGAATCACCTCCAAAAGTTTTTGTATATAATGAATCAATAATTTTAAAATTAAATTCTTTATACAAAAAACTATATTCATCAACTAGTTTCTTTAATATTTCATACATAATTCCCCAAATTAATAAAATAAGCAATACAACATCTATAATGAAATGGTATATTTGAAGCCAAAATAAAAAGTTAAATTTTGTTTGATTTTATATAAATTTTTTTAAACTGCTGTTAATTATAACACTAAGTAAAAATATAACTACTAACTAACCAGAGGTTTAAAAATATTATTAGACAAAAAGTTAGAACTGCCTTATATTATTTACTAATAGAAAAATAGATAACAAAATTGATTTAATTTGTTCTATAACAAATATAGACAATTTCATTACTATTTTTTTACTTTTTTGCTTATTTCAAATAAAAGAAGCTAAAAAAATAAAATTTTTTATTTTGAAGAAATTATAAAAAATAAAAACTTTACTAATCACAAAAAAATTTTGTGATCCTGCTGGGATTCGAACCCAGGACCCCATCCTTAAAAGGGATGTGCTCTACCTGCTGAGCTACAGGATCATCTTTTAAAAAAGTGATGCAAAAATAGTATCTTTTTTAAAAATAAAAAATTTTTTTTTAAAATTTATTCAAAAAATACTGCTGTCCCTGTAGCTGTAACCATTAACATACTACCATTAGGCCCAACAGTTTCAAAATCAAGATCAATACCAAGAATGGCATTAGCACCAAGTGATTTAGCATGTTCTTTCATTTCTTCTATTGCATTGCTTTTTGCTTCACGCAAAACTTCTTCATATGTACTTGTACGTCCCCCAACAATATCACGTATTCCTGCAAAAATATCTCTAAACAAATTTGCTCCTATAATTGCTTCTCCAGTAACAATTCCAAGATACTTTTTTATCTGTTTACCTTCAATTGTATTTGTAGTTGTTAGTAACATAATTTACTCTTTTTTAAAGTTTATACAAAAATTCAAATAGCAAATTTAATAACTTTTCAAATCCATCTAACGATAAATTTTCAAAATTGTCATTAACATCATGATAAAATTTTGATTTGCCTAATGTATAAAAATAAAAACATGGTATTCCAGCTTTATCAAAAATACAATGATCACCATTACATGCATCACCCCTTTCCTTTAAATACACAAAATATTTTTTTCGTTGTTTATATGTTTTAATTTCGTATATATATTTTCATATTTAGTAGCATTAACAATTGCAATACCATCTTCTCCCGTTCCAACCATATCAAGATTTATTAAAAATTTAATATTCTCTTTTTTTATCGGTAAATTATTGTAAAAATAATCAGCACCTTTTAAACCTAATTCTTCTGCTGCAAATGTAATAAATATTAAAGAATATGAACATTTGTTCAATCTAAAGTAATTTGCCAAACTCATCATCATTGCCACTCCACTTGCATTATCATTAGCGCCTGGAAAATATACTTGTTTTCCCATCATACCTAAATGATCGTAATGGGCACATACAATTATAAAAGTATCGGGATACAGAGTACCTTCTATTATTCCTGCTATGTTTTTTACATAATACTCATTAAAATAATAATTCTTTATATCTATTTTTATATTTTTTATTATCTCTTTTTGTTGATTAGTAAATATTTCAATAATCGGAACAGGTTTCGTATTTGCCGCAACATTCCATGTCAATTTTTTATTAGTTAATTTTATTACACCTCTATAGGGCATACCTTTTTTATTTTCTATCAAATATTCTGTTTGTCTTAAAATATTTTTTAATGAATCATTATAAATTGAATCATCACGAAAATCTATACATAAAAAATTGTTTTTTGATTTTTTGATTTTTTTTACAAGTATTTTCAAGTCAAAAACATCAACACTTTTTATTGTTACTACTTTGTATTTTCCTTTTATAGTTGGCGATGCTGGATCAACTAAATAATCTTTCCCAGGTACTACTTCTCTTCTGTTAACAATCAATGATACTCTTTCAGGAAAACTATTTACCTTGATATTAAAATTTTGAAAATAACTATTACCAAAAAATGGCTTAATGCCTATATTTTTAAATTCATTTTCAATCACTTTAGCAGATCTATTTATCCCATCATTTACATAACCCCTACCACATAGAGAATCAGAACTCAATACTTTTATTAATCTCTTATAATCATAAATGTTTTGTGAATAAATATTTATTTTTAAAAAAATCAAAAAAATGAAAAAAAATACTTTTTTCGTTTTCATATTAATAAATTATAATTAAACAATATTCATTTTACCTTGTTTATATCCCTCAAGATCTAAAGTTATCTGCATATAACCTAACTCTTTTGCCAATTTGATAATTTCACCTCTGAATGGTTCTTTTACGATTTTTTCAATATCTTCTTTATCAACTTCAATTTTTAATGTATTATTAATATGTCGAGCTCTTACTTTTCTGAAATTATTGTTAACTAAATATTCTTCAATTTTATCAATAGCTTTTAATTTGTTCTCTGTAATTTTCTCATCATAACTAATACGTGAAGACAAACAGGCAAGACTATCTTTATTCCAGGTAGGTAAATCAAGCATTTTTGATAAAGCTCTTATTTCATTTTTAGTAAATTTCAATTCTCGTAAAGGACTAATAATATTTAATTCCTCTAATGCTTTCATTCCCGGTCGGTAATCATTAATATCATCAAAATTCGATCCTTCGACAATAAATTCAATTTCATTTTCTTTGGCTATTTCTTTAATTTTTTTGAATAAATCAATTTTACAAAAATAACATCTGTTCTTGGAATTCATTGCAAAATTCTCATTAGTTAATTGACTCATTTCAACAATTTTAATATTAAAAGCATATTTTTCTGCTATTGATAATGCCTCATTAAATTCGCGCTGAGGTGTTACTTCTGATTTTATAAAAACTCCAAGACAATTTTTTTCCAAAATATTTGTACCTACACTCATCAAAAAAGTACTATCAACACCACCAGAATAAGCAACTATTACCTTTTTAAAATCTTTAAATAACATTTCCAGCTTATAAAACTTCAACAACATTTCATCGTTTATCTGATACATAATTAAATTTTTAAATTATAACCAATTTTTTATAATACAAGTTCAATTAAAATAAAAACTTTTTAATCTCAATGAGCTTCAAGCCAATTATTACCTATACCAATATCTACGATCAATGGCACTTTCAAGGTATAAGCCGATTCCATGAATTCTTTAACAATCTTTTTTATATCATCAAGTTCGGGCTTATAAACATCAAAAATAAGTTCATCATGCACTTGTAAAATCATTTTTGTTTTAAAATTGTTTTCAATCAAGTAATTATAAATTTTTATCATTGCTTTTTTGATTATATCAGCAGCTGAACCTTGTATAGGTGAGTTTATAGCGTTTCTCTCGGCATATCCGCGAACAACAGCATTTGCCGAATGTATGTCTGGTAAATATCGTCGCCTTCCCATTATTGTTTCAACATATCCAAAATTTTTTGCTTGTTCTATTACTCTGTTCATATATTCCTTTACATGTGGATAAGTAACAAAGTACTCATCAATTATTTGCTTAGCTTCTGACCGTGGAATTGATAAACGTTGAGACAAACCAAATGCCGATATACCATATATTATCCCAAAATTAGCTGTTTTTGCTTTCCTTCTCATGTTTTCGTCAACCTTATCAATTGGTACTTTAAAAATTTTTGAAGCAGTAGCAATATGAATATCTTCCCCACTCAAAAAAGCTTCTATCATTTGAGGGTCTTCACTCAGATGAGCCATAATTCGCAACTCAATTTGCGAATAATCGGCCGATAATAAAACATGATCGTCGTCGCTAGCAACAAAAGCTTTTCTTATTTCTCTACCTTTTTCATCCCTTATAGGAATATTTTGTAAATTCGGATTTTTAGAACTTAATCTACCTGTTGCTACCCATGCTTGCTCAAATGAAGTATGTACCTTACCGGTTTTTGGATTTATTAATTCAGGTAAAGTTTCAACATAAGTATTCAACAACTTTTTTAAAGTTCGATACTCAAGAATTTTTGAAATTATAGGGTGTTTATCGATAAGCTGCTGTAAAGTTTCTTCACTAGTTGAGTATTGATCTGTTTTTGTCTTTTTTACTTCATCAGTAATTTTCATTTTCTCAAACAACACTGCTCCAAGTTGCTTGGGCGATGAAATGTTAAACCTTTCGCCTGCAAGACAATAAATCTCTTCCTCTAGCATTGCAATTTCTTTACTCAAGTCATCACCAAAAACTTTTAAATTGTCAATACTTAATTTAAAACCTGCTCTTTCCATACCTACAAGAACCTTTATCAAAGGCATTTCAAGCTCATATGCCAAATTTTCCATATTGAAATTTCTTAGTTCTTCTTTCAATGGCAAATACAATTGAAAAGTAACATCGGCATCCTCACATGCATATTCCTTAATAACATCAAGAGGCACTTGTCGCATGCTTAACTGATTTTTTCCTTTTTTACCAATTAAACTTTCTATCGAAACTGGCTCATAATTCAAATATTTTGCTGCTAAATAATCCAAATTATGTTGCAATTCAGGTTGAATCAGATAGTGTGCAATCATGGTATCAAACAAAGGACCTTTAACATCTATACCATAATTATTAAGTATATGAATATCATATTTAATATTTTGTCCAACTTTCAAAATATTCTCATTTTCAAACACAATCTTAAAATTTTCAAGAATTTTTTTACACTCTTTATCACATTCAGAAAATGCTATATAGTAAGCTTCATGTTCTTTATAACATATCGATAAACCAACTATTTCGGCAGTAAGTGGATCCAAACCTGTAGTCTCGGTATCAAAACTAAAATATTTTTGTTGTAACAATTTCTCAATAAGATTATTAATTTCTTCAATATTTGTAAGTACTTTATATTTATGTTCTACTGTATTTATGTTTTTTTTGTTTTGTGAAACTAATATAGTTTTATTTGTTTCTTCTTTTATATCAGTTAAACGATCAAATATTGATTCTTGCTGGTTTAATATTCTTTCTTTCAACGATTTGAACTCAAGTTCATTAAATATATCCACTAATTTATCACGATTCCAGTTACGTGGCTTAAGTTCATCAAAATTTATCTCCAAAGGTACACCTGTATTTATTGTAATCAATTTTTTTGATATTTCAAGAATTGATTTTGATTGTAATATGTTTTCTTTTTGTTTTCCTTTTAATTCATCAATATTTTTTAAAAGATTATTAATCGACCCATATTTCATAATTAACTGTCGTGCTGTTTTTTCACCAATACCTGGTACACCAGGAATATTATCTGTTGAATCTCCCCACAAAGTAAGAATATCGATTATCTGTTTTGGATCATTAATTCCATATTCTTTTTTTAGTTCTTCCAATCCAATTATATCAACTTCACTACCTGAACGTCTGGGCTTGTAAACAAAAATCTTTTCCGAAATCAATTGAAGATAATCTTTATCGGGTGTCATAAGAAATACAGTAAAACTCTCTCTTTCGGCTCTTTTAGCAATAGTACCAATTACATCGTCAGCTTCATATCCTGGCACTTCAAAAATTTTTATTCCAAATGCATCAATAATTTCCTTAATATAAGGAACAGATATTTTAATATCTTCTGGAGTTTCAAGTCTATTAGCTTTATAATCTGCATAAATTTCATTTCTGAATGTTGGTGTAGGAGGATCAAAAGCAACAGAAATATGTGTTGGCTGCTCTTTAACTAAAATTTCATACAAACTATTTGTAAATCCAAATATTGCAGAAGTATTCATTCCCCTTGAATTACGTACCGGATGAGATATAAATGCATAATAACTTCGAAATATTAATGAATATGCATCAAGCAAGAACAATTTTTTCATTTTATTCTTTATTAAATTAGTTAATAAAATTAATTTTTATTATTAAATTTTTGTATTAAATTTAGCTTCATATTTTTAAAAATAAAAAAGATGAAAGGCTTAAAAAAGTTTACAGTTTTAATTTTATTTATTTTACCAACAATAATAGGAGTTAAAGCACAAACTTTCACAATCAACGACAAAGTAATAAACTTAGGAATTGGTGCTGGTTATGTCTGGTCTGTTGATGGTTCGGTATGGCCTGCCTTTAATTTAAGTTTTGAAAAAGGTATTAAAAATATCGAAGACATTGGGGTTCTCTCAATAGGTGGTACAGCTGGTTTTCAGCATGCTTATTTTAAAAACCTTTCATGGACTGATTTTATTTTTGGTGCGCGTTTTGCTTTTCACCTCAATGCATTGAATATCGAAAATTTTGATGCCTATGGAGGTATTCCTGTAGGTTTAAGATTTTTCTCAAAAGTTGAATATGATCCCTATGAAAAAGTAAAAGGTTATGTCGGTCCTTATTTAGGGTTATTCATAGGAGCAAGATATTATTTTGACAAAAAATTTGGTATTTTTTGCGAAATAGGACACGATATTTCGTGGTTTAAAGTTGGTGTATCATTAAAAATTTAAATATTTTATCTTTTTTTAAATTTTTACGTATAAGATAAATAAAATCTTATATTAAAAGTTTTTATTAAATGAAGAAAAAATTAATTTTTTTTGTAGATGATGATAACATCATGTTAAATGCAATGGAATATGTTTTTAAATCACGTCCCGATTGCGAAGTATTATCTTTTCAGAAAGGTGAAGAATGTTTAAAAAATATCCACCTAAACCCCGATATAGTTATTCTTGATTATCATTTAGGTAAAGACGAAAACTCATTAAACGGACTTGAAGTTTTACGAAAAATTAAAGAAATAAATAAGGAAATTGATGTAATAATGCTAACTATAGAAAAAAATCCACAAATAATAGATAGCTTATATCGTGAAGGAATTTCAAAATATATTGTAAAAGATAGCTATTTCATCTCAACACTAGGCGAAATTCTTGATAATTACCAAGCTCAATAATATTAACAAAAACTAAAAATATTTTGTTTTTTATTTCTCAATTTTTTAATTACCTTTGCACCACTTTTTAAATAATTTTTTAAATTGAAAAAAACTGATAGTAAATATATTATTTATTTTGGTGGTTTGAAAGAAGGTATTTATGACTATGATTTTGTAATGGAGCAAGATTTTTTTGATGAGTTTGAATACCTTGAAGCTCATGGAGGTAAAGTATTTGCACATGTAACAATGAATAAATATGAAAAATATATAACTTTAAATATTTCAATGAGAGGAAATCTTATATTGCAATGTGACAGATGCCTTGAAAATTATTCTCAAGAAATCTATTATGAAGATGAATTACTTTTAAAATATTCTGATGAACCAGAAAATAATTCAATAGAAGAAAAAATTATATATATACATCCAGAAGATAAAGAAATAGATTTGAAACACTATTTCTTTGAAAATATTGGTTTGAGCATACCTTATCGTAGAATACACCCTGATATTAACGGAGAATCTACATGCAACAAGGAAATGTTAAAATATATTATAAATATTGATCAAGAAGACGATATAACAGAAAATAATAATTTCATAGAAAATTAAAAATTTACAGCTATGGCAAATCCGAAACGTAGACATTCAAAACAAAGAAGAAATAAAAGAAGAACACATTACAAGGCAACAGTACCTACATTAGGAAAATGTCAACATTGTGGAAGTACAATTCAATGGCATAGAGTATGTCCATATTGTGGGTATTATAGAAACAGGCCTGTAATTGCAAAAGCCGAATAACAATTTTTTTTTCAATTAGCTAGCAATGAAGATTGCACTCGATGTAATGGGAGGTGACTTTGCTCCTATTGCTACTGTTAAAGGAGCAATTCTTGCTTTAAATGAAGTTGAAGAAAATACAAAAATAGTTTTAATTGGCAATAAAAGCTTAATCGAAGAAATATGTATTGCCGAAAAAGTAGATATTTCAAAATTTGAAATTATACATACTACAGAAGTAATTGAGATGAGCGATTATCCTGCTAAATCGTTCTCTCAAAAACCCAATGCTAGTATAGTGAAAGGTTTTAGAATGCTTGCATTAGGCGATGTTGATGCTTTTGCAAGTGCAGGTAATACGGGTGCAATGCTTGTCGGATCAATGCACATCGTCAAAACTATACCTGGCATAATTCGTCCTTGTATCCCTGCTTCAATACCACGTATTGATATTAATCCTTTAATTTTAATCGACGTTGGCATAAATCCCGATTGTAAACCTGATGTGCTTTATCAGTATGGTATAATTGGTTCATTATATGCTCAGCATGTATACAATATAGAAAATCCAAGAGTTGGTTTATTAAATATTGGCGAAGAAGAAGAAAAAGGAAATTTGCAAACAAAAGGCACTTACCCATTAATGAAAGGTACTACCGATTTTAACTTCATAGGTAATGTTGAATCAAACAAATTATTCGACAACATAACAGATGTACTAATTTGTGATGGCTTTGTAGGTAATGTTATGCTTAAGGAAGCTGAAGCCTTTTATCTACTTATGAAAAAATTAGGAGTTAAAAACGATTTTGTTGAAAAATTTAATTTTGTAAACTATGGTGGTACTCCCGTTCTTGGAATTAACAAGCCTGTGATCATAGGTCATGGTATATCGAATGAAATAGCAATAAAAAATATGATACTTTTTTCAGAAAGATTATGTAAAAGTAACCTTATTGATCATCTCATAAAAGCTTTTAAATAATTCATGAAAAGAGCAGCAATAACAGCAGTAGGAGGCTATGTGCCTGATTATGTACTTACAAACGATGAACTAAGCAAAATGGTAGACACAAGCGATGAATGGATAATTCAACGTGTTGGAATTAAAGAACGAAGAATTTTAAGAGAAAAAGGAAAAGCTACCTCTGATCTGGCTGTTAATGCTTTAAATCAACTCTTTCAGAAATCAAATACCAATCCCTTAGATATTGAATTACTTATATGTGCTACTATAACCCCTGATTATCCATTCCCGGCAACTGCTAATTTAATATGTGACAAAGCAGGATTAAAAAACGCATTTTCGTTCGATATATCTGCAGCTTGTTCGGGATTCATTTATGGTCTCGAAATAGCTCGAAATTTTATAGAGTCTGGCCGGTATAAAAAAATTATTCTAGTTGGCGCCGACATGATGTCGGCAATAACTGACTATAGCGACAGAACTACATGCCCATTGTTTGGTGATGGTGCTGGTGCAGTACTTATCGAACCATCTGACGACTATGGAATAATTGATTCAATAATTGGCACCGATGGTTCAGGTGTTAAATATCTGCATCAAAAAGCCGGAGGCTCACTTAACCCTGCTTCACACAAAACTATTGATCAGCACCAGCATTTTATATGGCAAGAAGGACGTACTGTATTTAAATTCGCTGTTTCAAAAATGGCTGAAATATCTGAAACTATAGTAAAAAGAAATAATTTGCAATATTCTGATATCCACTGGCTTGTGCCTCATCAGGCCAACATGCGCATAATAGAAGCCGTTGCTGACAGACTCAAATTACCTCTTGAAAAAGTTATGATCAACATTCAAAAATATGGAAATACCACAGCAGCAACAATTCCTCTTTGCCTTTGGGATTTTGAAAATAAAATACGTAAAGGCGATAATCTTATACTTACAGCTTTTGGTGCTGGTTTTACATGGGGAACCGTCTACCTCAAATGGGCATATTAACTTATTTTGAAAATAACATTTCTTTTATAAGTTTCAAAACTTAATTTATGATTTCGGAAAGTTTTACAGGTTATTATATTAATAGTATCAAAGATAATTGGCATTTTAATGCTCTTTCTGATTATAATGGAGAAACCTTTACTTATAAACAGGTTGGCGAATATATCTTATCAATTCACAATTTTTTTAAAAATATAAACATTCAACAAGGAGACAAAATAGCCCTTTTAGGCAAAAACTCTGCTCGTTGGTGTATTATATACCTTGCAACCACAACTTATGGAGCTGTAATTGTACCAATTTTACCTGACTTTAAATCAGATGATCTCATAAAAATTATAAATCATTCTGATTCAAAAGCTCTTTTTATCGAAGATTCAATTTATGATAAATTAGAAAAAGAAAAACTCGAGCAAATTAAATTAATTATAAATCTTAAAGATTTCAATATATTATATGTTAACGATAAGTTAAAAGATTTTGCAGAAATTAAAAACATCGAAAAAATTGAACTCATCGATAATAAAGAATTTAATTTAAAAGAAATTGACAATAACAAACTTGCAGTTATAAGTTATACTTCGGGCACTACTGGCAACCCAAAAGGTGTAATGTTGACACATAATTGCCTTGCTGCAAATATGAAATATGCACGTGAAAATATGCCATTAAAACAAGGAGATAAGATTTTATCTTTCTTGCCTTTGGCACATACCTTTGGTTGTGCTTTTGAATTTCTTTTTCCTTTTACCAAAGGTTGCCATATTACAATATTAACAAAAACCCCTTCACCTCAAATTATCCTTGAAGCATTTTCGAAAGTTAAACCCGCCTTGATACTCTCAGTTCCTCTGATTATTGAAAAAATTTACAAAAAACAAATACTTCCAAAAATCAATAAACCAATAATAAAAATATTTTTGAAAATACCTCTCCTTGACAAAATTTTTGCAAAAATAATAAGAGATAAATTAAACAAAGTCTTTGGTAATAACTTTAATGAAGTAGTTATTGGAGGTGCACCTTTTAACCATGATGCCGAACTGTTCTTTAAAAAAATAGGGTTTAAATATACTGTTGGTTATGGAATGACCGAATGTGGACCACTAATTAGCTATGCTTCTCATAAAGTTAATAAAGTTGGCTCTTCGGGCAAATGTATCAATTATCTTGAAATGAAAATTCAATCGGATGATCCTTACAATGTTCCTGGCGAAATTTTGGTAAAAGGTGAAAACGTTATGATTGGATATTATAAAAACGAAGAAGCAACAAAAACTATACTCGACGAAGAAGGATGGTTACACACTGGCGATCTTGCTACTATCGACAAAGAAGGCTTTATTTTTATAAAAGGACGTTCAAAAAATATGATACTTGGTCCCGATGGCAAAAATATCTACCCCGAAGAAATAGAATCAATATTAAATAATTTTTATGGCATTGCTGAATCTATCATTATAGAAGAAAATGGTAAATTGGTGGCTCTTGTATATCCTGATTATGAAACACTGGAAAAAGACAATTTTAACTTTGAGGATCTTAATAAATTGATGGACAAAAATCTGAAAGAACTTAATCATAAATTACCATCTTATATGAATGTTTCAAAAATCGTTATTACTGAAAAAGAATTTGAAAAAACTCCTAAAAAAAGCATAAGAAGATTTATTTATCAAAATAAATAATATTTTTCAAACTTTTTTAGTAATAAGAGATATGAAAATTTATATTTTTGTTGTTTAAAACGATATGAAATGAATTTTAAAAGATATACTGTTACAGCTGCATTACCATATGCAAATGGACCAATTCATATAGGACATCTTGCTGGTGTATATGTACCCGCCGATATTTATGTTAGATATTTAAGATTAAAAGGCAGAGATGTTATATTTATTTGTGGTTCCGACGAGCATGGTGTTCCTATTACTATAAAAGCTCGACAAGAAGGTGTATCACCAAAAGATATTGTCGATAGATACCATTTTCTAAACAAAAAAGCTTTCGAAGATTTTGGAATTTCATTCGATATTTATTCAAGAACTACTTCAGAAATTCATTATAAAACAGCTTCACAATTTTTTAAAACTTTATACGATAAAGGTGTTTTTATTGAAAAAATTACTCAACAATATTACGATGAAGAAATAGGCCAATTTCTTGCAGATCGATACATTGTCGGCACATGCCCACATTGTGGCAATGAAAATGCTTATGGCGATCAATGTGAAAAATGCGGTACTTCATTAAACCCACTCGATCTAATCAATCCCCGTTCGGTTATTAGTGGATCAAAGCCAATTTTGAAAGAAACTAAACATTGGTTTTTACCTCTCGATAAATATGAGGACTTTTTGCGAAAGTGGATACTTGAAGAACATAAAGATTGGAAACCTAATGTGCTCGGTCAATGCAAGTCGTGGCTTGATATGGGCTTGCAACCAAGAGCTGTTAGTAGAGACCTCGATTGGGGAATCCCCTTACCTATAGAAGGAGCCGAAGGTAAGGTTCTTTATGTCTGGTTCGATGCGCCTATTGGTTATATTTCAAATACTATTGAGCTTACCGACAAATGGGAACTTTATTGGAAAGATCCCCAGACTCGATTAATACACTTTATCGGTAAAGATAATATTGTATTCCATTGTATCATATTTCCTGTAATGCTTAAAGCCGAAGGTAGTTTTATCCTCCCTGATAATGTACCTGCTAACGAATTTATGAATCTTGAAGGTGATAAAATATCTACTTCAAGAAATTGGGCTGTTTGGCTACACGAATATCTTGAAGAATTTCAAGGTAAACAAGATGTATTGCGATATGTTCTTACTGCTAATATGCCCGAAACAAAAGATAATGACTTTACATGGAAAGATTTTCAATCACGCAATAATAACGAACTTGTCGCTATCCTCGGTAATTTTGTTAACCGATCACTTGTACTCACTGAAAAATATTTTGATAATTCTGTTCCCAATATCTATGAATTGACAGAATACGACAAAAATATTATTACAGAACTTAATACATTAAAAATCGAAATCGAAAATAATCTTGAAAATTTCAGATTTAGAGATGCTTTAAAAGCGTTTATGGATATAGCACGTTTGGGAAATAAATATCTCGCCGAAACCGAACCATGGAAATTAGTAAAAGATAATAAAGAAAGAGTATCAACAATTTTAAACTTAGCTCTCCAAATTACGGCTAATTTGAGCATACTTGGCGATCCATTCTTGCCTTTTACATCAATAAAACTTAGAGAATTTCTAAATCTCAAATCTTTTAACTGGGACGACGCTGGAAAAATATATATTTTAAAAACTGGTCATAAATTAAATAAAGCAACACTACTATTTGAAAAAATTGATGACGACATTATCGAAAAACAAATACAAAAATTAAAAAATACTAAAGAACAAAAAGAAACACAAAAAATTAATAATATTCCCGCACAAAAAGATACAATAACAATCGACGATTTTGCCCGAGTCGACATTAGAGTTGCTAAAGTGCTTGAAGCAGAAAAAATTAAAGGCTCAAATAAACTTATGAAGTTGAAAGTTGATACAGGAATTGATATCAGAACTGTTGTTGCAGGTATTGCCGAACATTATACTCCCGACGAAGTTAAAGGTAAAAAAATATGTATAATCGCTAACCTTGCTCCTCGAAAACTAAAAGGTATCGATTCAAACGGAATGATTTTAATGGCACAAGATCCTTCAGGTAAATTATATTTTGTAAATCCCGACGATAATGCTTTACCAGGGTCAGTAATATCTTAAAAAAATATTTTATTGACTTTTGAAATTAAAGTTTTCCATAGCTTTTGTAATAATATCTATAATTTTTTGAAGATGATTTTTTACAAGTGGCTGAAGAAAAAACGGAACATCAGCTTCAAGATATAATTTGCTCTCAGCCCTCTTTTCAGGTGTATTGTTTAATGATATTCTTATGTTGAAATTAATAAAACTTTCTTCTGTAGTTGTATATTTAATATATTCATAAGGTTGTGATTCAGAAATTTTTAAAGCTATCTTTCCAAAATTATTTACTCTGAATTCACAATAATTACTATCAGCTTTCCAATCATTTATTTCATAATCTTTTATAAGCCGATTAAAATTTGTCAAATCAGAAATAAAATTGTATACAGTTTCACAATTTTCTTTTAATAAAACAGGTTTACTTTCATACTTAAGCATTATGTTAAAATTTTAAGGATTCCAGTTTTCAGGATCTTTGCGCCATTCGCGCAAAATATCAAGATATTCAGGCAAAATATAACCATCTTCTATTGCTTGTTCAATAAGAGCATCATAATTGCTTAAAGTTATCAATCTACAATTGTTTTTGCTAAAACTATCGGTTGCAACCTGAAAACCATATGTAAAAATTGCAACCATACCAAGAATATCACATCCTTCATTGCGCAAAACTTCTACAACTTTTAAACTACTACTGCCAGTCGATATCAAATCCTCAACTATTACAACTTTTTGCTCTTTTTCAATATGTCCTTCAACAAGTTTTGATAATCCATGATCCTTAGCACTTGTCCTTACATATATAAAAGGCTTATCCAGTAAATCGGCTATCAGAGCACCCATTGCTATTGCTCCTGTTGCTACACCAGCAATAACTTCGACATTAGGAAATTCATTACGAATTATATCACTAAATTGTTGCTTAATAATATTTCTAATTTCGGGATAGGACAAAATTACTCTGTTGTCACAATAAATTGGCGACTTCCAACCCGAAGACCATACAAAAGGATTTGCAATATTTAATTTTATTGCATTACTTTGTAATAATAATTTTGCTATCTTTCGTTCATTATTTTTCATATTACAAATGTATAAAGTTTTTTTTAACAACAATGTTGTTTTTTTGACCGACGATTTTAAGAAAAATTTTTTAAAACACGAAGGTCTTTTTTATAAATATAACAACAAAGAAGAATTATATGATCTTGTAAATTTATTTATCGACTTAAAATATATTAAATCGCTTTACATAATTCACGACGATATTGAATTCTTACGCGACGAATTTAAATCTATATTTAAAAATATCTATGCGGCAGGTGGACTTATAAAAAACCGTGATGGAAAATATCTATTTATATTTCGCAGAGGTAAGTGGGATTTGCCTAAAGGTAAAATTGATGAAGGTGAAAGTCCCGAAGCAACAGCTTTGCGCGAAGTTGAAGAAGAATGTGGTATTAAAAGTATTAAAATTCTTAAACCTCTGATTTCTACTTATCACACATATTTATTAAACAAAGAATTTATTTTAAAAAAAACTTTTTGGTACGAAATGCAACTCGAAAACAACGAAACACCTGTTCCACAAACCGAAGAAGATATTACCGAAATTAAATGGTTTTCGTCTAATGAACTAAATGATGTAATCAAAAATACCTATGGTACAATAATCGATGTGCTTAATTATAATGGTTTAATAAATACTTAACTGTTATTTACTTTTTCTATTTTTTGAAAAAATATTTTATATTCAATAAATTTATTTGTTCAAAAAAATTTTTTTCAACGTCTTAACCAGTCTTTTTTTTTATATATTATTGCAAAAATTATATTTTTTTTTCATGAGTAATTTTATAACCAATTCATCAAATAAATCATTATCAAACCGATTAAATGAATTAATCAAAAATAGCAAAGAATTAAAATTTTTATCAGGTTTTTTTATTTTTCTGCTTTAAAAGAGATTTATAATAGTTTGAAAGAAAATAATGATTTAATAATTAAAATACTTGTAGGCTTATACATTGACGAAAATGCCTAGGATCTTATTGAAATTCAAAACACCAATTCAAAACTTTCGCATAACGATTCTGCAGAAAATTTTATAAAGTCTGTTCGAAAATCTTTAAATCACGACTCTCTCGACAACAAAGAACTCTATGAACAAATTGATTTTTTTCTTGATCTTATAAAAAACAACCGATTGATAATTAGAAAAACAAACGAACCCGTACATGCAAAACTTTATTTTTTTAATCTCAAAGAAGGACAAGCAAAGCAAAAAATATTTATTGTTGGCAGTAGCAACCTGACAAAATTTGGCTTACTGCGTGAACACGAATTTAATGTCGAAATCAGCGATTATGGATGTAAAGAAGCCGAAGAATATTTCGACAAATTATGGGATAAAGCAACAAAAATAACCGAAAACAATGTTACCAAAGATAAATTAATAAATATTATCCGAAATAATACTTTTGTTACAAAAATCACACCCTTCGAAGCATATGTATATATTTTGTACCAGTATATCGAAAATTATAAAAACAAAGATATTTCTGAAAATTTAATTGATAAATTTAAAAATAACAATTACACACCCTATAAATATCAACTTGATGCAATAAAACAGGCTTTAAAAGTAATCGAATCGACAAATGGAGTAATATTAGCAGATGTTGTAGGATTGGGCAAATCTATAATAGCATGTGCTATTGCTTATGAATTAAGACAAAGAGGAGTAGTTATAGCTCCCCCTGCTTTAATTGAAGATGATACTAAAACTACAAGATGGAAAAATATCTTGAAGACTTTGGATTATCAGCAATCGGTTGGGAAGCATACTCTTGTGGCAACCTCGAAAATATAAAAGAAATAGTACAAAAAACCAAAGATATTAAAGTTATAATCGTCGATGAAACCCATCGTTATAGGAATCAAAACACTATATCATACGATTTTTTAAAAGATATTTGCCACAATAAAATTGTAATCTTGCTTATAGCAACACCTTTCAATAATAAACCCTCCGATATTTTCTCATTATTAAAACTCTTTATTGTACCAAAAAAATCAACAATAACACTTGAAAAAAATCTTGAACAAAAATTTTCAAACTTCAAAATTATATTTAACGATTTATCGTATATTAAAAAATATCATAATTCACCCGATAAACAAAAAAGAGAAAAAGCAAAACAACTTTACCAGAAATATTTTAGTGAAGAAAATATAGACCTGAAAAAAGTTAATAATAAAGTAAAATATCATTCACGACAAATTAGAAATATTATTGAGCCTGTAATAATAAGAAGAAATCGCCTCGACTTAAAAAATAATCCCTATTATAAAAACGAAGTAAAAGAGCTTTCGGAAGTTGATAATCCCCGTGAATGGTTTTATCAACTTACAGAAGAACAAATGAAATTTTATGAAAGCGTTCTTAAAAAATATTTTGTACCACCATCTGAAGGAGGCAGATTTACAGGTGCTATCTATAAGCCTTTTTACTATGAAAAGGGAATTTCTGATGAAAATATTGAAACTTTTGATCCCAACAGAGAGGAAAATTTTGAACTTCTTATGCAATTTAACCTTTACGATTTAATGCGCCGCCTCTTAGTAAAACGATTCGAAAGCTCTTTTGGAGTTTTTTATCAAAGCTTAAAAAATTTTGAAGAAATTACCAAAACAGTCTATAAATTCATTGAAAAAACTGGAAAATATATACTCGATAGAAAATTAATTGAAAATATAAGCGATTACGATATTGACGAAATTGAACAATGTCTTAAAGAATATAGTGACAATCCCAAAGAAAACAGATATCCTCAATATCATAAAGTTTATGAAATTACCAAATTTAAAGAGAAAGCCAAATTTATTGAAGATATAAAAAACGACATTTTAATGTTTGAAAAACTAATTAATAAAGTTGAAGAATTAAAACTTGTCAGCAATGACCCAAAAGTCAAATGCCTTATAGCAAATTTACAACAACAGCTAAACAAAGAACCTTCAAGAAAAATCATAATTTTTTCGGAATCCATCGATACTGTAAAATATTTGCAGGAAAATCTTGAAAAACATTTTAAAGAAAAAGTTTTAACTATACCTGGTGTTTTGACAGGTTCGTCAATTGATAAAATTTCTAAAAATTTTGACGCCTCATATCCTCATCAAAGTAATGATTATGATATACTTATTACAAAAGACAAACTTTCCGAAGGTGTTAATCTTAATAGAGCAGGAATGGTAATTAATTACGATATACCATGGAATCCAGTACGTGTAATACAACGTCTTAGTAGAATAAATCGTATAAGCAAAAAAATTTTTGAAAAATTGTATATAGTAAATTTTTTCCCAAGCGAACTGGGTGCCGATTATGTTAAATCGCGAGAAATTGCAGCAAGTAAAATGTTTCTTATTCATAATGCTCTTGGCGAAGATGCTCGAATTTTCGATGTCGATGAAGAACCTTCACCTTCACGATTGTATGAACGAATAAATCAAAATCCCGACCAACTCGAGGAAGAAAGTTTTTATACTAAAATATTCAACGAATTTGAAAAAATTTCAAATAAATCTCCCGATGTTATTGAAAAAATAAAACGTTTACCCAATAAAGTAAAAGTAGCCAAACCCTATAGCAAAGACGAATTAATAGTGTTTTTGCGCAAATCAAATTTTTTTATCTTTCGTGCCAATTATAATATTGATAAAAACGATTTGGAAACTGCCATGTTCGAAGATGTTTTTGAGTCAATAAAAGCTAATGAAAATACACCTTCACTGCAATTAAGCAATAATTTCTGGAAATATTACGAAAAAATAAAAGATTATAAATTTTTTGAAAATAGTAAATATGCCGAAAATAGTTTACAACAAAAAGCTTTGAATGTTTTAAAGTCTCTTAAAAACAACCATCAATTGTTGTCTAATGTACATATTGAATTTATTGAAACCATCATAGAAGATATAAATAACTATGGTAAACTTACCGAGTATAAACTAAGAGAAATAATCAATCTCGATAAATTAAGAAACTCTACTGAAAAATTAATAATTGAATTTAATAAATTAAATAAAGAACTTGGAGGCAAATATTATCTTGAAAAAATTAAATTGAATGTAAAAGACACAAAAAAAGAAATAATTATTGAAGTTGAAAACCAGAAAAAAATATAAATATTGAACTATGGCAACAATTATCGATCAACTTATAAACAACTTCTCAAACGATGTACTTATTGGTTTTTTTTCAAATAGTGGGAACTTTTATGAAATTAATGAAAAAATTAATATAGATGAATTTATAAAAAATATCGATGATATTGTAAAAATTGGTGAATTAAAATTTAATAAAAACGAAATATATGGTATCTACAGTATTAAAGCAAATAACAATCTTACAGATCGTAGCAGCAAAAAACAACAATACGATATAGAAAAAAAATGCTAAAAAGAGAGAATTATGATGGAGGTATATTTGTTTTTTATGATAGCAATGGTAATTTTCGAATGTCGCTTGTTTATATTGAATACGAAGGTATACATCGAAAATTCAGCTATTACAAAAGATTTACAATTTATGTAACTCATAAATTACCAAACAATACCTTCAGAAAACAAATCGGACAATGTAATTTCAGTTCAATTCAGGCTATAAAAGAAGCTTTTTCGGTCGAACCCGTAACTAAAGAATTTTACAATGAAATTCAACATTGGTATTTCTGGGCATTAGACAAAATTAGTTTCCCTAAATCAGGAAAAAAACATAATGACAATATATTAGACGAAGATTTAAACCTTATTCGACTTTTAACACGACTTATTTTTGTTTGGTTTTTAAAAGAAAAAAATTTAATATCTGAATTTATTTTTGATGAAAATGAATTGAGAGAAATTTTAAAAGATTTTAACAAAAACACCAAATCTCATTATTATTACAATGCAATTTTACAAAACCTATTTTTTGCAACACTCAATAACTTACCCGAAGAACGTGGATTTGCTCTTAATGAAAATTTCTTTAAAAACAAAAAAACTTTTGATATAAAAACATTATACCGTTATGAATGGATGTTTAAAATCGAAACAAATGAAGTTATCGACAAATTTAAAAAAATACCATTTTTAAACGGAGGTTTATTTGAATGTTTAGATGATGAAAACATATACATTGATGGCTTTTCTAGAAATGAGAAAAAACGTGCTAAAATACCAGATTATTTGTTTTTTCAGGACGAAGAAATTACAGTTGACTTATCGAAATATGGATTATCAAGAAATGCAAAGGTAAGAGGTTTAATTAATATATTAAAATATTACAATTTTACTATCGACGAAAACTCTTTTATTGATCAAGAAATAGCCCTCGACCCTGAACTCTTAGGTAAAATTTTTGAAAATTTACTTGCATGTATTGTTCCCGAAACTCAACAAAAAGCCAGAAAAGCAACAGGGAGTTATTATACCCCTCGTGAAATTGTCGAATACATGGTCAACGAAAGTATATTCTTATACTTAAAAACAAACACAAATATAGATGAAGAGATATTGTATTTGTTGCTTTCCTATTTTGATAAAGATATTGAACTTGAGGAAAATCAGAAAATTCAAATAATAAATGCTATCGACAAAATTAAAATATTATATCCAGCATGCGGATCAGGAGCTTTTACAATGGGATGCCTTCATAAACTTGTACATATTCTCCGAAAAGTCGATCCCAATAATAAATACTGGCGCGACAAACAAATTGAAAAAGTTAAACAACAAACAGAAATAGTTTTTGAGAATGAGAAAATTAATAAAGAAGAACGAGAAGAAAAACTTAAAGAAATTAATTCAATATTTGAAGAAAATGTATCATACCCCGATTATGCTCGTAAATTGTATCTTATTGAAAATTGCATATATGGTGTTGATATTCAGCAAATAGCAATACATATAAGTAAATTACGATTTTTTATATCACTAATTTTAGAACAAGAAATAAATAATGAAAAAGAAAATTTTGGTATCAGACCGTTGCCCAATCTCGAAACAAAATTTATTGCAGCCAACTCTTTAATAAGTCTAAATAAAGCTCATCCTCTTGAATCTTATCGAAAAATAGTTGAAATAAGAGAAAATCTCAAAGAAATAAGACATAAGTATTTTTTATCAAAAGATAGAAAAGAAAAACTTAATTATAAAAATAAAGACCAATAATTAAGAAAACAATTAAAAGAAGAATTAAATAAAAAGAATTTAGATCAATTTACTATTAGTAAAATAGCAGAATTTGATCCTTATAATCCTAATGCTTCAGCCGACTGGTTCGACCCTGAATGGATGTTTGGCGTTACCGATGGATTTGATATTGTTATTGGCAACCCGCCTTACATTCAGCTCCAAAGAGCTTTTAACGGAAAACTAAAGTATGCCGATCTTTACAAAGACCAACATTACCAAACCTTCGACCGCATGGGCGACATCTACTGTCTGTTTTATGAAAAAGGACTGCAACTGCTTAAACAGGGTGGACATCTCGGCTACATTACCTCCAACAAATGGATGCGGACAGGATACGGCGAGAAGCTGCGGAAGTTTTTTACCCATTACAATCCTTTGCTGCTTATTGACTTAGGCCCTGATGTGTTTGAAAATGCCACCGTTGACACCTGTATCCTAATAATTCAAAAAATCAAAAGTACCCCAAATCAAAGTACCTCCAGCATCCTTGCTGGAGAATTAACAACAAATAAAGAAACCATCGACCCAGATTTCTTTTTTACATTCTTCGACCCACACAAAGAAGTTGAAATATATAGAGCAAATCTTCCACATTGGCAACAAAAAGACGTTTGGTATTTTGTAACATTCCGATTAGCCGATTCTATTCCTGAAAATATTGCCGAGAAAATTAAAACAGAAAGAGAATTATGGCTAAAAAATCATCACGGTAAAGAACTTAATACCTTGACGAAAGAAGAAAAAATCGAATACTATCGCCTATTCTCAAAACTAATAGAAGACTTACTTAACTCGTGTTATGGTGAGTGCATTTAAAAAGAACCGAAAGTTGCAAAAATAATAGCTGATGCACTATTACATTTCAATAACGAGCGCTATATTCTTGACGAATGGGTAATAATGTCCAACCATGTACATGTGCTGGTAAAACCTCTTGGTAATTATTCCATTACCGATATTTTACACAGTTGGAAATCGTATACTGCTAATGAAATCAATAAATTACTAGAGAGAAAAGGTCAGGTGTGGATGCATGAGTCGTATGATCACATAGTGCGAAATGAAAAAGCATTCGAAGCCATAAGGCAATACATCAGAAATAACCCCAAAGGTAAAAGTACCTCCAGCATCCCTGCTGGAGAAGGTTCTTTTCAGAGCAAGGATGCTCTGGGTACTTTGAGTTTAAGGGCGGTAACCCTGCAAAAAGAGGATAAAGCCAACATTGATGCTGCTGTCAAAGAAAAAGGCGTTGTACTTACCAAACTTAGTGGCGACGTCTGGTTCATAGGCAGCGATGCCGAACAACGTCTTAAGGAAAAAATCGAGCGCATAGGCAAACCACTTAAGGAATGGGATGTAAAAATTTATCGTGGCGTATTAACCGGTCTGAACGAAGCCTTTATCATCACTACCGAAAAACGAAATGAGATACTTGCCAATTGCCACGATGAAGCCGAACGCCAACTCACCGAAGCCATTATCAAACCAATTCTACGCGGTAGAGACATCAAACGCTACCACTACGAGTGGGCTGGGCTGTGGTTGATTGGAACTTTCCCAGCGTTAAAATTAAATATTGAAGATTATCCAGCAATCAAAAAGTATTTTCTTGATAACTTTGACATTAGACAATTAGAACAATCTGGGAAGAAATACCCTGAACTCGGTTTCGATGCTCGTAAAAAAACAGGAAACAAATGGTTTGAAACACAAGACCAGATTGCCTACTACCCCGAGTTTGAGAAGGAGAATGTGGTGTATTCGGAGACGATAAAAATTTATTTTGATGGTAAAAGAAATTATTCAAGATTTTGTTATGATGATAAACAAGTTTTTTTAGATAAAACAACATTTTTTATAACAGGATTAAACAACAAAAAATATTTATTGGGCTTTTTTAATTCGAAAGTATCTGAATATCTCCTAGAGAATGGTTATTGCATTAAACTTGGCTCAGGAGGTAGAGGTTTACAAAAAATTTTAATTGAAAAAATCCCCCTTCCCCCCATTACCCCAACCAACAAGCCCATAGTAAGGCAAATTGAGGCGTTGGTGGATAAAATTTTAGAAGCAAAACAAAATACCTCCAGCATCCAATGTACCTCCAGCATCCTTGCTGGAGCTACAACAACAAGCCGAAGCAAGGATGCTTCGGATACTTTGGAACTTGAAAGAGAAATAGATGAACTGGTGTATAAGCTTTATGATTTGACGGAGGAAGAGAAAATGATAATAGAAAAAATAAAATAGCAAAAAATTTGCTCCATCCAGCATCTTGCTGGAGAATTATTCCATATTCCAGAGCAAGGATTCAAGATTCCAGAGCAAGGATGCTCTGGATACTTTAGAGCATCATTACCGAATTTACAAATTATCTAATTCTCAACCTAAATCCTGCATAAAAATTCCTTCCAGCAATTGGACCCCATATCAATGAACTATCAAAATAATCACTAAAAGGATTATCTGGATCTATAATTACCCTTTTTTGTCGGTAATCAAAAGCATTTTCAACTCCCACATAAATATCTAAAAATTCTTTGAATGTTTTACTTATTTGCGAATTTATAATATAATACCATGGTGAGTAATCGACAAATCTGTACTGGGGAGGATTACTTCCAGTATATGGTATTCGCTTCGGACCTTGTATGTTAATCGTCAAATCAAACTTCCAATGTGTCACCGTTTTATACTCACTATTAATAAAAAATCTATGTTTTGACGACAATGGTTTGTCTCTTAAAATACCCGAATATGTTGTTTTAACATCATAAAAACGATATGCACACCGCAAATCTAACCTTTTCATTAGTTCATAATCAATTTGAACTTGAAAACTATTTGAATAAGATTTTCCTTCAAGATTAGAAATAATAACTTTTTGTGGGCTTTCATCAAGATTAACAATAACCTGATCCTTAAAATATGTACGATATAAATCAATGCTAAAACTTCCCTGCCTATAATCAAAAATAAAATTATAGGTTAAATTAACACCATAATTCCATGCTAATTCTGGTTTTAAACCATATGGATAATTATCATTATACTTGTTTATTACCAACTTTCGTGAACTTGTAAAAATAGCTGAATTCTCTATAAATATTGATGATGTTCTTAAACCTTTACCTATTGATGCCCTGAATATTAAATTTGATAAAACATCATATTTAAAATGAATCCTTGGGATTAAAAAAATTCCATAATTTGAATGATAATCAGCTCTAAGACCTACTAACAGTAAAATCTTATCATGATGTTCATATGTATACTCATAAAATATTCCTCCTACAAATTCTTTTCTTGAATAACTTATGCTATCAATATCTTCAATGAAATTATCATAGCTAAATGTAATACCTGTTTTAAACTTATTTTCATGATTAAATAATATATCTTGATAAATAATATTGTTATAATATGATTGCTGTAAGCCATCATAACTTTTTAATCCGTAAAATGAATTTCTTTTATTTATCATTGAAGATAGTTGTAAACCAATACTTTGAGTAGGTTTGTTTACATTAACTTTTCCAAATTTTGACCATAAGGTAATTCTATAATCATCCATTTTCATATCCCAGATGGTATCATTGCGTAAATTTTTATAATTCATTTGCCCACCAATATTTTCCAAGTATATAGCATGTAAACCAGCTTCAAAATGTAATCCATTTTCATCATTATAATCCAAACGATTAAATAAATTCAACTGCTTAGACAATGGCATATCCATAAAACCATCGTTATTCTTATCCAATTGCATATTTTTTGAACTATAATGTATAAAGATAGAATTACTTAAATGATCATTAAACCTATTTTTAAACATAACGTTTGCTTCAATCCGATTTTCAGAACTAATATAGGCATTTATAAAAAGAGGATCGAGTTGGTCAAATCTTTTAAGTTGCACATCAATTTGTCCCGAGATACTTTCATAGCCATTAATTATTGATCCTGTGCCTTTATTTAAAAGTATAGAATTTATCCAAACACCCGGGATATATGTAAGCCCATAAATTGACGATAATCCTCTGAAATCGGGTATATTTTCACGTGTAATGAGAATGTATGAACTCGATAATCCTAACATTTGAATTTGCTTAGTGCCTGTAATAGCATCGTTAATTGATACATCAACAGATGGATTGGTTTCAAAGCTCTCACTCAAATTACAACATGCCGCCTTTAAGAGTTCTTTTTCATTTATTTTTTCAACTTTAATTGGTTCTATAGTACTTAAGTATATACCTCGTTGTTTGCGAGTTACTGTAACATCTTCAATTTCTATAACACGTTTTCTTAAAACAATTGTAATTGTATCTGTATTTACTATTATAGTGTCACTTTCATAACCTATTGATGACACAATCAATTTATTTTGATTATTAATTTTTCTAATATTGAATTTCCCATTAACATCTGTTATTGCACCAATTTCTGAATTAAGCCACAATACACTGGCTCCTGTTATAGGAACTTCTTTATTGTTTTCATATTCTACAACTTTACCTACAACTATATTGTTTTTCTGAGCCAGAATTAAGTAAGGTAAAAAAAATATGAAAATTAAAAAAACATATCTTTCCCAGTTCATAATGATAAAATAAAATTTAATGATGTTTTTTATTATCTCGGTATGCACAACATTTTGGTAATTTTTTATAAGCTTCATCAGAAGCTCTAACTTTTTCAGTATCGTGTCCTGTAATTGCTATCGATTTATGTATATCAATAATATTGACTTTATCGTTGCGATAAATTACAGTAAGCATTTGTGTCTTTATATCCCAACTTGCATATTTTACACCTTTTATAATAGCTGCATTTTCAATCCTAAGCTTACATAAATTACATATACCCGATACTTTAAAACTAATAGTATCAATTAATTTTTTATCTTGAGAATTTATGTTTACAGAAAATATTAATAATAATATTATAATAAAGTTTCTTATTGTTTTCATAAATAATATATTTTACGATTATTTCTTTAAATAAAAAAAATCAAAAAAACAAAGTAAACTAAGTAAGTGCGACTAATCATAATAAAAGGGAACAACAAATTATAAACTTCTTTTTAACCAAAAGTAGATTGTTTTTAAAAGATAAAAGTATGTTACTTTTTTTCGATTCAAAATTCTTAAAATTTTTAAAGTTAATAATTGAAAAAGATAAAACATTTTTTATTTTTAGGGTTCTATAATTATAATTATTAAAATTAACATTAAAAAAAGTGGATAAATCACTACAACATGATAAATCAATTTTATTATCAGAACAACAAGAGGACTTTTCTTCTTTAATAATATTTTTTGCACAATTTTCATTGCAACAATGAAAAAATAATTTTATTAATGAATCATATGAAACGTAATTCGAAAGATATAGTATAAAAAATATTTTTATAATTATTCTCCACATTACAATCGAATAATAATATATTTAACATTTTAAATTTATTTTTGTTCAACATATATAACTATTTTAAATTAATTAAATCCTATTTTTTATTTGACTAAAAATTTTTTCGTGATTAATATCAAATATTTGATTACGACACATTTTAAAAAAACCTTCTTTTTCAAGTTCATTAAATGCACGCACCAACGATGGTCGTGTAATACCAAAAATTTCGGCCAATCGGGTTTGACTTACAGGCAAAGAAATATCTTTTTTTCTTCCTCCTGATATATCAAAAATATATTTCAATATTTTTGATTTTATGGTATTAAATTGCAAAAATTTAATTTTATCTGATAAAAATTGTGCTCTATCAGAAATCAAATTTAAAAAATTATAAAGTACTATCTCACTTTCTTGTAAAATCTTAATAACAGTACTTTTAGGAAAGTAATATAAAACTGTACGTTCATTGGTAATAATAGTCACAGGATAAAAATTGTTTTGTCCAAATAAAAATGCAGGTGCTATAGGTCGAGGTGCTCGTATATCTTCTATTTTTAATATTTTATCATTTTCATCCGACATTTCACCTCTTACCGAACCTTCAACAATTATTAGTAAATTATTACATACATCATTTTCCGAAACAACTACGATATCTTTTTCAAAACTTTTTCTTTGAAAAATTTTTGTACTTAATAACTTTTCAAGTTCATTTTCACTTAAACCATTGAAGATAGGGGACTTTACAAGTATTTCAAGATATTGTACCATTTGGTTAAAACATTAATATTTTTTTGAAGATAATTTTTAAATAACAAACATTATGTAACATATGTTACATTTTATTTTTTCTAATTAATGTAAAATAGCATAAATTTTTAAAAATTACAATAATGAAACGTAAAATAGTAAAAATAAACGAAAGCAAATGTGATGGATGTGGACTATGCATTCCTGCTTGTCATGAAGGTGCATTGCAAATAATTGATGGCAAAGCACGTTTAATAAGCGATTTATTATGCGATGGACTTGGTGCATGCATAGGTCATTGCCCCAAAGGAGCCATAACAATCGAAGAAAGAGAAGCGGAACCATATAATGAAATCAAAACTATACAACAGATGATTGAAAAAGGAACCAATACTGTTGTGGCACATTTAAAACATCTGTTAGAACATAATGAAGTAGATTACTTTAAAGAAGGAATAAATTATTTATATGCCAATCAGGATAAAATTAACTTCGACGTTGATGAAATTCTCAATAAAGTACATGAAAATAAAAATACTGATGAAGAATCAATTGGTTGTGGTTGTATAGGCACATTAGCAAGAGATATTAATAAAGCTAATAATCATGCTAATACAAATAACTTTAAAACCAATCTTGATAAATCTGAATTAACCCAATGGCCAATACAATTGCATCTTGTTAATCCATCAGCATCATATTTTAAAAATGCGGATTTGATAGTTTCGGCCGATTGTGTGGCATATGCTACAGGCAATTTTCACCAAGAGTATTTAAAAGGAAAAAAGCTTGTAATAGCATGTCCAAAACTGGATAAAGGAATTCAGATATATATCGAAAAAATACAAAAACTCATTGATACAACTCAAATCAATACGATTACAGTTATGATAATGGAAGTACCATGTTGCAAAGGATTACTACAAATGGTTCTGTCTGCTTTATCAAAAACTCAACGCAAAGTACCTGTTAAACTGATAATTATAAGCGTTGAAGGAGAAGTATTACAAAACACTTGGTTATAAAAATATAATAACATGTACTTATCATTCAATCCTAAAAATTAGAACAACTTTTAATTAAATAATATTTTATTAAAATTATAGCCCAGATTTAATTAAACTTTACTACACAAAAATTATCTGGGTTCTATCACCTCCTGCCATTTCATAAAATTTTCCAACAGTAATAATATCTATAACTTCTTCGGTAAAATCTTCTTTTTTAAGTTTAAACATATCGGCAGCTAATTTACAAGCATAAATCTCTCCTCCACCTGCTGTAATCATTTCAAGAAATTCTTTTACTGAAGGAATATCAAGTTTTTCCATTTGCTTTTTCATCATGTTCGACACTGCAGCTTGAATAAAAGGCAACATACCTATAATAGTTGGAAAAGGTAAACCTCCAGGCATTCTTAATGATGGATTTCCTACTGTGGCAGTATGAAGTTTATTCATTGTTTTTTTTGTAATAGCATCAAGGCCAAAAAATGTAAAAAACAATTTGGTTTCAATGCCTTCCATAACCGCACCATTAGGAAGAACAAGTGCAGCATAAACATCTTCTAAATTACCTTTTGCACAAATTATAAGTACTTTTTTCAATGGTTTGTTTTCGTTATGATTCATATGCTAAAATTTTTTAATTTTTAAATACAACTTACAGGTTTCGGAATTCCAGCAATTTTTGATGCAATTTTTAAAGGGCCTCCTGGAAATAAATGATAAAATTCTTTAATATCTAAAATTCCTGAGTTGCCCACCTTTCTTATAGTTAAAGATTCTCCGGCAAAAAACTTTTGCCTTAAAAAATCAAGCACTGCAAAGTGCTTATCTGTAAGTATAATACCGTATTCTTTTGCTATTTCTATAGCAATATCTTTATCCCATTGTTCTGGATATATAAGATAACCTTCATCATTAACTTGAATCTTCTTACCTGCAATTAATTTTTCTATCATAATTTTTAATTTTTTATAATTTGTTTTCTTTTAATTTTTTTCCTGAAATATTCATTTTATTACTTATGGGCAAAAACCTGGCTTTAAGCAATATATTCCAGTAAACCCATTCAAAAATAATTTTCCCCCAATGATTTAATCTTGTATTTTTTAGTAAATTCATAGGTCCTATAATAGGAAAAGGAAATTTACCTGGTAAAGGCTGAATGTCATAATTAAAGTCTACCAGAACAGCCTTACCATATTCCTGTTTCTATAAAACAATTAGCATGCCCATCAAATTTTGCTTTCGGCAATTTATTTTTTATAACATAAAGAATATTTTTAAACACTACTTCAGCAGCAAAATGTGCTACTGAGCCAGCTTTTGAAGTAGGTATAGCAGCAGCGTCGCCAATAAAAAATATGTTTTTATGATCAGGATGTTGTAAAGTATATTTATCAACTGGTATAAAATTTAAATCATCGCCCAAATTACTATTTCTAACAAATTCATCTCCTTTATTTATTGGAACCACAACCAATAAATCAAATGGCACTTTTCTTTCATCATACGCCACAAGGGTTTTGGAGTCATTGTCAATGAAATTAATATAAAATCTGTTATTATGTTAATGTTTTTTTTCACTCATTAAAGAACCAAGATATTTCGTCGCCACAGGTTTAGTAAATACTCACGTCAAAGGCGTTACATAAGTGATTTCGACATTTTTGCGAATACCTTTTTTTGTATAGTAAGCATCGGACAAACAAACAAATTCGATAGGTGCAACAGGGCACTTAATTGGCATGTCGACAATAGCCATTACAAACTTACCACCATTCCATGAATCAATCTTTTTAGCCAACTGAATAGATCCTTCATATGTATAAAATTCAAAAATCGATTAGTTCCATAACCTATCTTTTAAACAAAGTGTTTCTTCAGGTACTGGCCTAGTACCTGTAGCAATTACTAAAATGTCATAAATAATTTCAGTATTATCATCAAAAATAACTTTATTACTCAATGCATTAACTTTTTTAACCTTCTCTTTAATCCAATTAACCCCTTCTGGAATAAAAATATTTTTAGGTTTAACAAACGAAGTGGCTTTTTTAATGTCAAAAGGTATAAATAAAAAACCAGGTTGATAATAATGATTTTCATCATTATCAATAATATAAATTGTCCAATTTTTTGATAGAGCTCTACGAAGTTTATTAGCAATTATAGTACCCGCAGTACCAGCTCCTATTATTACAATATTATTATACATTTATAAAATTTTTTTGTACATTTGATGATTCTCTTAAATAAAACGTATTATACTTATTGTTTGTTTGTAAAAAACATATGACAAAAATCAGTTTATGATATTTATTAATACATAAATTTCGAATCAATTTTTTTATGATAACAATTAATTGTAATTGTGAAGGTTGCGAATTTAAATCTTTATTTATGAACAATCTTGATCAAGAACAATATAACGTAATTTGTAAACAAAAAAGAGAAATAATATATAAAACAGGCAGTTTTATATTTAAAGAAGGCGATCCTATTGAAAATTTTTCGTATCTAAAAAGAGGATTGGTAAAGCTTGTAAAAAATGTTAATACAAAAATCGAACAAATAATATTTTTCGGTCAACCCCTTGATTTCGTAAGTTTATTGGATATATTTTATAGCAAAGTTTATCAATATTCTGTCATAGCTCTTGAAGAAAGTACAGTATGTTATTTGCCAATGAGTACAATTAAACAAATAGCCACAATAAATGGAAATTTTACATTGAATCTAGCAGAAAAAAATGAATATCGCTAGTAATAAAATAATAAATACTATGCTTGAATTACGTCGACGTCGTTTGATGGGTCGAATTACATATATTTTACTTTTTTTCAGTAATTCAATTTATAAAAATTTTAAATTCGAAATACCTATTTCACGAAAAGAGATCGCGGAATTTATAGGAAAGACCACAGAAAATGTAATAAAAGCATTATCGGAACTTAGAAAAAATAATATTATAAATATTTCTGGTAAAACAATAGAAATCATAGATATTAATAAATTGCAAAAAATCTCTGAACTCTCTTAAAAATATCAAGCTACAAAATATTTCAATTGTTTATAAACGAATTTTTAAGCATAAATAAAGCTTTTTGCAAAATAGAACGTGGACATGCAATATTTATTCTTTGAAATCCTTCGCCCCCAGCACCAAATATTGAACCATCAATTAATGCCAAACCAGCTTTTTCGATAATATGTTTTTTTATAAATTCATTTTTTAAACCAGTTTGTCTGAAATCAAGCCATGCAAGATAAGTGCCTTCTAACGGTGAACATTTTAAAAAAGGAATTTCTTTTTCCAAAAAACTTATTAAAAATAAATAATTTTCGTAGATGTAATTTAAAAGTTCTTCTAACCAATCTTCACAACAATCATATGCTATTGACATTGCTTCTAATCCAAGATTAACAGGCGTTTCAATAATATTTTGTTGGCTATATTTTTTAAATCTATGTCTTAAATCTTCTGAATGTATTATTAAATATGCAGTTTTTAAAGATGCTAAATTAAAAGTTTTACTTGCAGAATTACAAGTAATAGTCATGTTTCTAATATCATTTGATAAAGTAGCAATAGGTATATGTTTATGTTTATCAAAAACAATATCACTATGAATTTCATCAGAAATTATTATTACTTTATTTTCTAAACATATTTCTGCCATTTTTAATAATTCATCCTTTTTCCATACTCTACTTACAGGATTGTGTGGATTACATAATAAAAAAATTTTTGACTCTGCAATTTTTTTTTCAAAATCATCGAAATCAATTGAATAAGTATTATTAGACTCTATCAATTTATTTATTAGAAGTTTTCTTTTTGCCTGTTTCACAATTTTAATAAAGGGATAATAAACAGGCGTTTGAATAAGAACACCATCATTTTTTTCAGAAAAAGCTTCAATCAAATAGTATATTGATGGAACAACCCCTGTTGTAAAAAATATTTCATTGGTTTCTATAAAATAATTATGTCTGTTTTTCTGCCAATTTATAATAGATTTATAGAAATTATTGCTAATAATATTATAACCCATAATTCCATGTTTGATAATCTGATTTAATTTATGTATAATCCGTGGACAAGTTCTGAAATCCATATCAGCAACCCACAATGGCAAAAGATTTTCTTTACCGAAAATATTATACAATCCATCATATTTCAAACTATTTGTATTTTTACGATTTATTATATTATCAAAATTATATTTCATGGTACAAAAATCTAAGGAGCTAATACAAATTTAACCCATTTTCCATTAATTAGTTCAAAACAATTCCTTTCGTGAAGTCGGTCATTTGCTTCTTTCCAAAATTCAAAATAATATGGCTTAAGAATGTATCCACCCCAATATCTAGGACAAGGTATTTCAGAATTTTTAAATTTTTCAAATATTTCACGATATCGTTCTAATAAGAATTCTCGATTTGGAATTATCTGACTTTGTTGTGATGCCCAGCTACTTACCTTTGACCCAAAAGGTCGTTCTTTAAAATACTCATTAGATTCTTTTTTGCTAATTTTTTTTATTATTCCATTAATTCTTACCTGACGTTTAAGTTCTTTCCAATAAAACAACATACTACCTTGTGGATTTTCAAATATATGTTTGCCTTTCAAACTATTATAATTAGTAAAAAATACAAAACCTTTTTCATCAAAATATTTTAATAATAACATTCTGACAGAAGGTATGCCCTCAGACGATGCAGTAGCTAAAGCAAATGCATTTGGTAAATCTATTACTTTTTCAATTGCTTCTTTATACCATTGATTAAAAATAGAAAAAGGAGTGTTATCGTTTAACATTACTAACTACAAATTATAAAAATTCAGACTATTTATTAAATCAAAATTAAATTGTCCGTTTTATCAACGGACAATTTAGTTACTATTGTTGTGAAATTTCTAAAGCTTCATCAAGTGCCTCTTTAATATCATCAACATGTTCCAAACCTATTGATAACCTTATTAAATCGGGAGTTAAACCTGCTTCTCTTTGTTGTTCTTCACTCAATTGTGAATGAGAAGTAGATGCCGGATGTAAAATTAAGCTTTTAGCATCACCAACATTAGCAAGATGTGAAAATAATTTAATATTATCTATAAGTTTAACAGCAGCATTATAACCGCCTTTGACACCAAACACCACCATACCACCAAAACCTTTTTTCAGATATTTTGAGGCTATAGGATAAGAAGGATCATCAGGAAGTCCCGGATATCTAACCCAACTTACATATTTATGATTTTTAAGGAACTTGGCAACTTCAATTGCATTATCACAATGTCGTTGCATACGTAATGGTAAAGTTTCGATGCCCTGTAAAAATATCCATGCATTGTCGGGAGAAAGACAAGCACCAAGATTACGTAATGGTACAAGACGTAATCTCATAGCAAAAGCGATATGATTAAAAGGACCTAAATCATGTGCATAACGTAATCCATGATAGCTTTCATCAGGCTCATTGTACAATCTAAATTTTTTATCAGTCCAATCGAATTTACCACTATCAACAACAACGCCTCCAATTGCAGTCCCATGTCCACCAAGCCATTTTGTCAATGAATGTACGACTATATCGGCACCATATTCAATAGGTCTTAATAAATAAGGTGTAGTAAAAGTAGAATCAACAATCAAAGGTATATGATATTTTTTTGCTATTTTTGATATTTCGACAATATCAGTAAATCCAAGGGTTGGATTGCCAATAGTTTCTATAAAAATAGCCTTTGTTTTTTGATTTATAGCTTTTTCATAAGCAACAAAATCATTATAGTTAACAAAATTTACTTTAATACCAAACTGTGGTAAAATGTTATTAAACATTGTATATGTCCCTCCATAAAGATTATTCGCCGAAACAATTTCATCACCTTGTTCACAAATATTAATTATGGCATAAAAAATAGCAGATGTTCCAGATGAAAGAACAACTGAAGCAGCACCACCTTCGAGTGCAGCAATTCTTTGTTCAAGAACATCATGTGTAGGATTCATCAAACGTGTGTAAATATTACCTAACTCTTTTAATGCAAAAAGATTGGCACCATGTTCAGTACTTTTAAAAACATAAGAAGTAGTACGATACACAGGTACTCCACGTGAAAGAGTTGTAGGATCAGGTACCTGTCCAGCATGTAAAACAAGAGTTTCAAATCTGTAATTTTTTTCCATATTTTTTACCTCCATATTTTTTTTAATCTTCAAATAATATAGTACTTAAATATCTTTCGCCAGTATCTGGCAATACAACTACTATGAGTTTGCCTTTATTCTCATTGCGTGAAGCAACTTTTAAAGCTGCACATAATGCAGCTCCCGATGAGATTCCACACAAAATACCTTCTTCACGTGCCAATCTACGAGCAGTTTTTATAGCATCTTGTTCCTCAACTTTTATAATTTCATCAATAATGTTACGATTTAAAACATCCGGAACAAAACCAGCACCAATGCCTTGTATTTTGTGTGGCGCTGGATTACCTCCCGATAAAACAGGTGATGCCGCTGGCTCAACAGCAATTACCTTTAATTCAGGTTTTCTTTTTTTTATGACTTCACCAACACCTGTAATCGTACCTCCAGTACCAACACCACCTACAAAAATATCAATCTGACCATCTGTGTCTCTCCATATTTCTTCGGCTGTTGTAATTCGATGTATCTGGGGATTGGCAGGGTTTTTAAATTGTTGCGGAATAAAAGTTTTTGGATAACTATTTTTGAGCTTTTCGGCTTCTTCAATAGCTCCTCTCATTCCTTTCTCAGCAGGTGTAAGTACCAATTCTGCTCCTAATGCTTTGAGAATTTTTCTCCTTTCAATACTCATACTTTCGGGCATTGTTAAAATTAATCTATACCCTTTTGCAGCACATACAAATGCTAGAGCTATCCCTGTATTTCCGCTTGTTGGTTCAATTATTACAGTATCCTTATCAATTAAACCTTGTTCTTCTGCAGATTTTATCATCGCATAACCAATTCTATCTTTAACCGAACTACAAGGATTAAATGACTCAAGTTTTGCAATTATTCTAGCCTCAATTCCATCTTTAATCTTATGCAACTCCACAAGTGGAGTATTGCCTATAGTTTCTGTAATGTTATTATAAATTTTAGACATAAATGTAAAATTTAAATATTAAACATTAAAAATTGCTGACTTTGATTTTTAGATAATTGCTTTTCAGCCAATTGTTTTATTGTGGTTTTGAGCATCTCTTTTTTTATTAATTCATTCAACTTATTCCAAAATTCTTGTGCCGCACAACTACCAACTTTTAAACAAATATTGTTCTCTATGCAATCTATAATCTTCAAATCAGAATTAAATGCTTTGTAAATATCATATACAGTTATTTTATCAGGATCTTTTGCCAACCTATACCCACTTTTTCTACCACCTATAGTTTCAATTATTCCAGCAGACTTTAGCTCCGATATTATTTGATCAAGATATTTGTTTGATATTTCTTCTGCATTAGCAATTTCCTTTTGTAAAACAGGTAAATTATTTTTTCGCATGGCAATATAAATAACTGCTCTAAGGCCATATCTTGTCTTTGTATTTAATTTCATTTTATTACTACTTTTCCTATTCCTTTTATAGGATAAAATTATAAAAATTTTTTTATAACCAAAAATTATCTACAAAAAATTTTTTGCTTTTTTCAATAAAAATTTTTTTAAGAAAATTATTTCTACAACATCAATGTAACATTTTTTTCTTTATGACTTAATTCTTCTATATATACAATTTTTATCATTACATGCATTACACTCATAACTTATATATTTAACATTTTCGCCACTCCCTACTATACCAGATATCGACTTTATTGGTATCATCAATCCTCTTTCGTTTAATTTTATGCCACAAAAATATTCAGGAATAAGCTTAAAAATGTTAAATTGATCGGAAGTAGGCCATCCACAATAACCTGGACTATAACGATTTGTAATATTTTTCTTTAAATATACTCTTATCAAGTTATGGATATAATCTGCAACTTTCTCTACAATTATTGATCCTATAAGATCTACAATATATCCTCTCAGATAATCACCACTTTCATTGAATTGTCTTATTAATTCTGTAATTCCTTCGCCAGCAGTGCACAATATTATTGATATAATCTCCGACTTTTTTAAACTTTTAAATATTTTTTTATTAATATTCAAAGGTATTTTTTCTATTTCAAGTAAAAAATTTTTTTCATCAAATACAAAATTTGTGTATGAAACAAAGCCACCACGCAGATTTGCAAGGTTTATTGACTTATCAATAAGAGTAACTAATTCATTTTCTTCAAGTATTAAATGCTTTGCATCAACATATTCATTAAAATCGTTAATATTGATTTTTATATAATCTTTTGATATTTCAATTTCTCTTTCATAAATTTTCATTATTCAACAATAATTTAAAATTAAAACCACTAATATTTTCACCAATAAATACCAATATCGAAATATTATTTAGTTCGTATTCTACAATTTTATAATTCAACTCTACACCATCATATTGTATTAATAACGCCTCGTTTGAATAATTTAAAATACCTTTTACTCTTAACAATTTATCTTTATTCTCATTAATAAACTTATTTAATTTTTCAATGCTAATTTTATTTATTGTTTTTAATACCTTAACTTCGATATTTGGTCGTATATTTTGCACTTCTAAATTTTTGGATCTGATTTTATATAGTTCAATATTATCAAAAAAATTTATCCGTGTATCTATTTTGCAATATTCCGATAAGTGGATTTTTGCATGTGGGTTTATATTTTTTATTTTCTGAACTAATTCATTTAAATAATTCTTATTTGCAACTAAATCAATCTTATTCATAACAATTTCATCAGCCATCAAAATTTGATTTTTTATTCTTAAATTGATACTTAAAAGTTTATCGATGTTTGCACAATTTACAATACACAAAATATTCGAAATAAAAAGTTTTTCATTAATTTCTGGGACGTTAAAAACATCAATTATATTAACAGGATCCGTTAATCCTGAGCTCTCCATTAAAACAATTTCGGGTTTATAATATTCGATAAATTTTTTTAATGAAGGAATAAAATTAGCAATATTACATACACAAAGAGCCGACCCATTATTAATTTCAAGAATGTTAAAATCAGGGTTTATGAATTTTAATTCTAAAGAATCAACATTTATAGGTGCAAATTCATTTTGTACTATTCCTATTTTTAATTTGCCATTATACTTTTCGAGGGTATTTTTCAATAATGTTGTTTTACCACTACCAAGAAATCCGGTAATCAAAAAAAATGGAATTTTCATTTTAAGATTTGAAATAATTTTTCTCTAAAAGCTCTAATATGTTCAGGATTAGTTCCACAACAACCTCCTATAATATTTGCACCTGCATCTACCAAATCTATTAATTTTGAAGCCATAAATTCGGGTGTTTCAGGAAATAAAGTTTTACCATCTGAATATATTGGTATACCAGCATTGGCATGAACTAAAACAGGTATTTCTTTATTAATTTCTCTTATTTCTTTTACAATAGATATCATATCTTCAATACCGTTTCCACAATTTGCACCTACTATATCAACTCCAGCATCTAAAGTTCTTATAACCATTTCCGATGGTGTAACACCCATTATGGTTCTATATTTACCATCAACATTTTTCTCGAATGTCATAGTACAGATAACTTCCTTATCTGTAATAGTTTTTGCAGCTTTAATAGCTATTATTGCCTCTTCTATATCTGTCATTGTTTCTATCACTATTGCATCAACTCCTCCTGATATCAAAGCAGAAATCTGACAACGATAAGCATCGAAAAGATCTTCTTCGTTAATTTCTCCCATAAACAACATTTTACCAGTAGGACCTACAGAACCAATAACTATTTTATCGTTGCCTGCAGCTGTACGTGATATTTGTGCTGCCGCGATATTTATTTCTTCAACCTTATCAACAAGTCCAAAGTTTTGAAGTTTAAATTTATTGGCACCAAATGAATTTGTTTCAATAATATCTGATCCTGCTTCGATATAACTCTTAGCAATTATAAATACTTTATCAGGATGAGTTAAATTCCATAACTCCGGACATTCACCAGCTTGAAGTCCAAGACTATGTAAAAATGTACCCCATGCACCATCAGATATCAAGATTTTATGTTTTTTTAATTTTTCTTTAATCTCTCCCATTTTATTTTTATATCGTTTTTAACCATTCTTTTATAACTTCAACCGATGGCAATTCACCTTCAGCTTTTAATGTATGTTTTGTAATTATTATTGCCGGAGTTTTTGTAACCATAAACTTTTGAAACATCTGATTATCTGTAGTTGTGTTAACTTTTAAAAATTTACCGGTTTCTATCATAGCTTTTTCTATTACCTTCTTCCACTCGTCGATATTATCTTTTTCAGTATGTATCAAAGTTATTTCGGCATGTGAAGAATAAATTTTTTGTTTAAACTTTTCGTTTATTCTTTTTTGTATTGCTGCTATTAATTCATTTTGAGGAGGTATTTTCGATACAAAAGCAATCTTACCATCAATACATATTGTTGGTATATTTCTTATCATCAATGATGACATAAACGATACGCCTTCCATTTTTTTAATAGTATGCTCACGCCATTCAACTAAACCTTCAAAATAAGGAGTTACTTTCTTCACAGCTTCAACCATATACTGACAGGGAGCACATGATTCAGAATCTAAAGTAATAACATCAACAATCACTTTATCCCCTTTGCCATAATCTTTAAAATCATAAGTTTCAATATTCGAAGGTTTTTCTTTTAATGTTTTTATAACACTACGCTGGTATTCATCATAAACAATTTGTGCAACAGCTTCAAGATTTTCAGGCGGTGTATGCATAGGTAAATCGCAGCCTGGCGATAATATATATCCGGTATCTCCTCCCAATTCGATACATTCAAGAGCTTCACGTTGTGCATCTTCGGGCGTTCCCATCAAAAGCACAAGTGTAAGTCGCATATTACCACCAAAACTAACTCCTTTTGACAATGCAATACTTTTAACATAATCAAGTGGTATATTTTCATCAATAGAAATATTATCGGGGCGACAATCGCACATAGCTTCAATATTTTGTTGTGCATTGCCACACACAAAAAACGAACTGAATTTATTTTTACTTCTTATATGCTCAAATATTCTTGTAGCCTGAGGAGTAACAAATTGTTGAAACGACAAAGGATCAATTTGACTTGTCATAGGATCGACAAGAGCTATGACATCACACCCTGCGTCAATATAGTAATCTGCCATTGTTTTGGCAACCTCACCTGTAAAATTCATTAAATCATTTATATAATCGGGATTTTCAAGCATTTGCATAAATATGTCAGTACCCAACAAATGAAGTGCCAGAGTAAATGGACCAGTTACAAGTCCATAAAAAGCTATATCTGGATATTGCTTACAAATTTTTTTTGTTGCTTGTAAAACAATTGGTATTCTTCCGCTATTTTTATCAGGAATTTTAAGATCAGATAATGATACTCCTTCACTCAGAGGATGTGAAATTACGGCTGGTGGATTATCATCAGCCCATGCCAATTGACAACCTAATGCTTCAGCTTCTATTTGTAAATCAAAAACAACTGGTATTCCATCAGGTTTATATCTTCTAATAGCTTCATTAAGACCATTTATTATATTTTCTTCCGATTTTAAATATTCGCTTGCAGACACCCCAATCAAACTACCAGCATGACAACCCACAAAAGGTACCCACGGAGTACGAGATGTTTTACCGACTTTAAGGGCTTCAAACAACAATTCTTTTGAACTCATATCAAGCAACAAGTTTGTTTAAATAATCAACTGCACCTTGTGGATCAGGAGAATAAAAATCGGCACCAATTTTAGCCCTAAAATCATCATTTACAGGAGCACCTCCAACTAATACAATTGTATTAGGATATAATTCTTTTATTTTTCTTACTGTTGATTCCATATTAGGCATAGTAGTAGTTAACAATGCCGAAAGACCAACTATACAACCAGGATTTTTTTCTATTGCATCGACAAATTTATCTGTTTTAACATCCACTCCAAGATCAATAACTTCCCAGCCATTGCCTTCAATTATCATGCTAACAAGATTTTTTCCAATATCATGAAGATCTCCAGCCACGGTTCCTATAACAAATGTTCCTTTTCTTTTAACCTCTCCGCTCGAAAAATAAGGTTTAAGAAAACTCATTGAAGCATGCATAGCTTTGGCCGACATCAATACTTGTGGGACAAATATTTTATTTTCACGAAATTTTACTCCAACTCTTTCCATACCAGGTATCAAAGCGTTTTGTAAAATTTCTTGCGGTGAAATACCATTAGAAAGAGCTATTTGCGTAAGTTCTTCTGCACCATCCTGACCCTTCATGTCGGGAGGATAAGGAGCATTTTTGTTTACCTTTCCAAACTCTATACATTTTAACAATTGCTCAAGTAATTCCATTTTTCAATTATTTATTTTTATCTTTTGACATTAATTTCTTTTTCTCTTCGTTTCGCCAACCAGCATCCTCCTCTTTGTCAACCACAAAAATCTTCAATTGTGCCTCTTTTTCTTCAAAAGTAAAATATACTTTTTTGTCGGCTTCTGCAATATTAAAAGTTCCCATCCATACACCATCTTTACCCAGCTGATGTTTTTCTTCCACAAAAAAAACCTTCAAATCGCATTTATCTTCCGAATCTACAACAAAAACTATTAAATCAGCTTCTTGAGGTGTATCTACAGTATAAACTATCTGTCCAAATAAATTCTTATTTATAAATATTGACGCAAATATTATAAAATACCCTAAAAGTTTTTTTTGATTAACATAAAAAAACTTTAGTTTCATTAATCTCATAAAAAATTATTTCTTAATACAATTATTTATAAAATCCTTGAGTTTAAATTCAGCTTCATCAGGTTCTTCAATAAATCCCATATGCCCAGAATTTTCAAGAATAAAAATTTCAACATTTTTTAATGATTTATAATTTTTTATGATATTCTCATAATTAATATAATTATCATATTTTCCAAGAATCCATAAACATGGTACTGGCGAATTTTCAAGTATATAACTTCTATCGGGACGTTCCATCATACCTATTAGAGCAGCAATAATACCTTCGTCGGGTGTATTTTCGGCCAACTCTTTTGCAAATTCAATTTCTTCTTTCATACGATATACATTTTCGTCAGCAAAACGATTGGCAACACTGCTTTCTACTATCAACTTTTTATTACCTTCTTTTACAAGCTCTATTTCTCTTTGTCTGCTATTTTTCTTTTCTTCAGAATCGGCAAAAGGAGTAGAATGAAATAAACAATAACCAAGTAACCTATCAGTATGGTTTTCTACAAAAGACATTGTCACATACCCCCCCATTGAATGACCAATAAGTATACATTTATCTATAAACAATATATCAAGAATAAATCTTACAACTTCAGCTACTTTATCAAGAGAATATGCATTAGGCAATATATCCGATTTTCCATGACCAGGCAAATCGATACAGATTACTCTATATTGATTTGAAAACCTATCTATAAAAGGCTTCCATATGTCAATTGATTCTAAATATCCATGCAAAAATACTAATGGTAAACCTGCACCTTTATCAAGGTAGTTAATTTTAGCCCCCTTATAATCTATAATATTGCTCATATGTTTGTATATTTTATTTATTCATCAAATTTTCTATTTCTTCCGCTTCAATTGGAGTATCTTCCATCAAATCAACATTACCTTTTTCAGTAATTAATATATCATTTTCAATTCTTATACCCATGTGTTCTTTAATAACATATATTCCAGGTTCTAGGGTTATTAACATACCTGGTTTTAATATCTCATCTTTAAAACCAGTATCATGCACATCAATACCAAGAAAATGAGAAATTCCATGAGGAAAATATTTTTTTATTAACGATTCGCCTTTTTCTTTAAAATCGTTTTCATTATATAATCCAAGTTTTAAATGTTCTTCTTTCCATAATTGCAAAGTTAAAGTATTTAATTCATTAATTGAAATACCAGGTTTTATATTTTTTTTAATTTCTTTAAAAACCCTTAATGTCGCATTATAAAAATTTTTTTGTCTTTCAGTAAATCTTCCATTTACAGGTACTGTACGAGATAAATCGCTTGCATAATAATCATATTCAGCTCCAATATCAAGTAACAACAATTCACCATCTTCCATAATTTTATTATTCTTGTTGTAATGAAGGTAACAACTATTTATTCCCGAGGCAATTATAGGAAGGTAAGCATGTCCTGTAGATCTATTTTTTATAAATTCGTAAGTTATCAAAGCCTCAATTTCATATTCTTTCTTACCTGGTTTAACGATCTCAAGAACTTTAACAAAAGTATCAGAAGTTATTTTGCATGCCTTTTTTATTGTTTCTATTTCTTCCTCACTTTTTATTATTCTCAATTTATTAATTAAAGGCGAAAGTCTTTCAAATGTGTGTAATGGAAATAAATCTTTTAAAACATTTGTGAAATGATGATACGGAGATGGAAATGTTGAAATAATTCGCGGAAATTCTGGAATATCAATATATATTTTCTCGGCTCTAATAATTGCCTTATGAAGAACATTTAAAAAATTTGAAATCGTTTTAATATTATCAATACCTGAAATTTCTTTGGCTTCATCAAATGTTATTTTTTTACCTTCCCAAATTTCTTTTTCTGGAGTTACATCCTGAATAAATAATATCTCGTGAAACTCTTTTTCAGGATGATATGGTGACAATAACAAAATTGTCTCTTCTTGATCTATTCCACATAAATACAACAAATTTGAATTTTGTCGATATGGATAAAATTGATTCGCATTGCGCGGTATAGGACTATTCGAAAAAACTAATGCAACGCTATTTTCTGGCAATAAATTTTTTAACCTATTTCTATTATTTATATAAAAACTTTTCCCTAGTGGCATGTAATTTTAAGATTTTAATGCTTTTTCATTTCTATTAAATTAATCTCCATTCCCGATTCCATTTCAAAATCTTCTACTTCGTCAATCATATCAGGATCTGCAGGATCATAAAACCAATTAACTATAACTTTATGGCCTTCGTCTTTAGCTTTTTTCAAAATTTCAAGCATATCTAAAATAAGTCGCGATGAATTGGTATTAAAATAAGTAAGTTTAAAGTTCATTGTAAGAGGTTTTTTAACCTCTTTAAAATAAGTTTTTATCCATTCGAGTAATGGAGAATAAAATTTAAAAGTTTCTTCCATGTATGATTCTCCCGAAATCTCACAAATGCCAGTGTCAGCATTAAAATTTACTGCAGGAAAATAAGGAGCATCAGGTACTTCTTTAATTATTAAATTTTCCATATATTATTCTAATTTTTAATCGTTATTAAATTTATTAATTTTTACTTCAATTTCAAAAAAAGAATACTTGTCATTTATACTTTCAATATTATAATTCAATTTATTTCTACTTATAAGACTCGATTGAATTAATCCTATGTGAGCTCCTACATCACGAATAAGAGATTGCCCACGTGTTTTTCGTTTTAAAATTCTTAATTGTTCTTCATCAAGTGAATTAATTTCGTTACAGTTTTTTCTCAATTTCTCTTCATGTTCTTTTAAGATTACATTTCCCGTAGATATATAATAAGAATCTTTTGTTTCTTTAATTCCAAACCAACCAATACCACATTTCACATTACCACAAAATTCATAAATCTCTGCAGAATAATAAGAAACATTCTGGGTCAATTCAATAAATATTTGAAAAACACGTTTAACAATTGAACAATCTTCCTTTTTTAATAAAATTTTAAGATAATTTGCCATGAAAGATATAAGATCTATGCTTATAGGACCTTTGTAAAATAGCAAATAATTATCTGAAATATCTTTATGATTCATATTATAATTTTACTTTTAATCCAAGTATAGTTATATCATCGCGTTGTTCCTCACCATTCATATAATTAAGAAGATCATTTTCTAAAAAAGCTTTTTGATCTTCAAGACTCAATTTATGAATATTGGTTAAAATACTTTCCAATCGTTTGCTACCATATCTGATTCTTTCAGCATTATTCTGATCGATTATACCATCTGTAAGCATATATATTAAATCCCCTTTGTTTAAAATCAATTCATGATTTGTAAAAGTTATATTCTCTTTATTTTCACCATATCCCCCGATTGATTTTTTTTCACCTTTAAGATTTATTAGTTCGCCATTACTATTACGAATAATATATGCATTCCTTCGTGCACCAGCAAATATCATTTTCATGTTCTCATTTTGCTTTTCAAAATAAGCTATAGAAACATCCATTCCATCGTTATTATCAGTCTCATCCTGACGTAAAGCTTTTCTAACTTCTTTATTTAAATTTTCGAGTATATCACAAGGATTAAAAATTTTTCTTTCGTGGACAATCTCATTCAACAATCTGTTGCCAATCATCGACATAAAAGCACCAGGAACACCATGTCCTGTACAGTCAACAACTGCTACCAACAACTTATCTTTATTAAAACCATTTACAAATGAAAACCAGTAAAAATCGCCCGAGACAATATCTTTAGGCCTATAAATAATAAAACTTTCAAATATATCTTTTAAAACTGAAAAATCTGGCAACATTGCTTGTTGAATAGTCATTGCATAACGAATACTTGAAGTAATATTTTTATTTTGCAAATCAAGTAAATCGCGTTGATATTTAATTTTTTGATTAGCTATTCTCAACCTTATAGTTAGCAGGGTAAGTATTATTGAAAAACAAATAACTATAAAAAGTCCGATAGTTATTGTCTTAATTCGTAAATTTTTCAATCGTAATAATGCATCTTTTTCACGTAATTGTGCATTTTTAACTTCTATTTCAAGTTGTTGTTCTCTTGTAAGTTTTTCAACCTTTTTCAAAGCATCAGTGGTTTTTAGTAATGCTTGTTGTTTATTTTTTAGCTCTTCCTCTGTAAGCTTTTTTTCTGCCTCAACCTTACTAACAACCATCTGTGCTTCTTCTTTTACCTGCTGCATTTCTCTTTTCTTTATTTCTTTGTCAATCGAAGAATATAATTCAAAATATTTATATGATTTATCATGATCTCCAAGTTTTTCATAGTTCTCATATAAAATACCATAACACCTTCGCAACAATTTTAAATCGTTTATATTTTTTGCAAGATCAACAGCCTCTTCAATGATTCTATTCGATTCATTATATTTTTTCAAACTCTGATAAGCAAGTGATATATTTGTTAATGTTGCTATTTGATCTTCAACAGAACTACCCATTTGCTTCATCATTTGCAATGACTTCTGAAGATTTGTTATACACTTTTCATATTCATCAATTTCAAAATACAACATACCTATTGTATTGTATGTATTTAATACACCTCTTTTATTACCTATTTGTTGATTGATATTCAAAAGTTGTTCATAATATGGTATCGCTTCTCTTTTATAATTTTTAGATACAAGCAAATAACCAACTTTGCTTAACAATGATGCTGCCTCAGAAAAATTATTCTGTTGCAAAGCTTCTTGTATTTGTTTATCATACTTTTCACATTCATTTTTAATATCTGTAGGCAATTGCCCAAAACTTTTTATTGAAAATGTTATAAATATTATTATGAAAATCACTTTTGATATTTCCAATATTTTTTGCTTCACCTTTTATTGGTTTATCTCAAAGTTAAAAAATTTTTTTTAATAATACTGTTCATCAATTAAGTTCAACTTTTATTAAATACGATAATAAAAAATAAATGTTTTAACTTTTTTGTTAATAAGATATGTTTATCAGAAATTACTAAAAATTGGCAATTATCAATAAAAAATTAACTTTATTACCATAAAATAGGATGATAATTTTTTAATTCTTTTTTATAAATATCAAGATTTTTCACAATTGATTTTAAGCATTTCCAGAAATCAATACTATGATTTTTATGCACTGTATGAACCAGTTCATGCAAAATAACAAAATCAATTAAATGATATGGCAATCGCATTAGATGAATATTTAAACTTATATCATTATTTCTATTACATGATCCCCAACGCGATTTATTGTTTCTAAATGATATTTTGTTATATCTAAAATTATATTTTGTTGCAAGCTCATTTACCCTTTTTGGTAAATAACTCGAAGCCTCTGTTTTCAAAATTTTTATATATATCTTTCTAAAAACTTTTTGTATTTCGGGATCATTAAAAGATTTATTTTCGGAATGATAGATGGTTATTAGATTATTTTTATTATTAACTTTAATTATTTCTTCTTTAACTGACCGAAAAACTATTGAATGAAATTTTGTTTCAATAACATTATTAACAGGTTTTATAGTTGTTAGACTTTCAAAACTTTTAATAGTTTCTTCTGTCTTTTTAATCCATTCCACTTTTTTATATACAAACATCATTGCACTAGAAAAACTACAATTCAAAGGATAAGTAACAACAATCCCTTTAAATGGTGCAAGAGATATTTTTAATCTTTTATATTTTTTTGATTGTTTAAATGTTACTTCTCCAATATTTTTTACAAAAACTTTTACTATTTTCATATTTAAATTATTATTGCAAAAATATTTTTTATTTATAAAAAATATGGCATTAATTTTAAACATTGAAACATCCTCAGAAATATGTTCAGTTAATCTTGCCAAAGATGGTAATGAAGTTATTACAATTGAAGAATACGAAGACAAAATTCACGCAAGTGCAATTACATTGCTTATCTTTCGACTTTTTGAAAAAAGTGGCTTAGATATCAAGAATCTTGATGCAGTTGCTGTAAGCAGTGGACCTGGATCATTTACAGGCTTAAGAATTGGGCTCTCTACTGCCAAAGGCATTTGTTATGCTCTTGATATCCCTATTATCTCAATTGTTACCCTGAAAAGTATGGCATATGGAATATTAAAAAATGTATCTATTGACTACAATAGTAATATTCTAATATGTCCAATGATAGATGCAAGGAAAAAAGAAATTTATTCAGCACTCTACGATACAAATTTAAATGAAATAATAAAGCCAGACGCGTACATCTTTGATGAAAATTTTTTAAATGAATACAACAATTTTAAAATAATATGTGCTGGTAGTGGCACTAAAAAAATTAATCAATTAAATACAAATCCAAATTTCATAGTTCTAAAAGATTTTTTACCTTCAGCAAAATATATGATAAAAATCTCGTTCGAAAAATTTATAAAACAAGATTTTGAAAATCTGGCATATTTTGAACCATTCTATATTAAAAATTTTATTCCATCTGTCCCAAAAAAGAAAATTATTTAATAATACAGTTGTTAAAAATTTTTATTTATATTAATACAAAAATTATTGACTAAATGTAAACATGTAATTATGAAAATTTATCCATTAATATTTATAGTGCTAATAAAAACTTCACTATTATTTTCTCAACCTTTAAGCAAAGTCAATAGATTTAAAAATGGAGAGGTCTTAAAATATAACATAAAATATGGATTTATTCATGGAGGTGTAGCATCAGCATCTTTAAAATTAACAAAATATAATGGAAAAGTTGTTTATCATGCTATTATAACAGGTAATACTACTGGTATTGCTGATAAAATATTTAAAGTAAAAGATACATACGAAAGTTATTTTGATACTTCAACTTTATTACCACTTAAAGCAATAAGAAACATTAAAGAAGGAAATTACAGATATTATAACGAAATTTATTACGATCATGAAAATTCAACTATATACAATAAAAGATTAGATAGTACAATAAAAGTACCATCAGGAATAATTGATATGACATCGGCACTTTATTATCTAAGAAATGTTGAAATGAATAAATTAAAAAAAGGCGATGCGGTAGAAGTGATTACATATTTCGGCGATGAGATATTTCCTTTCAAAATCAGGTATTCGGGTATTGAATATGTAAATCTTAATAAAAAGAAAATTAAATGCCACCGATTTGATCCTGTTGTAGAACCCGGTAGAATATTCAAATCAGAAGATGATATGACAGTATGGATTTCGGCAGATAAAAATCAAATACCCGTAATAATAAGATTTGATATGTGGATAGGTGCAATATATTGTGAGTTAATAGGTTTTGAATCACTTAAATATGAATTTGAATTTGAAACATTGAATTAATAAATATATATTTGTAAAAATTTTTTAAAATAAACTTTTTATATGGCTACAACTGCAGATATAAAAAATGGTATTTGTATTGAATTTAAAGATGATATTTATACAGTAGTATATTTTCAGCATGTTAAACCAGGTAAAGGAGGAGCTTTTGTAAGAACAAAGTTAAAAAGCCTTACAACAGGAAAAGTTATAGAAAACACGTTTCCTTCGGGTCATGAAATTAATATTGTCCGAGTTGAACGACGGCCTTATCAATATCTATATAAAGATGAATCGGGTTATCATTTTATGCATGTAGAAACATTTGATCAGGTTACGTTGAACGAAGAAATGATTGAAAATAATGATTTATTGAAAGAAGGACAACAAGTTGAAATTGTTTTTCATGCCGATACCGAAACTCCTTTGGTTATGGAATTACCTCCATTTGTTGAACTTGAAGTTACTTATACAGAACCAGGAGTAAAAGGCGATACTTCGGCAGGAACAGCAATGAAACCTGCTACAGTCGAAACAGGTGCAACTATAATGGTGCCATTATTTGTCGATAACGGAGATGTTATTAAAGTAGATACTCGCGATAGATCGTACGTAGAAAGAGTTAAAACATAAATAAAATTTTATAATGCCTAATGAAACTGCTTTAAATAGACTGCAAATTAACAATTTTAAATTAAAAGCACTATTAAGCATTACAAATGCTATAAATGAAAACTTAAGTAAAGAAGAATTACTTAGTAGATATGAATCATTACTTACAAAAGATTTGGGTATAGGTAAAGTTCTTGTTTTTAAATTTGAAGATGTATGGAAAATTATTTTAAAATCTGGTAATATCAACGATTCCTCAACCAACATTAATGTTGAACAAGATTTATTTCATATACGCGACATAACTACAGTAACTGCTTCAAATAAAAAGATTTTTGAAGGTTTCGATATAATAATTCCTGTTATACATAAAAATGATCCCATTGCATATGTTTTAATTGGTGATCTTGAAGAGGGTGAAGGGTTAAGTCCTTCTATACGTCATTTAACTTTTATTCAGACTTTATCAAATATTATCATAGTTGCAATTGAAAATATCCGATTGTTTCAAGAACTTTTACGCCAGGAAGCTGTAAAAAAAGAACTCGAACTAGCAAAAAAAATGCAGTTGATGCTCATTCCTGATATCGACGAATTACCCAAAAACGATCGGATTTACGTTACAGCATTTTATCAACCAAATCTTGAAGTTGGAGGCGATTATTATGATTTTATTGAATTAAGCAACGACGAAGTTGGTTTTTGTATTTCAGATGTTTCAGGCAAAGGTATTTCTGCTGCATTACTTATGTCAAACTTTCAAGCCAACCTAAGAGCTTTGTTTACTTACGATATAAATTTGGTAGCACTGATTGAAAAACTAAATAGAAGAGTAATCAAGGCAACTAAAGGAGAAAAGTTTATAACTCTTTTTATTGCTAAATTTAATTTCAAAACTCGTGAGCTTGAATACATTAATGCTGGACACAACCCACCCCTACTTTACCTGAAAAATAAAAAAGAATTAATAACTTTAAACAAAGGTTGTGTAGGACTCGGAATGCTTGATGTTATTCCTACTATACGAAAAGGATCTATAACAATCGAAGAACCAGCAAAAATCTTGTGTTATACCGACGGACTTACTGATTTTATTTCAGAAAAAGGAATTACCAGCGAAACCGAAATAATTGAAAAAAGTATTAAAAACGATCAAACTATTGAAGAAAACATTAAAAATATTATTGTAGAACAAGGAATTTTTAACGATAATATCTCCTTTTTTGATGATATTACTATTCTTGGAATAGAATTGTATTAAAATCAATATGAAACTATTTCAAACGGTAATTCCACATATTCTTTAAACTCTTCTCCTAGATCTCTCATATCTTCATCATCTTTTTCATAAAACCAATATACTTTTACATCGTAACCTTTCTGATAAATATTTTCAAGTTTTGATAAAATATCCTGAATAAGCTTCGATGTTGCAGTATTAAAGTAAATCAATTTAAATATAAATTCTGTTTTCTCATTAGGATGATTGCTATACTCATCAAGCCATTCAAGTACAGGTTGATAAAATGTTACTACATCTTCTGGAAGTGACCTTCCAGTAATTTCAAAAATATCATTTTCTGGATCAAATAATATTCGAGGAGTATCATTTGTAGCTTTTATATCAAGAATATTCATAAAAAGTTTTTGCAAAAAGTAAAATTTACTATATAAATTTATCAAAAATTTTTATTACGAAAAAATTTATTTTATGAATATTTATTTTCCTGATGCAGATAGATATAAAAAATGTATGATCTATAACTATTGTGGTTTGAGCGGGTTAAAATTACCATCTATATCTCTTGGCTTATGGCATAATTTTGGATTCGTAGATAATTATTCCAATTGTAAAGAAATTATTTTTTCTGCTTTCGACAACGGAATAACACATTTTGATTTAGCAAATAATTACGGTCCCCCTCCCGGTTCTGCAGAAATAAATTTTGGCAGAATTTTAAAAAACCACCTTAAAAATTATAGAGATGAGTTAATTATTTCAACAAAAGCAGGTTATTACATGTGGGAAGGACCTTATGGCGATTGGGGTTCACGAAAATATTTATTAGCAAGCATCGATCAAAGTTTGAAAAGATTACAAATTGATTACGTGGATATTTTTTATTCACATCGTTACGATCCTGTTACTCCTCTCGAAGAAACTATGACTGCTTTATCTGATACTGTAAAACAAGGTAAAGCTTTATATGTTGGCATATCTAACTATCCTCCCGAAATAACTTTACAAGCATCAAAAATTTTACGACAACTCGGAACACCCTGCCTTATTCATCAGGCAAAATATTCAATGTTTGAAAGATCAATAGAAGCAGGCTTGCTCGATGTACTTGAAAAAGAAGGTATTGGATGTATTGCTTTTTCACCATTGGCACAGGGATTATTGACAGATAAATATTTAAATGGTATACCACAAAATTCAAGAGCCTCAAAACCACATGGCTTTTTAAAACCAACACATATTACATCCGAAAAAATCGAAAAAGTGAAACAATTAAATGAACTTGCAAAGCTTAGAGGTCAAACATTAGCACAAATGGCATTGGCATGGATATTAAAAGATAAAAGAATTACTTCAGTTTTAATTGGCGCAAGTTCAAAAGATCAATTAAAAGAAAACTTAAAAACTTTAGAAAACCTTCAATTTGCAGAAGAAGAACTTAATAAAATAGATATGATTTTAAATTTAAACAAACATTAATTTAACTATAAAAAATATAAGCAACAAAAATTGCAGCAATTATGCCTGCAAAATCAGCTATTAAGCCATAAGTAACTGTATATCGTGTATTTTTAATGTTTACAGCACCATAATAAACTGCTATAGTATAAAAAGTTGTCTCAGTTGATCCTTGAAAAATAGAAGCTAATCGACCTGCAAATGAGTCAGGACCATATTTTGTAAATATTTCTACCATCAGACCACGTGCCGAACTACCACTTAATGGCTTCATCAAAGCTACTGGTAACGATTTGATAAATTCGGTATTGATTCCAAAAAAATTAAAAAATGCAGAAATACCATCAAGAATATAATCCATTGCTCCAGAAGTACGAAAAAATGCGATAGCTACAAGCATTGCTACTAAATAAGGAATAATCATAATAGAAGTATTAAAACCTTCTTTTGCACCTTCGATAAAAGCATTGTAAACATTTATTTTTTTTCTTAAACCAAGAATTAAAAAACCAACTATTATAATAACTATTAAAAAATTACCAGCAAAACCTGTAACTTTTTCAACTGTTGTTTTATTACTATTTAACGCCCATATAATAAAAAAACCAATCAAAATGGCAATCGAACCAATATACAAAAATACTACAGGCTTAAATAAATTTATTCGTTGCTTTATCGAAACAGCAATCAATCCAACCAATGTCGAAACAAAAGTAGCTATAAGAATTGGAATAACAACATCTCCTGGATTTACAGAACCAGCAGCTGCACGCAAGCCAATAATTGATACAGGTATGATGGTCAAACCAGAAGTATTCAACACAAGAAACATTATCATAGCATCGGTTGCTGTTGATTTATTGTGGTTGAGTGTTTGTAAATCTTGCATGGCTTTTAAACCCAAGGGCGTCGCAGCATTGTCAAGCGATAACATATTAGCAGTAATATTCAACATAATACTACCATATGCAGGATGATTTTCAGAAATCCCAGGAAATATATGTTTAAAAAATGGTGAAACTATTCTGGTAAGTATTCCGACTGCCCCACCTTTTTCACCAATCTTCATTATTCCAAGCCAAAAAGCCATAACACCTATCAGTCCCAAACATATCGTTACGCTTTGTTTGGCCATTTCAAAAGTCGAATTTGATAAATTAACGAAAATTGTTCCGTCGAAATACCCTGTATTAAAATAAATTATTAAAGTTTTAATAATTGCAACAATAAAACCAATAATAAAAAATGATAACCATATGTAATTTAAAGCCATTTTTTATTAAATTTAAAGTGAATTTAAAAATTAATTTTTGATAAAACATAATAATTATTAAAATTGTTATAAACAAAAAGTTTTTATGAAAATAACAGATATCAATGGAAAAGTTTTACTAAATAATAGCATTGAAATGCCTTATTTTGGACTTGGTCTTTATGGAATACCCGACGGCCAACCAATTGTCGATGTTATAAATTATGCTTTAGAAATTGGCTACAGATTATTTGATACTGCCTCAATGTATGAAAATGAACGAGGAGTTGGAATGGCAATTAACAATAGTAAAATCCCAAGAGAAGAAATATTCGTAACTACCAAAGTATGGAACTCTGAACAAGGATATGATAATACACTTAAAGCATTTGATAACTCCTTGAAAAGGTTAAATCTTGAATATGTAGATTTATATCTGATACACTGGCCTGTTAAAAATAAATATAAAGAAACATGGAGAGCATTAGAAAGAATTTACAAAGAAGGCAGAGCTAAGGCAATTGGATTAAGCAATTTCTTGCAACATCATATTCAAGATATTTTAGATATTTGTGAAATTTTGCCAGCAGTAAATCAAATAGAATTTCATCCATTTTTAGTACAACAAGATTTACTCGATTTTTGCAAACAACATAATATAAAAGTTGAAGCATGGAGTCCATTAATGCATGGTAAAATTTTTGATGAGCCATTATTAAAAAATTTAGCAAGTAAATATGGAAAAAGTGTAGCACAAATTGTATTGCGATGGGATCTTCAAAAAGGAGTAATAACAATACCAAAATCTGCAAATAAGGAAAGAATAAAATCAAATTCTGAAATCTTTGATTTTGAACTTTCAGAAGAAGATATGAAATTGATTGATAATCTTGATAAAAATTACAGGATTGGTGCTGATCCTGACAATTTTGATTTCTAATAATAACTTTACTATTGATTAAAAACAATATTTTATAAATTATTTTAAATTAGTTACTTAATCTTCTAAAAAGCTCAATAGTTCTATATTTAATAAATTTATTTAATAAATTTATAATAATGTTATGCTATTAAAACTCTTTCAAGTGTACTTAGATTAACCAATTTAGTATCTCCAGCTAATTCATATTTAAAAAATTCTATTTCTTTTCCTATGAACTCATACCATGCTCTTTTTGCTTTAAACAGTGATTTTTGATTAACTATCTCTGAATACAATCTTTTATAATATTTATTCAAGAGCACATTGTATTTATCATATGTTTCATAAATTGATCTAATCATGTTAATGTCAAACTAATCTACAACTTTTAAAATTATTTGAAGATATAATTCTATTTCTAAAATTCTTTTAAAAAATTGAAGTTCTAAAGTATCTAAAACTTTTCATTTATTTACTATCTCTTCATAAACTTTAACCTTAACTATTTTGTTTATCAAATCAACAACAGATTTGTTCAACCAATCTGAACCATTTAGATTGATTTGAGAAAAGAGTAAACTAAATCTTAACAGAATTATCATAAAAATAAACAAAGCTTTCATATTTGTATTTAATTTAAAAATTAATTATTTAAAAAATTTTTTATAATAGTACTTAAAATTATTAGTTTCATTTATAAAAACGATTAATAACCTCGAAAGCACTTTCGTATTTTATAGGTACAATTTCTCTTCCAACACTATCCACTAAACCCCATTTACAACCTTTTTTAACACAAATATTTCTATCTGACAAAATTTCAATATCATTGTAGTCAAAAGGAATACAATTTTCACCTTTTTTATTAACCACACCCCATAATATTCCTTTTCGCACAGCTAAAAATCCATTCAATAAATAACTTCCAATTTCATTAATAGCTTCTTTAGTAACTTTTATTTCATCATAATCAAAATTTACAATAATATTGTTATCTTTATCAATAAGACCCCATTTGTTACCTTTCTTTACTGCACAATAATTATCATCCGAAAAAAAAGATAATCCTCCATCATAATTACTCAAGATAAGTATATCACTATATATTGCAGGAATAACAAATTGATTTTTTTCATTTATAAAACCCCATAAATTATCTTTTTTTACAGGACACACTCCTAATTCAAACCATTTTACTTCATCATAAATTATAGGAATAACTTCTTCGTTATATTGGTTTATATATCCCCACTTTGCATTTTTCTTAACTGCTGCCAAACCATTACTAAAAATTGAAATATAGTCATAAATAAATGGTATTATTTCTATCCCATTCGTATCAATTACTCCCCATTTTCCGTTTTTCTTTACTATTGCCATCCTGTCAGAAAAAGTCAAAGTTATTGATGGAATATTTAAATAATTACTTCCGATAGAATCAAAAATAAATGGAATAACAGTTTCGCCTTTAAGATTAAGAAAACCCCATTTGCCATTTTTTCGCGCACCAGCTCTATTTTTATAAAACAATTGAACATCGGGGATAAAAAATTCTTCATAATTACATTCTGTTAATATATATCCCTTATCATTAACAAGTCCCCATTTTCTATTTTTTTTCACGATAGCTATTTTAGTACCCCAATCTAAATAATCAATATAAGGAGGTTCCATTCTTTCTGTTTTACTATAATCAAATTCATATATTTCATCATAAATACATGGTATTATAATTTTCCCCTCAATACTTATAAGTCCCCATTTGCCATCTTTTTTAACTTTTGCATATTGATTATTATCTCGACTAACTGTAAAAAACATTCTTCTTGTAGAAATATTTTCGCTATTGAGAGTGTTATAGTTATTAACAATAACCACACTATCAAAAATGCAGGGAAATAATTCTTCACCATTTTCTTTTAAAAAACCTATTTTTCCATTGCTTTTTGCTAATTTAATTGATTTAATATCTCCATTTTTATCAACATAAAAATCTTCTGTCTCCAATATTACATTATAAAATTTTTTGTCAATAATTTTTTTTGATTTGGAACAATTAATAAATAAAATTACTATTAACACTTTTAATGATAATATTTTAATATACATATCTTACTTTTATATATCATTTATTTAGTTAATATAAAATTACAAATTTAATTTTAATAAAAAATTTTTTGTTTTCATTAAAATTTTATTATTATATTTGTATTATACATGTTGTTTTATACTAAAGGAATAAAATATGAATAACAAAAACGAATTATTATCAAGATTATTACTGGCATGGGAAGAAACATACAAAAAAGGTCAATTAACTCTCTGGATCTTTCTTGCATTAAAAGATGGGAAAAAATATGTAGAGGAAATTAAAAATTTTATCGAAGATAAATCTAACCATACCATGACCTGTGAAATTCAAAGTCTTTACAGGAATTTAAGAAAATTTCAACATTTAGGGATTGTTGATTTTGAAACTGGAGAAGGAAAAAAAGGACCTGATCGTAAATACTATTTTCTGACCGAATTAGGAGTCGAATTGCTTAATAAATTTATTGAGAGAAACATTAATATTTTTTTTAATAATCAAATAAAAAATTTAATTATAAATAAAAAGGTTTAAAAATGAAACTTATATCTAAAAATTTATTAATTTTTTCAGGAATACTTTTTTTCCTGACTGTTGTTTTCCGTTATTTTTTGAGTTCAATGCTCCAAAATCATTTATTTAATGAAGCATGGATGCTATCAATTATTTATGGTATTATAGTTTTTATATCAGGGTGGATATTTGGCAAAAAAGATAAATGGCATTTACCTTTATATGATATAGGGTTCAGATTCCATTTGGCAACTTATTTAATATGTAATTCATTAGCAGAGATTTGGCATATTGCAGGTTTTCAATCTCAATATGAAAAAATAAAAGTAGTTCATATTACAGCTATTGTTTGGGGAATATTTTTATTAATTCATTTTATTTTATATTTATTAACTCGAAAAAATGCAATTGAAGGAATTAAAAAAACTGAAATTTTTGAGTAATATAAAAATAACTTGTTTAAAATCTTTAGAAAATTTCCAAAACATTTTTCATTTTTTCAATTAAACAATTTTTCGAATATCACAAAATTTTTTATAAACTTTATTGAATTTCAACATATTGACTTTGACTATTTTTTTTATTAATTTTATATAAATTTTTTTCAAATAATTAATTTTTTAACTTTTTTATCTACTCTTTTAAAAATTTTTTTATGAAATTCTATATTGTTTTAATAGCTATTTTATTTTTATTTACCTGCAAAAAATCTGATAGTGAAGAAGACAATATAAATTCAGGCACTTTTCAAGAAATATTTGATAAAGCATCAAACAATAATCCAGTATATTATAAACTACAGCCTTTTGAACTTTATTCAAGTTTTGTTGACAATAATGATTCTATATCAGAGAAAGTAAAAAATTTTATCCACTTTGTAAATAATACAATTAGTATAGCCGAACACCCAAAATACAGCGAAACTACACTTTTTAAATCAACAACTCAAATCATTAATCTATTAGAAAAAAATGAAGACAAAATAAATTATAAAGAAGAATGTTCTACAATACCCATGAGTAATATTTCTTATTGTACTTATTCATGGACAAGAAACAGTGGAAAACTAAAAGTTAATTTATCATGGTGGAATTATCCCGAACATTATACGACGTTTTTAAATTATGATGGTACTGATGTTGATGGTACTACTTATAAAGACGAAACCATACAATTATGGATGACATTAAAAGACTTGACAGCTTCATCATATATTTACTATTCAAAATTTTTTGATTGCGATCAAAAAACTAAACCTTTGTTTAAAATCGATTGGTGGGTGGAAGATAATAATGCCCGTTTGTGTTTTGGATTAGGTGATTGTATTTTTTTAACTGAAAGATACTTGTCGCTTACTGTTTTTAGGTGCTCCAATATTTATGAGTATCATATATCATCTTATACCGTAATGGTATCTTACCCTGATGGCAATGTTGAATTTTACAATTATATTTATAGTTATAAGATAAAAGACTTATATCTCTGGATTGTTTACAAATGGTTTGAGCGTGAAAAAAAATGGTGTACAGTAGTTTTTGATGAAAATGGTAAAATTGAAAAAAACGAATGCGATTTATCTGTTTTTGAAGATTAAAATAAGTACAATCCTTTAGCAATAACTCATTATTATAGTTTTATATTCTAAATTTTTTTAAATACTTTATTTTAATAACTTTTAATACTCTCATAATATTTTTTCATTACATGCCATGCTTTCTTTTTCTCTCCTTTATCTGATATCAAACCTTTTCGATTCCATCCTTTTTGATATACAGGATGCATTCTACCGGGCGAACGATAATCAACGAGCAACCATGGGCACACTCCACATAAATTTGGCACATTACTAAACATAGTTATCTGATCCTTGTATATTTGTTCTTGGTATTCTTCGCTCCAGCATGCAGCTTCATCTTTTGGTGCATAACTACTACTATACAAAGCCTCACCACCAAATTCTGAAATAACAATAGGCTTATCGTTATATGCCAAGTTCCATTTGGTTTCTGAAGGCTTTCCCTGCCATGGTATATACCAACCAATATATTCATTAAGTGCTATCAAATCAGAATACTTATAAAGTGTATCCCATACATAAAAGGTATTATTATCATAACCCTGATTATTTATTACAAAGGTTATCAGCCTTGTTGAGTCGATATTACGGCAACTTTTTGAAAGTTCAATTAATGATTTATCTCTTCCAGGAGTAAATGAAAATGTTTCATTTGATAGACACCAGATAATAATACCACATCTATTCCGATCTCTACGTATCATTTCTCTCATCATTAAATCCATTTTTTCGAAAACTCCGGGTGTCGAAAATTCAATATGCTGATAAACTGGTAATTCACTCCATATCATTAAGCCCATTTTTTCAGCAAGTTTTACCATATATTCATTATGTGGATAATGAGCTAATCTAACCATATTACAACCCATCTCTTTTGCCCATTTTAACAACAAAAATGCATCTTCTTCGGTACAAGCTCTTGCTGCTTTAAAAGGATTTTCTTCGTGAATATTAACACCTTTTAAAAATATAGGTTTATTGTTTAATAAAATTTTATTCCCTATTACCTCAATATTTCTAAAACCTATTTCATCAATTACAGTATCTGTTTCACTTTGAATTATTACTTTATAAAGTTTAGGATTTTCAGGTGACCATAAAGTAAATTTTGCAAAAAATTGAATCTGTGCTATACCATCTGAATTTGTCTTTGTTTTATAATTTATTCCTATTTCTGGAATTTTTATGAAGATCACCTGCGATAGTTTATCTCCATTCAATTTAACCCACCCATAAACTTTATCACTTCCATGTTTTTGCAACTGAATATGATAATCTTCGATATATGTATTATTAGTTTCTACAAGATTTACATCACGTGTTATACCACCATAATTAAACCAATCGTAAACTAATCCAGGTATTCCATCTTTTACACGTTGATTATTGACTTTTACAATTAATGAATTTTCACCATTTTCAATTAATTTTGTTACTTCAACCTGAAAAGGTGTAAAACCACCTTCATGTTTGCCTGCATGTTTACCATTTAAGTATAAATCAGCTATATAATTTACTGCACCAAAATGTATAAACACTCTCCTTCCCGTTTTTTTAAAATAATTTATTGATTTTTTGTACCATATTATCCCTTCATAATAAGTCAATTCACACATTTGAGTATTAAAATCACCTGGAACATAAAGAGAAGGACCTCCTTCGAATGAATATTCAACAAAATCTGTTTTATTAGAAGGTTTTTTCTCAAGCCATACCTGTCTCCATTCACCCACACCTGTAGGATCAATAATAACCTGCCATTCCCCATTAAGACTTGTTAATTTTCTACCATATATGTTTATCATTGCACTTTGTGAATACAATGTTTCAAAACAATAAAAAAAAAACAACAGGTAAGAATAATTTTTTAAAATTCATAATTAAACTTTAATTAATTTTTTCCGTTATTTTTAAAGCAAATAAAAGTTATTATAATTCATCATAATCAAAAGTAAAAACCTTTTTTTAGTTAATCTTATCTAGAAATACTTTTATGGTCAAATGAATTCTCTTTATTTTTTATAATATTAAAATTAGAAAACAAGTGTAACCATATTTAGGTTACACTTGATTTAATTATCCAACCATTAATTTAAAAATTCATATATTTACTCAGTTAATGTCACCCAAATATTTCTTATTTTAATTTTTGCAGGTGGATTTCCAAAAGATAAATGCAAACAAATCTCTATATGATTTGAAAATTCAACTGGTGTAGTAGGTACAATAGTATATGTAGTCCATTTTTGTAAAACATTTCTCAATTCAAAATTACGAATTAAATATTTATAAGATACCACTCCAAAATCTCCATATTCAATAACTTCGGTTGTATTTATATAGCAATTTGCAGCATCATTCCAATATTCAATTGAAACAGATTTTAACTTTTTATTTACAAAACCAATAGAACAAGGTAAATTGAGAGGTATATATGCCTTATTACCAGCAGAAGGTTTGTCAGTAATAAGTTCAATACATCCGTCTCTCTTACTAATATATATAGTATCATTGGTATATACACTCATTGGATTTATAGAAAAAGTAATCTCTGTGGGTTTATTTTTAATATCTTCCCATGTAGGTAACCAATCAGAAGGACGGTATAAACCAGCATGATTACCCCATCGATAAGCAGAATTCCATTTAGCTGTATCATCTGAAGTAATAGTACTTGCCATAGATGATTTAAATAATGGATCCTTTTCAATAATTTCGCCCGTTAATGACTCTGCAACTTTTGCATATAAAGCATAAGGTACAGACAATACTTGTCCTGTTCCTGTAATTGTATAATTTTCTCCACCTGTCGGATCTACTTCGGTTTTTATAAAGTAAGGGCCGTCGGCCCAATTTATATTAACAAAGCTACCACTTATAACAGTACCATTACCTATTTCAATACTTATCAGACCATTAGCATTCGTTATAGGAGTGTGTTTTTCAACATAAACAGCAGGTCCATTTATCGCACCTTTTAAAATACTAATTTGAATTCCTATAGTTTGATTTACTACAAGATTATTATTGTTATTACGAATTACAGCCTGATAACTTAATTTTTGTGGCACCTGTGCATAAAGATTTAATACAAATCCTATTGCAATTGCTATAGGTATTGAATTTAAAATTATTTTTTTCATTTTTTGGCCCTCCTTAATTTTTAATAATTTTAAAAGTCTTAATTGCTTTATTTTTATAAATAACCTTTAAAAAATAAGTAGAAGGTACAAGGTTAGCGGTATTAATATAAATTTGTTTATCTGTTAATTTATCATATTGTAAAAGCTTACCATTAACATCAAACAATTGATATGATAACAATTTAATATTTAATTCATTAGTCTCATCAATTTTGAGCACTATGTAATTGCCAACTGGATCTTGAAAAACCTTAACCACATGGCTAAGGTTATTAACTTCTTTAATAGAAGTTACCACCGAAATTTCATAAGGTTGATTTACTCCTTCAACTATAAAACCATTGATTCCAGTAGATGTTTGATATACAATCTGACCAACAGATAAGCTTAATGTGCCTCCACTACCTGAAGCATTAACGCCTAAGGTATTAAAGGTTTGTTGTGCATGTAATTGAATAAATAAAAAAAATGATAGTATTCCAATACTTAATCCTTTTTTTGCCATTTTTTAAACTTTTTTATTTTATTATTTTAAAGATTTAAAAATCATATAGATTTTAATGGTGGATAATTTATTGAATTGGAATTTGAAATTTGATATATTTTGATGTAAATAAGAATAATATTAATAGATTAACCATATTCATGTTTTGCATAACATTCTGAATATAACATGAAAACTAAAATTAAAAATATTAATAATAATTTCATTTTTTTTAAATATTTGCTTTGGATATAGAAACTTTTTTTAATTTACTAAAAATTATTGATATTTATAATATTATTTTTGAAAAATTTATATTAATATCATACCTATAATATAATTTATGTTATATTTAATACATTGATAATATCGATTAGAAGGATTTATATTTATTTTTAAAATTCTTTATTATTTGTGTTGTCTGTCTTATATAATTATGTTTACTATTGAATTTTAACAAATTTATATTATGTTTATCTCAGAAAATGATTATAAAACTATCTTATCTTTTTATTTTTTATTATATGGATTTATTAATTTAAATCCATAATTTTAGGAGAATTGACATTTTTAATTTTATTAGATTTGTCTAATATCAAATAAAAGTAAATCAAAGTTTTATATTGAATAATAAATTAGATAAAGGTCTTCTATTTTCTAATAACTATTTTTACCGACGTAAATACTATATAATATATTTTTGTTTTTCGGGAATTCATCCATTTTCCTGTTATATACCTATAACTTTCATCAGGATAACTAAAAAAATAAGCATTTGACTCATAATCATCATACAAACAAAACTCAAAACATTCTGTTTTTTTGTTATTAAATTTTTCTTCCAAAAATATTATATTATCTTTTCTCCATTCAATTCAATTTTTTGAAACTTTGAGTTATAATAGTAATAACCCGAAACTTGATTGTCTTTATTAATATTAATAGCCATACTAAAAGAATATTTATTATCAATTGCACCGAATATAAAAAAGTTTTCTGGTAATTTTTCTTTTAACCTTTCATTTTCTAAAAACATTTCAATAGAAGATTTTGAAAAATAATTACTTTCAAAAAGTATGTATTTTCCTATATCATTTAAATATTGTTTAATAGAATCAAGTTCTACCAATATTTCAAAAATAGGTGAGCATGCTCTTGAGACATAAGGATAACAATCTTCTTTCAGAGAAACAGATAATTTATTTCCATTTACACTGTAACTTGATATATCATAATATGTACAATATGGTTTAATACCAGCACATTCACTAGCATCTAAAAATTCTTTTTTTACACCTTTAAGCCAATATTTATTAATAAAATCTAAATAGCCAGTTAATGTAAATAGTGCTTGAAATGGAATTATAGTAAACTTTAATAGTTCACCAGTTTTCAAATCAAAATACATTTTATCTTCCACATAAGCCGAATGAGCACCATAATGAGTACCTGAGATTGATATATACAAAATATCTTCTTTTATTTCATAATCAAAACTAACTCCATACCATCTAAATTCTTCAATCTCACTTTGATTAAAACTGTTGATCATAAAATAATCAAGAATTTGTTTATTAATCTTTTTAATAACTGGATTATTTTTATCTAATAAATTTTTAACCTTAGGAATTTCCGATGCATACTTTTTATCAATGGTTTCGATAATTTTGACCTTTTCAACAACTATATTTTGGCTATAACTTATAAACAAATTAACCAAAATAACAAGTGAAATTATAATTTTCATCTATCATTTATTTTTAAACTAATAATCGATATATTTACTTGAAACCAATTGAAAACCACATTCTAAACATTCTGAATTAAGCAAATACCTCATTTCTTTCCCTTCTCTTGGGTATGAAGTTTCTAAAAAAAGATTTTTAAAATTATTAAAATCAACGTCTGAAATTGAGAACAACCTACTTCCATCTTTTTCAAAAATAGAATTTACACCGTATAAACATGATTCATAGTAAAGAATTTGCTGTGATTTTAGATTTGCTTTTTTATCAATTGTAAGATAAAGTAAAAAAGACTCTAAACCACAACCACAATTGCCTTGATAAACGCAAACTCCTTTTGAAAAATAAGAAACAGAAAACAATAAATAATACTTCTCATCAATTTTTTTATATAGATAAGTATCAATTTTGGGTTCATATTCAAAATTTTTAGAAAAATCAAAAGCATATACTGATGAATCAATTTTTACTTCAAAAATATAGTTATAAACACTTGATATATAATTAAAACTAGTTCTTTTTAATTCAAAAGGCAAATCTTTACCATTACCTTCCCATATCCCTTTAAAAATCGATTTGTTTAATATCTCACCTCTAAAAGTTGCATTTATATTATTATTTTGATCATATTCAAAAAGTTCAAGTGTTTCTTTTTCATAATAACAATTGTTTATAAAACCATATATATAATCTATTTTTCCTCTCAAGCTAATTGGTTTTTTAATTTTATCATAATAATAAAAACCATATGCAAATCCTTGTACTGGATAAATAATCATAGTAATTGGATATTTATCACCTATCATGCCTTTAAATTCTGAATATTCAGGATGCAAAACAAATCTTGCATTGATTTCTTGTCCATAACAATAGAATAATTCCAACAGAAAAAATAAAAATAAAAACATTTTCATAATATTAACTTGCTTTTTTGAAGATGTGTTACATGTAACAATTTTTAAATATACGAATTTTTTTAAATACAAATTTTTACATAAGAAAGTTTTTAACTTAAATATTAATACTTTTCATATAATTTTCTCCTTTCTTTCAATAAAGTTTTTTTAATAATTTTAAATCTTCTTCATTTTTTATTTTAAAAGTTATTAATAAACAACTATTTTCAATTTTACAATATAAATCTGTAATTGAGACTATCTGGTTGTTTATAATTAAAGCAACCAATTGTTTTTTATTATTATATGTGGGCAGAAATAATGAATCATTTGTAAAATTTAATTTTATTGTTAATCCCAATTGTAAATTTGCATCTTCGAAAATGTAGGGATTTTTATTTTCAAACTCATAAATATGTTCAAAATCTTTTGCCGTCGCCAAAGGAATAGGATTAACAAGATAACTAAACATCCCGAAATTTCTTCTATATCTTTCTCCCCATTCTTCATCTAAATCCCTAATTTTGTAAGTACTAAATACATATTTTGCTTTTTCTGAATTTTTTAAAATAAAGAAGATAGGCTTTTTAATTGTAATATCTTTTTCATTATTTGTATATTCTACTTTAAATTGTCTATTATTAAACCAATAATCATATTCACAATAAAATCTTTGAATTAAATAAATTCCATCTTTCAAAAGAGTATCATTTACATCATTCATAATAATTCTTGCTTTATTTATGGCATTTTTAAAATATTGTGCATTTACTTTTTGTATGTAATTAATAACCAATACAACAAATAAAACATAAAAATATGTAAACTTTCTCATTTTCTAATTCCTTTTACAATGTATGGATATATAGAATTATTATAATCAAATTTTTTAAAACACAAACCTAACATTACTGCATTATTATTGTAAATATAATTATACGAAGTTGTCAACGCAACATTAATCCCGCGATAAAATATATTTAATACATCAATGTTAAATGAATAACCAAATCCATTATTTTTACTGAAATCATTTATCCAATATCCTGCTTTTAATCCGAAACTTGAAATAAAATTTATTGAACATTCGTTGATTTCGTTGATCTTAAAATTATTTTTAAAAGTAAAACCCATATTCGGAAATATTATAAATTCTTTATTTACATAAGATATATTAAATCCAAAAGAAATATTATTTTTTATAGGAACAAAAGGTTTATCTGTAAATACAGGTCTTGAAACATAATCATATTCAATCGAATAAAAATAATCTTTATATGGATTTATATGTACACTATATAAATATCATGGTATTAATCTTCTAACAGAACCAAATAATTCTTCTTTCCCATTATCCAATAATTTGATATTTCTAATCATCCTTATAATTACCAAGGAGTTGTCCTGTACATGATATTTCTCTTCTTTAATTTTTCTATCAGGATGTTTAAAAATTAAAGTGTCTCCAATTAAACATTTTATCTTAAATTTACCTCTTATATTAGTTCTAGTACTATAATCTTTTCCTGCAACACTCACTTCTACATCTGGTAAAAATTCAAAATCATCTATAACATAGCCTTTTATCAACAATGAATTCTGACAAAACAATTCTTGAAATAAAAAATTTATTAAACACAAAATCATTAGTAATTTTACGTTCATGTTTTTTAAATAAAAAATTTTTCTCAAAGTTTAAATAAATTCATATTATTTAAATTATCTAATTTGAATACAAAATTTATTCCAAAATTTTTTAAAATTATTCATTTAAACTTATTTTTTCTTTAAAAACATGCTAAAAAACTTCTCTAACTGATTCCTCATAGCAAAACAACTTTTCTTCTTTTTTTATTTCATAATTTCCATCTTTCGTTACAAATATTGTTAACTCGTATAAAATAATATAACTTCATAACCATCAGACAATTCTCTAACATATGTGGGCATGAGTACTTTCTTATAAACCTTGATATTTTTATTTTTAAATTTTAAAAAAAATTAAAATTGTATATAACTTCTGTAATATATGCTACTAAAGCATAAGAAAAACTTAGAGCTTATTCTTTCGATTCAACAGGAGCAATTATCTCTATAAATTCTTCCTTGTTTGTAACTTCAATTATAAAATAATTAATTTCTATTAGATAATTGCAACAATAGCACTCAAAATGAGAAGAAAAACTAAAACAATCAAATGTAAAAGGAACACATACTTATTCAACTGATTCAGCAAAAAGATATGACAGACTAAGACCACCTAATATATTTGATACTGGTGTAATTATTTTATCTAAGTTAACAGTGTACTTAATATTTCAAGAAAATGTTTTATTTATAATAATAGTTTTCGGTTTGTCGTATATAATAAATTTATTTAGTTCTTTAGAATAAATCGTCAGATTAACCAAACAATCAAACATTATAATTAATACATAACTTATTTTCATATTTTAAAACAATTGAAAAATATTTCAATCTCTTTCTAAATCTATTATTTTTGATTGAATTAAGACGCTTTCTTTTTTATCTTTTGATAAATCATTGAAAGAAACAACAAATCTGAATGTTAAAGAATCATCCCATTCGATATTCGAAATTTCATAGGGTATTAAAAATTTTTTCTCATCAATAGAAATCCCTAATGGAATTTTTTCATCATGAATTTTTTGATAATGACCATTATTATCCTTTTTCCAATATTTAATGTGAAATTCTAAATCTCCAATTACATGCATAAAATATAGAAAACTATAATATTTATTATCTCTACTTACAAATAATGGAACACCTTCTATTTCCTGTCCATTTTGCCAATCAATCGATGTATATTTTGTGCCATATTCTGCACGACTTTCTGCTAATACAAACAATTTATGCTTTGGCAAATAACCAATATATGCATTCGAATCACCATTATTTTCAAAATAAAGATCTTGTATGATTGTTTTTCCACTTGGAGTTAGAATTCTTAATATTGAATTAGAATAAAAAAATTTATCACTATTTAAAAAATATTTATCATTAGGAATTTTAATGATACCAAAGTTTGTATAATCTATATTTAAAGAGTTTATTTTAAATTCTGAGTTTGTGATTTCATTTATGTTTTTCACAGAAAATATAATAACAATGCTATCCGATAATTTACCAAGTTTAATTTCTTTAAATTTTTCATATAAAGATAATTTTTTATCTTTCATTAATTTTACTCTTCTGGTCTCTTCATAATCTTCACAATCATAATAAAATCTAGGTGTTAAAAATTCTTTATTTTCTGCATCATATAACTTACCATAAAAATCATTTCCTATAATGATTAAAAATATAATTGTTGCTGTAAGTATACCAACTCTTACAAATTTATTCTTAAAGAAAATACACAAGAAAATTGTAATGATAATTTCCACAATAAACATAAAAAATATTGTGGTTAACGAAAATTTTATAATAATACCAAAAAATAGTAAATTTAGAACAGAAATAAATGCTGCTAAAAAAATTCCACCAATTAAGGATAAAAATTTTTTCATAGATTAAATATTTTCAAAATTTGATATTTTTAAAACTATAATTTGTTTAAAAAATAATAACTACCATTTAGCACACTTGCAAATGTTACCCATAACAAATATGGTATATTAATATATGTTGCAATAGGTTTTACTTTATAAAACAAAAATAACATAATAACAATGCTAATCCACAAGAATATTATTTCAATGAAAGCAATACCAATTGCTTTAAAATAAAAGAAGATAAAACTCCATCCAATATTCAAAAGTAAATGAATAAAAAATACTGCTATTGCAAGGTTACGAATTTTGTTGGGTTCTTGTTTCCAAACTAAAAATAATGATATCCCCATAAGAAGATATAAAACAGTCCATACAGGGCCAAAAATCCAGTTCGGCGGATTGAAAGATGGACTTCTTAAATTGGTGTACCACTCTGGTATTGACTGAGAAGTAATTAATCCAGCAATAATACCAAGGCCAGAAGGTATTATTAATGAAATTATTAGTTTTAAAATTAAAATTTTATTCATAACATTTATTTTTTATAGTTTAAAAATGTATATGATATTCCCAAAGAAGCGTAGTGAAACAATGCAAAATTGTATACTACATCATTATCGGCTCCGCCTTCGAGCACTCTATAACCAGCAATTATTTTAAATTTATCATTGAGTTTATAAGTTAAAGCAAACAAAACATCTTCGGCTCTACCTTGTGGAGCAGCAAGAGCATCACCATCAAGTAAAAGACCAATTTTATTATCAACATTATATAAAAGTCTAAAATTAATAATTGGCACAAAACCAACATTCGTTTTCTCAGCATACAAATTACCCGAAGAAAGACTTATACTAGCATCTCTAATTTTGGCAGTAAACCCAAGTCCAAACTCAAAATGAGGTTTTTGAATAATATCATAACGATAAGTGAGCCTATATGAATTAAATTTATATATTCCTTCAAGATCATTATTAGCAGGAAAAACTGTACCTACAAATATTATATCTTTATCAGTTTTTCCGCTCGACTTGGTTTTTAAGGGAGCATACAATAACGATATTGTATGTCGTGATTTAAAAATATAACTAAGTTTTAATCGATAAAAAAACTCTGTTTTTGCTTTTAAATCATCTTTAAGCGAAAAAAATGTACCTAAATCACCTGGAATACGTACATCACTATAACCTGTAAACACTGAACCAGTTTCTAAACTTATTACTGACTGTGGTATACACTTTGGCTCAAAAAGCAATATTATTACAAATATTGTAAATATATAAGCAAAATTTTTCATATGTCTTTTTATTTTAATATTCAATTGAAATATAAATTTAATATTTATTTATTAAGTTTTTGTTATTTTGTTCTTTATATTAATTTCTTATAACAAAAAAAAATTTTTGAAGTTCATATAAATATGTTTCAGAACACTATTCTCTTTGTTAATTTTTAAAACATATGAAAATGATTTTTATTTAAAAAAATTAAAATTCAGTTAATCAAATTGACAAAAGTTTTGTTATATGAATTTTTTAAATTATTAAATTTACTTCAAAAATATTTTTAATGATAAAATGGATTTAAAGAAATGACCAAAGAGCAAAAATTTTACAAAGCACTGCAAGATATTTTCATTGGCGCTAAAATAGAAGGGCAAGGTGGATTTGTCAATTTGATGAGAATAAAATCTAATTATTATTCCAAAATTGAAAAAATACTTAAAGATGATATTGAAAATGCATTAAAACAATATCCAACATTTCGCGAAGAACTTTTTGATAAACTTTATTCTTTCTTCAATAGATATTTTACCGAAAGTGGCTCAATCTATTTCAATTCTACCCCATTCCACAATAACATTTACGAAAAGGTATATACTGATGATAAAGATGTAATATTGTTTTGGAAAACCCAGATGCTTTACTATGTAAAGACAGATAGGATTTTTAGAAGTATTCCTGTAGAATTTGATGGTTATAAATTTTACTTTGATGCTTCAACTGTTGAGAACAAGAAGGCGAATGAGAAGCGCAGTTTGATTTATGAATTAAAAGAAATCAAAGAAGATAAAACAATAGTTTTTAATGTTTATTATTCCGAAAAAGGAAAAATAACCAAAACAGAAGATTTACTCAAAGAGTTAAAGAAAAAACAAATAAACATTGATGAAGAAACCTTAGAACGAGCATTTCGCATATTTGAGAAGCAAAGTGAAGTTGATTTTTTTATTAACAAAAATGCAAAAGCATTTTTGCAAGAACAGTTTAAACTCTGGAGTTATCAATATTTTTGGGAAGGCGCAAAAGAATGGACAGCCGATAGAGTAAATCAATTGCAGATATTAAAAGACATTTCGTTTAAGGTAATTGACTTTATCAGTCAGTTTGAAGATGAACTGGTTAAAATCTGGAATAAACCGAAATTTGTAAAGAATTCGAATTATGTAATAACTTTGGATAGAATAAACAAGATTGAACTGATTGAAAAAATTCTAAATCATAAAAGCATAAACGAGCAGATAAAGGAATGGCAAGATCTTGGTATTGTGGACGAAAATTTTAAGGTTAATAATATTTTTGAAACCGACATTTATGGCAAACATTTATCCAAAAAATACGAGCATTTACCTATTGATACAAGGTACTTTAAGGATTTAGAACTTGAGATATTAAGCTTGTTTGATGATTTGGATAACCAACTAGATGGCTGGCTGATAAAGAGTGAAAACTATCAGGCACTGAATACCATCCTACCGAAGTTCAAAGAAAAAGTGCAAACGATTTATATTGATCCGCCATACAATACAGGAAGTGATGGTTTTGTTTATAATGATAGATTTCAACATGCTTCTTGGCTAACAATGATGGAAAACAGGTTGAATTTAGCTAGAGAATTAATGTGTGATGATGGAGTTATTTTTGTGAGTATTGATGATAAAGAACAGGAAAAATTGAAAGTATTAATGAGTTCAATATTTGGAAAAGAAAATTTTTTATCTCAGTTAATTAGAGGTATACCAGATGGAACTAATCTTAGAACTATCGGGGGGATTAAAACTTCAACTGAATATGTGATTTCTTTTTTAAAAGACAAGGAGCCAAAGTTAAATCGTTTTTTATTTAAAGATAACGTATATATTGAAATCACCCAAAAAACGCATGATGATAGTATTGAAACAAGGTTAACAAAGAGGGGTAATCGCATCTCTGAAGTTAAATTCTCTCAAGGTACAGGTATTTACAGCAATGGTTTAAACATAGAAATAAAAGAAGGAAATTATATTAATCCTAATTCAAGAGAAAAAATTTTGGTAAAGAAAGGAAATTTGATTATTAAAGACGGAATATTACTACAAGATGTTATACTTGAAGCACCATGGAGTATGCCAGGAGTATTGGATAATTTGTTTTTAGGAAAAGAAGTTTTTGATGATAGCGGGCAAAAATATGAATATGTATTTTTTAAAAATAATGGTATACCATATATTGTTAAATCACGAAACAAAACTTTAATTCCAAGTTATTTAGAAGTTAAAAATAAAAAAGACGAGTTGTTTGTAGATTTAATGGGTTATTCTGAATCTCCAAAAGAAGCTACCCCGAAGCCTATTGAGCTTATTTATTTATTATCAGGTTTTTACATGCATATTAATTCTATTATCCTTGACTTCTTTGCAGGCTCTGGTACGACAGCACATGCTGTTATGAAACTAAACAAAAAAGATGGTGGCAAGAGAAAGTTTATTCTTGTAGAGATAGGAGAGTATTTTGAAACAGTCATCGTCCCAAGAATAAAAAAAGTTGCTTATTCTTTTAACTGGAAAGACGGTAAAGCACAAGATGCAGATGGAATTGGCGGCTTTTTCAAATACTACGAACTGGAACAATACGAAGAAACACTTGCCAACACTGTTTACGAAAATCACGATTTGTTTATTATAGGCAATAAATCTCCTTACGAGCAATATGTTTTTATGAAAGATGAAAAGATGCTAAAGGCATTGGAAATTGATTATGAAAACAAGAAAGTAAAAGTTGATTTATCAAAACTTTATCCGAATATAGACATTGCCGAAACTTTATCAAATCTGACAGGTAAGTGGATAAAGAAAATAAAACAAGATGAAGTAGAGTTTGAAGATGGTAGCATTGTAAACACAAAAGATTTGGATTATAAATTAATAAAACCTTTAATTTGGTGGGAGTGAGTATGGATGAATTATTAAAAAATATCGTAGAAAATACAAAGATAAGTAATAAAGTTATTAAAACCAGAATTGTTCATCCTATTTTAGGAAAAAAATATCCCAACAGAACAGTTTATGTTTTATTAAAAAAATATGTAGATGATTTTTTAAAAATGAGCTCTGAGCCAAGAATGATTGGACTTGCAGGATTAAGAGGAACAGGTAAAACTACCCTAATGTGGCAAATTGCAAATTACTTATATTCCAAACATTCTAAAATTCCTATATACTTTTTTAATGTAAATGAAATACAGACTGCAGGCTATAGTCTATACGAAACACTAAAAGCGTTTCAAGAATTTGTCTTAAAGAAAAGTTTTAGAGAATTGGACACACCTTTAGTGCTTCTATTCGATGAAATACACGATGATCCAGATTGGGCACGAACACTAAAGATATTGTACGATGAAGCTAGAACTACTTTTATACTTTGCACTGGTTCATCTGCATTACTTCTGCAAAGCACTGAGGATTTAGCCCGTAGAATGAGAATAGAAAAAATTTACCCATTTCGATTTATTGAATTTATTTTAGCAAAAAGTTTTTTAGAAAAAGACAAAACTATTTTTCCTAAAAAATCTCTTGCAAGCAATTTAAAAGAAATCTTTTTTTATAGTACTTCAATTGAACAATTACATAGACGTCTATCTGAAATAAAAGATATAATTAAAGATTTTTATAAAACAATAAATAATGTTTTTAATAATCAAGAAAATTTAGTTTTAGAATATATTAAGTATCACAATATACCCGCTTTTATCGTCTACAAAGAGAAATCTTTAATTTTTGATTCTATTATTGATTTATTTTCTCGTGTTATTGACCAGGATATAAAAAAACTAGGAAATAATATATCTATTTCTTCTGATAAAATTCTAAAATTATTACTTCAATTAGCTATATCAGATGAAATTAATTTTGATACTTTATCTCAAAAAACTGGAATAAAAAAAACAGAGATTGAAGGAATATTGGATTTATTGGAGAAAGCGGAACTTATAAACATTCTTAATCCTTACGGTGGTGGAGAGAACAGAATATGGAGAAATAGAAAAGTATTTTTTATGTCGCCTTCATTACGATTAGCTCTTTTATCAATAATTTATGGATCTAATTTGCCTAATGAATTGTCTTCTAAACTTTGCGAAGACATAGTAGCTATGTATTTAGTCAAAACATTAAATGATGGAATTGTTTCTATTGCCAAACAAACAAAATCAATAACACCTGATTTTATAATTGAAACCTTGGATAAGCCTTTAGCAATTGAAGTAGGGAGTAGTAAAACTACAACAGATCAATTTTCTAAAATTGATTGTAGATATGGAATTTTAATAAGTAATAAAATTGAAGATATTGAAATAATTAATAATTACTTAAAATTACCATTAAAATGGTTTCTGTTGCTTTAGATTTAAATAATTAAAAAAAGAATGAGAAACAAAAATAAAATTATGAGATTATTAATGCCATTAATTTGATGGGAGTGAAGTATGAAAATAAAGAAAATAAACAATATTAATGGATTAGGACAATTCAATAACTTTGAATGGCCAACAGATTTACCTGAATTTAATAAATACAATTTCTTCTATGGTTGGAATTATTCAGGGAAAACCACACTATCAAGATTATTTAGATGTTTGGAATTAAAACAATTGCATAATGATTACCAAAGTGCTACATTTAAAATAGAAATTGACAATGGGGTTTTAACAGAAAAAAGTCTTAATGTTGATTATCCCATTCGTGTTTTTAACGAAGATTTTATTGAAGATAATTTTGATTGGAATAATGATGATGCTGATATTGAGCCATTATTAATTTTGGGTAAAGAGTCGAAAGAATTAGAAGAAAAATTAAAACAAAAACAATTAGATAAAGATAATAAAGAAAAACAGTTAAAAGAAAAAGAAAGTGAAAAAAATCGAAAAGAAAAAGACTTACAAGATAAACTAACTAACAAAGCATCAGAAATAAGAAATATTCTTTCAATAACAAATCCAAGAGAATTTGATAAGAGCAAATTAGAGAATGAAATAAATACAATAAAAAATAGTTTTAAAGAAAAAGTATTGAGTAATGAAGATGTTCAAACAAATCAAACCATTTTAAATAGCCAAAAGTTAGATAATGTTTCTTTTCCAAAGATAAATCTAAAGCTTACAGAGTTCTTAGATCATGTTAAAACGATTTTAGAAAAAAAAGTTTCTGCTCAAAAAATTATTGAAAAACTAAACCAAAATCCGCGATTAAGTGATTGGGTTAGAGAGGGTATTGATCTACACAAAGAAGAAACAACTTGCCAATTTTGTGGGAATAAATTAACAACTGAACGCATTGAAGAATTAAATAAGCATTTTTCTAAAGAATTTGATGCTCTTATTAATACAATTAAACAAAAAGTAAATGAGATAAACAATCATCTTAATGACATAGATAAATATTCATTGCCCGATAAAGCAAGATTTTATACTGAATTTCAAAATGAGTATGAGAATTTATCTTCAAAGTTCAATCAGTTAAAATCTAATTACATTGAAATAGGTAAAAAGTTAATTGATGAATTAAATAAAAAGAAAGAAAAACCTTTTGAACAATTAATTATTGAACCATCAATTAACAATAAAATTGAAAATGAATTAAAAGAATTAATTAAAAGTATCCAAGAACTAACCGTAAAACATAATAACAAAACGAATTCATTGGAAGAAGAAAAGCAAAAAGTAAAAGAAAAATTAAAGTTTCATTACGTTACACAATTCATTCAAGAAGAAAATTATTTTAATAAAAAACAAGAAATCGAAAATCTGAATTCAGAAATTAAAAATTTAAACAATGAGATTATTAAAATAAATAATGAAATTACAACAATACAAAATCAAATTAAAGCATCTGCAATTGGATCTCAAAGATTAAATAAATTATTAAACAAATTTTTTAATGATGATATATTAAAAATAAAAAATACTTCTAATGGTAAATATAAACTTTATAGAAATAATCAAATTGCTAAAAACTTAAGTACGGGTGAAAGAAACATTATTTCATTAGTATATTTTTTCGCTAAATTAGAAGAAACTAACTTTGATTTAAGCCAAGCAGTCATTTTTATAGACGATCCCGTATCCAGTTTAGATTCTCATCATATCCATTCAGTGTATGCTTTTCTTAGCGAAAAAATAAAAAACATTAACCAAGTGTTTATTACAACCCACAATTTTGATTTTTTTAATTTACTAAAAGATATGCATAGATATGATTTACAAAATAGAAATGGTAATTTTTATTTAATCAAAGCAATGACTAATAATCAAAAACGCTATTCAACTATTGTAAAACTTCCTGACATTCTTCATAAATTCAAGAGTGAATATAATTATTTGTTTTATATTTTAAACAAATTTAATCAATCAAACAACAAAAATAGTTTTGAGCAACTTTATTTACTTCCCAATATACTTAGAAGATTTTTTGAGATGTATTTGTTTTTACGTTATCCAGATGGTAAAAAATTCAAAGAAAAAGCCAACAAATTTTTTAAAAATAATACAAGTGATGAAAAAGTAATGGCACTTAAAATTATGGATGAATATTCACACGAAGAGAATCCAGAACATTCTCAACGTTTTCCGGATATTCAAGAATTGGAAAAATCTGTTAATTTTATCTTAAGTGAAATAGAACAAAATGATAAAGAACATTTTAATGCTCTGGTTGATAGTTGTAAAATAGAAATTTCATAAAACCTTTAATTTGGTGGGAGTGAGTATGGAAAATATACCAAATATAGTAAAACAGGTAATTATCGATGAGCTTAAGCATCACAGCATAGAAGTAAAAGGAATTTATCTTTTTGGCAGTAGAGCTAAAGGTAGTTACGATAAAAATAGCGATTGGGATTTTTTTGTAGTTATTGATAAAGATCTGGACTTCACAGTAAAAAGAAAATTAATTCAACTTATTAAACGAAAACTCATTGAGATTGATTATCCACTTGATATTATAATACAATCGCAAAATGTTTTTGAAAATAGAAAGTCCGATAAAGGTTACCTCACATATTACATTGTAAAAGAAGGCAAAAAAATATGAATAACGAAGCAGTAAAAAAATGGATTTTAAAAGCAGAAAATGATTTAAAAATTGCAAAAGATGAGATATTAACTAAAGATCCTGCTACAGATGCAATATGTTTTCATGCACAACAATGTGTTGAAAAATATTTAAAAGCCTATTTAATTTACAATGATAAAGAGATTACTAAAACTCATGATATACTATTTTTGATTAAACAATGTTCATTGATAGATTATGAATTTAAATATCTTTTAGAAATAAATGCAGATAGTTTAACTAGTTATGCTGTTGAAATAAGATATCCCGATGATTTTTATTTTCCAGATATACAGGAAGCAAAAGAGGCAATTGAAATTTGCGAGAAAGTCAAAGAATTTGTAAATAATAAATTAAAAGATTTGTAATCAGTGGATAAACATAAAAAAAAATACAAAAGATTTGGATTATAAACTTATTAAACCTTTAATTTGGTGGGAGTAGTTATGAACCTATACCTTCAAAACATAGTAGAAAACTTTAATATTAACAATCTCCCAGCCGATTGGCTTGGAGTTGATTTTAAGGAATTTTCAAAAGAAAAATCGCTTTTTGATTACCAACAAAAAGCATTAGAAAATGCTTTAAAAGCATTATATCTTTATTATGAACAATACAAAGAAAGTAAATCAGAGTTTTACAAGCACTACCAATATAATGGACTAACTCAAGATTTAAGCTACAATGTAAAAAAAGAAAGTAAAACCATAAAATACTTACTGGAATACGATAAAGATTTTCCCGTTATTGAAGATAAAATATCTTTTGAATATTTTATCAATCGAATGAGTTTTTGGATGGCAACAGGCTCAGGTAAAACACTTGTAATTGTTAAACTTCTTGAATTGTTAGGATATTTAATTCAAAACAATAAAATTCCTAAAAAAGATATTTTGTTTTTAACATACAGAGATGATTTAATTGAACAATTCCAAAAACATATCAAAGAGTTTAATTCGGCAGGACATACAATATCTATAAATTTGATTGATCTAAAGCAATATGCATCAAGTAAACAAAATCCACTTTTAAACTTTGTCAATACAATAGATGTTTATTATTACCGAAGCGATTTAATATCCGACGAGCAAAAAGATAAAATTGTAAATTATAAGAACTACGATAACAATGGCAATTGGTATATTCTTTTAGACGAAGCCCACAAAGGAGACCGCGAAGATAGCAAGAGACAAATATTTTATTCTATTCTTAGTCGGAATGGCTTTATCTTTAATTTTTCCGCAACATTTACAGATGATAGAGATTACGCAACTTGTGTTTATAACTTTAACCTTGCAAGATTTATCGAAGAAGGATATGGCAAACATATTTATATTTCAAAAATTAATATTAAAGCATTAGAAAATAAACAAACAATTATAGAAACAGAAAAACAGAAGATACTCCTTAAAATATTTGTTTTACAAGCAGCTATCAATAAACAATTTGAAGCAATAAGAAAAATTTCAAATAATTTATATCATAAACCACTTGTTTTAACGCTTGTTAATTCTGTAAATACTGAAGATTCCGATCTGGAGTTGTTTTTCAAAGAAATCGAAAAAATTGCATCGGGCAATGGTAATAATCATATTTTGGCAATAGCAAAACAGGAAATTATCTCTGAGCTCTCATCTAAGGAAGCAAAATTTGAGTTTGAAGAAAAACAACTAAACCAAAATTTACTAATAATTATTCAAAGTTTAAGCTATTCGGATATTTTAAACTATGTCTTTAACTCATTTACAAACGGAAAAATCGAAGTTTTAAAAATACCATCGAATAAACAAGAACTTGTTTTTAAACTTGCTACATCTGATAGACCATTTGCTTTAATGAAAATTGGTGATATTACAGAATGGATAAAAAATAAGCTTTCTAATTATGAAATTATCGAAAAATTTGATAATGAAAGTATTTTCAAAAATATTAACAATAATGAAGATATTTCGATATTAATGGGTTCCCGTTCTTTCTACGAAGGATGGGATAGCAACAGGCCAAATATTATTTTATTTATCAATATAGGAAAAGGTACAGATGCAAAAAAATTTGTTTTACAATCCATTGGACGTGGTGTAAGAATAGAACCATTGCCAAATAAAAGAAGAAGAGCAATTTATCTTTATAATAATAATGAAATAGATGCAAATATTTTTGAAGACATAAAAGATAAAATCGAACCACTTGAAAGTTTATTTGTCTTTGGAACAAAAGCCGATAACTTAAAAGAAGTTGTAGAAACCTTAAAACAAGAAAAGCCCGAAGTTTTACTTGGCGATTTGTTTGAAATTAATCCTAATGTTAAGGGTAAAGATTTATTAATTCCTGTTTACCGTGATTCTGAGAAAATTATTGTAGAAGAAAAAGATATTGTCAAATACCCTATTCATCCCGATGATTACAAAATTGTGAAAGATTACTTTAACTACATTGGGGATAAAATAGCATTATGCAAATTTGACTGCGATGTAAGAGTATTAAATAAAATAAAAGAAGGTTTTAACGGTCAAAAAGAACATTATTTTCTTGAAACAAATGAACAAATTAAAATCAACAATCCAGAATTTTTATTACAGAATATATTTAGACACTTTTCAAATAAAGCCAAAGAGTTGGAATCATTTAAAAAACTTGAAGAAGAAATTATTCATTTTAAGCGAATAAATATTACAGCAGATAAGTTAAATTCTTTACGAGAAAAAATTAAAAAAGTTAAGAGAGCAAAGGATAAGGAACAAATTAAGAAAGAGTTAAAAGAAAAACTAGAAAGAAATGAAATTAATTTAGATACATACACTTCAGAGATAGAAAACATTACCAGTAATTTTGTAAATGAATTAGAAACTACGTATAATGCAAATGAAAAATTAAAAATTAAATATTTAGCAAATCATTACTATCTGCCAGTAGCATTAACAGAATCAGAAAAAGTAGACTTTATACAACATATTATAAAACACAAGAGCGAAGTAGATTTTATAAACGAATTGGAAAGATATCTGCAAGAAGATGATAATTTTTTTAAACAATTCGACTGGTGGTTTTTCTCCAAAATTGATGAAACATTGGACGAAGTTTATATCCCTTATTATAATCCCAAGACGAATAGAATTGATAAATTTAAACCAGATTTTATCTTTTGGCTTAAGAAAGGAAACGATTATACCATTCTATTTGTCGACCCAAAAGGGACAGAACATACGGATGGATATCGAAAAATCGACGGCTATTCAAGAATTTTTGAAATTGAATATCAAAAAGGTAATAAATATTTTACGTACAACGGATTTGTAGTAAATATAAAGTTATTACTTAAATCAAAGGAAGGAATAGCAAAGGTTTTGGATAATTACAAAAGATACTGGTTTGATAATATTGAAAATATGATAAATATAATAAAAAAACAATAAATTATAAATTTAACGAAGATTTTGAATATTTGTTTACTATTTTAAAATTTGCAATGGACATTTGAATAATTTGAAAAATATATCTATTATATATTCAGACTATTAACTACTTATAAATGTTTATACTAATCTCTTCTTTATACTAATATTGGTTGAAAAAAGGCTAATTAAACTAATGTAACTTTTGGCAACATTTAAATCAAATCTTTATATAAAATTGGTAATATTCTAATTCCTTAAACAAGTTTAATAAAAGATTATATTTCAATTAAATAATTTTTTAAATTCCTCTTTTCTAAAGTTCAAAAAAATTCGAAATAATGTTCTCGTAAATACAATTAACAATATTACATAACTAATAAATTTAATCTTTAAAATAGTCAATACATGTTTATTCGTTTCATCAATCTTTTGAATATTAAGTCCAAATGTTTTATTTAAAACTTTTTCAGAAAAAATTATGTAATATTAATGCAATGCCAGCTATAATTAAAATTACACTCATAAAACATAAAAAAAATTCGAGCCCAATCTTTATATTTGATTAAACCTATCGAATTTATTAAAAACAAAATTCCTACAATTATTAATAATAAATAGCTAGTAAATATCATACTATATATTTGAGAAAAATTGCTAAAAATTGATGAATCTTCAGAAATGATATGTCCTTTGAATATTGCGTTCTGACAGTAAATCATTATATTTATAATCCCTAATAAAGAAAAATAAATTAATAATCCAGAAAAAATGGTACTTATCCATCCAATTGTAGAGATATAAACTTTTCTCTTTAATAGCAAATCATTATCTGAATTCATTGAATTCATTTTTAATACTATATATTATTTAGAAAATCACAAGATAAAAATATTTTTCTAATAAAACCATTTTATTAAAATTTTTAACTACAAATTTCAAAAAATAAATTTTAAAACAGACAAGATAGACAGCTCGGGGCAATTCATAAATTGCCCCGAGCCTCTTTATTTTTCAATTATTAGACTTTATCATTCTAATAAATTTTGAAATTTTTTCTTCTAGCAATTCATTATTTTCGCCCAATGCTTTTATAAAAGCACTACCTATTATTACACCATTAGCATAATTACAGGCTTTTGAATATGTTTTATAATTAGAAATACCAAAACCAATAAGAAATGGATGTTTCAAATTTAAATTTTTTAATCTTTTAAAATACTCTTCATGCTCATTACTAAAATCATCTTTCATACCAGTTGTTGAAGATGTCGACACAGCATATATAAATCCAGAAGTTTCATTATCAATTTCAAGCATTCTTTCGTTTGAAGTCTGTGGAGTTACTAAAAATATAAAGTGCACATTAAATTCCTGAAATATATGTTTATATTTTTTTCTGTATATATCAAACGACAAATCTGGTATTATAACTCCATCAATACCAATTTCCTGGCATTTTTTACAAAATCTTTCAATACCATATTGTAAGACTGGATTAAAATATCCCATTAATATTAGAGGAACTTTTATTTTTTCTTTAATTCCAGACAATTGATCAAATAACAAAGATAACGACATCCCATTTTTAAGAGCTACAGTATTACTTTTCTGAATTATCGGTCCATCAGCCACTGGGTCACTAAAAGGTATTCCAATTTCTATAATATCAGTACCATTTTTAACAAGATTGGTAATAACTTCAACGGTACTATCTAATTTTGGAAAACCTGCAGTAAAATATACCGATAATATGTTTGATTTTTTATTTGCAAACAGTTCATTTAATGCATTACACTTCGATTTCATTTTGTTAAATATTTAAATATTTATCCATATGTTTAATGTAAGTACTCATATCTTTATCACCTCTACCAGAAACATTTACAACAACAATATTCGATGGAAGGAATTTAAATTTTTCAAGAGCAGCAAGAGCATGAGCCGATTCAAGTGCTGGTATTATTCCTTCAAGGCGTGTAAGTAGAAAACCTGCTTTTAATGCCTCATCATCAGTAGCATTTACGACTATTATACGCCCAATTTTATGCAAAAATGAATGAATAGGTCCAATGCCAGGATAATCAAGACCAGCAGAAATTGAGTAAGGTTCGAGAATCTGACCATCATCGTTTTGCATTACCATTGTATACGATCCATGCAAAACCCCTGGTTTACCAACAATCATTGTCGCAGCGGTTTCTCCTGTATCTATTCCCTTACCTGCTGCTTCCACTGCTATCAATCTAACATTCTCATCATCAATATAATGATAAAAGGCACCAGCTGCATTACTTCCACCACCAACACAGGCAATTATTACATCGGGGTTTTCTCTATTAGTCAATTCTCTCAATTGCCATTTAATTTCTTCACTAATAATCGACTGAAGTCGTGCAACAAGATCGGGATATGGATGTGGTCCTACAACAGAACCTATTATATAATGAGTATCATAAGGATTATTTATCCAATCACGAATAGCTTCGTTGGTCGCATCTTTCAATGTCATATTTCCGCTTTCTACAGGTATTACCTCTGCACCAAGCATTTTCATTCTTAACACATTAGGTTGTTGACGTTCCATATCGGTCTTGCCCATATACACAACACACTTCATATTCATCAAAGCACAAACTGTAGCCGTTGCAACACCATGTTGCCCAGCACCTGTCTCAGCAATTATCCTTGTTTTTCCTAATCTTTTGGCTATCAAAATTTGGCCTATAGTGTTATTAATTTTATGTGCTCCAGTATGTGTCAAATCCTCTCTTTTTAAGAATATTTTACAATTGTAATATTCCGATAAACGACGAGCAAAATACAAAGGAGTTGGTCGTCCTGCATAATGCTTTAATAAATAACGATATTCTTCCTGAAAACTTTTATCATTGAGTATATCCAAATAATTTTTTCGTAATTCCTCAATGTTATAATACATCATTTCAGGAATAAATGCTCCTCCAAATTCACCATAAAAACCATTTTCATCAATTTGATATTTACTTCTATTTGTATTCATGTTATTTATTTTTTAATTAAACTGATAAATTTTCTTACTTTTTCAACATCTTTAAACCCTGGTTTAACTTCAAATTTGCTGTTTATGTCTATACCATAAAATTGAGGATGACTAAAATTACGAATTAAGTCAACATCCTCAATAGATATACCACCACTTAAAAAAAATGGTATATCATATCGATATTTTTGTAATATCTGCCAATTAAATTTTAACCCCGACCCTCCATAATCAGCACTAAAGGTATCAAATAAAAAATAATCACAACAACTAACATAATTTTCAAGTATTGAAAAATCAAAATCATCTCTCATCGAAAAAGCTTTTATTACTATACATTCTTTTTTAAACAATCTACATAATTCGGGAGATTCATTACCATGTAACTGAACACCCGTTAAATCGTATATAGCAATTAGCTTTTTAATTTCATCAACTGTTGAATTAACAAATACTCCTATTTTCTTAATATTATTAGGAATTTCACTGATAACATCAGTTTCTAATTGATTTTCAACATATCGCGGTGATTTTTTGTAAAATATAAATCCAATAAAATCTACTCCTGTTTGGCATATATCATAAATATTTTCTTTATATTTCAATCCACACACTTTAACTATCATTTTTTTTAACTATTTAACTTTTTGTTTATACAATAGTTTGTTAACATTTTCAATAAGATTTTTTAAGATAACACCTGGTTTATCTTTTTTCATAAAATACTCTCCTATTAAAAATCCTTTAAAACCACTAGACATTAATCGATATATATTTTCTGCATTATTCAATCCACTTTCTGAAATTTTAATAAAACTTTCAGAAATTTTTCTACCCAAAACCAATGATGTATTTATGTCTACCTCGAAAGTTTTTAAACTTCTGTTGTTTATTCCTATCAATGTGACATATTCATTAATGTGTTCCAAATCATCTTCATCGTGTAATTCAAGCAAAACATCCATATTCAACGACCTTGCAAGCCTAGTCAATCTATAAGTAAGTTCTGGTTTTAAACACGCAGCAATCAACAATATAACATCGGCACCCATTGCTTTTGATTCGATTACCTGATATTCATCAATAATAAAATCTTTTCTCAACAATGGAATACTTAAATTGCTACGAACTTTAGCAAAATCTTCTTTTTTGCCTCCAAAAAATTTTTCATCTGTAAGTATCGACATCGCTACAGCTCCATTTTCAAGATACAAATTAGCTACAGTTAGTGGATCATGAAAATTGTTGATAACACCCTTTGATGGCGATTTTCGTTTAAACTCTGCTATTATATTAACTTTGTTGTTTCTTTCCTGTAATATTTTTGATAGCAAATTTACAGGTTTGTTATAATATTCACTCCTTTCAAGATGTTTAATAGGAATTAATTCTTTTAAAATTTCAACTTCTCTTTTTTTATTAATAACAATTTCATTAAGGATATTCATTTTTTTTAATTTTGTAGTTCAATTAATTTTTTGAAAACATCATAAGCCTTTTTACCAAGTAAAGAATCTTTAGCAATTATAATACACTCTTCAACCGATTTTTCGGGAAAATAACATTTCAAAGCAAAAGCCGAATTTGCAATTATCACGTTATTTTGTCCTTCAGTACCTTCGCCTTGCAGGATTTTAATAAAAGTTTTTGCAGCATCTTCTTGAGTATTACCAGCATAAAGTTCATCGGATTTTATTTTAGGCAAATTCATTTCAGTCGGATCAACAACTTTATCTTCATCTTTTGTTATGTACCTGAATCTATCAGTTAATGAAATTTCATCATAACCATCTAATGAATGAACAATGGCAAAATTGATATCTAAATTTGAGTAAACATTAGCATATATTTCTTGAGTATTTTGATCAAAAACCCCTATCAATTGAGCATTTGGAATAGCTGGATTAATCATTGGGCCTAAAATATTAAAAAAAGTTTTTACTTTTAAAGCCTTTCTGACTGGAGCCACATTTTTCATAGCTGGATGAAACAAAGGAGCATGAAGATAGCAAATTCCAGTTTTATCCAACTCTTTCAACAATTTATCAGAAGAATTACTAAACTTATAACCAAAATATTCCATAATATTTGACGATCCTGATGACGAAGAAACAGCATAATTACCATGTTTAACAACTTTAGCGCCTGAAGCAGCAACGACAAAAGCAGTAAGTGTCGAAATATTAAAAGTACGTTTTTCATCACCACCTGTCCCGCAAACATCAATAATTTTTTCAAAAGGTGTTTCTACTTTTAATGCAAGTTCTATCATAGCCTCTCTAAATCCTAACAATTCTTCTGTAGATACAGGTCTCATATTATACACGGTAAGAAACGACGCCATTTCAATTTCGGTATATTTGCCAATGGCAAGATCATATAAAGTTTGCCGTGCCTCTTCTTTTGATAATTTCTGGCCGGTAAATAAATAATTAAGTATTTCTTTCATAGTTTTTTAGTTTTTAGATGTTTAACCAATTTTCTATTATTTTTAAACCATAATCTGTTAACACTGATTCAGGATGAAATTGCAAACCTCTAACATCATATTGTTTATGTGACATACCCATTATAAAACCATTTTCGTCAACAGAAGTAATTTTCAAACAATTGGGCAATGTTTTATGATCAACAATCCATGAATGATACCTTCCTGCTTCAAAAGTTATAGGTAAACCTTTGTAAAGAGGTTCATCTCTATCAACTATCTTTACAGGTGTTGCTATACCATGATATACTCTATCAAGATTAATAAGTTTACCCCCAAATACTTCACCAATTACTTGATGTCCTAAACATACACCTAATATGCTTTTCGTCGAAGCATATTGTTTTACCAGGTCTATACATATACCAGCTTCTGATGGTATACCTGGCCCTGGAGAAAGGAGTATTTTGTCATATTCTTTAATATTTTCAATTTCAATTTCATCATTACGATAAACATCAATTTTTGTATTTATAGGATTGGTTAATATTTTAAGATAATATACAAGATTATAAGTAAAAGAATCATAATTATCTATTACAAGTATCTTTTTCATATTACACATGTTTAAAAGTTTATAATTTTGAAGCCATTTCAATAGCTTTTTTTAAAGCACCAAGTTTGTTGTTCACTTCCTGTAGTTCATTTTCTTCTAATGAATCAGCCACAATACCAGCACCAGCTTGATAATACAAAATATTATTTTTCGACAGAAAAGTTCTAATCATTATAGCCATATTCAAAGATCCATCAATACCTATATAACCAATAGCGCCACCATAATAACCTCTAGCTTGTTTTTCATACTTATCAATCAATTCCATTGCTTTAAACTTGGGTGCACCCGAAAGTGTTCCAGCAGGAAATGTTGCAGTCAACATATCAATACAATCATAATCATCATATAACTGAGCAGATACAGTCGAAACCATATGTATTACATGCGAATAAAATTGGATCTCTTTAAATCTCTCAACCCTAACATCAGTACCATACCGACTTAAATCGTTTCGTGCAAGATCAACAAGCATAACATGCTCAGCATTTTCTTTTGGATCTTTTGAAAGATTTTTTGCTTGCTCTTTATCATTTTCATCATTTCCAGTTCTTCTAAATGTTCCAGCAATTGGATTGATATAAGCTCTATTTTCTTTTACCTTAATTTGAGTTTCGGGCGAAGAACCAAAAATATGAAAATCCCCATAATCAAAATAAAATAAATATGGTGAAGGATTGATCGAACGCAATGCTCTATAAACATTAAAATCGTCTCCCTTAAAAGTACGTGCAAACCTACGCGATAAAACAATTTGAAATACATCACCACGATAACAATGTTTTTTGCCGTATTTAACTAAATTTTTATAGTCTTCATCAGTGATAGTTGAATATTCATCATCATTTGCATCGAATTTCTTTAATTTAATATTCAAATTAGTAAGTAAATATTCAATTTTGTCAATTTCATCATCATAATTATCAAGAAAACAATTCTCAATAATGTAAAGTGTATTCTTAAAATGATTAATTGCAATAATAACCTTAAAAAATGTAAACTTTAGATCAGGAATTTTATAAGCTTCATCAGGAAAATTATTAAAACTTATATTCTCAAAATACTTAACTGCATCATATGTAACATATCCAAAAAAACCATTTGCTGGTATATTGATCTCAGTATTTAAAATCTGAAATCTATTGATGAAATTCCTAAATGATTCTTTAAAACCATTTTTATCAATATTATAATTTAAAACAGATTTATCGGGTAAAATTTCAACAACCTTAAAATTGTCTAAAACATAATGTGCTACAGGATTAATACAAACAAACGAAAAGCTATTTTCGTTGCCTCTATAATCGGAACTTTCAAGTAAAAAAGATTCGGGATATAATTCGCGTATTTTCATGTATATGCTAACAGGTGTAATGGTGTCGGCAAGGAATTCTTTTGTTTTTACTAAATATTTAAACATATTCATAGCAGTAAATTTTTTTAAATTAAAATTCTCAAAGAAAAAATAACTGTATTTTAAAGCTTTGGGATATATGAAAATTATAAAGAAAGATTTTAGAAAGAAATCATTGCCACCACCATCGTCCAAATTGAAGTGATAATCTGTAAAACCAATTTTTATTAATTAAAGCAAAAAAATGATCAAAGAAAATTTTTGAGATTTGTTTTTTTACTTTTTGACTAAAAAATTTTTTTATGTTTTTAATTTCAAGACACATAAATTTTTGTTTAAAATCATATAAACTAAAAACGGCCTACCGTGAGAACGATAGGCCGTCAAGATTATATAATATTTTCCCGTTCTCACGGTTTGGAAACCCTGAGGCACCACCAGAGATTATATGTTAAACTTTTAATTATCATTTTCAAAATTTTTATAATTTTTTTAATTTAAAGCCAAGATAAAAAACTTTTTTATACCAACAAAATAATTTTGCAAAAATTCATAAAAATTATGCAGCTTTCAATCTTTCAACATCTATTTTTTCAAGTTTTTCTTTTGCATAATCAAGTGTAACTACCATTTTATTAGCCCCCGATGAAGGTAATTCAAACATTGCATCAACCATTATATGTTCACATATAGAACGTAAGCCTCTTGCTCCAAGTTTATATTGCAATGCTTTATCAACTATATAATCAAGAACAGCAGGTTCAAATTCAAGATCGATATTATCGAGCTTAAATAGTTTTTTATATTGTTTTATAATAGCATTTTTGGGTTCTGTTAGAATTTTTTTCAAAGCATCTCTATCAAGAGGATGAAGATGAGTTATAACAGGTAATCTTCCTATCAATTCGGGTATTAAACCATAACTTTTTAAATCTTGAGGTACAATATATTGCAATAAATTATTCCTGTCAATTTTATCAGCATTTTTTGTAGCATTATAACCGATAGTTCTTGTGTTTAATCGGTTTGCAATAATTTTCTCAATGCCTTCAAAAGCCCCTCCGCATATAAAAAGAATATTTCTCGTATTTACAGGTATCATTCGCTGTTCAGGATGCTTACGACCACCTTGGGGTGGAACATTGACAATAGCATCTTCCAACAATTTTAATAAACCTTGTTGAACACCCTCACCCGAAACATCTCTTGTTATTGAAGGACTATCTCCCTTTCTTGCAATTTTGTCTATCTCATCTATAAATACAATACCTTTTTCGGCAGCTTCTACATTGTAATCGGCTGCTTGTAGCAATCTTGTTAGTATACTTTCAACATCTTCACCTACATAACCAGCTTCGGTGAATACCGTTGCATCAACAATGGTAAATGGCACATGCAACAAACGTGCTATAGTTCTTGCTAATAAAGTTTTACCAGTACCTGTTTCACCAACTAATAATATATTCGATTTTTCTATTTCAACATCATCTTCATCTTTGTGTACCTTGGGCGAAAGTACTCTCTTATAATGATTATAAACAGCAACGGAAAGAACTTTCTTTGCTTCTTCCTGCCCAATTACATATTGATCTAAAAATTTTTTTATTTCAATAGGTTTTAATAGCTTAATTTTTCTTGCATCAAAAACTCTTTTATTTTTAACTTCTTCCTGTACAATTTCATATGCCTGTTCAATACACAAGTCACATATTTGTCCAGATATTCCGGATATTAAAATGTTAACTTCTTTCCTATCTCTACCACAAAATGAACATCTATTTACCAAGGCTATAAGTTTTTAAAAGTTTATTTTTTTAATTTATTTTTTCTTTTTTTCTCTTATCAGTACTTCATCAATCATTCCATATTCAACAGCCTCTTCTGATGTCATCCAGTAATCTCTATCGGCATCTTTTTCTACTTTTTCAATTGGATTACCCGTATGTTCGGCAATTATAGCATAAAGTTCATTTCTCAATCGTAATATCTCTCTTACTGTTATTTCAATATCTGTCGCCTGACCTTGAGCACCACCTACTGGCTGATGTATCATTATTCTAGAATGTTTTAGTGCCGATCTTTTACCTTTAGTGCCTGCACACAATAAAACAGCTCCCATCGATGCAGCTATACCTGTACATATTGTAGCAATATCACAATTTATATATTGCATAGTATCGTATATGCCAAGACCAGCATGAACATGCCCTCCGGGAGTATTAAAATAAATTTGAATATCTTTATTAGGATCAACAGAATCAAGATATAAAAGTTGTGCCTGTATTATATTTGCAACATAATCATCAATTGGTAAACCTAAAAATATGATTCTGTCCATCATCAACCTTGAAAAAACATCCATCTGTGCAACATTCAATTGCCTTTCTTCTATTATAGTAGGCGAAATATAATTTGCATATATAGAAGTATACTTATCTAATACAAGACTGTTTATTCTTCTTTCTTTAATTGCATATTTTCTGAAATCTTTTCCTATATCCATATTTTTTTTGCTAATTTATTAATTTATTTAATATCTCCTAAAACAGCTTTTTCATATTTATCAAAAGGCAATTCTTTTATTTCTATTTTCACTGTTTTCAAAATATGATCCCACGCTTTTTCTTCTTTCAAAATTAATTGAAAATGACGATAGTTATTTTCATTACTTAAACTTTTAACAACATAAGAATCAAGTTCTTCTTGATTAATGAAATAACCATACCTGTAAAACATTAATTGATAATAAGTTGAAGCATAATTATATATTTCTTCCTCTTTTATTTCTATACTATTTTCTTTTGCTATTTTATCAATAAACATAATCCATTTAATATTATGTATCATCTCTTCAGTAGTCTCATTTAACTTATCATCAGTTACATTGTTTTTACGTTTTAACCATTTCTTTAAAAATTCAACTGGAAAATCAACATCAATTTTATCAAGATAATAAGCTTTTATATCTTTTTTTAGTTTGTTGGTCGAAATTAAATCGTATTCTTTTTCCAAATATTCAAGTAGTTTTGCATTTATTTCTTCTTGTGTAGGTTCTCCTTCCAACGAAAGTATTTTTTTATATAGATCAAGATTAATTTCTGCAGGTACAACATTTTTAATATCAACAACTTCCAATTTATAAGTAGCTTTTTTTGAAGGTTCAGGAACAAATTTTATAGAAGCAAATTCAATTTCATCATCTTGTAATTTTCTGAAATTAATTTCTATTTGATCTTTAACTTTAAGATTTATAAAACTCTTAACATTTTTTTTAGAAATATTATGTAAATCTATATTAGCAATTTGTGGTTTTATCTCTGTATTATTATCTTCAACATAAATTTTTGCAAAAATCATTGAATTTTCATTGCTAACTTCGGCACTTTCAAATTTGCCATATTTTCGAGCCAATCTCTCAAGATACTTTTGTTTTGTATCCTCGTCAATTTTAATTTTATATTTTACAAATTTATCTTTAGATGTTGGAACTAAATCAATTGCAGGAGCATGACCAATTTCAAATTCAAATTCAAAACTCTCGCTGTTTTCCCAATCAATAGTTTTTTCATCATTGACTAAAGGATCACCAAGTATATTGATTTTATTTTCTTGTAAATATTTGTTCAAAGAGCTTTCAACAACATTTACAACTTCATCAACAGTTACACTTTTTTTGTACATCTTACTAACAAGAGATATAGGTACCATACCAGGACGAAAACCATCAAGTACAAGGTTTTTTTTAATTTCTCTTAATTTTTTGTTAACACTTTCTTCGTAATCACTTTTATCAATTAAAATTCTAATCTTTGAAGTTAAGTTCTCTTTGTTTTGTTCTTGAAGTATTTGCATTTTTAAAACTATTAAAATTAAAAGTGCGGATGAAGGGACTCGAACCCCCACGCCTTTCGGCACCAGATCCTAAGTCTGGCGCGTCTACCAATTCCGCCACATCCGCAACAAATTGGTTTGCAAAGTTATTAAAATTATTTTTATTTTTTTTAAAATATGTAAAATTTTGAATGTTAAATTTACAAAATAAATTTTTATTAAGAATTTTTACTATTATTGTTTCGTATTTTTAAAGTTTATTGTATGTTTTTTTCAGATATAGTTGGACATAAAGATATTAAAAAGTATTTAATTAACCTTTCAAACGAAAAAAAAATTATACCATCGTTAATGTTTTTGGGTGAAGAAGGAAGTGGTAATCTTGCCCTCGCTGTTGCTTTTGCTCAATATTTAAACTGTCTGGATAAAAAAAATGGCGAATCATGTGGTGTATGTACCAATTGTCGTAAAATTAGTAAATTAATACATCCCGATTTACATTTTGTTTTTCCTGTTAATTCGGGTAAAAAATCATTAAAAGATCCTGTTAGCGATGACTATATAAATGAATGGCGCCAATATTTTCTACCAAACCCTTATGTTACAGAGAATGGTTGGTATGATTTTATTGGAATTGAAAATAAACAAGGATTTATAAGTGCAACAGAAAGTAGAAACATAATAAGAAAATTAAATTTTAAAGCTTTTGAAGCAGAATATAAGATTATGATAATATGGTTGCCTGAAAGAATGAATATTACTGCTGCAAATATTTTATTGAAAATAATAGAAGAACCTCCCGAAAAAACTTTATTTTTTTTGGTAGCAAATTCCACAGACAATATTTTGCCTACAATAATATCACGGCAACAAATATTGCATTTAAAAAAAATTGACGATGTTAGCTTGAGCGAAGCATTAATATCAAAACATAATATACCTGGCAGTGAGATACCTTCGTTGCTAAAAATAGCTAATGGTAATTACGGAAAATTGCTCGAATTATTAAACTGCAACGATGATGATAATGTTTTACTTGAAAGGTTTAAAAAATTAACTAGAAGTGCTTATCAAAATAATATCCAGGCAATATTTGAATTAGTCGAAGAATTCGCTGATCTGGGAAGAGAAAGACAAAAACGATTTTTAAGCTATTGTCTGCACATGATTCGAGAAAATGTTATAATGAATTTTAATAAAGAAGATATCGTATATCTTAAAAAAGCAGAATATGAATTTTCACAAAATTTTCATCCATTTGTTATAAAAAATAATGAAAAAATATATAAACTTTTTAATGATGCTTTTAACGATACTGAAGCCAATGGGAACCCTCGAATTATAATGTTTGATTTATGTTTAAAATTACATGATTTATTAAAAAAATAATATAATTTTGAAAAGTATATAATAAAAAATATTTATGGGAGATATATTAGAAATTGGAAGAGGATGTCCTGACTTATTTGGAGATAAAAATAATAATAAAATAATCACAGAATGCAATGAATGCAAGGAATGCAAACTAGAAACATTTAATTATCTAAAAGACATCCCCGAAAAATACCAACATTGTGATTTTGTAGAGGTAAGATTTAAAAACACAAGAAAAAGTTTTTTTAAAGTACCTGAAAATCTGATATTAAAAGTTGGCGACATAGTTGCAGTAGAAGCAAATCCAGGACACGATATTGGAATTGTTTCTTTAACAGGTTATCTTGTTAAACGACAAATGATTAAACAACGTTTTTTTGAAAAAAATCAACCAATTAAAAGTGTATACAGAAAAGCACGCCCAACAGACATTGAAAAGTGGAAATTGGCTATTTCAAGAGAAAAAAATTTAATGCTCGAAGCCCGTAAAATAGCAATAGAAATGGGATTGGAAATGAAAATTGGCGATGTTGAAGTTCAAGGCGACAATACAAAAGCTATATTTTATTACATAGCCGACGGAAGAGTCGATTTCAGAGAATTAATTAAAGTATATGCTCAAAAATTTAAGCTAAGAATAGAAATGCGACAAATTGGAGCACGACAAGAAGCTGGAAGAATTGGTGGTATAGGACCATGTGGACGAGAAACTTGCTGCTCTACATATCTAACAAACTTCGTTTCGGTAACTACAAATGTTGCTCGTGAACAAGGTGTATCTCTAAATCCACAAAAACTCACAGGTCATTGTGGCAAACTCAAATGTTGCCTAAATTACGAAATCGATGCATATATCGATGCTAAAAAAGATTTTCCCGATACATCTATTACTCTCGAAACCGAAGCAGGTACTTTATATCATCTTAAAACTGATGTTTTTAAAAGATTAATGTGGTATTCATATAATAAAGAAACTCCCGAAGATGTGGTTTGTCTACCTGTTGAAAAAGTTAAAGAAATAATTGAAATCAACAAACGTGGTGAAAAAGCATCAAAAATCAAAAGCATTGAAAGCCGCGATTGGAAATCAATGATAGAATACGTTACTAAAGAAGAAGAGGAATCTTTAAGAAATTATGAGGATTCAGACAATGAATATACTGATAACGATTAATAAACTTTTTTATATGTCTTTAAATCGCAATAAAAGCATTGTATACATACTTTTTATATTTTTATCATTAGCTGGATGTAAAACTAATATATATTACAACAAAGTCTATTCATTTAAAAACGAAATTTGGAAACTTGAAGATATAAAATCATTTAATGTTAATATTGATGATACAAATTCTCTTTACGATATTTTTATAAATTTACGAAATACAGGAGCATACCCTTATCAAAATATATTTTTATTTATTACAATATATGCTCCCATTAATTATTATTACACCGATACACTAGAAATATTGCTGGCCGACGAAATGGGCAAATGGTATGGCAAAGGTATTGGCAACAACTTTTATCAAAAAGCTCCTTTTAAAAAAAATGTAAAGTTTCCTTATAGAGGTATATACAGATTTGACATACAACATGGTATGAGATTTGACGAATTAAAAGGCATTTCAGATTTAGGATTAACAATTGAGAAGAAAATAATATCTCAAAAAAAATGAAAAGCAATGACAAAAAGAAAACTGGAGCGTTTCGCCGAAATGAAAAACTTTCCAAATGTCTTCGAACCATCTTTTGAAGAAGTATTTCAAAAAAATTATTTTCTAAAAGGCAAATGGCATCAACAAGTTTTCAAAAACTATAACCCTATAATCATTGAACTTGGCTGCGGTAAAGGTGAATATACTATTGAATTAGCCAAAAAATTCCCAGAAAAAAATTTTATTGGTATTGATATTAAAGGCGCTAGAATGTGGCGTGGTGCAAAAACTGCTCTTGAAAATAATTTAAAAAATGTTATTTTCATTCGAACAAGAATCGATTTTATTAATTCAATTTTCGATTCTAATGAAGTTGATGAAATATGGTTAACTTTTCCTGATCCACAACCTAAAAAGGTAAAAAAAAGATTAACCTCTTCGAAGTTTTTAAATATGTATAAACAATTTTTAAAAAAACCTGCATTAATTCACTTAAAAACAGATAACGATTTATTATTCCAATATACTTACGAATTAGTAAACTTCAATGGTTTAACAATAATAGAAAAAATCGATAACATTTATGAAAAAAATTATGACAACGATATTTTGTATATTCAAACTTTTTATGAAAAACAATTTTTGAAAGAAAACAAAAATATCCATTACTTAAGTTTTTTGATTGATGAAAAGGAAATCAAAGAACTCCCAGAATAAAAATAAAGATTTTTTTGAAAAAGTTTATGAGATAACAAAAATGATTCCTCCGGGAAGAGTCACAACTTACGGAGCAATTGCAAAATTGATCGGGAGTCCTTCTTCATCTCGATTGGTTGGATTGGCATTAAAGTATTCATTACGACTTAAAGAATATATACCTGCTCATAGAGTTGTCAACAGAAATGGACTTTTAACAGGTAAACATAGCTTTGGTGATCCCAATATCATGCAACAATTACTTGAAAACGAAGGTATAAAAGTTGAAAACAATAAGGTTGTAAATTTTAAAGAACTTTTTTGGGATCCATATTTACATTTGTGATAAAACTTTTTATTTATAAATTTGTTAATCTAATTTTAAAATTTTAGTATTATGACAAATATAACAAAAAATGAAGCTCAGGAAAAAGTAATTAAAGCTATTGAAAAAATTCGTCCTTATCTTAATAGAGATGGTGGGGATGTTGAACTTGTTGAAATTACCGACGATTTTGTTGTTAAAGTTAGACTTACAGGTGCCTGTCACGGTTGCCCATTCAGTATGATGACATTGAAAGCTGGCATTGAAGAAGCAATACGACAAGAATTTCCCGAAATGAAACAGCTAATATCTGTTGCATAAGAAATGACTAAAAAAGAAATTACAGCTGAATATAGCGAAATAATTATTTTTTCGTTGTATTTGTTTGCGTTTTTGTTAGTTTTTTTATGTTTGCCATTTTTTATTTTATATGTTAACAACTATAATTATCAGTTAAAAGATATTATCAATTTTAAAGAATACTCATTTTTATATGTTGTAATGAAAATAGGTCGCCTCAGCTTGCATCTAATTCTAATTTATCTGTTAGGCGCAATTATTCATGAATTATTACATATATTACCTATATCAATTTATTTAAGAAAAATAAAAAATGTTTTTACTGCTGGTATTGCTCCTGGTGGTGTCGCATTTTACATACATTGCAAAAAACCCATACCTCTAAAAATATATAAAATAAGTCTTCTTTTACCCTTAATTATTATGGGTATAATACCAGTGATTTTTGGTTTTTTGTTTATAAACTTACCAATTTTTGCTTTAGGAATAATATTTATATGGGCTGCTAGTGGAGATATTTATATCTTCTACTTATTAAGAAATATTCAACCAAAAGCAAAAATCATAGATCACTCAGAAAAAGTAGGTTGTTATGTCTTATCAGAAATAAATTAATATTCAACAACTACAAAATTCATGGGACGCATAATTTTAAATTTAAATCTTGAATTTATTTTTTTAAGTTCAATAGTATATGTCATATCTGGCAACAAATCAGGAATTTTAATTTCAACCAATTCATTGTCTTTAGTATAATATTGAATTTTGTAGCCTCTAATGGTATAAGAAGGAATACTATTTCTAACTTTTATTTCTAATAAAGCATCGTTACTGTTAAGCCTTACAACTTTTGTAATTTCAATAGGTGAAGCTAATTGTTTAAATACGTAAAATGATGGCTTAGGGTTTAAATAAACATCTGTCAATCCATGTCGCCTGATTTTAAACTTTCCAAAACCCTCTTCTCCCATATGTGTTCGATAATCATTTAAACAAAAATAAATATATCCAATAACAAAATCATTTTGTGACCATTGTTTAATATGGTATAACATTTCATCAATTCTACGTGCATCACCACCTGAAAAACGTGGTTCACATAAACCATGCTCGGTAATCAATAAAGGCCTTTCTCCTACAACAGTTTTTACTATTTCAAACTTTTCTGGTAATTCTTCTCTTATTTTTCCATGCCATGTACCAATATATTCATTCCATGTAGGTATATCACCTATTAACGATTCATCATCTTCTCTTCTCCTAAAAATATCATTTGATACAAAATTTATAAATCGAGTTTTATCAAAATTACTGGCATATTCTTTCAACTTCTTAAATATTTGCTTATCGGTATTACTATATATTTCATTACTCAAACCCCAAGCAAAAATACAAGGATGATTATAATGTTCTTCAATACTATATTTAATTTGTTTAAAAGCCACTTTTAATAAATTTTCATTCAAATTACCAGGCTTTTGCCACCATGGCAATTCTTCCTGTACTAAAATACCATATTTGTCCATCAAGTCAAGAATATAATCATCTTGTTGCCAATGAAAACGAGTTATACAAACATTTAGTTCTTTCATCATTTTTACTACCGAATCTAAAAACTGATAAGGTTCAGCAGCTCCATAATTAGGATTACTAAACGGCATATATTCAATACCAGGCAATCTCACACGCTCTCCATTTAAAATAAGTTGATTGTTTTTAATTTCAATCTTACGAAATCCTATAGTTGTACTAATATTATCAGTAACAGTGTTGTTAGATATAATATAAGTTTCAACTTCATATAAACAGGGATTATCAAAATGCCATAATTTTATTTTTCCAAGGGATATTGAATAATTAAATAACCCATTATTATTTTTTAATGTAGCACTGTTGACCTGCAATATTTTTCCATTATCTTTTTCTTTAATAACAAATTTAAAACGTACTGATTTGATATTTTCTTCAAATAATTTAATAGATACCTTTAAAAGCCCCGTACTATCGTATAGATTAACTTCAGGTGTAAAATGTATGTATCGAATAGACGGTTTATTAGTAATTATTAAATTAACAGGTCGAATAATTCCTCCATCATTAGCCCAATCAAAAGATTTTTGATAAGGCAATGCTTTATCTGAAAAAGAATTATCAACTAAAATCGTAATCTTATTATTTTCTCCGTAGACTACTAAATTCGAAATATTCAAATAAAAAGGGGTATAACCACTATACAAGTTTTCTCCAACCTTTTTACCATTTAGATATACAATAGCATCTCTATAAATTGCATTAAATTTCAAAATCAAATTTTTAGCTTTCCAATCAGTAGGAACAAAGATTTCATTTTCGTACCATGCTTTGCCAATATATTCTTCAAGGTCCTTTTCTACATTCCATGTATGAGGTACATTAATTGTTTTACTAATATTAATAGGAATACCTTTTTCCCACCCTTCAGCAATACCTCTATTTAAGGAATCAATTATAAATCTCCATCCTGTATTTAATGGTTTTATAAGCCTAGTCTGTCCATTTATAAAACTTAACCCAACCAATGAAAATATAAATATATAAAATATTACCTTTTTCATAAATTTTACTTTATAATGTTTTGCTAAAGATCTAAATATTTTTATAAATATACTAAAAAATCAAATCATTGTAATATATTAAAATAAAATCATCATTTCTGTAAAAAATCAAATCATCTCAGTGAAAATTGTTTATAAAAAATTCATTTTTTTATAAAAATATCTATTATGAAGTATTTTAAAAGTTTATTTAACATTAATACAACAAAATGATAATACAAATAAGACGAATAACCCTCATTTAATTTGTGTTATCCGTGTATAAGTAATTTTTTAATAGACTATTTTCTATTCTATATTTTATATAAATGTTTTATCGCAAATAATAAAGAAATTAAATATTAATCTAAATTTGTAGTAAAATTATAGTCATTATTGTCATGCTAAAAAGAATAAAATACTATATAATTTTTATCTTAAAAAATCTCTTTTTTTGGATAGTATTTTTTTTATTTGCTCGTTTACTATTTATTTTAATTCACATTAATTCAAATACTATTTCGTTTAAAGACAAATTATTATCATTTTATTATGGTTTTAAACTTGATTTGTCATCAGCAGCTTATTTAACAAGTATTATTGCTATTATATTTTTATTTCAAAATCTATTTTTTAAATTTAAAATTGTTTTTGAAAAAATAATATTTTTCTTAACATATTCATTTATCGTTTTATTAAGTATTTTGGTTATATCCGACATTCATCTATATCATTTCTGGGGTTTTCGTATAAATAAAAACGCCATAGCATATTTAATAAATCCACAAGAAGCCTTTGCATCAGTTAGTATCAGAAATATATTGTTAGATATTTTAGCTATCGTTTTTTTAAGTTTTATTTTTATTAAATTTTATAATATTTTTTTTAAAAAGGATTTTAGGGAGAAAATATCACAATCTTTTGCATCAGTATTTATAGACTTTATTCTGACTTTTCTTTTAATCATTCCTATAAGAGGAGGCATAGGACTTGCTCCACTTTCAATTTCTGTAGCATATTTTAGTAATAACAACTTGCTTAACCATTCAGCTTTAAATGTTTTGTGGAATTTCATTTATTCATATACTATTACTAATGCCGACAAAAATCCTTATGAATATTTCAGTATTAAAGAATGTAAAAGTATAATAAACGAGTTTGATAATAAATATATAAATAATGATACAACTAAAATAAATCTCACTAAAAATCCCAACATAATAATTATTATATGTGAAAGCTTCACAACAAAAGTTATTGAACAAAGATATAATAACATCGAAATTACACCATATTTTAATAAACTTAAAAATGAAGGTATTTATTTTGAAAATTTTTATTCTAACGGTAATAGAACAGACAAAGGTCTAATAGCTATAATTAATTCTCTTCCTACTTATGGTAATTTTTCGCAGATGACAATGCCCGAAAAATTTTCAAAATTGTCATCATTACCAAAAATTTTAAGAATCCATGGTTATACAAACTATTTTTATTATGGCGGTGATATTAATTTTTTCAGAATGAAAGCCTATTTGCTAGAATGTGGCTACGACTCCATAGTATCTGAAAAAAATATAACATCAAAAACAAAAAAATCTAAATGGGGTTACCCTGATCATGTTTTATTTGAAAAAATTAATGAAGATATCAATAATTTTAAAACCCCATTTTTGTTAACTATATTGACCTTAAGTAATCACGATCCATATGATATACCCGTAAAATATAAATTTGGAAATAATGACGATGTTCAAAAATTTTTAAGCTCTATTAATTATGCAGATAGTTGCTTGGGCTCATTTATCAATAACTTTAAAAGAAATAAACTTTGGAATAATACAATTGTAATCATAACAGGTGATCATGGAAGTCGCATGCCAGAGTTATCAGATTATCACCTGCCTCAAAATTATAAAATACCAATGTTATGGATAGGAGGTAATATAAATAATAACATCAAACTAAAAAATTACGCCAATCAAATTGATATCTGTCCTACATTATTGACTTCAATGAATTTATCTTACAATGTCAATGATTTTTATGGCAACAATATTTTTAATAAAAGTTTTGCCTTTTATACATTTTATGAAGGATTTACCTTTATAAATGATTCTATAGTTATTATATATAACGACAAAACTCACAAAATAGCAAATTCAGACTTGGAATTAAATTATACTAAAGCTATTTTACAATTATCCTATTACCAATTTACTCGATATTAGTTTAATCTTAAAAATTCTTAAAAAATTATAATTTTTAAGTGACATTATAAAAAATAATTCCATTTATTCGTACTTTTACGAACATCGAACAATAAAATTTAAAAATATGAATATAAAAGTTTTAGGAACTGGTTGTGCCAAATGTGAGACACTTGAAAAAGCAGTAAAAGAAGCTGTAAATCAGCTGAATATAAATGCAGAAATTGAAAAAATCACTGATATCATGAAAATTTTAAATTATGGCGTAATAAATTTACCTGCATTGATTATTAACGAAAAAGTTATACTTAGTGGTAAGGTTCCTTCGGTAAATGAATTAAAAGAAATAATTTCTAAAATTTAAAACATATGAAAACACTACATTTATCTTTTGTTGTTTTATTATTAACATTTATATCGTTATGCAACGCTCAAACAGAAAAAAAAATTACAACAAATAAAAAGAAAGCAGAAAATATAAATATTTATTATTTTCATTTCACAGCTCGTTGTATAACTTGCAAAACTGTTGAAAATGAATCAAAAAAAATTGTAGAAACACTTTATCCTGAACATATAAAAAAAGGGAAAATTTCTTTCAAATCAATAAATATTGATGATCCTTCTTCGGCTCAACTAGTCAAACTTTATAATGTTGGTGGTCAATCACTTTTAATTACTAAAGGTAATATTAAAATCGACATTACACGTGAGGGTTTTATGTACGCTCGAACAAACCCTGAAAAGCTTAAAGTGGTAATAAAAGAACAAATTGATAGATTACTTTCTTCCAAATAAATGATGATACTATGGAATTTTTGAATAATTTATTAGAAAATTCTTCTTTTCCTTGGCTTTCGGCATTTGTACTTGGTTTTATGACTGCAATTAGTCCTTGTCCACTAGCCACTAATATAACTGCTATAGGCTATATAAGCAAAGATATTACCAATAAAAACAAAGTTTTTATAAACGGTATAATCTATACTTTAGGAAGATCTATTACATATTTTTTAGTTGCCTTAATAATTTTTATAGGTCTTGATCAAACAAAAATTTCATTTTTTTTTCAAAAGTATGGTGAAAAATTTATTGGTCCATTACTTTTATTCATAGGAATTATTATGCTTGATATTATTAAAATTAAAATACCTATGATAACAAGTATATTTAATTCCAAGCTCGAAAAAAAATCTTCATGGGGATATATCGATGTTTTATTGCTCGGAATTTTTTTTGCAATGGCATTTTGCCCTTATAGTGCGGTGTTATACTTCGGAATGCTAATACCTATGACTATCACAAGTCCAACAGGACTTTATTTACCATTATTATTTGCAATTGCAACGGGCTTGCCTGTTATAATTTTTGCATGGATGTTAGCTTATGCTATTTCTAATGTAGGAAATTTTTATAATAATTTGAAATCATTTGAATTATGGTTCCGAAGAATAATAGCAGTATTATTTATAGGAATAGGCTTTTTTTATATTTATAAAATTTACTTTTAAATTTTTTTTTTATGAACAATAAAAAAGAATTGAAAATATTAATTTTAATAATAATTTTTTTTGTTTTTGCATTTTTCTTACCTATTGAAAACGAGACATTTTTAAATGCTATTTATGCATCATTAGATTTAATTAAATGGTATGCACGCGAACATGTTATATTGTGTTTGCTTCCGGCTTTTTTTATTGCCGGCGTAATATCGGTTTTTGTAAGTCAGGCATCGGTAATAAAATATTTTGGAGCTCAGGCGAAAAAATGGATGGCTTATACAGTTGCTTCTATTTCTGGAGCTATATTAGCCGTATGTAGTTGTACTATTTTACCATTATTTTCCAGTATTCACAAACGTGGTGCAGGTTTAGGTCCAGCCATTGCCTTTTTGTATTCAGGTCCGGCAATAAATATTTTGGCAATTATTTTAACTGCAAGGATTCTTGGCATTGAAATGGGTACTGCCCGGGTTATTGGTGCAATATCATTTAGTATCATCATTGGCTTGATTATGTCGATTATATATCGCAAGGAAGAAAATCAGAAACGTGAAGAACAGATGAATATTCCCATTCCACCCGAAACAAGACCGATGTGGCAAACTGCTTTCCATTTTTTTGTACTTGTGCTGATTCTGGTTTTTGCCAATTGGGGAAAACCCGGTAACGACGCATCAGGCATATGGTATCTAATATGGACTTATAAATGGTATATTACTGGATTTTTCTCTCTTCTTTTGGGCATTTCTTTGATTTACATTTTGAAAATTAAATGGCAATGGGTATTATTTTCGGCTATTGCCGTAGTTGGTTCGGCTATTTTATCGGTAAATTTTGTAAAAATTCCGAAGATGGTGCCGCTGATTCCTATGATTGTTGGTATTGCTGCCCTGAGCATTATGACCTTAAACGATAAAAACAATCCCGAAAACAAAGAATGGACGCTTGCTACATGGGATTTTGCCAAACAAATATTACCGCTATTAGGGTTGGGTGTGGTTATCGCCGGATTTTTACTAGGTTCAACTCACGACGGAAAAAGTATTGCCGGCGTTATACCCAATGAGTGGGTTGCTGCCTTGGTTGGAGGAAATTCATTGTTTTCGAACCTTTTTGCATCGGTAGTAGGAGCTTTTATGTATTTTGCTACACTTACCGAAGTACCTATCGTACAAGGCTTAATGGCAGCAGGTATGGGCAAAGGTCCTGCTCTGGCCTTATTGCTTGCAGGTCCTTCGTTATCTCTACCTAATATGTTGGTTATCAGAAGTGTTCTGGGTACACAAAAAACTGTTGTCTACGTAGGTCTTGTCATTATTATGTCAACCATTACCGGATTAATTTTTGGCAGTATGTAACCATATAAATAATAAAACTATGTTAGAAATAAAAGTACTTGGTTCAGGATGTCCCAATTGTTTAAAACTCGAAAATTTGTGCCGCGAAATAGTGGCTGAGAGAAATTGGGATGCTAAAATTGAAAAAGTAACTGATTTGAATGAATTTGAAAAATATGGTATAATGATGACACCCGCATTAGTTGTTAATGGAAAAATTATTTCTCAAGGAAAAATACCTGTAAAAAGCACTCTTGAACAATGGCTTGAAACAGAAATTAAAAAATCTAAATGATCCTATTATGAAGATTAAAAAGAAACATGAAATGAAAATTACATTAACAATAATGGTTTTGGTAATGACCTTTATTGTAACGTTTGTTAGCATTATATTTAACTATGGCTTAGTAGATGGTTTTTTCTTAAAATGGATGAAAGCATGGTTGCTTGCATTTATTGTCGCACTTCCGGTTGTTTTTATAATTATGCCATTAATAAAGAAAACAATCAGTAAATTTATCGAAGAATAGATAACAAATATATGGAAACAAAAGAATATCGGGGTATTAGCAATGAATTTGCAACTTTGCTAGATGCACTTTCGCATCCGGCAAGGTTGCAAATAATCATGCACCTGGCAAAATATAAAAATTGTCCAGCAAACAACATCTCAAGTCGATTGCCCTTAAGCAAGTCAACCGTATCACAACATATGACAAAATTAAAAGAGGCTGGACTCATTATTTGCAGTCCAAAAGGCGTATGTAACAACTACGAATTGAACCATGAAAAATTTGATTTACTTAAAAAATATTTTACCGATTTAATAAATGAAATAGAATATTGGAAAGATAAACAAATGGAATGTTCGGATAATAAAGAAAACTTTACTAATTTAAACATCAAGATAATAGAAAATGGAAGACAAGGGTTGTAACGAATAAGAATCAATGTAAATCAACCTAATCTGTTTTATTAGTGAGTTATTATAATCTTTAAAACTTTATAAATATGAATAAAGCCAAAGAAGCACGAAAATACTTCGATAATCATTTTAATTGTGCACAGTCTGTTTTAGTGGCATTTGTCAACGAGTTTAATATTCCCGAAGATGTTGCATTGCGCATAGCCTGTGCATTTGGCGGAGGTATGGGACGTCAGCAATTTACCTGTGGTGCAGTATCTGGGGCTCTTATGATTATAGGACTTAAATATGGCAAATCACTCAACGATAGTGAAGAAAAAAAGAAACTTACATACAATAAAACTGTTGAATTTATTAATGAATTTAAAAAAATCAATGGATCAATATGTTGCAAGGATTTGTTAGATGGACTGGACATGAACAACGAAGAAGATTTTAAAAAAATTCTCAGTCAAAATATGTTCCAAATTCACTGTGGTAAATATGTTGAAGATGCAGTCGCAATAGTTGAAAAAATAATTGATGAAAATAATAAATATAATATTGAATGACAATAATATTGCAGGTATTTCTAGATAATCAACGTAAATCTTTCTAATTTGTTTTTATTAATATGCTATTATTAGCAACAATTAATAGTATTGTTTGTTATTTTAAAAAAAATTAAACTAATCAACAAATGAAAATACTAATTCTCTGCACAGGCAACAGTTGTAGAAGTCAAATGGCACAAGGCTTTTTGCAAAGTTTTAATAAAAATATAAAGGTTTATTCTGCAGGAACTGAGCCAGCAAACAAAGTAAATCCTAAAGCTATTGCGGTAATGAAAGAAGCAGGAATTGATATTAGTTCTCATACACCTAAAAATGTTGATCAATATATAAATGAAGAATGGGATTATGTGATTACAGTTTGTGACGATGCCAATGAAACATGTCCTACATTTATAGGTAAAGTAAAACACCGTTTGCATATGGGATTCGAAGATCCATCAAAAGTAACAGGTTCGGAAGACTTTATATGGAGTGAATTCAGAAGGATTCGTGATCTAATCAAAGAAAAATTTTATGAATTTTATATTAAAAATGTTAAACCTCAATTACCTTAAATGTAAGAAATAAAATATTATGGAGAAACAAAAATTATCATTTTTTGATCGCTATTTAACATTGTGGATTTTTCTGACAATGTTCGCCGGAGTAGTGATAGGTTATTTTTTCCTAATATTTCTGATTTTTGGAATTCATTAAGTTCAGGTACCACAAATATACCCATTTCCATCGGGTTGATATTGATGATGTATCCTCCGCTGGCAAAGGTTAAATATGAAAAATTACCTCTTGTATTTAAGAATTTACGTTTATTAGTTTTTTCACTAATCCAAAACTGGATTGTAGGTCCTTTGGTAATGTTTTTTTTAGCAATATTGTTTCTTCATAATCATCCGGGTTTAATGACAGGTGTAATATTAGTTGGCTTGGCAAGATGTATTGCCATGGTTTTGATATGGAACGATTTGGCAAAAGGAGATACCGAACTTGCTGCTGGATTGGTTGCTTTTAATGCATTATTTCAAGTTATGTTTTATTCGGTGTATGCATAATATTTATAACTTTTCTTCCTCCCTTATTTGGTTTAAAAGTGCTATTGTTCAGGTTTTTATTGCTGAAATTGCCACAACAGTATTAATTTATCTGGGAATACCATTTTTCGGAGGAATTATTACCAATATAATTTTAAGACGAATGAAAGGTGATACATGGTATTTTTCAAAATTTATCCCTAAAATTTTATGGCTCACTCCAATTGCCCTGTTATTTACAATTTTTGTAATGTTCTCATTAAAAGGAGAAAAAATAATTGAATTACCGATAGATGTGCTTAGAGTTGCAGTGCCATATACTATTTATTTCGCATTTATGTTTCTCATTACTTTTTTTATAGCTAAATGGATGGGTGAAGGATATGAAAAGTCAACTACAATAGCATTTACGGCAGGGAGTAACGACTTTGAGTTTGCAATAGCAGTAGCAATAGTAGTGTTTGGAATAAATTCGCAGGCAGCTTTTGCAACAGTAATAGGTCCACTGGTTGAAGTCCCAGTATTGATTATGTTGGTTAATATTGCTCTATATTTTTTAAAAGAAAATACTTTTTGAAATCACCATAACCAAAATTAAAAAAGGTAGATATTAATTATCTACCTTCTTAAATTATATTTATATTCAAAAAAAATAATATTACTAGATTTTAAAAAAAATTTAAACTTTCATAATTTCTTGTTCTTTAGCTTCAAGCATTTCATCTATTTTCTTAATATTATTATCAGTTATTTTTTGAATCTCTTCTTCAGTATGTTTTTCTAAATCTTCTTCCAAACCATTTTTTTTAAGTTTTCTTAAAATTTCTATTGAATCTCTACGAATGTTTCTAATACTAACTTTAGCATTCTCGCCAAATCCTTTAACTTGTTTTACTAAAGCTTTTCTTCTTTCTTCAGTTAATGGAGGCATATTTATTCTGATAACATCACCATTGTTTACAGGAGTAAAACCAAGATTTGCCGCTAATATTGCTTTTTCTATTATTGGCAAAAGATTCTTTTCCCACGGTTGAATTATTATTGTTTTAGGATCAGGAGTTGTAATAGTAGATACTTGATTTAATGGAGTTTTAACACCATAATAATCTATAGTAACACCGTCAAATATATTTGGACTGGCTTTGCCAGCTCTTATCCTTGTTAATTCTTCTTTCAAATGCTCTATGGCTTTATTCATTTTTGTTTTAGTTTCTTCAACTAATTTTTTGACATCAGTATCCATATTTTTCTTTTTTAATGTTACTTTAACAAATATAATATAAAATAAAATTAATTAAAATATTAACAAATAACTTTTTTAAGGTATTATCAAAGTTCCGACTTTCTCACCATTAATTATTTTTAATAAATTTCCTTTTTTAGTAACATTAAATACGATAACAGGAATATTGGTTTCTCTACATAACGAATATGCTGTCATATCCATTATTTTAAGGTTTTTTTCAAGTGCTTCATCAAAAGTTAATTTATCAAATTTTTTTGCATCATTAAATTTTTCAGGATCTTTATCATAAACACCATCTACACGCGTTGCCTTAAGAATTATATCTGCATTTATTTCAGCAGCTCTTAAAACAGCAGTTGTGTCGGTTGTAAAAAAAGGATTAGATGTACCAAAAGTAAAAATAGCTATCTGACTATTTTCAAGACTCTCAATTGCTTTTTCACGAGTGAATCTTTCTCCTATAGGAAGCATTTCTATTGCAGTGAATACTTTCGACTTTATTTCGAAAAACTCGAATGCTGATTTTAAAGCAAGTCCATTTATAACTGTACCAAGCATTCCCATGTAATCAGCATCAATTCTATTTAACCATTCATTAGCTTTTTTCCCTCTAAAAATATTTCCACCACCAACAACTATTCCAACCTTTACACCTTTTTTTGCCACCTCAGATATTTCTTCAGCAAAATCAAGAATTACTTTTTCATCAAATCCATAATGCTTTTCACCAGATAGTGATTCGCCACTAAGTTTAATAAGGATTTTAGAAAATTTGAAATTCATATGCAATAATTTTGGTATGTTATATAATAAAAAAAATGCCTGTGTTCAACCACAGGCATTAATCTTTCAAATGCTTAAAGTATAACGTTTAAATGATAGTACTTTCAATTCTTTATCAATACTTTCCAAATACTGTCTTATCGTTATCTTATTATCTTTTGTAAACTGTTGATTTAACAAAGTACTTTCTTGGAAAAATTTTTTCAATTTTCCTTCTGCAATCTTATCAAGCATATTTTCTGGTTTTCCTTCTTGACGAGCTTGTTCTTTTCCTATTTCCTTTTCTTTTTCAATAATTTCTTGTGGTACATCATCAACATCTATAGCAACAGGATTCATAGCTGCTACTTGCATTGCTATGTCTTTTGCTACTTGTAATTCTGTTTTTTTATTAAAACCAACTAATGTAGCAAGCTTATTACCCTGGTGTATATATGCAATTACCATCGGTGCATTAATGTAATCGTAATATGATAATTCAATCTTCTCACCAATAATCCCAATCAGTTCGGTTATTTTTTCACTTATTTTTTTTCCTTCTATTTCTAAATTTTTCAATTCATCAAGTGATAAAGGAAACTTTTCTAATGCTATATCTAAAATTTTATTTGCTAAACTCAAAAAGTCACTATTACGTGCAACAAAGTCTGTTTCACAATTCAATGCTATAACAACACCTTTTGTATTATCATTATTAGTTTTTGCAAGTACTGCACCTTCCGAAGCTTCTCTATCTGCTCTTTTAGTTGCAATAGCCTGTCCTTTTTTTCTTATTATTTCAATAGCTTTTTCTATATCACCATTAGCTTCTTCAAGTGCTTTTTTACAGTCCATCATACCAGCTCCTGTAAGTTTTCGGAGCTTACTGACATCTGATGCAGATATTTGTGTCATTTTTTTATTATATTTTTTATTGTTCTTCTTCTAAATCTTCTGTTTCATCTTCGACAGATGGCAATAATTCTTCTTCATCTACTTCTTCTTGTTCTTCTATATCACTATGAATAGTTTCTTCAATCTTTTCTTCTATTTCTTCTTCTTCCTTCAGTAACATTTTTTTACCTTTTCTTCTATCTCTTTCTCTAAAATTTTCAACTCTTTGTGCTGTTCTTTGTTCTTGTTCTTTTTCTTTTTCTAGCTTCCTTTCTTCCAATCCTTCGGCTATTGCCTGACAAACAATTCGCATTATAAGATCTATAGATTTCGACGCATCATCATTCGCAGGTATAGGAAAATCTACCAGGTTAGGATTTGCATTTGTATCAACTATAGCAAAAACAGGAATATTTAATCGCCTGGCTTCCTTAACTGCAATATGTTCTTTTACTATATCAATAACAAACAATGCCGATGGCAAACGCGACATATCAGCAATACTTCCTAGGTTTTTTTCCAATTTAGCCCTTTGTCGCATTATTTGCAACCTTTCTCTTTTTGAGAGAGTGTTAAAAGTACCATCATTAATTAATTTGTCTATTGAAGCCATCTTTTTAATAGCCCTTCTTATAGTAGGAAAATTCGTCAACATACCACCAGGCCATCTTTCAGTAACATAGGGCATATTAATTGCCTTAACATGTTGTGCTACAATTTCTTTTGCTTGTTTTTTTGTCGCTACAAATAGGATCTTTTTGCCTGATTTAGCAATCTGCTTTAAGGCTGCACAAGCTTTGTCTAATAATACCTGCGTTTTTTGAAGGTCGATAATATGAATCCCATTTTTCTCCATAAATATGTATGGAGCCATGTTAGGATTCCATTTTCTCTTCAGATGTCCAAAATGAACACCTGCTTCTAAAAGTTCATTAATTGTAACTCGTGACATATTTTTTACTTTTTTAATCAATTACTAAGTAGCCATCCCTTTATAAAATATGGATGAGTCTTAGTAATTTTTAGATTTAATTTTTTATATTATTTTTTATCGTTTACTGAACTGGAATCTCTTTCTTGCTTTGGGTCTACCAGGTTTCTTTCGTTCTACTTCTCTTGGATCTCTTGTTAAGAGCTTGTATTCTTTTAATACTGTTCTGTATTCTGGATTTATCTTCAATAAAGCTCTTGCTATCCCTAATTTTAAAGCTTCTGCCTGGCCTTTAATTCCTCCTCCTTGAACATTAACATTAATATCATACTTATTCAAATTATCTGTAACTTTTAATGGCAATTCAACATAATATTGTAATTGCTCTACAGGAAAATATTCTTTATAATCTTTATCATTTACAAATATTTTACCACTGCCTTCTTTTAAAAATATTCTGGCAACAGCTGACTTTCTTCTACCAACTGTGTTAATGATTTCCATATTATTCACTTATTTTATATTCAATAGGTTGCTGTGCTATATGTGGATGCTCAGGCCCAGCATAAACATGCAATTTCCTGAACATTGCTCTTCCTAATCTATTCTTTGGTAACATGCCCTTAATCGCATGCTCAATAATTCTAACAGGATTTTTTTGGATGAGTTCTTTTGCAGTAACTGACCTCTGACCTCCTGGATAACCTGTATACCAAATATACTCCTTTTGAAATAACTTTTTACCTGTAAACCTTACTTTATCAGCATTAATTATTATCACATTATCCCCACAATCAATATGTGGTGTATAACATGCTTTATGCTTGCCTCTTAATATTTTAGCAACTTCTGAACACAATCGGCCAACTATCATATTGGTGGCATCTATAATATACCATTTTCTTTTAATATCTTCTTTTTTGGCCGATATCGTTTTATAACTTAATGTATCCACTTTTTTAATTTTTTAAAATTTATTTGTGGACTGCAAAAATACTATTTTATTTTTTTAAAACAATAACTTAAATTAATTTTTTTTTGAAAAACCTATCCTAAAATCCAAAAAATCTGCAACTTCTCTATGTGCTTTTAAATTTATCCCAATAAAAAAATTTTTTTTGATATAATAATTTAATCCATAACGCTGATAAAATCGATCTCTTCTTTCATATGGTGAATATATATAATAACCTAATTGCTGATAAAAATTAAACTTTCCTAAAAGTAATTCATGACCTAATAAACATGAAAAATATTTGTGATCAACATAATTATTATTCTCATCTAAAATATTATTCTTTCTTATATATTCTTTGTCTGACAAATCGTTTACAGCTTCTAAATTTACTAAAATAGCATTTATCCTTCCAATTACAAATGAAAAACCACTATTAAAACCAACTCCTGGATATCTCTTATAGCCCCTATCAACAGTTTTTGCTGTAAAAAAGATTAATACATCATATCTCTTTTTGTAATCCAATAAATTTTTTGATAATTTGTGCCTTTCAACAGTATATTCCAAAGGTCTGAAATGATAATTTATTCCCGTAGCAAATAATATATAATTAACCCCTAAATTAGGCTTACTAATACCTCCATTTGAAATATGATTTAACGATATTGAAAATGTTAATTCTAAATTTTTATCTAACGAATAAAAAAGTTTTGCCGAACCATGTACTATAAAACTAATATGAGAGCTAAAACATATATTCTGTGGATTTCTTATCGAATCATAAATTTTACTAACAAATGTAGGACCAATACCAAATGTCATAGAAGAGTGAATTTTTTTTTCTGCCTTTAAAATTGGTTCAACGTAGGGGAAAATAGCAAATGCTTCACCTAATGGAGAACTTTTAAAATTATTATAATGAACTACCAACCCAGTTCTTGGATAGCAAAAACAATATTGCCAACTTTGTTCATCCCATTTTTGCCAATGAATATAAAAATTAATACCATACGGATATGCTGGAATAATCCCTTCCATTTTCTTACTGTGCTTCATTATAAAACCTTTGTTAAATTGACAGCCTAACAAAAAAGTTGAATTTTCTTGAGAAAAACAATAATAAATCAAACAGTTTATTATTATTATTATTATAAAAAATTTTTTCTTTATATTTATGTTAGTCTTTAACATTATGTAACATAAAATTTGTTCTATAAATATACAAACAACCAAAACTATGAAAAAACAAAACAAAAATTTATTGTTGCTTATCGATTATCAAAATGATTTTTGTAATCCCGAAGGATCATTATTTGTCCCTGGATCTGTTGAAGACACAGAAAGAATTTCAAAATTTATAAGAGAAAATATTTCGGTTATCGATCATATAATTTTAACTGCCGATTTTCACCAAATAATCAATATAAGCCATCCATATTTTTGGATAAATCAAAATAGTCAACATCCCGAGCCTTTTACTCAAATAACCTATAAAGACATTCTCGAAAAAAAATGGATTCCTGTAATTTTTAAAGAAGAAGCTTTAAAATATATTCAAAATTTAGAAAAGCAAGGAGAATTTGTACATACTATATGGCCAGAACATTGTATAGCAGGAACCGAAGGAGCTGCAATAGTAAATAATGTAATGCAAGCAGTAGTAAAATGGGCAAGACAAGGATTTTTATTTGATTTAATACTTAAAGGACAAAATCCATTGACAGAACACTTTGGAGCTATTAGAGCTAATATACCAATAAAAAATGATCCTTCAACAAAAATAAATAGAAGACTTGTAGAAAAATTAAAACATTTTAAAAATATAATTATTGCAGGTGAAGCAAAAACACATTGCGTAGCCAACACTATAAAACAAATTTATGAAATTAAATCATTAAAATCAAATGTGTACTTACTCGATGATTGTACTTCCCCCGTACCTGGATATGATCATATAGCCGACAATATATATAAGAATGCCCTAGCAAAAGGATTAAAAATTGTAAAAAGTAATGATAATAGCTTTTTATATTTTTAAATTAAAAACATAATGATATGATAATTAAATATTTTACCGACAACGATTTATATAAGTTCACTACAATGAACGCAATAATTAAATTATATCCCGAAGCTATAGTAAAATATAAATTTTTTGATAGAAATAATACAATTTTTCCAAAAGGCTTTGATAAATTATTAAAAGAAGAAATTAATAAAATGGTTAATCTACAAATGACAAATGAAGAAGAAAATTATATTCGCAAAAAATGTTACTACTTGCCTTCTCCTTTTATTGATTTTTTGAAAGGATATAGATATAATCCTGATGAAGTAACAGTAAAACTTGAAAACGGTAAATTAAATCTCGAAATTGAAGGATACTGGTATCGTACAGTATTATGGGAAGTTCCTTTATTAGCTTTAATTTCAGAACTATACTATATTGTTACAAATCAAAAGCCTGAAAATATTGAAGAAAAAACAAAATATAAAGCCGAAGAATTAAAAAAATTAAAAGCACATTTCTCTGATTTTGGAACGCGACGAAGAATCTCATTCGATACTCATAAAAAAGTAGTTGAAATTCTTAAACAATACGGTGAAAATTATTTTAATGGAACTAGCAATGTTTATCTTGCTTATCTTTATAATTTAACACCCATTGGTACTCATCCACATGAATGGTTTATGTACCATGGAGCTCATTTTGGTTATCGTATGGCAAACCAAAAAGCTCTCGATGCATGGATAGATGTATATAAAGGAAATTTAGGAATCGCTCTTACCGATACATATACTACAAAAAGCTTTTTCGATACTTTTTCAACAATGCATGCAAAATTGTTTGATGGTGTTAGAAACGATAGTGGTGATCCTTTAAAATTTATTGACGATACTATTAAATATTATATCTCAAAAAACATCGATCCAAAAACAAAAACTATAGTGTTTAGTGATTCATTAAACTTAGAAAAAATTAAACAAATTAAACAATACATAAACGATAAAATCAAAGATGCTTACGGCATAGGAACATATTTTACCAACGACTTCGGCCCTAAACCTCTTAATATAGTAATTAAAATGACTGCTGCTAAACCTGATAAAAGTTATCCTTTCTTTTTCCCAACTGTGAAAATATCTGATATTAAAGAAAAACATACAGGAAGTGAAGAAGAATTACTTTTATGTAAAAAAATGCTGAAAATTGAATAAAAATTATGAACTTTTTGTTAAGCAAATTTGTTATTCAATTAACAATTGAAATTTTGAAATCATGAAACCCAAAATAGCATTCTTTGACACAAAACCATACGATCGACAATTTTTTGACGAAATAAACAAAACTTATAATTACGATATTAAATATTTCAGATATCATTTAACTCATGATAATATAGTATTGGCTCAAGGTTCAAATATTATTGTAATTTTTGTCAATGATATTATCGATAAATTTATTGCTGACAAGTTAAAAGAATATGGTATTAAACTTATTGCTCTAAGATGTTCAGGATTTAACAATGTCGACTTAAAAGCTGTTAATGAAAGAGGAATTAAAGTAGTTCGCGTTCCAGCTTATTCACCTCATGCAGTCGCCGAACACACTGTCGCACTTATGCTAACTTTAAACAGAAAAATACATAGAGCTTATTTCCGCACTCGTGATGCTAATTTTGCTCTCGATGGACTTATGGGTTTCGATATGTATGGAAAAACAGTAGGAGTGATCGGGACAGGCAAAATAGGCAAAACTCTTATTAAAATACTTCTTGGATTTGGTATGAATATCTTAGCATATGATAAATATCCTGATGAAAATTTTGCTAAAGAAAATAATATTAACTATGTACCTTTAGAAATCTTGTTTAATAAATCTGATATTATTTCTCTTAATTGCCCTCTAACCAAGGAAACTGAATATCTTATAAACAAAAAAACTATTAGCATGATGAAAGATGGTGTAATGATTATTAATACTGGTAGAGGTAAACTTATAAATACTAAAGATTTGATAGAAGGATTAAAAAAAGGCAAAATTGGTTCAGCAGGGCTTGATGTATATGAAGAAGAAAATGAATATTTCTTTGAAGATTTATCGAATAAAATACTTACTGATGATATCCTTGCTCGTTTACTAACTTTTAATAATGTAATTATTACATCTCATCAAGCTTTTTTTACTAAAGAAGCAATGTACAATATTGCATCAACTACTATGGAAAATATACGTAAATTTATCAATGATGAAACTCTTGAAAACGAAATTTCATACGAAAAAATTTTTAATTATTCTTCTATTAACATAAAAGAATAAACAATTTTATTGTATGTCAATATTATTTTTTTTAAATATTCTTTATAGATTTATTATTCTGTAGCAATAATTCTAAAAAATTTATAAACTTATAACTATTAAATTATATCTTTTTGCAAATAACCATTTAGTTTTTTAACACATCTTTGTTATTATTTTTTTAATTTGATAAATCTGACTCTTCAAACTAAAAAGCTTTTTATTACTTTTTTGTTCACAAAAAATTGAAACTTTTAAATTATTGAATATAAGCCTTTTAATTTTTTTTCAGCCTTTAATTTTTAAATTTTTATATTAACTTTACAAATAATTTCTTCTATATTGTAATATAAATTTCTACTATAGAGAATTAAAATAAAACTAAGAAAAAAATTAATTCATTTTTATGTCTTTCTAAAAATTTTTTTAGGTTTTCTAAAATATTTATTTTTTTTAATTAAAAAAATTCAAGCTAATTTATTAAAGTTCGATTAATTTAAAAACTTAACTTTTTTATTAGAACATTATCTGAATAAATTAATATTACTTTATCATAAAAATTCTAATTCTGGGTTGGATAGGTTAATAAACAATATAATATTTAAAATTAAAAGAATATCTATAATCTTTTTACAAAAGACAATATTCCAACTGCTTCACCTGCTTTACCATCTTTAAAAAATATAAAAACATGATATATACCTGTTTTTTGACAATTAAAATCAAACGATTGAAAATGTTTTCCTGTCGACTCAATATATGTAGTACCAAGTAATGTGTTCATATCATAAAGTTGTAATATAGCTTCACCTTCAGAGTTTGGTGATGTACATATTGTAAAACGATATTTTGTATTTTTACTTAATAATAAAGCAAAACGTGCTTGATTTGGTGCTCCTCCAGGTGTACTTGCATCAAGCTTAACAACAAATTCTTTTAAATAAGTAACATCTTCCCCTGCACTTGCAGCACATTGTGCCACCTGTTGACTTACATCCTGAGCATTCAAATAAAAGTGAAACAATAATGTTGTAAATAAAAAGATAATTTTTTTCATAAATTTCATTATTTATTAAGATTTTATAAGATTGTTTCTTATTTCTTCAGTTGTTTGAGTAATTTTTTCGAGTAATGCATCGGAAATCTTTACAACACTTTTTGAAGTCTGATAAAATACTAGCATTCCATTTTCAACTCTTGATTGAGGTTCTCCAGGTATAATAGATATCTCTACATTTTTATACAAATTACCTAATTTATTAAGATCTTCATACAATTTTGCAAATTGTCGATCCTTTGAAAAATTTTTTACAATAAGTAATAATTTCTCTAAAATTATTTTTTGTTCACCAATTCTTTCTGCTAAATCAGGATGCGGAGTCTCTTTTGCAACTTGAGTTAAAAGGTACAAGCCCTCAAACCAAATACCAATAACCATCAAAGCACTTAAATTACTTCTGTTATTTTCTCTTAAATATGCATCCATTTGATTAAAACTATGCAACGAAAGATACATCAAAGAATCGATATTTTCACCACTCAAAGCAATTCTTTTAAGAGTTTTAAAATCAAAAAATTGTCCTACTTTTATATCATTTGCCAATTTATTAATAGCATTTAAATATTCAACTACATTACTAGCTTTATTGTACATATTTAAATATCCTAAATCGGCACCATAAATACCAAGAAATAGAGCTTTATCAAAGCTAGTGTTCAAATAATTAACTTTTTCAGTAGGTGCTAAATATTTACGTGAAAATTCTACACCAAGATTTTTTATTAATGCAGCAACTTCAACAGGTGATGAAACACTTTGAATAATATCATTCATTACTTCAGGAGATATTAGTATTTCACCTGTTACCTCCTCTTCTTCAGGTAATTCCAATTTTTCTTTGCTACCAGATGATTTACAGCTAATCAGAAGGCATGATGCTACTAAAATGTACAATAATTTCTTTAACATAATATATTTTATTTTCATTATTTTTTCTATCACCATAAATTTATAAAAAATAAAATAATTTAATTATTATTTTTTTTATTAATTTTTTCAAAAAACATGATCGCCTTTTTCAACCATTCATAATATAATGTTATATAAAAGAAAATCACAAATAACCATGTAAATACAACATTAAAATAGAACGTATCAAAATATCTTCCCATAAAATGTTTTTCGGGAGAATAAAAATGAGCCCGAAAATCAAAAAAGTTTTTAACAACGGGATCTTGATAAACAGGATCATAATGTTGTACAAGTTCATTTCTATATTCTAGTATTTTGTTAGTTTCATAAACTTTTTTAACAACATCCGCTAATGATTCATTGTAATAACTATCATAAATTTTTCTATAAATATCTGGTTTTTCGACTAAATACTTATTAATAAGTTCATCTTTTCTATTTGTGGCTAAATTAAATCGTTTTGAATAATAATTCTTATTTTTTTCAAGGTAATTTTCAAGACTATCCAAAATACTAGAATTAATTTTTTTAGGATTGAGATCATTTATTAAATTGAATTTTACATCTTGATTTTTTTTATTTTCTTTAAAAATTTCATTATAAATCACAAGCAAATCTTTTTTTGTTTCATCTATTTTATTATCTATTTTTAAATCTTTTCTGATATTCAAGACTCTTTCATGAAGTTCAGGAATCCAATAAACAATTTTGTAATCCGATTGACTTATTTCTTTATCATATTTATAAAAATATTTAGCATACTTATTGTTTTTAAATTGATTAACCATAAGTGCTTCATAAGTCCATTTTGTTGGTAAAATCTCAGCAATTAATGGCACTTTATCAATTCTACTAACATACTTATTTAATTTATCAAAACTAAACATTGCACCACTTAATACCATCTCAGGTATCATTATTAATGGAATTATAATATAAATTGTAACTACAGAATTGAAAGATGCTGATATATTCAATCCCATTAAATTAGCAACCGCAGCAGTTGAAAATAAAGCAAACCAATATTCAAAATACATTGAACGTATTTCAAGTATCGAATTGCCTATTAAAACAAATAAAAATGACTGAATAGCTGAAATAAAAAATAGTATCGAAATTTTAGCAATTAAATATGATGATCGACTCAAATTTAAAAATGCCTCTCGTTTCAATATTTTCCTATCCTTAAAAATTTCCTCAGCACTAAGTGTTAAACCTAAAAACAGGGCAACAATAATACCCATGAATATGTATATGTGAATATTTTCATTAAGTCGATATATATATTTGTTTGTTTCAGGATTTTCTGCATAACGAATTATAAAAGATAAAATAAAACCTAAAACTGGAGCTTCAAGTAATGTAAGTATTACATATTGTTTATTACTTATTTTTGATTTAAAATCTCGTATTAAATAAATAAAAAATTGACTAAACCATCCTGGTATATTTAAATTTTTCGGGGGTTTTTCGTTCACTCTTTGTACTGGTAGTGGTTTAATTAATTGATGATAATATTCTTCCCATTTTTGTGGAGGTGTTTTTCTTGTATCGGTATAGTTACCGAATTCGTCAACTACTCTTGCTTCAAGTATATTAAAAATTAATTCAGGATTGACATTTCCACAAACTGGGCATTCCCCAATCTCGCTATTAATCTGTTTATCTAAACGTTTAAAGTACATTATAGCTTCAACAGGATTACCATAATACACCATATAACCCCCATTATCAAGAATAATAACTTTATCAAACATCTTATAAATTTCTGATGAAGGTTGGTGTATTACAACAAAAATCAATTTACCTTTAAGAGAAAGTTCTCTTAAAAGGTCCATAACATTTTCTGAATCACGTGAAGAAAGACCCGATGTTGGTTCATCTACAAAAAATATTGAAGGTTCACGAATAAGTTCAAGAGCAATATTTAATCTTTTTCTTTGTCCACCACTAATAGTTTTGTTAAAAGGAGAACCTACTTTTAAATCTTTTTTCTCATATAATCCAAGAACTTGCAAAGTTTTATTCACTAAATTTGTCAGTTCTTCTTCAGCTTTATCCTTAAAACATAATTTAGCATTATAATAAAGATTTTCAAATACAGTTAGTTCTTCTATCAATAAGTCATCTTGAGGAACATAACCAATTACTCCTTCAAGTTTTTCTTTCTCGTTGTGTAAATCAATACCATTAATAATTACTTTACCTTTGGTTGGTTTTTCCAAGCCCGCAAGTACATTAAGTAATGTTGTTTTACCAGCACCACTAGCACCTAAAATACCAATCAAACGCCCATGATTTTCGTAAATATTAATATTTCTAACACCAATATTTCCATTAGGAAAACGATATTCTAAATCTATAGCTTCAAATGAAATGGGTTGCAAGGTTGTCTCTGCAAGAAAATGACTTACAACATCGCTATAATAAATCGGAGAACTTTTTGGAATTTTAACAGTACTACCACTTGCAAAAAGATATATCCTATCGTTGCGTATATTAAGACCATTAAGATATATTTCTTGTCGTCCTGTATATTTTAGAAAGTATAAGTCAACACTTTTTATTCGAAGTATAAAAATATTTTTATCGAGTTCTTTTGCATTAATTTTTTTTGCAAAATTATAATCTGTGTTAAGAGCATTGATTATAAGAATATTATGATTGTCAAGTTCTTCTGGTTCATTTTTTATAACAAATAATTCAATACTTTCAAATTCTTCTTTTGGTACTTTAAAAACTTCTGCAACAGTATTAATGATTGCCATTCTTTGTTCGGTAAACTTTCTGTCTGCATTAACTATCTCAAATAAACGAACTAGAACGACAACCTTTTGTTTTTGCGTCAGTGTTTTATTAATTTTTTTACATAATCCCAGTATTCTTACAGAATCTTTTACTGAAGTAAGCTTTTTTTTGCCTTTTTCCAACTCTGACGTTTCATTATCATCAACATCAAGCTCAGCATATTGTTTAAATAATGCAAAATATTCTTCTACATCTTCTTCGCGAAGTTGTTGCTGTAAAAAGTTTTTAACATACTCCACCTGTGTTGCCTCAACGCCTTCATCTTGTTTTGCAATAATGGCAAACAATTGCATCAAAGCTTTTAAAATCTCTTCACTCATTTTTCAATTTTTAAAATATAAATTTACGATGAATATGCAACTTTTTCAAATGGAACATCAACAATTTCAGCATATTCTTCTCCAGCTTCTTCCATATCTTCATCATCTTCGGGATAATGCCAGCGAACCAATACATCATATCCTTTTTCGTGCAATTCTTCAAGTTTCATAAGTATATCAAGCAACATTTTTGATGATGCTGTATTAAAATAGGTAAGTTTAAAATTAAAGACAGTTTTTTCATTAGGATGTTCTATATACTCACTAAGCCAATTTAATATTGGTTCATAAAAAGCAGTTACATCCTCTGGCATAGATCTACCCGATATTTCCATTATCTCATTTTCAGCGTCGAGTATAATTTTTGGAGTATCTTCTGTTCCCTGTATTTTGATAGCTTCCATAGTTGTTTATTTTTTAATTATTCTTCACTGGTTTCTGTTCTAGAAATTTTTGATGTTAACAAAAAGAATGACGTATTTTCAGAAATTGGCAGAAAATGATATTCCAATTCTCTTCCAGTTTTCCTTTTAATATCAATAAAGCCCAAACCTGCCCCTCCTTTTTCTGAAAGTCTTCCTTCTTTGATTTGCTTTTTATATAACTCTTTAAGCTCTTCTTTATTCATTTTATTTATAGTCTCTAACAACTGTGTTAACTCTTCTATTTTGTCGTTATCAATAGCATTACCTGTTGTTATGCTATATTCATTTTCGTTTTTACTTACCAGAAATATACCTCTTCCAGAAAATAAGTAATTACTTGTTGTTAAGTTTTCAGCATGTTTACTAATATTTTGTAAACATTCTACCATAACATGAAAAACTTTTCTTTGAATACTTCCAGGCTCATCCTCTTTTTCCATATTCGACTCAGCAAGAGAGGTAAAAGCCTTTGTTATCTGATGAGTAATCTCTCCCTCGTAAACGAGGGTTATTTCATGGGCTTTCATCGATTTGTAAAATTCATAAACAAACTCTAGAAAGCCTTTTACATCTTTTTTATCATTCATAATTTAAAATTTTTATACAAATTTCAGAATTCTATTCCAATTAATAAAACATCATCTATTTGTTTGTTATCACCTTTCCATTCATAAAAATCTCTTTCAAAAAATTTATATACTTCATCCATACTTAAATTAGCTGTATTTAATATTACATCTCTTAATCTTTTCGGAGAATATTTTTTTTCTTCAGGTCCTCCTATCTGATCTGTTATACCATCCGAAAAAATAAACGCCCTATCTCCTCTTTTATAATTTATAATATAATTAGTAAAGTTTTTTTCTACTTTGTTTTTATGAGGTATTCCACCAATAGCTTTCCTGTCTCCCTTGTACTCAATCAATTCATTATCTCTTAAATAATATAAAGGTCTGTGAGCACCTGCAAACTGAACTTCCTTATTGTTGTGATTTATTTTTAAAAACGCTATGTCCATACCATCACGTGCCTCTGCATCTTCATAATCTTGTTTTAAAGTTTTTCTTACTGTTAGATGAAGTTTATCAAGTATTTCTGAAGCTGTCATAACTTGTTCATGATCTACAATATTGTTCAATGAAAAATATCCTATAAACGATAACAAAGCTCCTGGAACGCCATGACCTGTACAATCAACTGCTGCAATATATATGTCCTCACCTCTCTTAAAAAACCATGGAAAATCACCACTTACTACATCACGTGGAATATAAAAAATAAATGACCTTGGAAGATATGTTCTAATATATTTTGTATCTGGTAAAATACTCGATTGTATTCTTTCTGCATAATTAATTGAATCTTGAATTTTTTTGTTTTTTTCTTGAATTTCATGTTCGATTTGCTTTTGTTTTGTAATATCATGTCCAACAAACAATATAGTCTCAAGCTCATTCTCATTATACTCAGGTATTGCATCTATACTCATTATTCGTTCTTCAAAAGCATCTCCTATTTGAATAGGAATTATAATTTCTGTACTTATCTTTTGTTGATTGTTTTTTATTAAATCTATCGTGTTTTTAAAGTAATTATACAATGTTTCAGGACATTCAATATCATTAAGTGTTTTATTTATCAAATCTTTAGGATCAATTTTCATATAAGTTTTTACAACAGGATTGGCATAGAAAAATTGCCCAGCAGTGCTTAATCGAATAATCATATCAAGCGAATTCTCAGAAAGAGATTGCATTTTGCTTCGCAGTCGCTCTTCTCTTTCAGCTCTTTTGCGTTCAGTAATATCTGTAGAATTTATAATTATACCTTTAATAGCAGGATCATGCAACATGTTTCTTCCAGTCGACTCAATAAATATTTTTTTCCCATCTTTACGCATGTAAGTATATTGTATCGTAACTGGTTCATCAGGATTTTCAAGTAGCTTTTTAAACATTTCTCTCATTGCTGCTTCACCTTTGCGCGTCAAACGCTCCATATCTTTTCCATTCATCATCTCTTCGGGTGTATATCCAAGTATTTTTATTACTGACGGACTTTCATAAATCATGTTGAAATTTTCATCGTATATCGTTATAACTTCAGAAGCATTCTCAAGCAATGAATACAATCGTTTTTGCGCATTTTCCACTTCTTTTATTTTTGCCTCTAGTTGTTCATTAGCTTTTCGAAGTTCTTCTTGTGTAGCTCTCATTTCTTCTGCGTTCTGTCGTAACTGCTCTTCATTCTCTTGTAATTCAATGGTCATTTGCTGTGCTTCTTTCAGCAATTGTTCTGTTTTCTTTGTCATCTTTAAATTAAATATTGTTCGCCCAATAATTTCACCAAGTTCTTTTAAAAGTTTTATTGTAATCTCAGGAATCTGCGGCTCCAATGATGCAAATTCAAGAACACCCTGCAACTTTTCATCGCTTATCAAAGGTATCAATAAAATACTTTGTGGTTTTTTATCCCCTAATATACCAGAAGTTATGGTAACATAATCTTCAGGTATTTCTGTACGATAAATATAGTCACGTTCGTATGCGCATTCACCTATAAGTCCATAACCAATCTTAAACTCTTGATTAATAAATTTTCTTCTGTTGTATGCATATGTTGCAAAGTTACGTAAAACATCTTTTTCTTCGTCATATATGTAAAATGCACCCTGAATCGCATTAATATATTTCACTAAATTCTTAATCACTTCAAGCGATAAAATTTCAAAATCACTATGCAACCTGAGTATATTTGATATAAGTTCCTTACCTTTAGATATCCACGATTGTTCATTTTCTTTTTTATAATTCAAATATAAATTATCTCTCATCAAAAGAAGTGCTTGTGCCAAAAGATTATTATCAACATTTATATCAAGTTTGGCTTCGAAATTGCCCTCCCCAATTTTTTGGGCAAATTCTGCCATCTTCGATATATTTTTCTTATTCTCTTCTATTTCATTGTTGTAATTTTCTTTTATGATCGATTGATTATAATAATATACATAAGCAATAACTAAACTAATAACAGATAAAATATAAATTATTAATAGTATAGGATTTAAAGAATGGATTTTCAAAAAACTTTCAATTGAAAATGATAGCTTATGATTAATAAAAGATACTATCCAACTACTTAAAATAATTATTGTATTTACTAATAGAAGTAGTAATGTAATTTTACTTTTTATGAAAATTGGTATATATTTTAAATATTTATCCATAGTATGGTTTTGATTGTTCACATAAATATTTTTGTAATTCTATTAATGCTTTTTCTTCTTTTTCTGATAATAAATTTAAAAAAGCTAATTCAAAAATAATAAATGTTTTTTCAAGATTATTATAAATTGGAATAAATACAATTTCTCGAGGAAATGATGAGCCTAAACCCGATTCAATTTTAAAATAATTTTCAGGTATGCTCTTAACAAATATTACTTCTTTAGTGCGTGCTGCCTCTCCTGGCAAAGTTTCTCCTTCTTTAAAAGCTTCTGGTTCTTTTTCTCCCGTAAAAGCATATTTATAAAATATTACAAATTTATCATTATCTTTTTTATAGACAAGAGCCGATCCTAGATTAAGATTTGTTGAAATATTTTGAATCGTCTCTCTAACAAAATCCTCAATACTATTTATATCTTTTTGAATTATAAGTTTACTAAATATATTAAGGTAATCTTTCTTTTCTTGTGATTCTTGCTTTTTCTTTTTTTGATTTATATTGTTCAGAATTTTTTGATATTCTTCTTTTCTTATATTTTCTATTAATTCTTTTAATTTCGATTCATCAGTAATTTTTATAATTAAATATATGATATATAAAAATAAAATTAAAAATATTGCAGTTAATATAAGATAATATGGAATATAATTTAATTTTTTAAACGATAAAATTAAGTTCCATGTAATTAGAGCTATTATCAACAAATCAATAAAAAGAATTAAAATTGATATTATCAAATTTTTTCGATACTTTTTTTCGAACATTTTATTTTAATTTTAATAAAAAATTAATTATTTCTTCTGTTCTGAAAATATAATCAACTTTAGTAGCTTGAAGAGTTGCCTGCGTCATAGCCTTTACTTCACAATCATCTGGATTTTGAACTATTGTTAATCCTCCAAATTCATGTATTTTTCTCATTCCATATGCACCATCTTTATTAGCTCCCGAAAGTATTATTCCTATTAACTTGTTTCTATACGCATTTGCAGCTGTTAAAAAAGCCAAATCAATAGATGGGCGTGAATGATTAACAGCTTCTTCTGTCGAAAGTGCAATTCGATTAGGTATTTCTATGTACAAATGATAATTTGCAGGAGCCAAATATGCTCTTCCCGGTTTTAATTGATCTTTATCATAAGGCTCCTCCACAGGTATATTTGACTTTATCGATAATGCTTCGACAAACCCCGAACGAACATGTTTTAATCTGTGTAAACATAAAATTATAGGCAAGGGATATTCTTTGGGAATTGAATGTAGTATTTTTACAACTACCTGAAAACTACCTGCTGATCCTCCTATTATTACTGCCTTATAATTCATTTTTTAAATATTTAGTTTTTTCCTATAAACATTTTCATTTTGATTTATCAATTCAAACTCATTTTGATACATATTATTTATCATTTTTTCTTTTATACCTATTATCAAATGACCTCCTGGTAAAAGACTTTTTAGCAATTTGTTTTGTACTTCCTCCTGAAATTTCGGAGTATAATATATGAAATTATTTCTGAAAATAATCAATTTTATATTCTCCGGTATATTATCAAAATATAAATCTTGCTTAATAAATTCAACATTTTCTATTAATGATAAATCAAAATATGCATGATATCTCTCCAAACGATAATAATCTTTTAGATTCATTTTACCTTGAAAGCGTTTATAATTTTCTGTCGATATTTCAATTTTTTTCAAATCATATTTTCCTTCTTTAATGTTTTCAAGACTTTTATTAGTTAATGATGAGGCTATTATATGTACTTTATTAAGCAGATTACATTCTTTTAAAAGAATTGTTAAACTAAATAACTCACCTCCAGAAACACAATTAGGCAACCAAATTTGAAATTTACTTTGCGACTTTTCTAATTCACGAGGTAAAAAATCATCTCTTAACCATCTCCATAATGATGGATCTCTGAACATCTCAGTTGATGGCACTGTCAACTCATATAAAAAATCATCAAAGAAATCTTTATTATTCTCGAGTTTTTTTATCAACTGATCAACATTATTTATATTATTATGATTCATTAACCTTTCGATCCTTAGTCTATATGAAGTTAATGCAAACACAGAAAAATCAAGGTTATATTTATTTTGAATTGTTTTATTTATCTCTCTTATGTCAACAATTCCTATTTCTGACATATATATTTTGTTTTATGACAACACAACTTCATAACCGGAACATATTATTTTTATCGGTAATTCCATATTGTTATAAACTGGTGAAAATTTTAAATACAATCTGCTTTGTTTCTTTCCAAATTTTAAAATCTCAATATGTTCAAGCTGCTTACCACTCAATACTTCATCAATAAATTTATTATCAATTATTGCCGAATTTTCACCATTTATAATTTCTTGATATTTTTTTCCAATAACCTCTTCAAGTTGTTTCCCCAAAGTTACTAAAAAGTTTAAATTCATATTTAAAATTACACCTTTATTATCAAGTTCAGCTATGAGCCACGATTGATTTAAAGCATTCAATACTCCTTTTAGGTTTTCTTCTCTACGAGAAAATTCTTCTTGCGATGCCTGCAACTCTTCAAGATTCTGACGCATCTCTTCTTCCTGTTCTTTCATCTTTATTGCTTGTTCTTGTGTCTGGGCAAGCAATTGTTTTGTCTTTTCATTTATTTTTTCATTTGCAATACTTACTGCCAATATTCCACTCGCTTGTTGAGCAAAATCAATTTCATATTCTTTTAACTTATGTAACGACGCTAGTTCAATAACTCCTATTAATTCATCATTATGCAACATAGGAATAATAAAAAGATGACGTGGAGGAGTATCACCAAGCCCCGATGTAATCTTTATGTAACTTTCAGGTACATTATCAATTATCAGAATTTTTTTCTCTATAGCACATGTACCCACAAGGCCTTCCCCCATTTTATAAGTTTTATTTAAAAACTTTTTCCTATCGTAAGCAAATGCTGATATTAAATTTAATTGATCTTTATTGTTATCATCTATTAAATAAATACCTCCTTGAATAACATTAAGATATTTAACAAGTTCTTTAATATATGTATCGGTTAATTTACTAAAATTACCAAAATTAGTATGAGCTATTTCTGAAAATTTGGCAACACCTTCATTAATATATTGTTTTGTTTTATTCTCTTCATCATATTTAATTTTTTCTTCATAACTTGATTTTATAATATCTCTTAACTTATTTAATTCTTTATCAAGAAAATCATTTTTACTTGAAATTATTAATTCTTTATCAAATATATTGTTGTTCAAAGCTCTAATAAACTCATATCTATTTTTTTGATAGTTTATTATTTTGTTAAAATTATTTTTTATTTTTTCAAATTCAGTAATAGGTATTTTATTATCATTTGTTTCAAAAATACCATTATTCAAATTATTTGAAAGATTCAATAATATATTTACTGGTCTTACAAACCATTTATTAAATAATTTAACAAAAATATAATAATATAAAAAAAAGAATATTAATATAATTATCATTGATAAATAAGCTATAAACTTTACTTCTCTATTTATTAATTCATCTGACCTACTTTTCAAAACAATCAATAATTTATTAGCCTTTTGTTGATTTTTATTGAAGTTATAAATTATGCTATTTTCTTCAACATTATTCCAACCTATTTGCTTATTAATTATATTTAATTCCTGTAAATTTGACAAATACGATTCCATTATATTATTAGATATATTTAATTGTTTCAATGTATTGGTAATTGATGAAATATTTAATGGCATTGCTCCATATATCGATTTTCCTTCTAATATTCTAATCTTATAAATTGAAATATCATTTTTTGTTTCTCCCTCCAATTTATTACCATCAAGAACAAGCATAGCAACTACTCCATTGGTCAACTCAGAGCCTCGCTTTTCGATTAACGATAAATAGATATTTAAATTATTTATCTGATTATTAAGAATGTTTTTTAAAGAATCGATATTTTTATGTATCTCTTGATTTTTATTTAAAAACTTTGCTTTTCCAATTTTTTGATTACTAATTAAAAAATCAAATTTTACTTTACCAATATCATTTTGAAAATTTACTATTTTTAAAGTTTGAAACAAATCAGGATTAGAAAGATATTCATCAGTAATTTTATATTTTATACATTCTAATTTTTTAAAGCAATATTCAATTTTATTTACAAATTTATTTACTTGACTAATTGACTCCAATCGTTTCCACATTAAATAAAAAAACACAACAACCAATAAAATTATAAGAATATTAACAATCACTGTGTTTTTTATCAACCTTTTTATTGTCATATTTTTCATCCTCATAATTATTTTACGTTTTATAAAATTAATTTAATTTTTAAATTTTATAATATGCGTGACCTTTTTTTTGAAATTTTGTTGCATATACCCCTAAAATTGTTTCATGTAAGCCTAAAATCAAACAGCCATTATCATAAAGATTTCTATGAAACAAATCAAAAACTCTGTTTTGTAATTCATAATTAAAATATATTATTACATTTCTACACATAATTATATCAAATTTAACGTATAAAGTGTTTTCTTCTGTTACTAGATCATGTTTTTTAAAAATAGGTTTTTCTTTTAGAAATGGTTTCATTTTAATAATATCGGCAGCTTTATCTATTTCAAAATATTTCTCATATGGAACATCATTGTATTCTTCGTAATTGTAAGGATTTTCTTTTATCACTTTATCAAAATTATCAAGATATCCAATATTAAAACGATACTTATAAACACCTTGTCGAGCTACTTCAAGCACATCGGTATTAATATCAGTAGCATAAATTCTTGCCTTATCAAAAAGATTCAGTTCATTAAGTAAGATCAACATAGAGTATACTTCTTGACCGGTAGAACACCCAGCATGCCAAATATTTATTACTTCATTATTTTTATATTTCGGAAGGATAGAAAATCTAATAGCCTGCCATACTTGAGGATCACGAAAAAGTTCAGTGGTGTTAACAGTAATCTCTTTTACTACTTTCTCAATAAAATCAGGATCGTTTTTCATTCGATTCACTAAAGCATTTATGGTAAGTCGGTTATCCATTAAAACCTTTGCTAATCTTCTTTTTAAAGATTTTTCTGAGTATTGAGAGAAATCATACTTCGAATAACTTTTTAACGAATATATAAATAACTGGTAATCTTGATCTGTAACCGTCATACATTCAAAATATTTCCCCCTTTTTTATCTTTAATATAAAACTAACAAAAGTTATTGAATATTTAAAATTTTTTTTAAAAAATGTTTTGTTGTAATTAATTATATTAACTTTAAACGTAATAATATTGAAAAAGTTATACCAAAATCTTTTAAAATGTCTTACATTGGAATATATGGAATACAGGATATTAAAAGAGAAGATTATCCTGTAATGATACATGATCATTCTTTTGCAATTTATGAAAATGGTATTATTTCAAATTATTGCCATCTTGAAAGAATTACAAGAAAAAAATATGATAACAAATTACATGATATAATCGATGATTTTCTTTTAAAAAAAATTTCACAACAGCCTAATATAGAAACTATTTTTGTAGATAGTGAGGTTGGAAGATCGTTTATATCATCTAGTGGCAAAATACGTTTTGAAGTTGCTCCTGCTGAAAAACTTTTTGCTTATCCTCAAGAAGGTGTTTTTTATTTATTTGGCAAAAAACATAAAGGCTATGCTGTCAGCCACGAATTAGCGCACATTTTCAGTTGTGTTCCTTTTTATGGTATTTTTAAAGACAATAGTTTAATAATTCATTATGATGGTGGTGCAAGCTTATCAAACTTTTCTGCATGGCATTTCAAAGACAATAAACTCAATTTACTTGAATATCACTATGATCTTAAACCTATTACATCATTATTTAACTCCAATGCTCTTGTCTTCAAATTAATGAATGCCAACATAAAAAATCAAAATAGTGTACCTGGCAAATTTATGGCTTATGCATCATATGGAAGATATGAAAAAGAAATAGAAGAATGGTTACAAGAAAACAATTTCTTTGAAGATATATGGAAAAACGAAAATGTTTTTTTTGAAAAAATCAAAAAAAAATTTGGAAAAACAATTAATAAAATTAATTTAAAAGATAACTTTTTCAAAAATATTGCATCTACAATTCATGAAGTTTTTATAAAAGAATCTATTAAAAAAATTGAAAAACTTCAAACTAAAATAAATGCTAAATATTTGTATTTAACAGGTGGCTGCGCATTAAATATAAAACTAAATGAAAAAATTTTAAAATCGGGACTTTTTGAAGATATCTTTATACCTCCGTGCCCAGGTGATAGTGGCTTATCAATAGGTGCAATTGCATGTTTGATTTTTTTCAAAAATGAAAAAATTGAAAAACATAATGTATATTTAAACAATTGGGGTATTGAACATTACAAACTACAACAAAATATTGATTTTGAAAAAATCGCACGTTTACTTGTTAACAAAAAAATAATAGGAATATGTAATGAATATGCTGAAGCTGGTCCACGAGCTCTAGGAAACAGAAGTATTATTGCATTACCGAATTCAATAGAACTTGCAAAAAGATTGAACGAAGATATCAAAAAAAGAGAATGGTTTCGACCCCTCGCACCTATCATGCTAGAAAAAAATGCTAAATATTTCACTGATCAAAATTTACATCATTTAGCAAGATTTATGTTGTTAAATTTTTCAATAAACGAAAATAAAAAACAAGAAATAATTGGCTGTGTACATACTGATAATAGTGCAAGAATACAAGTATTATTTAATAAAAAAGAAAATCAATTTATGTACAATTTATTAAAAGTATTAGATGATAAATACAATATTAAAGCACTTATTAACACATCGTTCAATTGTTCAGGAGAACCAATTATTCATAATACTTACGATGCAATAAATTCAGGAAAAAATATGGGTATTGATACACTTATTTTGAATGGTGAAATTATGAATTTAAAATAAAATCAATATTTCTTTTAAAACGTTGAAATTTAATTCTTTTTATTGGTGAATTTCTAAAAAGTTGTAAAAATTTTTTTTCATCAATTTTTAACCAATCTTCTTTTTTCATTTTTAGTATTTCATTATTTGCCTTAAACAATGGCTCGCTTGTATTAGTAGCTTCTCTATTCCATGGACAAATTTCTTGGCATATATCACACCCATAAATATAACCATTAAATTTATTTCTTAAATCTTCAGGTAATGATTCTTTATTTTCTATTGTCAGGTATGAGATACATTTTCGTGCATCAAGTATTCGAGGAGCTACTAAAGCATTGGTTGGACAATTTTCAATGCATTTATTACAACTTCCACAAAATTCTTTATCAAATGGTTTGTCATATATTAATTCAACGTTTAAAATTATTCCACCAATAAAAACAAATGAACCATACAAAGGATTTATTAATAAACAGTTCTTTCCTATCCATCCGAGACCTGCTTTAACTGCAAGTATCTTTTCTAAAACAGGTGATGTATCAACAAAAATTTTTCCATCAATTTCTGACGAAAAATTATCTTTTAAAGTTTTAAGTAAAATTTTTAATTTTTCTGATATAACTACGTGATAATCATTTCCTAAAGCATACCTCGACAATCTGGGAATAGAACTATTTTCTATCTCATTATAATAATTAATCAAAACAACTAAAACCGACTTTGCTTGGGGATAAAAATTATAAAGATTCAATCTTTTATCTATATTTTTCGATAAAAAATCCATTTTAGCATTATAATTTTTTTTTAGCCATGAGTTAAAGTGTTCTATGGCTTCGGACGTATATTCAGGCGTGGTAACTCCACAAGCAATAAAACCCAGACTTTGAGCCTGGGTTTTAACAAATTCAGTTAGTCTATAAGGAACCATGAAGCAATTAGAGTTTTTTCTTAACTTCTTTTATTTCGAAACCTTCTATTATATCTCCTACTTTGATATCATTAAAATTAGCTATACTCATACCACATTCCTGTCCAGCAGTTACTTCTTTAACATCATCTTTAAAACGCTTTAACGATGAAAGTTCACCTGTGTATATAACTATACCATCGCGAATTACTCTAACCTTAGTATTTTTTGTAATTTTACCATCTCTCACAATACAACCAGCAACGGTACCAACTTTAGAAATTTTGAAAGTTGCTAATACTTCAGCTGTTCCTACAACTTCTTCTTTAATTTCAGGTGACAACATTCCTTCCATTGCAGCTTTAACATCATTAATTGCATCGTAAATAATTGAATAAATACGTATCTCAATATTTTCTTGTTCTGCAAGTTTTCTTGCCTGCATAGAAGGACGTACCTGAAATCCTATTATTATAGCATTAGAAGCAGAGGCCAGCAAAACATCACTTTCTGAAATCTGACCTACACCTTTGTGAATTATATTAACTTGAATTTCTTCAGTGGATAATTTTATTAAAGAATCGGATAAAGCTTCAACAGAACCATCAACATCACCTTTAACAATAATATTTAATTCTTTGAAATTACCTATTGCAATTCTTCTGCCTATTTCGTCAAGTGTAATATGTTTTTGTGCTCTAATTCCTTGTTCCCTAATCAATTGAGCCCTTTTTGTTGCTATTTCTTTTGCTTCTTTTTCCGAATCCATTACATTGAATTTATCTCCAGCTTGTGGAGCACCATTCAAACCAAGAATAAGTACTGGTGTTGAAGGTGGTGCTACATCAATTCTTTTCCCTCTTTCATTAAACATTGCTTTTACTTTGCCATAGTGAGTACCTGCTAAAACAATATCTCCAACTCTTAAAGTACCATTTTGAACCAATAATGTAGCTACATAACCTCTTCCTTTATCGAGCGATGATTCAATAACTGTACCCGATGCTTTTTTATTAGGGTTTGCTTTTAATTCAAGTAATTCGGCTTCGAGCAAAACTTTTTCAAGTAGATCTTTAATTCCCTGCCCCGTCTTAGCCGATATTTCTTGACACTGATATCTTCCTCCCCAATCTTCAACAAGAATATTCATTTTTGCAAGTTCTTCTTTAACTCGTTCGGGATTAGCTTCTGGTTTATCGATTTTATTAATTGCAAATACCATCGGTACTCCTGCTGCCTGAGCATGACTTATAGCTTCAACTGTTTGAGGTTTAACACCATCATCAGCAGCAACAACTATAATTGCAACATCTGTAACTTTTGCTCCACGCGCTCTCATCGCAGTAAATGCTTCATGCCCAGGTGTATCAAGAAATGTTATTTGTCTGCCATCTTCAAGTTCAACACTATAAGCACCTATATGCTGTGTAATTCCACCTGCTTCACCTGCTACTACATTTGTATTTCTGATATAATCAAGCAACTTTGTCTTACCATGATCAACATGCCCCATTACAGTAACAATAGGAGGACGAGGTCTTAAATCTTCTGGTTTGTCTTCTTCTTCTTTTATTTCTAAATCTTCTTCTATATCAATTATTTCTACTTGATATCCAAATTCATCTGCAATCAATGATATGGTTTCAGCATCAAGACGTTGATTTATTGAAACTATTAATCCCATGTGCAAACATGTGGTAATAACATCAGTAACAGGAACATCCATCATGTTTGCAAGCTCACTAACTGTAGCAAATTCAGCAATCTTAAGAATTTTCTTTTCTTGTTCTATTTTTTCCTGTTCTGCTTGTAATTTTTGTTTTATTAACTCTTTTTTTTCTTTTTTATACTTCTCGGCTTTCGATTTTCCTTGCTGTGCTAATTTCGAAAATGTATCTTTAATCTGTCGTTCTACTTCTTCTTCATCTATCTCATGACGATAAGATTTTTTTATTTTTTTATATTTTTTAAATCTTCCTTCTTCAATTTTACCTTCTTTTCCTTCTACCTTTATTTTTTCTTTTTCAGGTTTTATTCTTTTTCTCTTTTTCTTCTTTTTCTTATCAAAATAATCTTCACCTTCTTCTGAAATCTTTGAAATGTCAACTTTTTCAGCTTTTATCTTAGGTTGTTTAGGTTTTTCAAAAGGCTTAGATACCAATTCTATTTCTTCTATTTTTGGTTGTTCTATTTTTTGTTCGGTTTCTTTTTGCTTTTTCTCAAAAACAGGTTTTTCTTTCTTAGCAGGTCGTGTCTTCTGATTTAAGACAGACAGATCTATTTTCCCTACAACTTTCAAGTCAAATTTTCTCTGTTCTTGGTCATTTTCCTCAATCTTCTCTACTAATTCTTCTTTAATTTCTTGAGCCTCTTCATCTAGACTATTATCAACAATAGTTTTAACTTCCGAAATATTTATGTTATTTTCCATTGGTTTTTCTTCTGTTACTGCTGATACTATATTTTCAATATTCTTTTTATCTATACGAATTTCTTGCTTAATTTCTATTTGTTCTTGAGGCTTTTTTAAAGGTTTTTCAACTTTTTTCTTTGGTTTTTCAAGATCAATTTTACCAATTATATTAAGTTTAATAGTTTCACCCTTTTCAATTAACTTTTCTGTTTCGGTTTCAAAAATTTCATTTGATGGCTTTAAATCTTTTATTAAAGTTTCATCGTCAATATCATTATCTATTTCTTCCTCTTCTTCAATCTTAAGCGTAACTGTTTCGTGTTTTTCTTTAAGATGACTCAAATCAATTTTTTCGATTTCTTTTTTTAAAGATAAATCTTTACTATACTCTTTTAATAAAAGGGCATAATGTTCTTCAGAAATTTTAGTATTTGGATTTGCTTCGATATTAATACCTTTTTTATGCAAAAAATCAACTATAGTCCCGATACCTACATTCAATTCACGGGCTACTTTACTTAATCTTATTACTTTTGTTTCTGACATAATATAATTTTCTGTTTTACAACTGCTAAATTAATATTTTATTAATTATTTTTATTCAAATTCCGCTTTTAAAATTTTTATTACCTCTTTAACAGTTTCTTCTTCAAGATCTGTTCTTCTTACCAATTCATCAACACTTAGTTTTAAAACACTTTTAGCAGTATCACATCCTATTGATTTTAATTCTTCAATAATCCATTCATCTATTTCATCTGCAAATTCTTCGAGTTTTACATCTTCTTCATCCTCTTCAGTAATTTCACGGAATATATCTATTTCATAACCTGTAAGCTGACTAGCTAATTTAATGTTTACTCCATTTTTTCCTATTGCCAGCGAAATTTCACTAGGTTTAAGATATACTTCAGCACGTTTTTTTTCATGATCTAAAACTATTGAAGAAATCTTTGCAGGACTTAATGCTCTGGTAATATATAATTGCATATTGGTTGTATAATTTATAACATCAATATTTTCATTTCTTAACTCCCTAACTATACCATGAATCCTTGAACCTTTTAGACCAACACATGCACCAACTGGATCAATTCGTTCGTCAAACGACTCTACAGCTACTTTTGCTCTTTCACCAGGTATTCTAACAATTTTCTTTATTGTAATTAAACCATCATTAACTTCAGGAACTTCTTGTTCAAATAATCTTTCTAAAAAAACAGGCGATGTACGTGATAAAATTATCAATGGTGTATTATTTCTTATATCAACTTTTATAACAACTGCTTTTACTGTATCTCCTTTTCTAAAAAAATCTGATGGTATTTGTTCTGAACGCGGTAATATAAGTTCATTACCCTCATTATCAAGTACCAAAGTCTCTTTTTTCCATACTTGATATACTTCACCAGTTACAATATGCCCAATTTTATTTTTATATTTCTGATAAACATTATTTTTTTCTAAATCTATTATTCTTGATGCAAGCATTTGCCTTAAATTCAGTATAGTTCTTCGACCAAAAGAACTTAATTTTACTTCATCTGTTACTTCTTCACCAATTTCATAATCTTTGTCGATTTTCTTTGCCTCTGAAAGAGCTATTTCTTTATTTGGATCTGTTACTTTGTCATCTTCAACAACAATTCGGTTTCTCCAAATTTCAAAATCACCTTTATCAACATTTATAATAATATCAAAATTATCGGCAGAACCATACATTTTTGCAAGTATACTCCTAAACACATCTTCAATAACGCTCATCATTGTGTTGCGATCAATGTTCTTCAATTCCTTAAATTCAGAAAATGTCTCTATCAAATTGAAGTTTTCCATATGCTATCAATTTTTAAAATTTCAAAATTAAATATGCTGTTTTTATTTCTTTATAAGGTAAAGTTATTATATTATTTTCTTTTTGTAAAAGTTCAAGTTCTATTTTTTCATCATCAGCAAAAATTATTCTACCTCTTAAATTTTCATTATTAATTTTTGTTACTTTTATCTCATTGCCAATATTTTTTTTATATTGAAAAGGTATCTTTAATGGATTATTCAATCCTGGTGAAGATACCTCAAGCTCATAATCCTCTTCATTCCTATCTAGTTTTTCTTCTATCATCATACTAACTTTTATACAGTCGTCAATAGAAATCCCTTTTGCATTATCCATATACACAACAATTTTATTATCTTTACTTATTAATAACTCTACTAATACATAACCTAAATCTGACAGAATTTTTTCAATAATATTTTTTACTTTTTCAATATTCATATTAAAAAAATTAACAAAATAGGGGACTCTCTTAGTCCCCCACCACCAAAATTCATGAATAATAAACTCATTACAAAATTAATAAAAATATTTGAAATTAAAATTTTATAATATAAAAATTAAAAAAATGAATTTTAGATTTGCATAAAATTATAGAATTGAAAAATTAATGAACAATTTTTCAAAAATAAGAATTATTAACGATCCTGTTCATGGTTTTATTAAATTGCCATCAACATTTGTTTATACGCTAATTGATCATCCTTATATACAACGATTAAGAAGAGTTAAGCAATTAGGTATGTCATATTATGTATATCCTGGAGCAACACATACAAGATTTCAACATGTAATAGGAGCTACTCATCTGATGAGTGTTGCCTTACAAAATTTAATACTTAAAGGTCACATTATAACAAACGATGAAATCGAAGGTTCTCTTACTGCTATATTATTGCATGACATTGGTCATGGACCTTTTTCACATGCTCTTGAAAACAGTATTATTGAAGATCTTAATCATGAAAATATTTCTGCCATTTTGATTGAAAAATTAAACAAAGAATATGCTGGCAAACTTTCTCTTGCTCTCGATATATTTTATAATAAGTATAAAAAGAAATTTTTGCATCAATTAATATCTAGTCAACTCGATATGGATAGAATGGATTACCTTAAAAGAGACAGTTTTTACACAGGCGTAGCAGAAGGAGTTATTGGATCAGACCGTATAATAAAAATGCTAAATGTTGCCGATGATAATCTCGTAATTGAAGAAAAAGGAATTTATTCTATCGAAAAATTTATAATTGCACGAAGATTGATGTATTGGCAAGTTTATCTACACAAAACTGTTATATCTGCCGAATTTTGCCTCATAAAACTTTTAAAAAGGGCTAAAGAACTTACTCTTAATGGTGAAGACCTTTTTGCATCTCCTCCTTTAAAATATTTCCTAAAAAATATCTTTAACAATAAAAATATTAATGACGAAACTATCGAAAATTTTTTATTGCTCGATGATGATGATATAATGGTAGCTGCTAAAAGCTGGATTAATCATAAAGATAAAATTTTATCAACATTAGCTAAAAATCTTATTAATAGAAATTTGCCTAAAGTAGTAGTACAAAAAGAACAATTTAATGAAGAAGAAATTTATGACAAAAGAAAAAAAGTTTCAAAATTAATGAACATTTCACTAAAAGAAACCGATTATCTAGTATATCAGGATGTTATTACTAATTATACATATTCTGATGATAATAATACTAGCATAAAAATTTTATTTAACAATAACACAATAAAAGATATTACTGAAGCATCTGATATTTTTAATATAGATGCACTTTTGACAATAGAAAAAAAGTATTTTTTAAGTTATCCCAAAGAATTATAAAAAATTATTTTGATATTTGTAAAAAATTAATAATTTGTTTTTTTAATTCTTAAAATATGGACTTTACTGCAAAAATAATAGCTAATTTTTTAAATGCTGAAATAATTGGAAATCCTGAAGTAATAGTAAATAACATCTCAAAAATTGAAGAAGGACAAGAAGGTACACTATCATTTCTTGCTAATCCTAAATATTTAAAATATTTATACAGTACAAATTCTTCTATAGTACTTATAAGTAAGAATCTTGTCCCCAATCAAAAAGTTAAACCTACATTAATAGTTGTTGAAGATGCTTATCAAGCTTTTGCTAAATTACTTAACTTATATAATTCTTTTGTCACAAACAAATCAGGAATTGAAGAATATGCTTATATCTCTAAAAGCGCCACTATTGGCGAAAATGTTTATATTGGTGCATTTAGTTATATCGGTGAAAATGTCATAATTGGAAAAAATGTTCAAATTTATCCTCAAGTATATCTTGGTGATAATGTTGTTATTGGTGATAATACAATTATTTATCCTGGAGTTAAAATATATAAAGACTGTAAAATAGGTTCAAACTGTATAATTCATGCAGGAGTTGTAATCGGTAGTGATGGATTTGGATTTGCACTCTCAGAAAATGGTAGTTACATGAAAATTCCACAAATAGGTAATGTTATTATTGAAGATAATGTGGAAATTGGAGCTAATGTAACAATTGATAGAGCTACAATGGGCTCAACAATTATACACAAAGGTGTTAAACTTGACAATCTCATACAAATAGCCCATAACGTTGAAATAGGCGAAAATACTGTTGTAGCTGCACAATCGGGTATTGCAGGATCTACTAAAATTGGAAAAAACTGCAAAATAGCAGCACAAGTCGGAATTGTTGGTCACATAAAAATAGCCAATAATGTTATTATAGGTGCACAATCGGGAGTTACACACGACATAAAAGAAGAGGGTACCGCCATTCTTGGTACACCAGCCAGAAACTTTAACGACAAAAAACGTGAATATGTAGTTTCCGCTAAATTACCCGAACTTTACAAAAAAATAATCAATTTAGAAAGAGAAATAGAAAATCTTAAAAAAAGAATATAATAATAAAAAAATTTTTTTATAAATTGCGAAGCTTTTTTAAAAAATAAAAAAATAATGGCAGAAAAACAAATTACTCTTGGTAAAGAAGTAAGTTTTAATGGAAAGGGTTTACATACAGGGAAAGTTATTAATGTAACAATTAAACCAGCCCCTGTTAATAATGGCTATGTTTTTAAAAGAATTGATATTGAAAATCAACCCGAAATAAAAGCATTAGCAGAAAACGTAGTAGCTACTGAAAGAAATACTACCCTTGAATCAAATGGTGTACAAATATTTACTGTTGAACATCTACTTGCTGCACTTTACGCATCGGGTGTTGATAATGCAATAATAGAACTTGATGGACCAGAAGTCCCCATAATCTCAGGTAATGCTTTACCCTTTATTGAAAAAATAAAAGAAGCAGGCTTAGTACAACAAGAAGCTGATAGAAATATTTTCGAAATAACAGAAAAAATTACTTATAAAAACGAAGAAAGAAACAGTGAAATAACTATCTTCCCAGATAATGAATATAGTTTGGATGTACATATTGAATTCAACTCTACATTGTTAAGTAATCAATTTGCACACCTCGACAATTTAAAAAACTTCGAAAAAGAAATTGCACCAGCCAGAACTTTTGTATTTTTCCACGAACTACAAAATCTTGTCAAAAATAATTTAATAAAAGGTGGTGATTTTAATAATGCAATTGTTCTTGTTGATAAAGAAGTTTCGGAAGAAGAACTCGATAATCTGGCTAAAATTTTTAATAAACCCAAAATAACTGTAACTTCTGGAGGTACGTTAAATAATGTAGAACTTTATTTCCCAAACGAACCAGCACGTCATAAATTGCTTGATTTAATAGGCGATTTAGCATTAACAGGAGTAAGGTTGAAAGGAAGAGTTGTAGCATATAAACCAGGACATTTTGTAAATACAGAATTTGCAAAATTGCTTAGAAAACAAATAAAAAAAGAAATATCAAAACCAAAACCTCCAGAATACGATCCCAATAAACCACCTGTTTTCGATGTTATTCAAATTATGAAAATACTACCCCACAGACCTCCGTTTCTTCTTGTTGATAAAATTACATATATCGATGAATGGACAATTTGTGGTATTAAAAATGTTACAATGAACGAAGCCTTTTTTGTAGGCCACTATCCCGATGAACCAATTATGCCTGGTGTATTACAAATAGAAGCCATGGCTCAGGTAGGAGGGGTATTGTTGTTAAGTATGGTTCCCGATCCCGAAAATTATCTATTATATTTCCTTAAAATAGAAAATGTTAAATTCAAACATAAAGTCGTACCAGGTGATACTTTAAACATAAGAATGGTACTTAAAGAACCTGTAAGAAGAGGTATTGCCCTAACTTATGGACAGGGATTTGTAGGAGATAAACTTGTTGTTGAATGTGAATTTATGGCACAAATGACAAGAAAAGAAAAAATTATATCAGAAAAAAAATAATAAACAAAATATTTTTAAATTCATAAAAATATCTTTTTATGACTAATATTAATTTTTCAAATATTCATCCTGAAGCAGAAATTGGCAAAGATGTTGTTATATCACCATTTGTAACGATTCACAAAAATGTTAAAATAGGTGATGGTACCTGGATTGGCCCTAATGTAGTAATTATGGAAGGAGCAAGAATAGGTAAAAATTGCAAGATATTTCCAGGGGCTGTTATATCAGCAATACCTCAAGATTTAAAATATCAGGGAGAAGAAACTTACGTTGAAATAGGAGATAATACTACCATAAGAGAATGCGTTACAATTAACAAAGGAACAAAAGCAAGAGGCTTAACCAGCATCGGAAGTAATTGTTTAATAATGTGTTATGCTCATATTGCACACGACTGCGAAGTTGGTAATAATGTAATAGTTGGAGCTTATGTAGGCATGGCAGGTGAAGTAAAAGTTGACGATTTTGCTAATATTGCAGGAGGTACTCTTATACATCAATTTGTTCATATAGGAGGACATGTTATAATACAAGGCGGTAGTAAAGTCAGTAAAGATGTACCTCCATATATTAGAGCAGGAAGAGAACCCCTTTCATATGCGGGTATTAATACCATAGGTCTACGAAGAAGAAATTTTTCGAATGAAAAAATTGAAGAAATTCACGAAATATACAGATGGATTTATCAAAAAGGACTTAATAATAGTGATGCAATAAAATACATTAAAGAAAATTTACCTCAAACTTCCGAAAGAGACATAATAATATCTTTTATTGAAAATTCAAAAAGAGGAATAATAAAAGGATATTTTGATAGAATTAAAAATGAAGATGATGAATTTTAATTTTTTTTATTATGTTTAATCTCAAAATCTTCAAATTTTATAGAACTTCCATTTGAAGTCACAAAGTTCATTCCTTTTTCTTTTTCAATAATATGCCCAATAATTGATATTTGGGGCATGTCTTTTATTAATTCATAACTAGCAAGAGGAATGGTAAACAACAATTCATAATCTTCTCCTCCATGCAATGCTGGTATTAAAGAATCAATATTTAATTCTTCAGAAACTTTTTTTGTCTCAGGATCTATAGGAATCTTATCTAAATAAACATTACAACCTTTGTTTGAAGATTCACATATTTTTATTATTTCAATAGCAAGTCCCTTCGATATATCAATCATTGATGTAGGAATAATACTAAGCTTATGTAACAACTCTATAATATCACCTCTAGCCTCTGGTTTAAGTTGTCTTTCAACTACATAGCTATAATTTTCAAGGTCGGGCTGTTCTCCTGTAGCATTAAATACCTCTGCCTCACGTTGAAGTATCTGAAGTCCTACATAAGCAGCACCAACATTACCACTTACACATATTAAATCGTTTATCTTTGCTCCATTACGTAATACAGGTGTTTCATACAATAACTCACCAATAGCAGTAATTGAAATATTTAAACCTGTATATGAAGAAGTAATCTCACCACCAACCAGATCTACTCCATACCTTACACAAGCTCTACTTATCCCTTCATAAAGCTCATCAATCATCGATAATTTATATTTTGAGGATACAGCTAACGATACTAATATCTGTCGTGGCAAAGCATTCATAGCAAAAATATTCGAAAAACTAACTGTTGAAATCTTATACCCCAAATGCTTTAAAGGCGTGTATGTTAAATTAAAATGTATACCTTCAGAAAAAAAAGAAGTAGCTACAGCAAATGGCTTATGCCTGTAATCAAGAACAGCAGCATCATCACCAATACCAACAACAGTAGAAGGATGCTTGATTGAAAATTTACCAACAATTCTTTTTATCAAACCCTCTTTTCCTATTGACGAAATATTATCATTGTTCATATGTTATTTTTTAATTTTAATCAATAACTTTATTTAACTTTGCAAAGTTTAAACAAAAATATATTTTATTTGTTTTATATTAAATTTTAGCAAATATAAAATGAAGAATAATAGTGAAAAAATAATTAAAGAATTGACTAATAAAGAATATAAATATGGTTTTGTCAGTAACATCGAAATGGAAATATTTCCAAAAGGGTTAAATGAAGACATTATTAAAAGAATATCTCAAATAAAAGGAGAACCCGATTTTATGCTCGAATTTCGACTTAAAGCTTATAATTATTGGAAAACATTAAAAATGCCTCAATGGGCACATCTTAACATACCAGCAATAAATTATGATGATATTATATATTATGCTGCTCCAAAAAAGAAGAAAAAATATAATAGTCTTGATGAAATAGATCCCGAAATTATTGAAACATTCAATAAATTGGGTATTCCTCTAGAAGAACAAAAACAACTAGCAGGCGTTGCTGTTGATGCTGTGTTAGATAGTTCATCTGTTAAAACAACATTCAGAGAAACTCTTGCCGAACATGGTATAATATTTTGCTCTATTAGCGAAGCAATTAAAGAACATACTGAATTAGTAAAAAAATACCTTGGGTCAGTTGTACCATATACCGACAACTTTTTTGCAGCTCTTAATTCAGCAGTATTTAGTGACGGATCATTTGTATATATTCCAAAAGGCATTCGTTGTCCTGTCGAACTTTCTACATATTTCAGAATTAATGCTGAAAATACAGGCCAATTCGAAAGAACATTGATAATTGCCGATGAAGATAGCTATGTAAGTTATCTCGAAGGTTGTACCGCTCCTATGAGAGATGAAAATCAATTGCATGCAGCAGTTGTCGAAATAGTGGCTCTTGAAAATGCTGAAGTTAAATATTCTACCGTACAAAACTGGTACCCTGGAGATGCTGAAGGTCGTGGTGGTATTTTTAATTTTGTTACTAAGAGAGGAATATGTAAAGGCGATAATTCAAAAATATCCTGGACTCAAGTAGAAACAGGATCAGCTATAACATGGAAATATCCTAGTTGTATATTAATGGGCGACAACTCTATCGGCGAATTTTATTCAATAGCAGTTACCAACAACTATCAGCAAGCCGACACAGGAACAAAAATGATTCACATTGGTAAAAACACTCGTAGTACTATAGTATCAAAAGGTATTGCTGCTGGTCATAGTCAGAATAGTTTTCGTGGACTTGTAAAAGTCACAAAAAACGCTTTAAATGCCCGCAATTATACTCAATGCGACTCCCTATTGATGAGTAGCAATTGCGGTGCACATACATTTCCATATATCGAAGTAGAAAACGATACTGCTATTGTCGAACACGAAGCAACAACCTCAAAAATTAGTGAAGAACAAATCTTCTATTGCAATCAAAGAGGAATAGACACTGAAAGTGCTGTAAATCTTATCGTAAATGGTTATGCACGTGAAGTTTTAAATAAATTACCTATGGAATTTGCTGTAGAAGCACAAAAACTATTGGAAATAAGCCTCGAAGGAAGTGTAGGTTAATAAATAAATATAAATTTTATGTTAAAAATTGAAAATCTTGTTGTTAGTGTTGACGGAAAAAAAATATTAAAAGGAATTAACCTTGAAATAAAAAAAGGTGAGGTACATGCTATCATGGGACCTAATGGTTCGGGTAAAAGCACTCTCGCAATGGTACTTGCAGGAAAAGATGGCTATACTATCGAAGAAGGTAAAATAACTTTTATGGGTGAAAATTTACTTACTCTATCTCCCGAAGAAAGATCATATAAAGGACTATTCCTTGGTTTTCAATATCCTGTTGAAATTCCCGGTGTTAGTATGGTGAATTTCCTTAAAACAGCTTTGAACCAACATCGAAAATATAACAACTTACCACCTTTATCAGCAAGCGAATTTTTAAAACTTATGCATGAAAAAAAAGAACTCGTCGGCCTTCAAACAACTTTAACCAACCGTAGTGTAAATGAAGGCTTTTCAGGAGGTGAAAAAAAGAAAAATGAAATATTTCAAATGGCAATGTTACAACCAAAACTTGCCATTCTCGATGAAACTGACTCGGGACTCGATATAGACGCACTAAAAATCGTAGCTAATGGTGTTAATAAACTAAGAAATTCCGATAATGCTATTATTGTAATAACTCATTATCAAAGATTACTCGATTATATCGTTCCCGATTTTGTACACATCCTCTATAAAGGTAAAATCGTAAAAACTGGTGATAAATATCTTGCTCTCGAACTTGAACAAAAAGGATATGAATGGTTACACAGTGAAGAAACTTTAAAAAGTTAAGAAAAATGACAGATTTATTAACAAATGTTAAAGAAAAATATCTAAAAATATATACCGACAATTATGATATTTTAAATAATGATTATCCAAATTTTATAGCTTTCGCTAGAGAACAAGCTTTAACAAAATTTAAACAAAATGGATTGCCTACAAAAAAAGAAGAAAACTACAGATATACTGATTTAAATACAATTTTTTCAAAAAATTATGAATTAAATCTTAAATCATCTTTATTTAACATAAATCTTGAAATTCTTTTTAAATGCGATGTCCCTCAACTCGATACTCATATATTACTTACAATTAACGGTCATTTTTATAAAAATAATAAACTAGAAAATTTACCTGAAGGCATTGTAATTTGTAGTTTAAAAGATGCATCAACAAAATATCCTGATATTTTTTCTAAATATTTTAATCAACTGGCAATAAATCAAAATGATAGTATTATTAACCTGAATACATGTTTCTTTCAAGATGGTGTATTTATTTATGTGAAAGATAATACAGTTATTGAAAAACCATTACAAATTGTTAATATTGCTTATTCTTTATATGATCTCAATATTTTTAGAAGAAATTTAATAATCGTCGGTGAAAATGCACATATTAATTTACTTGTTTGTGATCATACATTAATTAAAAGTTCTTTCTTAACAAATGTTGTAACAGAAATTTTTCTTCAAAAAAATGCTGTAATGAAATATACAAGATTACAAAATGAAAATAATTATTCAGCTCAACTATCTTCATTAATTATTAAACAAGAAACAAAAAGTAATTCAAACATTAACATATTTTCATTGCATGGAGGATTTGTCAGAAATAACTTCATAGTAAACCTCGATGGTGAAAATTCAAATATAAATCTTAATGGCTTATATATAGGCGATTATAATCAACATGTATCAAATTTTACTTTAATAAATCATAATGTACCACATTGTAAAAGTAATCAATTATTTAAAAGTATTTTATTTAATGAATCAACATCGGCTTTCAACGGTAAAATTTTTGTGTCAAAAAATGCACAAAAAACAGAAGCTTATCAAAAAAATAATAATATTATTCTCACTCCATATGCTAAGGCTTATTCAAAACCACATCTCGAAATTTATGCCGATGACGTTAAGTGTTCACATGGTTCAACAACCGGCCAACTCGACGATGATGCTTTATTTTATATGCGCTCACGTGGAATAAACTACAACGAAGCCAGACATTTATTAATGTTTGCTTATGGCGATGAAATAATTGAAAATATATATCCTGAAATTTTAAAATCAAGGATTCAAGAATTGTTTGAAAAACGACTTAGAGGCGATTTAAGCAAATGTGATGATTGCAAAATTCATTGTGCATAAATCTTTGTTGTAATGAATTTCGACGTAAAAAATATAAGAGAACATTTTCCAATATTAAAAGAAAAAGTATATAACAAACCACTTATATATTTCGATAATGCTGCTACAACTCAAAAACCCATTGAAGTAATAAATTGTATTTCTGAACTGTATAGTAAATACAATAGCAATATACATCGTGGCTTTCATTATCTGAGTGACATAATGACTTCCAAATACGAAGAATCACGTAAAATAATCCAGAAATTTATCAATGCTAAATATTCTCATGAAATTATTTTTACTTATGGTACTACTTCATCAATTAACCTTGTAGCTTTTTCATTTGGAGAAGCTTTTGTCAATAATGGTGAAGAAATAATAATATCCGCCATGGAACATCATTCTAATATAGTTCCATGGCAAATGCTTGCCCAGAGAAAAAACGCCAAATTAAAAGTATTGCCTTTCGATATAAATGGAAAATTAAAAATAGAAGAACTTGAAAAACTTATAACCGATAAAACAAAAATTATCGCTGTTACACACGCTTCAAATGTACTAGGTACTATTAATCCTGTTAAAGATATAATAAAAATTGCACATAATCACAACATACCTGTGTTAATCGATGCTGCACAATCAATACAACATATTAAAATAGATGTTCAAGAACTTGACTGCGATTTTTTGGTCTTCAGTGGACATAAAATTTATGGTCCCAATGGTATAGGTATACTTTATGGCAAAGAAAAATGGTTAGATGCAATGCCTCCTTATATGGGTGGCGGTGATATGATTGATAATGTAACATTTGAAAAAACTACCTACACAGAATTACCTCTTAAATTTGAAGCCGGAACAACAAATTATATAGGTGCCATAGCCCTAGCCGAAGCTATAAATTTTATAAAAAAAATTTCTCTCAAAGAAATCAGTCAATATGAACAATACTTATTAAATTATGCTATTGAAAAATTACAGCAAATCGACGATATAAGAATTTACGGAAATACATACTCAAAAGCTCCTTTAATTTCTTTCTTAATTAATGGCATACATCCTCTTGATACTGGAATGATACTCGATAAATTGGGGATTGCTGTTAGAACAGGTACACTATGTGCTCAACCTATAATGGATTTTTATAATGTAACATCAATGGTGCGTGCTTCTTTTGCTTTTTACAATACAACCGACGAAATTGATCAATTTTATAATGCTTTGCTCAAAGTAAAATCATTATTCTAATTTTTACTATTTTAGCAAAAAAAATAAAGTGGAAACAATAAAAGAAATTCAAGATAAAATAATTGAAGAATTTAATTCGTTTGAAGATTGGCTAGATAAATATGACCGCCTCATAGAAATAGGCAAAGAAATACCCCTTATCGACGAAAAATACAAAAACAAAGAATATCTTATTAAAGGATGCCAATCACGTGTGTGGTTATACCCCGAATTTAAAGATAATAAGCTTTATTTCAAAGCAGATAGCGATGCAATAATCACTAAAGGACTTATAGCACTCTTGATTAAAGTATTCTCAGGCCATACTCCCGAAGAAATTTTGAACGCCGATATTTATTTTATCGATAAAATAGGATTAAAAGAACATTTAAGCCCAACAAGAGCAAACGGACTGTTAGCAATGATCAAACAAATAAAATTATATGCTCTCGCATATCAAACTAAATTAAATCAGGAAAATAAATAAAAATCATGAAAGAAAATAATATTCAATTAAAAGAAAAAATAATCGAAGTACTAAAAACAATATATGACCCTGAAATTCCTGTTAATATCTATGATCTAGGACTTATTTACAACATTAACTATGATGAAAATGGCAAAGTCAAAATTACAATGACTCTTACAGCACCCAATTGTCCAATCGCTGATCAAATGCTTGAAGAGATAAAAGATAAATTATCATTGATTGAAGAGATTAAAACAATTGAAATTGAAATTACCTTTAATCCACCATGGGATCCATCTCTCCTCTCAGACGAAATAAAATTGGAATTAGGATTATTATAATTATGCTATAAACCTTAAAAATTATTCTAGTTTGTAAATTCAAAAAAAAATAATTTTTTTCATTAATTAAATTTAACTACTTTAGTTGTTAAAATTTAAATAAATCTAAATCTTATGAAAAAAAATCTTTTTTTAATTTTTACTTTTTTAATGTCAATAACTTATGGAAATGCTAATAAAATAAATTTTTTTAAATATGATAAAGAAGAATTATCAAAAGAATTTGTCACTTTAGATGTCATAGAAAATTATGTTAAAAATTATAACCTTACTTATTCAGAGCTTGCTAAAAAAGAAAAAGATTTGGCTTTTTTCCTAAATTTTAACGATGTTTACAATTTATCATTAGCTCAATCTGAACCTCCTTTAGGAATACCTTCTTTCTGGTGGGGATGTTTTTTTGGTGTTTCAGGTATATTAGTAGTTTATCTTATTACTGAAGATAAAGCAGAAGTAATGAAAGCATTTAAAGGTTGTCTTATTAGTGCCTTTGTTATTATGTGCATTTATGTAATTTATATTGCCATTATCTTAACATATACAACTACAGTTTCAATTTAATTTTTAACTTTAAAATTTTTACAACTTTTTTGAATCGATCATTTTTAAAATGAAAATTATTTTTGATTAAAAATTAAATTAAAATAATCATATTATTCTAAATTTTTTCCCATTTTCGAATTATTTTATTTTAACCTTTAATTTTTCAATTTTAACAATTTTTCTTATTGAATTTTAATAAATACTTAAAATAAAATTTTTTTCTAAAATTTTGTTAAAATAATTAAAATTTTTACTTTTGAGTAAGTTTCAACCTTAAAACATAAACTTTATGAAAAGACAATTATTATCAATCTTCATTTGCATGGTTGTGGCTATAAGCGCAACAGCTAATAAAGCAAATTTGTTTATATACGACCAAGAAGATCTTTATAAAGAATTTGCTACTCTTAATACCATTGAAAATTACGTCAAAAATAATGATGTTACTTACACACAACTTACAACAAAAAATAAGGAAATGGCAAGTGCATTAAATTTCAAAGACGTATACAACTTGTCATTAGCCGAAGCCGAGCCTCCTCTTGGAATTCCTTCATTCTGGTGGGGATGTTTATTTGGAGTAATTGGTATTTTATTAGTATATCTTTTAACTGAAGATAAAGCTGAAGTAAACAAAGCTTTCAAAGGATGTATTGTAGGTTCTTTAATATCATTAGTTCTTTACATAATATATGTGGCTTTGATTGTAGGTGCTACGGCTTCATCAGTTTAATTATTTAATTTAAATATGAAATTTAAAAATATTATTTGTTTTTTAATAATATTGTTGCCCAAAATAGTTTTTGGGCAACAATTTTTTAGAATAGAAGGAGATTTTACTATTAAAGAAAAAACAGATAATAAAGCTCAACTGATAATAGGAAGATTTTATTATGATAAAAATATTGATAAATTAGTTTACAATATAAAATTTCCCGAGCCACAAATTTATGTTTTTAAAGACACTCAATTACTTCAATTTGTTGCCGATACATTATACAAAGTTACATCAATTGCCAATATCAACAAATTAACCATTTTTAGCCTAGCTTTAAACAACAATATCAATAATTTTGGACTTGAAAAAACTATATACAAACTTGAAAATGTTGAAAAAGAAAATGACATGATTATTTCAACATGGATACCACGAAAAAAATTTAATAACCTATTTGGAAAAATATTGTTGTCAACAAAAAATAACAAATTGACAGGAGTAATATTTTTCAACAAAGAAGATAAAATCATAATGAAACAATTTTTTGAAGATTATCAAAATTTTAAAGGTCTTGATTTCCCAACAAAAATTATAAAAATATTGTATGTCAACGAAAAACCTTACTATCACATCACAACTTTCGAAAAAATTAAAGTCAATAATACCAGTTCAAATTTTTATTACGATTATCCTATTCCTATCAAATAATACAAAATCTTATGCCCAGATTAAAAACAATGAAGAGTTTATTTTAATAGAAAAACTTTTAAAGAATACTACTGATTATAACAATAATAATAAATACAAAAATTTTAAAGATCAATCGAACATTTTAATATATTATTTATTTGTTTTTTACAAAAACTATATTTCATCACAAGATGCAAGTCATTGTGTATTTAAACCATCATGTTCTGAATATGCCATAAAAGTTATTTCAAAACAAGGTATCATTCCAGGTTTATTCAATGCAATCGACAGATTTTCAAGATGCCATGGTCTTAGTATCGAAAATTATGAACACGATGAAAATTTTCAATTATTAATCGATCCTCCAACAAACTGGAAATATGAAACAATTAAATAAATTTATTTATATATTAATATTATTTGCTTTATGCTCAACAAAAATAATATCACAAAATTTGAACAGTAATGATCTATTTAATAAAGAAAACAGTTTTAAATATGCACAATATTTATTTTATGCTCAAGAATATGAACTTGCATTAAATGAATTTGATAGAATTATATTTATCGATAGTACCAATATACAATCAAGAATTTTTTATCTTAAGTGTTTACGTTATTTAACCCGCTATAATGAAGGTATAAAAAAATTTTCACAGCTTTTTCAGAACAATACTATGGCAACAGTAGAAGCTAAAAAAGAACTGTGTAAATTACTTATTAAAGGAAATTACTTTGATAAAGCTTATGATATTGTAAATAAGGAATTTGCAAATAATGATACTATATTTAATTTTTTTAAAGCTTCAATTTTGTTTTACGAAAACAAATTAAAAGAATCTGAAAATTTTCTGAATTCGCTCGAAAAAAATTATTCTTTTGCACGTGAATATAACCATGTCATATTAAAATATAAAAATACAAAATTTAAAAAACCATACTTAAGTTTTATTTTTTCTTCAATTATACCAGGTAGCGGTAAGATATATGCTGGTGATTGGAAAGATGGTATAGTCAATTTTTTTATGGTAGTTTTACCTGCATATCAGGCTTATAGAGGCTTTACTATAAAAGGCATCCGCAGTCCATATGGTTGGATATATGGATCAATAGCTTTTACATTTTACGGAGGCAACATTTATGGTTCTGTTAAATCAGCTAATAAATACAATAGAAAAAAACTCCAAAACTTAAAAAATGAAATTGATATCATTTTTGATAAATACTAAAATTTTTTTATTTCTATTTTTTTCTAATATTTTTTGTCAAGATATAAATACTTTATTCGAATATGCTAAAAATAAATACAATACCGGAGAATATGATAAAGCAATAAACAGTTTTCATAGAATAATTTTTTTCGATTCTACAACAACTTATCTTTACGAATCATACTATTACTTATCATTATCATATTTTAAATCCAATCAAATAAAAAAAGCTAAAGTCTATGTAGAATTTTCAATTAATTCTGCAACCAACGATAGCCTTAAAAACGAAGCTTTATTTTTACTATGTTATTACAATATTTTTGAAAAAAATTACTCTAATGCCCGTTATAATCTATTAAATATTAACGAGTTTAATAATTATTTTTCAAAAAAGAGAGATTTTTATAATGGTCTTATTTCTTTAAAAATGCTTGAACTTGATAGTGCATTTAAATATTTTTCCAGAGTTATTGATAGTTCAAAGCATAACGAATTAAAATATTATTTCGACAAAATGAATAAAATAAATAAAAAATATAATCCTTTAATAGCAAAAGTTTTCAGTATGATAATACCAGGTAGTGGACAAATGTTATTTGGTAATTTTAAAGATGGTTTAAACTCTTTTGTACTAAATGGTTCAATCCTATTTTTAATGTTTAATGTTTATAGTAATATTAGTTTTTTGGATGGTATTATTACATTATTACCATGGTATTTACGTTATTACCAGGGCGGATACGAAAATGCTTTTTTACAAGTTCAAAATAAAAAAGAAACAATTATAAATAACATTTTCATGGAATGGTTAAGAAAAAATAAAAACATTTTAATTAACTATAATTTATCACAAAAATAAAAAAACATCATTTTTAATCATTTTAAAACTTTCTTATAATCTTAAAAAATTTATTTAATTTTATTTTTCTTTTTCGAAAGCTAATGAAAGAAGACAAAATTATATACAAAATCGCTCTTGCACTAATTCCCAAAGTTGGCCCTATATTAGCTCGTCGGATAGTTTCTTATTGTGGTGGTGTTGAAGAAGTTTTCAAAAAGAAAAAATCTTTTTTAATAAAAATACCCGGCTTAGGCGATTCTATTGCTAACAATATTGTAAATCCAAATATCTTAAAACAAGCTGAAAAAGAATTAAATTATATTGAAAAAAATAATATAAAAATACTATTTTATCTTGATGATAATTATCCATCGCGTCTTTCTCAATGCGAAGATGCTCCAATAATAATATTTATTAAGGGAGATATAAATTTCGAAGTTTCGAAAGTTTTAAGCATTGTAGGAACAAGGCATGCTACCAACTATGGTCTCGATTTTTGCGAAAAATTAATAAGTGATTTACAAGAATATAAAGAAGATCTTATAATAATAAGTGGCCTTGCTTTCGGAATTGATGTTCAGGCTCATAAATGTGCATTAAAATATGGAATAAAGACTGTGGCAGTACTCGGTCACGGTTTAAACTATATCTATCCTGCCGAACATCGAAGCATAGCAAAAAAAATTGAAAATAACGGAGCTAATATTACTGAATATACAAGCAATATAGCTCCTGCTATGGGTAATTTTGTAAGCAGAAATAGAATAATAGCTGGCCTTTCTGATGCAACAATAATAATAGAATCACGCAAAGAAGGAGGTGCCCTAATAACTGCCGAATTTGCCAATTCATATAATAGAGAAGTGTTTGCAATACCCGGAAGAATAAGTGACCTTTACTCTGAAGGATGTAATAATCTAATTAAGACCAATAAAGCAGCAATGATAACTTCTGCCAACGATTTAAAATATTTTATGAACTGGGCAAATACTTATCCATGCAAAGAAGTTGAAAAACCTTTAATACAAATTTCCCCCACTGAAGAAAAACTATTAAACTTAATAAAAGAAAATCAAGAAATATCTATTGATACAATAATCAGATTATCAAAACTAAATATAAGCGAAATTTCTATTATACTATTTCAACTTGAATGTAAAGGATTAATTAAATGTTTGCCTGGTAAAATTTATAAATCACTATGATAGAAATAGAAAAAACTCTTGTTAGCTTGGATCTTATAGAAGTAAAATTTTGTTGTGACTTAAATAAATGTAAAGGTATGTGTTGTATAGAAGGGGATGAGGGTGCACCATTAACCATCGATGAAATAAAAATCATCAAACAAAATATCAATACTATTAAAAATTATATGAGACAAGAATGCGCAGAATTTATTGAAGAGAAAAACTTTTATTATATCGATGCCGAAGGAGAATATGTTACTCAATTATATGACAAAAAAGAATGTGTATTCGTCTTTTTCGAAAATGATATTGCATATTGTGCCATTGAGAAAGCATTTTTCGACAGAAAAGTTGAATTTAGAAAGCCTATATCTTGTCATTTATATCCTGTAAGAATTAAAACATTTCACGAATTTGATGCTATAAATTATCATAAATGGTCAATTTGCAATCCTGCTATTGAAAAAGGAGAAAAATTAAATATAAGATTATATAAATTTCTATCAGAGAGCTTAATACGCAAATATGGTAATAAATGGTATAATAAACTGAAAATAATAGCAGAAGAATATCTAAAAACAAAAAAGGCCTGAAATGTCAAATTCAGGCCTTTAGATATTTAGATATCTATATCATGAATTATTTTACTGAAGCAATATACAGCAATAAATCAAGAACTTTGTTTGAATAACCCCATTCATTGTCATACCACGAAACTACCTTTACAAAGTTTGGATTAAGCATAATGCCAGCCTTTGCATCGAATATTGAAGTTCTTGGATCTCCAATGAAATCGCTCGAAACAACTTCATCTTCTGTATAACCCAGTATTCCTTTAAGTTCTCCTTCTGAAGCTTTTTTCATTGCTGCACAAATTTCTTCGTAAGTAGTTGATTTTTCAAGTCGACAAGTCAAATCAACAACCGATACATTAATAGTAGGAACACGGAAAGCCATTCCTGTAAGTTTTCCTTTCAATTCAGGAATTACTTTTCCTACAGCTTTTGCAGCACCAGTACTTGATGGAATAATATTAGCTGCAGCTGCTCGTCCTCCCCTCCAATCTTTCATTGATACTCCATCAACAGTTTTTTGAGTTGCTGTTGTTGCATGCACTGTAGTCATTAAACCTTCTACAATACCAAAATTTTCATGAAGAACTTTTGCTATAGGTGCTAAACAGTTTGTAGTACATGAAGCATTTGATACAATATCCATATCTTTTGTATAAGTTTTATGATTAACACCCATAACAAACATTGGTGT